>SESE01000134.1_pt1 | contig 32450 bp, 30 predicted proteins | sample 3171371 | NCBI WGS metagenome assembly SESE01 (sample SAMN06051881, study PRJNA518727) | freshwater metagenome | biome: subpolar coniferous forest; feature: holomictic lake; material: water; isolation source: holomictic Lake 442, 13 m depth | place: Canada: near Kenora, Ontario | collected... | reverse complement strand
TGCATCAAGCAAAGTGATTCTGGGAACGGATTCGACAATGCACGACTGACCAGTTATATGCCTATCCTTGCTTTTGATTCTGGCAGCGGGATCACTCACATTAAAGAGACAAACTAAGTAACAATGACTGGGCAATTACGAGATGTCGTAGAATCTCACAATGCGTAAAGTTTGGCTTCTATTATTTTCCTCATTACTCGTAATTGGATTCACAAACGCTAGCGCTGATGTTGCCGAACCGATTGCCCAGTATCAATTTCCTGCATTAATTGATCAAGAGGTGCCGGAACAGGTCTATTCGAAATTAAATATGGCCGCCCAGGATGTTCCAAAACCGTATACGGATCGATGCCATACGCAGCAGAATTTAACGCAAAGTATTGCCCCATGTACCTATGGAAACTTAAAATCGAAGACCACCATAGTTCTCTTCGGAGATAGCCATGCCCTATCGTGGTTTCCCGCCATCGAAAGGTTAGCAATTGCTAAAAAATGGCGTCTCTTGAGTTTGACCATGTCTTCATGTTGGCCCGCCGATATTCCAGCCTGGAATTCAACTACACAAAAACTTATGACTAATTGCAAAATTTGGCGGACAAGTGCGCTTAAGCGAATTACACAGGAAAAACCTTATTTAATCTTTGTTGCTGGCACTAAAGGCTTTTCAACTTTAGATGCCCAAGGGGTTGTGGCTAGTGGAGATGATCGACTTCAAATTTGGCAATCTGGTATGGCGCGCACATTTATTTCATTAACTAAAGCTTCAGCTCACATTGTCTATATTGGTGATACACCCTCATCACTTGTAGTGCCGCCTATCTGTTTGAAAAACCATTCCGATTCAATTCTTGCATGTGCGACTCCAGTCACTCAAGCGATATCAGAGAGTTGGTTAACAAGTGAGCGTGATTTAGCACAAGCTAATGGAGCAATCTGGCTCAACCCCACAGAATGGATTTGCAATACCGATCCTTGCAGTCCGATTGTTGCAAATTTTCTAATTTATCGGGATGGCGGGCATATCACTGCATCTTTTAGCAAAACGCTAGAGACACCACTGTGGCAAACGCTCTCAGCAATTTTGGCTACTTCAGCACCTTAAAAGCGCAATTCATTCAAACTCACAGGGTTCATCACGGGTTTAATCGCGATAGTGCGTAGTGAACGCTATAGATTTCACCCATGAATTCCTCTCCCCGGACGCTACACATTGTTCTCAACGGAGTGCTTGAGGATTCCAGAGTACTTAAATGTGCATGGTCACTTGGAAATGCGGGCTGGGATGTATTGGTGTGTGGTGTGAGCCAGCATTTGCACGGTGATTCTATGAAAATTGGCTATGCCACAATTTATCGTATCCGGTTAAAAATTGTAGTAAAGCAGGATTTTATTGCAAAAGTTTTGAGGGCGTTGCGATATTACAAACGTAAATTCAACATACGCTTTATGCCGTTACGTGCGCCATCTATTCCTAATCTGTCGCGTGCTCTAACTGAGCTCAAGCCGATTGGTCTCGAATTTAAGCCCAATATAATTCACGCCCATGATTACACGGCCCTGCCAATAGCTGGAGCGCTAGTTGAATACTTAGCTGCCAACGGCCACATTGCAGAGTTGATTTATGACGCACATGAATATGTACCTGGCGTTTCCCATTTAAATCCTGCACTAAAAACAGTCTATTCAAGAGCAGAAAGGCGCTACGCGTCCAAGGCGGCGACTGTTTTATCGGTCAGCGAAGGAATGTCTGATTTATTGATTCCGCACTTAGAAATTCAGAAACGTCCAGAACTTGTAGCTAACGACCCGCTCTTTGAAGGCCAGCAGCCAAGTCCTAGAAATATTCGCCAGGATTGTGGAATTGATGCGCTAACTCCACTCCTGGTCTACTCCGGTGCCGTTGCTCCCCAACGTGGCTTAACGACCGTTCTTATGGCCCTGTCGTCTTTGCCAGGAGTTCACTTGGCCTTGATAGCAAACCCAAAGAATCAGACGGTCATTAATCTCCAAGCTGAATTTATCGAGTTGAAAGATCGCTTCCACGTCTTACCTTATGTGCCAAACTCCGAATTGGTTGCCTATCTCTCATCGGCAGATATTGGCTTAATCCCCATTCATCACAAACTCAATCATGAGATTTCATTGATCACGAAGTTTGGCGAATATATGCAAGCTAAATTACCTATTGTCGTTAGCGATGTACGAACAATGGCCGCTGAAGTTAGGCGCCTTGGAAATGGCGAAGTATTTGTAGCTGAAAATGTCGAAGATTTCACCGTTGCGGTACAAAAAGTTCTGGTCAATAAGTCGGCATATCAAAGCGTATATACACCCGACGTTTTGCAAGCACACAGTTGGGAACGCCAGGCCGAAAACCTAGTCAGAATTTATAATCGGATTGCAGCAGTCTCCCCGCAACCGCGTGAGCACTTGCCATTCTCAATAATTAATTAGCTGGCGCACCAATTACTCGGAAATTAACGCCGGGAAAGCTAGCTGAGTTCAATGATCGGCGTCCATCTACTACTGCGGCAACGCCCGGAAATGAAGCTGAAGTGAGCGCTTTATACTCTGCATGATCTGCCTGCAATACAACGCCATCGACTGGTTGACCTAAAGCGTATGGGGCAAATCCCAATTGATTAATTTCAGCATTGGTATACATGGGATCGTGCACGAAGACTTTTGCACCCTCTGAAATAAGTGCACCTACCGTAGGAAAGACTCCAGAGAACGCACTCTCTTTGACTCCGCCGCGGTATGAAATTCCAAGGACGGCAACTTTCTTACCCACTAAACTTCCTAGAGCTGTTTTCAAAATCGAAACCGCGTGTGCTGGCATTGCCGCATTTGCCTCGCGCGCAGCGCGGACAACCGTGGCCTCTGGATGGTTCCAGAGATAAAAACGTGGATAGATTGGAATGCAATGCCCGCCAACGGCGATTCCGGGCAGGTGAATATGGCTAAAGGGCTGTGAATTTGAAGCGGCAATAACTTTATTGATATCGATGTTGGCAGTTTCGGCGAAAATTGCAAATTGATTAGCTAAACCAATGTTGACATCGCGGTAAGTAGTTTCAGCCAACTTTGCCATCTCACTTGCCTCGGATGAACCTAAATCCCATACGCCATTTGCTTGGGATAAATCAGGACGATCATCAAAATCTAGAACTTCTTCATAGAATTTAACGCCAGCTTGTGCACTAGCTTCGTCAACTCCACCAACAAGCTTTGGATACTTGCGCAGATCGGCGAAAACTCGACCAGTTAATACGCGCTCGGGGGAGAAAACAAGGTGAAAATCTACACCGGCCTTGAGTCCAGAGATTTTTTCAATCGCTGGCCCAAAGCGTTTGCGGGTGGTTCCTACTGGCAAAGTTGTTTCATACGAGACCAATGTGCCTGGTTTTAAACCTTCGGCAATATTTTTAGTTGCCGCATCCATCCAACCAAAGTCAGGCACACCCTCTTCATCCACAAATAATGGGACAACGACAACGACGACATCAGATTGGGCAACGGCAGATTTAGTATCGGTCGTTGCAACTAGATGACCAGAGCCCACAACCTGCTTCAGATATTGCGCTAGATGCGCTTCTCCGGGGAAGGGCTCGGTTCCAGCGTTGATTAAGTCGACGGTATTTTGATTAACATCGCAACCGATTACATGGTGGCCCTTATTGGCAAATTGAACGGCGAGTGGCAATCCAATCTTTCCTAGCGCTACAACAGCGATTTTCATATCGTGACGACTCTTTTCGTTTTAGCACTTTCAAGAATGGCACCGGCAACTGCGACGGTCGCCAAACCCTGTTCCATAGTTACGATCCGCTCGAGCGCGCCAGGCAGGCCTAACACGGCATCGCGAAATGCTTCATGCTCAACTCGCAAAGGTTCAGGCTTAGCAAAGGCGTAACGAATTACGTCACCTTCGCTTACTCCACGAAAAGCGGCAACTGAATCCCATTGCGTATCAACTGAAGCATTAGCATAAAAAGTTAAATCTGCAGTTAACGTATCGGCAACTAAGGCTCCGCGCTCTCCGGTAACAATTGTGAGCCGCTCTTTAAACGGGGTCAACCAGTTCACCAAGTGATTGGTAATAATTCCATTCTCGAGTTCACCAACAACTGCGACCATGTCTTCGTGTGGTCGCCCCGATTTATGTGCAGTTTGAGCCGAAACGGAGATAAAGGCAGAGCGTGCAACCCATGCCGTTGAATCAATATCGTGAGTTGCTAAATCTTTGACAACGCCAACGTCGGCGATACGCGCAGGAAATGGTCCCTGTCTGCGGGTAGTTATTTGATAGACCGCACCAAGTTCGCCGGCGTCAAGGCGTGCGCGCAACTGTTGAAGCGCGGGGTTATAGCGCTCAATGTGCCCAACTGCCCCTACCAATCCCTTGTCACGAAATGCCTCGTAAATTTTTTGGGCCGCAGGAGTATCAACGGCTAAAGGTTTTTCAATAAGGGCGTGAATACCAGCAGCGGCAAGTTCTAGCGCAAGCTCCTCATGAAAGGCAGTTGGCGCGGCAACCATTGCATAATCAATTCCTTCATTGATCAACTCAGCTACCGATGAAAAAAGCTTGCGCCCGCCAGCAACTCCGTGGGGATCGCCCATTGGATCCGACACTGCAACAAGTTCGACGCCATCAAGTGAGCTCAGAATACGTGCGTGGTGGCGCCCCATCATTCCTAGCCCGACTAAGCCCGCGCGTAATTTTTTATCGGCCATGATTAAAGAGTTGCCGCAACTTCATTAACAACGCGCACGATAGTTTCGAGATCATCTTGCGAAAGTGATGGGTGTACTGGAAGTGAAACACACTCCTTAATTACCAATTCAGTCTCTGGCAGATCCAGATTCAAGTTAAATGAAGGTAACTTATGAATTGGAATCGGGTAGTACACGCCACAGCCAACGCCCTTATCTGTAATGGCCTTCATGAACGCATCACGCTTTTCACTAGATCCACCTGGAATTCGAATCGTATATTGATGATATGAATGTGTAGTACCTGGCTGCAAATAGGGAACTACAACACCTTTCAAATTTGCATCGAGGAAAGCGGCATTGCTTTGACGTGTGGCAGTCCAACCTGGAAGTTTGCGCAATTGCACACGACCTATAGCTGCATGAATATCGGTCATCCGTGTGTTGAAGCCAATAATTTCATTGTGGTAGCGGATTTCTTGTCCTTGATTTCTCAGTAAACGAAGCGTGCGAGCAACTTCGGCAGAGTCAGTAACAACCATTCCGCCCTCGCCTGCAGTCATATTTTTAGTTGGATAGAAAGAGAACGAGGCAACAATTCCAAATTCACCTGCATTGCGACCATGTAAGGAAGCTAAGTGACCTTGAGCCGCATCTTCAACTATTTTTACACCGTATTTGGATGAAATCTCATCAAAGCGATCCATCGCTGCAATATGACCGTAAAGGTGCACTGGCATGATGGCCGTTGTCTTCTTCGTAATAAGTTTTTCAACGTGATCTGGATCTAAATTAAAAGTACGTGGGTCGATGTCGGCAAAAACTGGAACTGCGCCGGCCAGAACAACGGCATTAGCGGTTGCGGCAAAGGAGAACGAGGGAACGATTACTTCATCACCAGGTTTGATACCAGCGGCGATAAACCCTAAGTGCAGGGCTGAAGTTCCAGAATTCATTGCAACGCAGTGACGTCCCCCAACATGGGCTGAGAACTCGTCCTCAAAGGCCTTTACTTCTGGGCCTTGCGCCAACATTCCTGAACGCAGTACGCGATCGACGGCTTCGCGCTCTTCATCACCAATAATTGGTTTAGCTGCTGGAATCATGAGTTACCTTCTTCGATCTGATTGAGTTGGTTGGAGCTAATTTGGTGGAACATATCCCCAGATACTGGACAACGGAACTTATTATCGCCGATATCTTCAAGCGGCACCCCTGCGCGACCCACCCAACGAATTCTTTTTGCAGGGTTTCCAGCAACTAGAGCAAAATCCGGGACATCTTTAGTGACAACTGAGCCTGCAGCAACTAGTGCCCAAGCTCCGATTTTTAGCGGGGCGATGCAAACAGATTGGGCACCGATACTGGCGCCATCACCAATAGTTACGCCAACTGCTTCCCAGTCAGAGCCGTTCTTTAATGTCATGTCGGGATTTACTGCCCGTGGATATTGATCATTAGTTAGTACGACGGCCGGTCCGATGAAAACTCCATCACCTAGAACCGCCGGCTCGTAGACAAGTGCAAAGTTCTGAATCTTGCAGTTATTGCCAATTTTTACGCCGGATCCAATGTATGCACCTCTAGAGACGATGCAGTTATCTCCAATGACAACACCATCTCGGACTTGCGCTAAATGCCAAATTTTTGACCCGTCGCCGATAGTTGCACTTGGATCTACATCTGCAGTTGCGGCAATTGTCGTGGCCATTGTGCGAGCCTACCGTGAACTAGGAACGAGGGCTTGAATTGCGCTGACGAAGGCGCCATATTCGGCATCGGCATTGAGGTTGGCTGTGACCCAGGCAACTGCGCTCGCACGCATCTGAATTAATGGCGTTGGATCAGTTGCCCACATATTTAAAGTTCGCGCAACGTTTTCTGAATCGGCGGCAATGACTCCACCTTTACTTTTTTCAATTAATTCAATGCAACGGGGGAGCGGCGTCGAAATTGTCGCAAGACCGCTAGCCATATATTCATAAAGCTTGCTGGGCACTGCAGCACTAAATGCAGGCGTTGCTTCTAATAGTGAAAGTCCAACCCAGGCGCCTTTAGCAAACTTCCAGGATTGTTCAGGCGTTAGTCGGCCATGGAAAGTTACGCGGGAGCTTGCCGAATTTGTAGATTTCCAAGCGTCAATAAACTCTGAATCATTAGCTGAAACATTTCCCACAATATCAAATCGCCATTTCGGTGAAAGCTCAGCAACTTCAAGAATTGTTTTGATCCCACGCGAAGTTCTAACATCACCAATATAGATTGCGCGCGGTTCGCTCGAGAGCTCACCGCCTGGGGTCAGCAGAGTAAAGTCTGGAAAATTTCGAACAACTAAACGTTGGCGTGCATTAAAGGGTGGAACTTGTACATCAGCCACGGTAGTTAAATCTGCAATGCTTGCAACCTTCGTGGCGGCTCGGGCGGTAATTTTTGCGAGCAAACCAACAAATCCACGTGCCCAAGCGCGGTCTTTGAGAAGTTCAAAGTAATCTTCATGAACATCGGCAACTAATTTACGTCTCTTTAATTTTGCAACTAGCCATGACATTGGTAATAAGTCGGGTGCGACAACAATCCATACTTTTCCACGAGCGCGAAAAGGTACAACGAAGTCACGCAATATTCGTGAAGCGAAGTTTTTGTCGCCAGGTGCTCGGTGAAAGTTAGTGCCGAGTGGAGCATCCTTTTCATTGCCCAACGCCCAAACTTCTACAGCAAAGCCCTTTCGAACAAGCGCCCCGCACAAGCGATGCATTCGTGCATCGCTTGCTTGATCGGCCGAAGAGATCAAGGAAACAAGCATTAATCTCTCCATTCATGATGCTTTAAATGTGTTGAAGCTTTTCGATATAGAGGGATAATAGCCCAATGAAATCCAAACTTATCGGGGTACTCGCTGCATTTGCCCTAATGAGTGCAATACAGATAAGTCCGGCGCGAGCTGACACCATATCTAAGTCTGTAAATGTCTTTGCTGCATCGAGTTTGACTAAGGCCTACACCGCCCTTGGCGCGAAATTTATGCAGGCTCACCCAAATATTTCTGTAAAATTTTCTTTTGGCGCATCCTCGACACTTGCGACTCAAATCGCATCTGGCGCACCAGCCGATATTTTCGCCTCAGCTGACCCGGTCAGTATGAAAACAGCTGCAGCACAATTTCCAGTTGCCGCAAATTATCTGCAAAATCTAGTTGTGCTCGCAGTTCCTAAGGATTCAACAATCAGTAAATTTACCGACTTGAATGGAAAAGCTACATGGTTGCAGTGTGGGCATAACGTTCCGTGCGGCGTTGCCGCCGATGCTGCCCTTAAATCCGAAGGTGTCGTAATGAGTTCACCAGTCTCGCTTGAACCGACGGCATCAGCTGCATTAGCTAAATTACTCGCTGGTGCAGTCGATGCCGCAATTATTTTTAAAACCGACGTCATTGCAAACTCCACAAAATTGAAATCGATTGCCTTCTCTAATCCCGAATCGGCGTTGAGTCAGTATCAAATTGGACTCTCAAATGCAAAGACCTCAAAGAAGAACGTTTGGGCAAAGACGTTTTACGCGTACTTAAATGGTCATGATGCGAAGAAATTCCTGGCAGCAAGTGGATTTATTGTTAATCCTTATAAGATTCCACAGTGAAGAAGCGAGCCCTCCATCCGGCAACGGTAATTGCCGCATCCCTTGCTGTAGCAGTCATCGCACTTCCTTTAATTGCTCTGCTGGTTAAAGTCCCGTACTCGCACCTGTTCTCAGCGTTAACTGCCGATGGATCAATGGCGGCAGTAAAGCTTTCACTCTGGACTTCCATAGTTGCGGCTCTCGTATCACTCTTACTCGGAGTTCCGCTTGCTTGGTGGTTATCGCAGACAACAATGAAGATTGCACATTTCATTAGACCTCTGATACTTGCACCAATTGCGCTGCCACCGACAGTTGCCGGTCTTGCACTTCTTGGATTATTGAGTCGACATGGATTACTTGGCTCCGCTATTTATCGTGCGACTGGATGGCAAATGCCCTTTACAACGTGGGCAGTAATTTTTGCGGGAATTTTTATTGGAATGCCATTTCTCATACTTATTTCAGAGTCAAGCTTTCGGCAGGTTCCGCGAGATATAGAAGATGCCGCCGTAATGGATCGAGCCAGCGATGACCAACTGCTTCGCTTGATTGCAATTCCACAGGCTCGAAGCGGAATTATTACTGGTTTAGCGCTGGCGTGGGCCCGTATTTTGGGAGAGTTCGGAGCAACCATGATGTTCGCTGGATCTATGCCGGGCTCTACGCAGACGTGGACTCTACAGATTTACCAAGAGCTAGATATCAATCCGGATTCGGCATATGCGCTGAGTTTTTTTATGTTTGCAATCGCCATGGCAATCGTAATCATCTTGCGAAAATCACTTCGCGAAGCGTTCGCGCGCTAGGGATTTACTCCTTACTTTTGAGGCAAGCAAGAAATTGCACCCCGGACTAATGTATCTTTAGCGATTCCAGTTTCTCTGCAACTTGTTTAGCGGACGGGTTAGTCATTGCGGTTCCGTCGGCAAAAACCAGGGTTGGAACGGTGCGATTTCCGCCATTAACAGTCTCCACAATCTCTGCCGTACCGGGCACTTCCTCTATATTAATTTCGTTAAAGGTTATATTTAGTTCAGCCAGTTGATTCTTGAGGCGGGTGCAATATCCGCACCACGTTGTGGAATACATTGTAAAAGACATGCCCAAATATTAAACTATTGGTGCAAATTCCGCACCTTTGGACGATGCTCTGGATGGGAGCCCTATAGTGAATCGAAAAGTAGACATCTTCCTGCGCCAAGCCACACAATGGCACGATGAATTCGACGCTTTGCGTGAGATTGCACTGAACTCTGGTTTAACTGAGGAGCTAAAGTGGGGTCAGCCTTGTTACACCTTAGGTAAGGCAAACGTGATTTTGATCCACGGTTTTAAACACTATTGCGCCATTCTGTTTTTCAAAGGCGCATTGATTAATGACACTAAAGGAATCCTCATACAACAAACCGAAAACGTTCAGTCCAGTCGGCAGATTCGCTTTACCAATCTACAAGAGATAATAAAGTTGAAGAAGACTCTTAAAAGCTATATTTCCGAAGCCATCGCTATTGAAGAAGCTGGACTCCAAGTTGAGTTCAAGAAACCATCAGAGCAAGGAGTACCTAAGAACATTCAAGCTGAAATAAAGAAAGTTCCAGGGTTAGCTGTGGCATTTAAAAAACTAACTCCGGGCCGGCAGCGCGCCTACGTACTTCATTTTTCATCGGCGAAACAAGCTAAAACATTGCAAGCTCGAGTCGAAAGATGCGCCCCGAAGATTTTTAAAGGTGAGGGCTTTAACGAGTATTAACGGTGCAGCTTTGAATGTCCCTCGACTTCAGGATCTTTAGGGCAGTATTTACCCATGAGCTCCCGTGTAAAAGTAGAGATTTTAGCGGCCGATGAATGGCCACGGTTAAAAGACCTCCGGTTGAGATCATTACGCGAGAGTCCAGAGGCATTTGGCGGAACATTTGAAGTTGAGAGTGCTTTTACTGAAAGTGATTGGCGGTCTAAGTTTTCTAAACTGGATTATCTTGCCGCATCCATTGACGAGATAGATATCGCAATAATGTCGGTAGAAGTTCTAGATGGTGATCACGGTGCAACATGTTGGATTGGGGGATGTTGGAGTGATCCTAAATATCGTGGACAAGGGGCGCTGCGAGCATTATTTGAGTATCTAGATAGTTGTGCAGTTGAAAAGGGATGGCAGCGTCAAGGGCTCGGTGTCTGGGCCGATAACGACGGTGCGATATCTGCTTATCGCGCAATTGGTTTTGAAAACCCAGGATTTAGCCAGGAAAGTGAGCGGCAACCGGGCCGTTTCTATATTCATATGGTGAGAGATAGTGTTACCAAGTGATTATTGATGTGTGGTCTGATGTGGTGTGCCCGTGGTGTTTTATTGGAAAGCGTCGTCTTGAATCGGCTCTTGAGCAATTTCAGCACCGTGACGACGTTGTTATTCGTCACCGCGCCTTTGAACTCCAACCAGATATGAAGCAGACGGTTCCAACCGGGCAATTGCTTGCCGAAAAATATAGAGTGTCAGTAAATGAAGTTGCAGAAATGCAGGCCAATGTCTGCGCAATCGCCGATAGTGAGGGCCTTTGTTACGACCTAAGTGCCACGCTTTCGGGTAATACTTTCAATGCTCATCGAGTGCTTTTGTGGTCCGCAACTTTAGGTAAGCAAGATGAACTCTTAGAGGCCATGTATTCAAGTTATTTCGAAAAATCACTTCCGGTATTTTCAGATCAAGACTTGGCAGCGATAGCTCAAAGCATTGGTATCCCTGCCGCCGATGTAATAACTCTTCTGGCATCAAATCAATTCACGTCCGAAGTCCTCGCTGATAGGCAGTTAGCTGCACAGTTGGGAGCAACGGGTGTGCCTTTTTTCGTAGTCGATATGAAGTATGGAATATCAGGGGCTCAACCCCTTGAAGCATTTATTGAGACTCTGAACACTGCATGGAATGAGAAAAGCCTAATTCCTTGATGTAGAAAGTCATTTGGCATATGCTCAACCTAGAGTGAGGAAGTAAAAATTGCTGACGAAGTTACTTAAAGAGTATCTCTATCCCTATCGTTATCAGGTAGGTGCTATTTCTATACTTCTTTTAGTTCAATCTATTGCAAATCTCTACCTTCCTAATCTCAATGCCGAACTAATCAACAATGGGGTGGCAAAAGGCGATATTTCTTATATTTGGAAAATCGGTTTCGTGATGCTTGCATCGTCTGCTTTAGTAATGGGTGCCTCAATACTGTTGGGTTATTTTAGTGCCAAGGTATCGATGGCTTTTGGCGCAGATCTAAGAGGGGCAGTATTTTCATCGGTAGAGAGATTTTCAACGCGCGAGCTCAATAAATTTGGCGCACCATCGCTAATTACGCGAAACACGAACGATGTTCAACAGGTTCAAATGGTTCTATTCATGGGCTTGACCATGATGCTCAGCGCACCGATTACGGGTATTGGCGCCTCAATTATGGCCGTCAAGACAAATGCCAGACTTTCATTGCTCCTATTAGTTGTCACTCCGTTGATGTCATTACTAATTTGGGTTCTTCTACGCAGGATTGTTCCACTTTTTCGCGTAATGCAAGTAAAGATTGACCGAATCAATTTAGTTCTACGCGAACAAATAAGCGGAATCCGTGTCATCCGCGCCTTCGTTAAAACTGATTTTGAAGAGAAACGATTTGCCGAGGTAAGCAAAGATCTAATGCTCACGACCTTGAGCGTGACGCGCACTTTCGCGGTTATGTTTCCAGTCTTGATGCTCATTCTTAACTTAACAAGCGTTGCCGTCATTTGGTTTGGTGGAAAACTTGTCGATACTGGCGACATGCCCATTGGCAATTTGACCGCTTTTTTAGCCTACATAATGCAGATTCTCTCCAGCGTCATGATGGCGGTCATGATGTCGCTGATGATTCCAAGAGCGGCGGCAAGTGCAGAACGTATCTCTGAAGTTTTGCTAACACCTTCCTCCGTTGTCGAAACCAGCGTTCCAATTACACCTGCTACCCGAACTGGGAAAATTGAATTTAAGAATGTTGAGTTTAGGTATCCAGGAGCTGAGCACCCAGTACTTGAAGGCATTACTTTTACCGCTTTGCCTGGTCAATTCACCGCTATCGTAGGAAGTACCGGTAGTGGCAAGTCAACACTTGTTAATTTGATTCCGCGTTTTATTGATCCAACGGGCGGAGAGGTCATCATTGATGGCGTTAACCTTCGCGATCAAGGCCTCGAATCGCTCTGGCACAACATTGGTCTAGTACCGCAACGTGCCTTTCTCTTCGGCGGAACAATTGAATCAACCCTCAAATACGGTGATGAAAGCGCGAGCGAAGCGGCGATGTGGCAGGCACTTGAGATCGCACAAGCAAAGGATTTTGTTGAAGAGCTCAGCGAGAAATTGAATGCACCGGTTTCGCAGGGAGGAACGAATTTTTCTGGAGGACAGCGTCAGCGCTTAGCTATTGCACGCGCAGTTGCTAAAAATCCAAAAATCTACATTTTGGATGACAGTTTCTCTGCCCTTGATTTCACAACCGATGCCAATCTTCGGGCAGCTTTAGAAAAGTCGGCTAGTGATTCGACTCTTATCGTTGTTGCTCAGCGCGTAAGTACGATTCTAAATGCTGATCAGATAATCGTTTTAGATCAAGGCGCAATTGTAGGAATTGGCAAACACCAAGAGTTGATGGATAGTTGTGAAACATACAAAGAGATAGTTCTCTCTCAGTTAAGTCCGGAGGAGGCGGCATGAGTACTGCGCGTCCAGGTGCGGCCGGTCCTCGCGGCGGACCAATGGCTGGAATGTTTGGGGCACCTCCAGCAAAGACCAAAGACTTCAAGGGCTCGCTTAATCGTCTTCTGCGTGAACTCGGTCCTGAAAGAAAAACTCTCTCTTTGGTTTTATCGCTCATTACTATCAGCGTCGTTATTGGATCCTTTGGCCCAAAGATCCTGGGACGAGCCACTAACTATATTTTCTATGGCTTCATTGGTCGACGTCTGCCGGTGGGTGTCTCAAAAGCTCAAGCGATCGCAGATTTGCGCGCTAAGGGAGAAAATAATCTTGCCGATATTTTAAATAAGAGCTCGGCGGTTCCTGGCGTTGGTATTGATTTTAACGCTGTGGCAAAGATTTTGTTGCTGGCAATCGGGATCTATGTAATCGCATCTGTTTTGATGTGGATTCAGGCCTATCTCATGGCCGGCGTTACACAACGATCAGTTTTTAGGCTTAGACGTTTAGCTGAAGAAAAAATCGGGCGCCTGCCTCTTAGTTACTTCGATACACAATCACGCGGGGATTTGCTGAGTCGAGTAACCAATGACATCGATAACATTGCCAACTCATTGCAACAAGGCTTATCACAAATCCTTAACTCACTGCTCACAATAATCTCAGTTCTGGTCATGATGATCTGGATCAGTTGGGAGCTAGCGTTAGTTTCATTAATCGCGATACCAATTAGCATCTTCCTATCTGTTCGTATCGCTAAGCGATCTCAGAAAGAATTTGTCGCACAGTGGGATTGGACCGGCAAACTCAATGGCCATGTAGAAGAGATGCACACAGGCCATTCTCTTGTGAAAGTCTTTGGCCGCAGAGACAGTGCCATAGAAGAATTCGGTAAGCTCAATGAAGAGGTTCGCAAATCAAGTTTTAAAGCCCAGTTTATTTCAAGCATTATTCAACCTACGACTCAATTAGTTTCAAATCTTATTTACGTTGGAATTGCAGTTCTGGGTGGATATCGCGTTGCTACCGGTTCGATGTCATTAGGTGATGTTCAAGCATTCATTCAATACTCAAGACAATTTGCCATGCCACTGGCACAGATTGCTGGGCTAATGAACAGCGTGCAATCTGGAGTTGCCTCTGCAGAGCGGCTATTTGAATTCCTAGATGCAGTAGAGCAGGTGCCTGAGACAGAAGAGGCCACTTCAATTGATCGGGCAAAAGGGGAAGTGTGTTTTGAGAACGTTACCTTCAGTTATGTTGCAGAGCAGCCATTGATTGAAAACCTTAATCTGAAAGTCAACCCAGGCGAAACGATCGCAATCGTCGGTCCGACTGGAGCGGGTAAAACAACTTTAGTGAACTTAATTATGCGCTTCTACGAAGTTAATGGTGGCCGAATTACTTTAGATGGCGTTGATATCCGCTCACTCACGCGTGATGACTTGCGACGACAATTTGGCATGGTTTTACAAGATACGTGGCTCTTCGAGGGCACCATGCGTGAAAATATCGCCTTTGGTAGTGCAGATCCAACGAACGAGAAAGTTATTGCAGCGGCAAAAGCGGCCAACATCGATCACTTTATGCGATCACTGCCCGATGGCTATGAGTCAATGGTCTCTGATGATAATTCAACGGTCTCAAATGGTGAACGCCAACTCATAACGATTGCGCGTGCCTTTATGGCAGATCCAGCAATCCTGATTTTAGATGAGGCGACTTCTTCGGTTGATACACGTACTGAGGTAATGGTTCAGCACGCTATGGCCAAGCTACGTCAAGGACGCACGAGCTTTGTAATCGCCCATAGGCTTTCAACAATTCGGGATGCCGACACAATTTTAGTGATGGATAAAGGCAAAATTATTGAGCAAGGCAGCCACGAGAATCTGATGGCCAGCAAGGGATTTTATTTCGACCTTTATGCAAGTCAATTTGCAAGTGCATTAGATGCTTAGCTCTCCAAAACAGCGCTAAGGAAGTAGGATTCACTTATGAGCAAAGAGATATTGGCCGAATATAGTGAGAACTTCAACGCATTCATGGCGGTTGCACGGAGATTTGATGCTAAAACTGCGGCTGCAGTAAAGGAAGTTGGAGAGTGGTCGCCAGCCTTCGTAATGCACCACGTTGCCGATGCCGAGATGCATTTCGCGCTTCGATATTTCAACGCTTTGACAATTGATAAGCCTCCAGTAATTCCCTTTAATGAAGATGAATACCCTGATGTTCTCAACTATGCGGGCCGTGACTGGCTTAATTCTCTCGCACTCATTGAATCCGTTGGCAAATTAGTAATCGTTACCCTATCTCCGATTTCTCACACTCAGTGGGACAGACTTTCAGTGCACCCAGAGGCGGGCGAAGTCAGCGTCTCATTTTTAATTGGTAAAGCTAGAAACCATATGCAAGCCCATACGGAGCAGTTACAGAATTTACTGTAATTACTTTTGTAGTAACCCCGGGTTTACACCTAATCCCATAGAGGCATCGATTACTGCACCGTGGAGGATCTTGCCTGATTCTGATGCCAAGAAAAATCCAAGTTCGGCGATTTCTTCTGGCTCAATCAAACGAGATTTTGGTAGCGAATTGATTAATTCTTTTTTATCGGCCTCGGATAAGTGTTGCAGAGTGCTTGCCGAAAACATCGGCGTATTTGTTGCACCTGGGCAGATTGTAAAAACCTCGACACCTGTATGAGCTAAATCGGCGGCTAAAGTGCGACCAAGAAATGCAATCGCCGCTTTAGACATTCCATCGGCATAACTAAAGCCAGCAAATTGAGTTATGCCCCCGCCAACGGATGAAATCAAAATTATTTTGCCACTGCCTCTTGTCACCATAAGGGGAAGCAAAAGGTCATTTAGCCAAAGGGTGCCAATGGCATTTACTTGAATCAACATCTGTGATTGTTCATGTGCCACATCACTTATATTTTCAACGGTTTTTGAACCAAGGCCTGCATTGTGAATGAGAACATCGGGCACACCCGGGAGAGCTTTAACAAGCTGTGTAACTGAAGCGTGATTTCCTAAATCCAGCTGAAAAGCTTGCACCGTACCTGATGGATACGAGGCAACTAGCTCTTGCGGATTTTCACTCTCTTTAAAGAACGTGAGCCAAACTTTGTCGCCATTTTTAACAAAACGATCGACAAATGCGCGTCCTATTCCACCCGTTCCGCCTGTAACAAGGATGTTTCTACTCATTTGCCCATAGTATCTAAGGCGACTAAAGCCATGAAATCAGACTCACTTGTGCCATAGTCTTGCCTGATGCAACCGGGAGCCGTAAGCAATAAGGATGCAATACGTCAAGGGTTGCCCATTTTCATCGCCGCAATAAATATGCGTGCGGGCTTAACAATCATGAGCCCGCTGATTCCAATCCTTAAAGAGCAGTATCACTTGAGCTCTTTTCTGCTCTCATTTCTTACTTCATTATCGGTACTCTGCTTTGCCGGCAGCGCATTCTTGATGCCCCTCGTTGGCAAAATCGGTGGGACTAATCGAGTGATTGCCGTAGCTCTCACCGTACTTACAGTGGCAATATTCCTTAGGACTATCGGAAATCTACCGATGCTCTTTATCTCGTCCTTAACGGTTGGAATTGCAATCGCAGTTTTGAATTTTTCGTTACCAGTGTGGGTAAAGGAAAATTCCTCTGGGCATTCCGGGTTAATAACTGGAATTTACATAACAGTCATGGGGGCATTTGCCTCAATCTCAATCGCTGTAGCAGTTCCATTGGCGAAAGCGACCTCATGGGGTTGGCGTCTTGCAATGGTGCCTTGGTTAGTTATTGGATTTTTTTCTTCAGCATGGTGGCTAATTAAGACCTCCAAATCATCAGACTCGCGTCACATGCAGTTGTCGTCAAAATTTCACCGTCAGCTTTTGCGCAGGCCAGGGGCGTGGAGCATCGCAGTATTCTTTGGGCTTCAGTCAATGATTTACTATGGATCGGCTACTTGGTTGCCAACTATTTTGGTGTCAAAAGGATTTATATTAAGAGACGCAGGCTTTGTGGTTTCAATCACTGGCCTCCTGGGCTCAATTATCGGAATCGTTGCACCACATTATGCATCAAAGCTTCCTGATTTGAGATTACTTTTAGCCATTGTTGGAGCCATCGTTGCCGTTTGCGTTATTGGCGTAATTTTTGATCATGGCTGGCACTTAGTTATCTGGCTACTTATTTGGAACATTGGACTTTCAGTTACTTTTCCACTCTCACTTCTCTTAACTGTGAAGCGAAGTACCGTTGCTAGTGAAACGCGATCCCTTTCAATCATGGCACAGGGAGTTGGATATTTAATGGCTGCTTTTGCACCGGGAATCGTGGGAGCTATCTTTGATGCAACTTTGAATTGGAATATCGCACTGATCGCGCCTTTATTACTTTCTATTGTGCTGGCCGGAGTCGGATATTTTGCTGGGAAACCCGACAAGATTGCCTTGGACGCACCTTAGATTGCCTTCGCTTATCCCATCTTTTCGATACCAGGAAGTTACTATTAGCACCTAAAACTAAGTGAATAGGTGCAATGATGTTTGAAACAATATTTCTGGGAATTTTGCAGGGCTTAACCGAGTTCCTACCTATTTCATCTAGCGCCCACCAGCGAATTGCCGGCGAATTCTTCACCAAGGCGATAGATCCTGGTGCCCGATTCACGGCAATCACCCAAATTGGAACTGAGCTTGCCGTTCTTATTTTCTTTAGGAATGACATTAAAAAGATTATCGTGTGCTGGTTTCGTCAAGTGGCTATGCGAACCAGTTTATCCGGGGAAGAAAAACTACAAGCACGCATGGGATGGCTCATAATTATTGGTTCATTGCCAATTATCGTTCTTGGATATTTAGGCCAAGACATCATTACAAATAATCTACGCTCACTGTGGTTAATAGCTACCGTCATGATCGTCTTTGGCATCATTCTTGGCTTGGCAGATCATTACGGAAAGAGTGAACGCGGCCTCAAAGATTTGAACTCTTCACATGGCATTTTGTATGGATTAGCTCAATCACTAGCACTGATGCCAGGTGTCTCTCGTTCCGGGGCAACAATTGCAATGGGGCGTTTACTTGGCTATAGCCGCGATGCCGCACTTCGTTATTCATTCTTACTCGCGCTGCCAGCAGTATTTGGCAGTGGCTTATATGAACTCAAAGGCGCATTTGGCGATAGTGCTGGAGTTCAGGTTTACTCACTTTCCCAGACCCTTGTGGCAACTGTTATCGCATTCATTGTCGGTTATGCCGTTATTGCTTGGCTACTTAAATTTGTTGCAACAAAATCTTTTATGCCATTTATTATTTACCGCATACTTTTGGGTTCGACGTTACTGGTCTTGCTGGCAACTGGAGTGATTAACTCCTAACTTCCAGGGCTCACCGTCGACATATTGAAATCTTTTATCACAAGTGGCGGAACTGCCATGTTGGACATGTCACCAGCCCATTCGCGCGGTTGAGTCCACTCGGTAGCACCAGCATGTGAAATACGATTCAGAGCTGAAACTGGGGAGTCGTTCCAACGGAAGTTGTTGGTAGCACCTACAACTTCTCCACCCTTCACGTGATAAACACCGTCACGGGTAAGACCAGTTAACAGTAATGAGTTGGGATCAACCATACGGATGTACCAGAATGTTGTCAGCAGAAGTCCGTTATCAACTTTCTTGACCAAGTCTTCCAGTGATCCTGCTCCACCATCGATACTGATGATGGCATTCTCGCCCATCGGTGTGAAGGGAAGTTTTGTTAAGGCGGCGCTAGCGCGAGTTTGAATTAAGGATTGCAAAACGCCATCTTTGAACCAGTCAACGCGTTTAATAGGTTGACCATTATCAAAGACTGAAGAGAATGGCGAGCTAACTGCCGTAGCGACAAAATTAGCGGCAGGAAGTTGTTTATAGTCTGGATCGCTAAAGAATTGGAAGCCGACGTTAGAGAGTTTTTCACCGACACGGGTTCCGCCACCCTTTTTAGAAAATACCGACTGACCTTCGTGCGCATCGCGCGCGGCAGATACCCACATCATGTAAGTAAATATGTCGGCAACCGATCCCGACGGCAGAACGGTTTCATAGCGACCTGCTGGTAGATCAACTTTGGTACCTTGCCACATTAGACGTTGGCGAATATGGGCATCTATAGATGCAACTGAAACATCTTTAAAGTCGCGGGTCTCAACGCCATTCCACGTTGAGCGAGTACGACCATGCGACTTTCCAGTCATCTCTACGCGGCCAACGGGTGAGTCTTTGCGAAGGCGCAAGCCGCCTTTTGACCCAATCCATGTAGTTTCATGTGTGTGTTCGGAGTAGCCAAAGAGTTCTATCTTGTCGGCAACTGAACGCGAAAACATATCTCCAAGGGCTGGTGCAAAAGTAGAAAATACTTCTGGGCCGGTAGGAACATGGGGAGCTGCCCAATCACCGATTGCACTATTGGTAGCAAGAGGTGCGAAATCTTCAGCTTTGCCCGATGCTTTGGCCGCAGCAATTGCCTCGGCTAATAACGTTGGCACATCGGCGAGTGAGACATCAGTTCGTGAAACTCCACCTGTAGCCATGCCGCCATCGGTTGCAACAAATGCAATTACCGTAACGCTGCGCTCTTGAATAACGCCATTTGTTGTTAATGTGCTGCCCGCCCAGCGCAAATTAGCTTGAGTCTTATCTTTGACAACAACGATGCAGTCATCACAAGTTGCAGTTGAAGTAATCTTTTCAATTAAATCTTGAGCAGAAATCATTTTCCAGCCTCCGCAACGGTATTTAGAATATTTACTTTGTCGAAGATTGCCGCTGGGCAACCATGACTTACCGCTGCTATCTGACCAGGCTGTGCTTTTCCACAGTTAAAGGCGCCACCGAGTACATAGGTAGACGGACCTCCAACCACCTTCATTGAGCCCCAGAAATCCGTAGTTGTCGCTTGGTAGGCAACATCTTTTAGTTGACCAACAATTTTTCCATTCTTAACACGGTGGAACTGCTGGCCAGTGAATTGGAAGTTATAGCGCTGCATATCGATCGACCAGGATTTATCGCCCTTGATAATAATTCCATCATCCATCGATGAGACCATCTCGTCATAGGTTGGCCCGGTTGGATTAGCTGCAAGAGAGACGTTGGGCATGCGCTGAATCGGCACGTGAGCGGGGGAGTCGGCATAGGCACAGCCATTGCTGCGATCACGGTTGACTATGGCGGCAATTCGCCGATCAAGCTGATAGCCAACCAATACACCATCTTTAATGAGATCCCATTTTTGAGCTGCGACACCTTCATCGTCGAAGCCAACGGTGCTCAGGCCGTGAGAAGTATTGCGATCACCAGTTACATTCATTAAAGCCGATCCGTACTTCAAAGTATTCAACTTATCGGGTGTCGCAAATGAAGTTCCGGCGTAGTTGGCTTCATAGCCAATGGCGCGATCTAGTTCAGTTGCATGGCCGATTGACTCATGAATTGTGAGCCATAAGTTTGATGGATGGACAAGAACGTCATAGCGACCAGGTTCAACCGAAGGTGCTGCAACCTTTTGAGCTAATAAAGTTGGAAGTTCTGCAATTTCAGCGTCCCAGTTCCAGTGCTTGTTACCCATCCACTCCCACCCAAAACCTGCAGGTTGCGCCAACGTGCGCATCGCTTCAAAACCATGTGCACCAAGTGAAATCGCTTCAATTTGAGTTTGCATGCGGACACGTTGTTGCGTAGTGCTAGTGCCATATGAGTCGGCATAATGTTTCTGTTCTTTGACATACATTGCATGTGCCGAAGTGTGATTGACAATTTCAGTTTTCAATAGCTCGTTACTTAAGTGAGCAAGACGATCCTTCTTATCTGAATCAGAAATTGAAAATGGATCAATCTCGTAATCAGAGACCCAAGTCTGATTTGCATAAACCGGCTCAGTTACAAGGGATACAAGTTCAGTCGACAGTGGTTTAGAAGTCTTGGCCATTGCAACGGCAGTAAGGGCCAATTTCTTTGCAGAGTCAACTGAGATCTCAGGAGATGAAGCAAAACCCCACGTACCATTAACTATTACTCGAACACCAAGGCCGGCATTAGTCTCATCACTTTGTGTTTCAGGTTTTGCATCACGTAGTGAAAGCAATCCAGTTCGTGTGCGTTCGATGCGAACATCAACATGAGATGCGCCTGCACTTGTTGCAGTACTAATTGCGCTATCTGAAACTGCCGATAATGGTAGAGCTAGAAAATCCGAATCAATGTTTTTATTCACCCCCGAACACTAAGGGACATAAACTGCTTGCGCCAGTGAACAAGCTATTTCTGGCCGAAATAAGCGGATTTCTGCGCAAACTTATGAGCCGCCCTGCTCTTTCGCGCTAAAAAACTCCCTATAAAACACTTCTTTTATGGAGGGCTACCTCGCATTTTTTCGTAACTAATAGCTAAAAATGTGACGCAAGGAATATTGGTTATTAAAAAGTGATTGACCTAATACCCGCGATAGGGCCACCCCTCAGGAAAATCACAATTTAAAGTGAGGGCAGTGCCAAGATTTGCTTGTACTTATATAGCAATACTTCAGGGAGAGATGAGGACTCACAATGAACACAGTTCAGAAATCCACAATAGCGAGAGCATTAGTAGCACTAACTGCACTAACAGTTTTAGTAGCGGCTATACCAACGGCCAACGCCGCAACTAAAACGATTACTTGCTACAAAGGAACTGTTGTCAAAAAAGTTACAACAGCTAAGTGTCCAACTGGGTACACAACAACTAAGCCAGTGGTTAAGCCAACAGTGGCCGCAACCACTCCGGCAGCAGCAAAGGGTGCGACCGTAGCATTTTCTGGAACTTATACGGGAAAGATTTCACTTCTTTGGGGTGATAGTTATGTTCAAGCCACATCTGTAGATGGAACCGGTACAGGAAACGTCCTAGGCCTCACCGACTTAGCTGGAATTGGATCGTCAGCACCTGCTAACCAGTGCGACACGTTTAATGGTTCTGGCACTTTAAGTGGCGGCGGAAACACTCTAAAAGTTACTTTTGATTCATCGGCTCGGGCATGTGCTGAAGATGCAAATGCACCAACCGGAATTACTTTCACTGGAAATGCAATCATCAATGGTGGTACCGGTAAATATGCTGGAGCTACCGGAACTCTCAAAGTGACGGCTGGTTCTTTCAATATTCAATCAAGTACTGCAGGCAAGAAAGAGATCGATAGTTTTAAGTTCACAATCGCAGGAAATATCGTTACTAAATAGTTTTATTGAATCCGCGCACAATCATTTAAATAAGGAGCAAAAATGAACAAGAAAATCTCAACCGCAGTCATTAGTGCAGTAGCACTACTTGGCGGCGTATTTGTCGGGGGCTCGCCTGCCTATGCAGCACCAGCTGCCTCGACGCTCATCCTTTCAGGAGGAAGTGGTGTATTTGGACTAGCTCCAATTACAATCACTGCAACTGCCAATAACAAAGGAACTGTTAAATTTTTTGCTAATGGCGTTGCAATCGCAGGCTGTGAAACTTCACTAACGGCAACAGTTGAGCCCTTTGCAGCTAAGTGCGCATGGTTACCAGCCGCAGCTGGCGCAGTGGCATTAACCGGTCAATTCACACCAACAGATGCTGCAGCTTTTTCACCAGTTACATCGGCCCCACTCAACGTCAAAGTAGGCGTTCCAGTTCAGGGCGTTGTCTCACCTATTCATATCTATGTCGATACTGTCCTGGCGACCGGAACTTCAGGGGCTTTAGCTCCACGCTTTGGTGTGGGTTGCACAATCGCAAGCGAGTTCATCATTGGACAAACAATCGTCTTTCGCGTCTATGCAAATAATGCCGATCAGGGCGGCGCAGTGATGGATTCAAATAACACCGCTAAAGCCTTTATCGAAGTAGCTGGAGTTAAAGATCCACTACCAATGAACTACGGAAACCACAGCGGAGTTGCTTTCTGGACCGCCGTCCTAAAGACAGGTGCTGCTCCTTTGTATAGCACTCTTGGCATTATCAGTTACAAAGTAACGATGGTCGCAAAAGACTCAACCACAATGAAGGTTCTATCGACCAAACTTTCTCCAAAAATGGTAAATGGCAAGCGTGAAATTGGCGCCGATGGCCGCACCGTCTATGAGCGAGTTAGCTATTACCGCTCTGTAACGGTTTCACCCGCACTAAAAGGTGCAACAGCTACATGGGCATCAAACTTTACTGATGCTTCAAAGTTAACACTTTACGCACTTCCAAAAGCATAATTTAGATACGGAGAGAGAAGCATGAAACTACATAGCTCAGCAAGTAAAATTACAGCTCTAAGCGCGGTAGTTGCGCTCACCGTGGCAGTTGCCATGGTGGGCCCAGCTAATGGCGCAGATGCAGCAGTCGGTACCACATTGATTGCTCCGGCAGGAATTCCAAACATTCCAGCCGTGCCATTTACAGGTACAAAGTCGGCAGTGTTTACAACTCCACAGACAATGGTTAATTTAACTGTCGTACCAGCACAGGGCATCGTCGGAGATCCAATCGTTGTATCTGGTAAAGCGATGGCGCCAAATGCGACATTCACTTTAACCTGGTCGACATCCGATGCCAGTTGGGTAGCAGGAATCGAACCAAATACTTTGAACTACATGGGAACTAGTTATGTAAATTACAATGTTGACATGGCAACAGTTACAACTGATGCCGCTGGCGCATTTAGCTTTGCAACGAAAATTCCATCAGACTGGGGCGGAGTCCACGATATTTATGCAGTTTCCTCCGGTGTCGGTGCAGGTCACGGTGGCCTCCAGGTTGCACGCGGATTTACAATGACACCAACGAGCGGACCAGTTGGAACTCCAATTACCGTTACTTACACGGGTCTTGGACCAAAGCTTTATGCAGCTGGTGCAGCCCTTATCTATGACAATCACTTTGCTGGCGAAATGATGGCACGATGGACGCGAGGAACAGCTAAAGTCGTAATTTTGGCCTCCGGAAACGTTGGCAAACACTTCGTTCAAGCCAATGAAGCGATTTCATTCTCCTACTTAAACGTGATGCAGTCACCAGTTCCCTATGCAAATAGTGGTTTTGGAACTTTCACAATTACTAAGGATAAAGGCGCATTCGCCCCTTACATTCAATGGCCATCAATAGTAACCCCGACCGTATCTGCGCATACAACTCTTTCAAATATCGGCCTAGATCCAAATACTAAAGCCGTTGCATCACTCTCACCTGAGAGCGGACCAGTTGGAAGTAAGACAACGATTAAGGTCAATGGTTTAACTACGACTGGTTCACACCAGATTGTCTGGGCAACGGTCATTGGAAATCGAGTTAACTGCACAACTGGAACTTGTTGGGTATATAACTCTTTGCCACTAGCTACCGTTAACGTTGAAAGCTCCTCTATTAGTCAAGAGGTAACAATTCCAGATCACCTTGGTGGTTGGCACGTTATTCAAATTAAGCAGGGCGATGTCATTGAGGCACAGGCTCTCTTCTACGTTAAAGAAAGCATTATGCCTTTCCTTGACAAAAATGGTAAAACAATTGGAATGGGACTTGCAAAGGCCGATCTATCCGGTTCAGCTGATGCATTTGCTAAAGGTGGAGCAGGTGCACCTACCAATACGTTTAAAGAGGGTGAAGAGTTCACAATTAGTCTGAAGGGTGTCGGCTGGACACAGTTCGATAACACTTTGGCAGTGACATATGACAATAGTTATATCGGTTACGGTTGTGGATTTAACTCCAATGGTTATTTAGTTGTTCACTTAAAAGCTCTTGGCGGAGTCGGTACACACATTATCGATCTACGTCCACTTCTCTATACTCAACAACCTTCATTTGGAAACACTCCATATGGAATGACTCCAGTGTTGACCTTTGATCGCGATTTTCCTGGCTTGGCTGCGGGTTACCAAATCCCAGCCTTCCACTTTGCAATCAATATTGTTAAATAAGTAAAACTTAAAACTAAAGCCTCATCTCTGGTTAGTCCAGGGATGAGGCTTTAGTCTTTAACAAACGTGCCCATGATGCGGGCAACCACCAGTTCCAGCGGCCGAGTAAGACCATTGCACTTGGAAGCAAGAGTCCGCGAATGATCGTTGCATCGATAAGAACACCAATACCAAGGCCTATACCGAGCTCCTGTAGGCCGGCAAAGTGACCCGTAACGAAACCACTGACTGCAGAGAGAAAGATGATCGCTGCAGCGCTTACAACCCCACCAGTGTGGGCTAAACCTTCAACAATGGCTTCTTCATTAGTTGCACCTGCCTCGCGCGCCTCACGCATCCTTGAAACAAGAAAGAGTTCGTAATCCATTGATAAGCCAAAGAGAATGGCAAATAGAAAGATGAGCACCCATGCCTCTAACTGATCAAGGCGATAGGTTCGAAGAAAGGATGAGGCAAAGCCAAAACGAAAGACGCCTACTAATGCCGCAAAAGCAACGGCGATAGAAATAAGATCTAGAGCTATAGCTTTAAGCGGAAGGATTACTGAACGAAGAGCGCGCGCAAGAAGGATATAGGTCAGTAAGAGTGCAAGGACAATAATCCAAGGCAGTGAATTAATTATTGCTCGAATCAGGTCGACGCCTTGGGCTGGCGCGCCTCCAAGATATAGTTTTGCATCGCTACTAAATCCCGATTGCGTCAAATCAATTGCTCGCAAGACCTTGACTAATTGATCACTCTCTTGCTCTCCGAGTACATGTCGTCCGATAACAAAAATTCTTATATATCTTCCACCGGCATCAATAAAGGGCGGTTTGTTTTCGGTAGCAACTATAAAGATTTCAGAGTTTTTAGATAATTGCTTTGCTAGTTTCAATCGTGCTGCATCTACCGAAGGTGTGGTGGCACGATTATCTGCGCCTAAGTCAATGGTTATTTCATGCGGGGTAATTACACCAGATCCAAGGCGATCAGTAACCATTGCCACTGCCTTGGCGGATTCAAGATTGGCGGGTAACGCCGTTAATGAACTCGGGGTGATTGAGAGCCAGAAGATTGGCATAATAATAATTGCTAGGGTTACAAGGGAGCTAAAGAAGACAGCCTTAGGTTTAGAAACTACAAAGCGGGCAATTCTCGCCCACGAGCCATTCATGACATCGGCTTTGGAAATAACACCTTTAAATCCGATGGTGACAACACATCGCCGCCCCAGCAACGAAAGAAGGGCTGGAGCAAGAGTTATTGCTGCAAGTACTGAGGACAGAGGCACAATAATCCCTGCGGCACCAAGGGATCTGACGAATGGAACAGGCACCAACAAGAGAGTTGCCAAGGCGATGGAGACAATGAAACCAGAGATGATTACTGTGCGGCCCGCTGTCGCCATAGTCCGATTGATTGCTTCACTCACTTCAATTGCGGGATGATCTCGTAGTTCGCGACGGAAGCGATGAATGATGAGCAATGAATAATCAATTGCGAGACCTAGGCCGATTAGTTCCACAATATTTGGGATGTATAAAACCATCAGCATTCTTTGCGAGAGTAAAAATATAAGGGACAAGGCGAGGGTAATCGAGGCAACGGCAAAAATCAAAGGAATGATGACTGCAATAGATATTCCGAGCATGAGGATTAGAAGTAGCAGCGCCATTGCAATGGCAATTAATTCACCCCGGTGCAAATCATTGGCCAAAACGGGGGATACGTCATGGTTAATCGCTGGTGGCCCAGTTACTTGTGCCCCAATCAATCCTTGCCCGGAAATCGCGTTGCGAAGGGCTTCGGTATATGCGGCGGCATGCAAAAGATTTAAGGGAGTTGTAATGCTGGCAAATAGGACGCCACCAATCGCTTTTTGTACTGTTACATCTGAACCAGGAATTACATGCGCAGCTTCGGAGATTGCATCTTTATATCCCGCAATTTGCGTGGGAGTAGAAGTTTTGTATCTATAGACAACGCTAAAAGTTCCTTGAGTATTTTCACCAAAGTGTGAAGACAGGATGGCGTCGGCTTGGGCCGATTGACTGCTGGGAACTTCGAGGGAGGTAGTTAAGTGCTCGCCGATATTGGCATTTGCGAATGCACCAGCTACGGTGATGGCAAGCCACACCAAAACCATGATTGCCCTGCGACGAAGAACCATTCGTGTCCATCGCGATAGCATTCAATCAGTTTAACTATTCTCAACAAAAACTCCCTCTGTGCCGATTTTCGCCGCAATTTTGGGGCAAATTTGCATGAATATGAGGAAATAACCCGCCACCTAGCGTGGTTAAGCCTGATTCGACGGGCTTTGCTGGCAGGATTACGTGTATTAACTTCAACCCAGTACTGGAGAATTAACAATGAATAAAAAAGAGATCGTTGCAAAGCTAGCCTCAGATTCAAAGCAGACCGAAAGCGCAGTGTCATCAGTGCTAGAGGCGCTTGAAGCCCTTGCTATCTCAATGCTCCAGAGCAAGGAAAAGCTTGTTCTTCCTGGCTTTATCTCAATTGAGGCAGTGGCCCGTGCAGCTCGCTCAGGTCGCAACCCACAAACTGGCGCAGTTCTGCAGATTCCTGCACGTACTGGCGTCAAGGTCAGCGCTGGAACAAAGCTTAAGAAGGCAGTTGCTTAATTAGTTTTAATTAAAAAGCGGGCGTGAGATTCTCACGCCCGCTTTTTAGTTCCAATATTTTATGGATAGAGCCCGCGTAGTTTGTGCGCCTCTGCAACACGTGCAACACCTAACATGTGCGCAGCTTCACGCCATGTGACCTTACGGCTCTTAGCCATCTCCTCGACCTCGCCGAAGGACTTGAGTAAGATGCGGTCCAAGTTCGTCCGAACTTCTTCGGCATCCCAGGCAAAGTTCTGCTTGTCTTGAACCCACTCGAAGTAGGAAACAATTACTCCACCTGAGTTAGCCAAAATATCTGGGACAACGAGAATGCCTTTGTCATTTAAAATTGCATCTCCCTCAGGTGAAGTTGGTGCATTGGCACCTTCCACAACGATTTTTGCTTTGACGCCACCTGCAGTATGAGCAGTAATCGAATCCGATAACGCTGCCGGAATGAGTACATCTACCTCCAAGTGAAGTAACTCCTCATTGGTCAAACGATCGGTACCTGGAGCATCAAGGTTCTTGTGCTCTAAGAAATGCGCCCAAAGACTGGATACATTTTCAAAACCTGTTACAGCGCCATTGACATCACTTACTGCAATAACTTTTAACCCCATATGTTCTAAAGCAATCGCGGCCCAGTAACCAACTTTTCCAAAGCCTTGAATTGCAACAGTTGCACCCACTGGATTAATTCCACGAGCGGCCAAAGCTTGGCGCGTTGAGATTGCAACACCATCACCGGTTGCAGAGTTACGACCGAGGGATCCGCCGAGAACAATTGGCTTGCCGGTAACAACTCCCGGAACTGAGAAACCTGCGTTAACCGAGTATGTATCCATCATCCACGCCATGTTGCGTTCATCGGTTCCAACATCAGGGGCTGGAATATCGCGCTCCGGTCCAATAATGGGCAAAATCTCTGATGTATATCGACGAGTTAAGCGCTCATTCTCGCGATCAGATAACGTCGCAACATCAACTGCGATGCCACCTTTGGCTCCTCCGAATGGCAGATTAGTCAACGCGCATTTCCAAGTCATTAACATGGCAAGGGCGATTGTCTCTTCGAGATCTACCTGTGGGTGAAAACGAACGCCACCTTTTGAAGGCCCACGTGTTGTTGAGTATTGGACTCGGTATCCCTTATACATTTCGACTTTATCGTTATCTCGTCGCAAGGGAACGGCTACTTCTAAAATTCGCCGTGGTGTTGAAAGTGTTTGCCAGTCATTTTCTGAAAGGCCTAATTGATCTACCGCAGTGCGCAATTGCGCGCGCGCAGTTTGGAAAGCTGACTCCGTTGTCATGCGATGAATCTATGTGAAATTACTGCAAAACGCTAATTGACACGCATTGCACCATACAACTCGACGGAGTAAAAAAATATTGAGTGTTAGCCCCGTGCAAGTATTAAATTAATTAGATCGAAGCTTTTACGAAAACTGGCATATCTAGAAGTGAAACGCTAACTGCTGCACCAGTAACAAGTCCGACGGAATCAGCGCTCGGTAACTGCGCAGTAATACGTGATCCATCGTTAAGTGTAATACTTAAGCGACAAGTTGCACCAAGAAAACTTGCCGAGAAAACCGTTGCATTGCCTGATTTACTGGCAACTACGTCGATGTTCTCTGGTCTAATTAGTGCGATACCAGCACCAGATGTAATTGAACCAGGCAGGGTCTTAACAACGCCACCGAGAATTTCAATGCTTCCGCCACTGACTTTTCCAGCGATTGGGTTAGTCAAGCCAACGAATTCGGCAACAAAGGCCGTACCTGGACGGTCATACATTTCTGCAGGTGCTGCGATTTGTTCTAGCTTACCGTTGCGCATTACACCAACGCGATCGGCAATACTCAACGCCTCTTCTTGATCATGTGTTACAAATAAAGTAGTTGTGCCGAGCTCCAACTGAATGCGGCGAATCTCTTCACGCAACTGAGTACGAACCTTGGCATCGAGAGCAGATAATGGTTCATCTAGAAGTAATACCTTTGGAGAGATTGCAAGCGCGCGCGCAAGAGCTACACGCTGTTGCTGGCCACCTGATAACTGGTATGGATAGTGATTTACGTGAGTAGAAAGACCGACTAGCTCTAGAAGTTCACTAGAACGGGCTTTGCGCTTATCTCCGGCGGTTTTATGTGCTTTCAACTTCAATCCATATTCAACATTTTCGCGTGCAGTCATATGTGGAAAGAGTGAGTAAGCCTGAAAAACCATTCCCATGCCACGCTTATTAGCATTTTGGAAAGTGACATCTTTGCCATCAACAATCATCTGACCGCGGTCCAACTCTTGCAGACCAGCTAAGGCACGAAGTGCAGTTGTTTTACCGCAACCTGAGGGACCAAGTAGAGCCACGAGCTCACCTTCGGCGATATCAAGGCTTAAGCCATCGAGGGCTTTGACTTTGCCAAAGTACTTAGCAAGATCAACTAACTGTACATATGCTGATGAGCTCAACGTATGGGTCCTTTTCTCTTAGGCGATGTCAACGTCAAGAACTGCACCTTGGCGTTTTTTGTTAGGAATTATTAGAAGTAAAGCCAGAACAAAAATTAATGAGGCAAGAGATACTGCAACTGCAACACTTCCGTTGCTTAAGCCAATTTGAGAGATAACGACTTGAAAAGTTTTGTAATTAAGAATATTGGATATTGTAAATTCGCCAAGAACTAGGGCAATTGCAATGAATGATCCATTGATGATTCCTGTCCTAATTGTTGGCATAATGATTCCAAAAATTACGCGTGGAATTGTTGCTCCGAGAGTTCTAGCGGCCTCGGCTAGAGTGTGAATGTCGACAGCATCGAGGGCGGCCGAAAGAGAGCGGTAGGTATACGGCAAAATTAACATTGAGTAAACGCCGGCCAGAGTTATCGGCGACTCAGTCAAATTAATTGAAATCCACCGATAGAGCGGTGCAATTCCGACAACAATGACGATAGCTGGAATGGCAAGAGGCAAGAGGCATAACAACTCGAATGGGCGTCGGAGAATAGGAAGTTTCAGATGCACCCAAATAGCTGTTGGCACAATCAGGAAGAGAATGACCGTCATCACGATCGCCGCAGTAATAAGAGAACGCGTGATTGCGAGCGTCAAATCAGGCTGTGTTGCAATAGCTCGCCAAGAATCAAGCGATCTTCCAGGAGAGAGGAGTGAAAAGGATTTAGTAGAGAAATCCAACATAGCAGCCAGTGGCGTTAATAGGTAGGAAGCAACAACAAAGATAATTGCATATCGCCAGATTTTAACGGCTATGGATTTCTTCATCGACGCTGCTCCCACTTGCTAACTCGACGGCGAAGCAAAGCATATAAACCCATCGCAATAACTACGACAATGACCATGAAGACCGATAGAGATTTAGCCTCTGCAGGATTTGCGCCACCCACTTCACTATTTAGTGCGCCAGCGATTTCGAGTGGAGTTACAAAATCTCTCATATTAATTAAAGTCGCCGCCGTTGCATATGCAGAAAGTGAGTTAACAAATAGTAAAAGGGCCGCTCCGGCAAATGATGGAGTTAAAATTGGAATTCCAACTCGAAGCCAGTATTCGTAAGCTTTTCCACCTAGGGCATCAGATGCTTCTCGCCACTGTGGTTTTAAATTCTCAAGTGTTGGTAAGAAAACCAGGACCATTAAAGGGATCTGGAAAAATGTATAGAGAACGGCCAGGCCGGTTCGGCTATAAAGCCATGTGGACTCGGCTATAAATGAGTGAGGCGCGAAATGAGCCACAAAAGTTGAAACTAATCCCTTAAAACCGAAGGTTGCTAAAAATGCGAAAGTTAGCATGATGCCGCCAAATTGGGCCAAGACGCTACTTAATGCAACTGAAATTCTGTAAAAAAGACCGCCTGGTTTGCCAGTAACTAACGCCCACGCGAATAAGCCACCAATAATCGAACCAAAAATCGCAGTTTGTAATGAAATTATGAGTGAGTTAGAGAAGGCATGACGCGCGATTGGAGAGTGATAAACCTCTAAAAATGTTGTTGTGTCATAGGCGCCCTTGCCATCTTGGAATGCGCCAGTTATGACGTTGTAAGTAGGGTAAATTAAAAAAACCCCGCTCAGAATTAAAAAGGGGAGAACTCCAAGGTAGGCAGTTTTACTGCGCCAATACCGAGAACCGGTCCCGCCATTGGCGGAACCGGTTCCCTTATATTGAAGTTGAGTCAATTACTTGATCTCGTGTATTACTTGGTGCCTACCGCTGCTGGCCATGCTGTCTTTAGGTAAGCACGAGCTGCAAGAGTCTGTGCAGCAGTTGCTGCCTCAGCACTGATCTTGCTCTTACCGATTGCAGCGATTCCATCTGCAGGTGCACGGCCAGTCTTTACAAGCCATACCCATAGCGTTGGAGTTGCGCCACCGATTGCAAATACACGGGCACCTGTTTCACCAAGTGTGTATTCCATCCATAGTCGAGCACATGCTGGGTGCGGTGCCCAAGCAGATACTGCCATGTGGTACGTAGATCCAACAGATGCAGGTGTGTACATCTTCCATGACTTTCCTGCAGCTGCGAATAACTTAACTACGCCAGCTTGTAGGTAACCATTGTCAATTACTACTGGAGTTTGGCCAGAAAGAATTGTTGCCTGTGATGGGTTGACGAGAGTGAAGTTTCCAACATCTGTCATCTTCTTAAAGAATGCAACACCCTTTGAGATGTCATCAAAAGTTCCGCCAAGTGCCTTGTTAATCATGTAGATACCGTTCATGCCGGCAGTTGACCCTAGTGGATCTCCATTGAGGCTGATTTTTCCCTTGAACTTAGGAAGCAATAGATCATTCAGGCTC
>SESE01000132.1_pt1 | contig 32545 bp, 25 predicted proteins | sample 3171371 | NCBI WGS metagenome assembly SESE01 (sample SAMN06051881, study PRJNA518727) | freshwater metagenome | biome: subpolar coniferous forest; feature: holomictic lake; material: water; isolation source: holomictic Lake 442, 13 m depth | place: Canada: near Kenora, Ontario | collected... | reverse complement strand
AAAGGTAATATCAAGCATAAAATTAGCTCGCGGAACAACATCTATTACTGATGGATACATTTTATTTTCTCCTATTGTAATGGTTGAATTTTAAATGGCTCATCACCATTCAGCCACATCCGGGTACAACACCTTGTTCGACCATTTTTTCATGGTTTCTGTTTATATTAAAATCACAGGGTTTTCGGATAGTCGGCCACCTGTGATACAGTTTAAAGCAAAATGAATTTGAAATATGATGAAATGCCCTTCATGTGGTTGTGACGGAATGAGCGATAAAGTTGTAGAGGAAACTCTTTCATACGGTGGAAAGTCGATGACCTTGCACGCAATGCATGGCCAATTCTGCTCACATTGCGGCGAAGGTATCTGGGACGAAGAGAGTTATCGACGGTATACAGAGGCTCAGGAAGGGTTGGTGAGAGCCGTAAAGGGTGATCCTGGTGCCGACATTCGACGTATCCGAAAAAAGCTGAACATCACTCAAGCCAAACTTGCTTTGGCATTCGGTATCGGTAAAGTGGCATTTTCCCGATATGAACGTGGCGAAACCCGCCCTCCAGCGCCGTTAGTCAAGTTGTTGAAACTCATAGATCGGCATCCTGATTTACTTGAGGAGATGCAAAAGATGTAAGGTTTGATGACCTTTCTGAAGCATAATGGAACCAGGGTAATTGATCAACAGGCTGCTGACCAAATTGCCCGGAGGGTTTGAGTGAGAGTGATATTTCTTTCCAACCCCAATTACAAAATTGAGTTAGAAAAGGGGAATGTCACAAATATGACCACCAATTTTCGGCATTACGTTTGCCACCAAATTGAACATAAAATCAAAACCCAAACTGAGCTGCTTGAATTATACATTACTTTACTCAGCAAGGAATCTCTTCGTTCTCGATAAGGAGTTTGAGCGCATCAACATCGACCGATTCGCTCATGCTATTTGGTACAAACAAGCACTTCATGAAGGGAGAGAATCAGCCCTCCGGGGGCTGCGTGGGAACACCCGGAGATTACTGAAATGAAATCAGGCGTTTGCCTTTTTAGTGGCCTTTGCCCTCAGATTGACATCAAGGATCTTCTTTCTCAACCTGATGCTCTGTGGTGTTACCTCCAGCAACTCATCATCATTGATAAACTCAAGCGCCTGCTCGAGCGAAAGAATTTTCGGTGGAGTAAGGCGAAGCGATTCATCCGTACCGGAAGAGCGCATGTTGCTCAGCTTTTTCGTCTTGCAGACATTCAGGGTAATATCCAGCCCTCTGGTCGACTCGCCAACAATCATTCCGCCATAAACCTTGGTGTTCGGCGACACAAAGAAGGTGCCGCGATCTTCAAGAGCGCTGAGAGCATAAGCAACGCAGATACCTGCCTCAGAGACAACAAGCGCACCACTCTCTCGCGATGGCAGCTTGCCCTTGAAGGGCTGGTAGTTATAAAAGACATGTGAAAGCATGCCCTCGCCTTTGGTATCAGTGGTAAACTCAAGGTTATAACCGATAAGGCCACGAGTTGGAATTTCAAATTCAACCCTCACCATACCACCACGAAGCGTCCCCATGTGGGTCATCTCTGCCTTTCTGCGCCCCATCTTTTCAATAATCACACCGGTGTACTCTTCAGGAATATCAATAGTGACATGCTCAATCGGCTCAAGCAGCGTACCATCCTCATCGTTGTGCATGATCACCTCGGGCCTTGCAATGGCGAGCTCATAGCCTTCGCGCCTCATGGTCTCAATAAGTACGGAAAGATGAAGCTCTCCCCTTCCCGAAACACGGAAAGTGTCAGCGCTGTCGGTCTCTTCGACGTTGAGCGCAACGTTGGTCATCTTCTCTTTCATCAGGCGTTCGCGAATTTTGCGGCTGGTAACCTCTTTGCCTTCAAGACCAGCAAAGGGGGAATCGTTCACCGAAAAAAGCATGGAGAGTGTCGGCTTGCTGATCTCAAAAGAGGCAAGCGATACGGGGTCGTCAACAGAGGCGAGCGTCATGCCGACAGTAGCATCAGGTATACCGGCGATAGCAATAATATCACCCGATGTTGCCTCTTTGGACTCAATTTTCTGAAGCTTGTCAAAAAGGAAGACTTTTGTTACCGAACCCTTGCCCATCACACCATCAGGGCCGACTACGGCGAGCTGGCTGCCTGGGCTTACCTTGCCGCGCTGGATACGACCAATGGCTATTTTGCCGATATAGTCGCTATAGTCAAGCGTAGTCACCAGCATCTGGAATCCTCCCTCATCATGGGCAATTGGAGGCGGAATCTCCTTGATAATCATATCAAGCAAGAGACTCATATCGCCATCCTCATCATCCATGCTGTACTTGGCAACACCATTTTTTGCTGAGGTAAAGATGTAGGGGAAATCAAGTTGATGCTCATCGGCACCAAGCGCAATGAAAAGATCGAGAACCTGATCGTGAACCTTGACAGGGTCTGACTGCGGTCGATCAATCTTGTTGATGACCACAATTGGCTTCAAATGCAACTCAAGGGCTTTGCGCAGCACAAACTTGGTCTGTGGCATGGGGCCTTCAAAGGCATCGACAAGCAAGAGCACTCCGTCAACCATCTGAAGGATCCGCTCTACCTCACCACCAAAATCGGCATGACCAGGAGTGTCAACAATATTTATCTTGTGGTCTTTATAAACTGCTGCTGCATTTTTTGAAAATATGGTAATGCCCCGCTCTCTCTCCTGGGGATTGGAATCCAGCACCCTGACATTTACCTGCTGGTTATCCCTGAATGCACCGGTCTTCTGAAAAATTGAATCTACAAGCGTGGTTTTTCCATGGTCAACGTGAGCGATAATGGCAATATTTCTGATATTTTTTGTGGATCTCATCTTTTTTCCTTGTATATAAAGTATATTTGCGCTACGTAATGGCCGGAATATACATTATTTATTTCATATAATGCGGCCGCAATATTTGTCTGATCTTCTGATGCTTAAATACAATGAATAATATATTACTCAACAATACGCCTCTCTTGCTCCTCAACCAGCTTGTTTCAGTACTCTATATTGCAACGACCTATCTGTATGGAGTCCATTTTTTCAAGGATCACCAGGGGGCAAAAAAATTCAAACAGCCTTTTCTTATCCTTACGGTGCTGACCCACATCATCTATCTTGCTCTTCTTACCTCTACTGAAGGGTACAGAATCAGTTACTCAACATTGAATCTTATGACCATGGTAGGGTTTACCCTCACCTCAACCTACCTGTTTACCGAGTTCACCACCAAGAGCGACAAGACCGGCTTTTTTGTCATCTCCTTTGCCGCCGGCGCACAATTGATCTCTTCAATTCTGACAACTCAGGTACAGAGCTCGGGAACAACATTCAGCGGAGTTGGAATCGGGATACATCTTCTTGCAACAGTCTTCGGTTTCAGCGCCATTGCTCTTGCCGGTCTGTACAGCATACTCTATCTGCTCCTGTTCCGTCAGATTCAGCAGAACAGGTTTGAATTGTTTTTCCAGCGACTGCCGAATCTTGAAGTTCTTGAAAAACTCACCATGCACGCGGTCTCTCTTGGATTTCTTTTTCTCACCATTACAATTTTTGCCGGCATATTTGAGCAAAGAGCTTCAGGGGAAGGAGTTACCATTTTTGAGCCAAAACTTTTGACACTTATCATTATCTGGCTCCTCTATGGTACTGGCATTATCGTCAAGCCGATTATTGGGTGGGATATCAAGCACATGGCCTATCTGATTATCTTTCTTTTCCTCTTTGTCACGATTTTGATTGTTTTCATGACATTTTTTTCACCGACCTTTCATGGTTTAACTAAATAGAGGCTCGTCTTTGAAAAATAGAGGCTTTTCAATACATTGGTGATATGTATCATAGTAAACAAAGTTGTGAGCTCATTTAAACTACCCTGCCATGAACATCATTTCAGTTGGTGTCAACCACAAAACTGCACCTATTGAAATCCGTGAAAGAATATCACTTTCAGAAGTTCAGAACAAAGAGTTTGTCGCTGGCCTGATTTCAAGTGGCCTTGCCCATGAGGCCATGGTGATTTCGACCTGCAACCGCACGGAACTTTATGTTGTTCCTGCAATGCACGAAGTCACCTGTGAGTATCTCAAGGAGTACCTTATCTCTTTCAAGGATGCCCGCAAGGAGGTTAGACCGGAGCACTTTTTCGGCCGTTTTTATTGCGGTACCGCACGTCATCTTTTTGAAGTGGCAAGCGCCATTGATTCGCTGGTACTTGGTGAAGGCCAGATTCTTGGGCAGGTCAAAAATGCCTACCGCATTGCGGCTGAAACACAGTCTGCCGGGATTCTGCTCACCCGTCTCTGCCATACCGCATTCAGTGTGGCAAAAAAGGTCAAGACAAAGACGAAAATCATGGAGGGGGCTGTCTCTGTCAGCTACGCCGCTGTTGAACTTGCCCAGAAGATCTTCTCCAACCTTTCGCTGAAGAAGGTGTTGCTCATCGGTGCCGGTGAAACCGGTGAACTGGCCGCAAAACATATCTTCCAGAAAAACGCCCGCAATATTGTTATTACCAACCGAACTCTTTCAAAATCTGAAGCACTTGCCGAAGAGCTTGGCACCAAACAGGTACTTCCATTTGAATCGTTCAGAGATCATCTCCACGAGTTTGATATCATCATCACCGCAGTCAGCACCAAGGAGTACATCCTCTCTGAACCAGAGATGCACCGCTGCATGATCAAGCGCAAGCTTAAACCGATGATTATTCTTGATCTTGGACTGCCGAGAAATGTCGATCCCGATATTGCCAAACTTCAGAACATGTTCCTCAAGGATATTGACGCTCTGAAACATATTATCGACAAGAATCTTGAAAAAAGGAGCAAGGAGCTGCCGAAAGTTCATGCCATCATTGACGAGGAGCTTGTGGCTTTTGGTCAGTGGATTAATACCCTGAAGGTGCGCCCAACAATTGTCGATCTCCAGTCCAAGTTTATTGAAATCAAGGAGAAGGAGCTCGAACGCTACCGTTACAGGGTGAGCGAAGAGGAGCTGTTGAGAATGGAGCACCTGACGGACAGAATCCTGAAAAAGATCCTTCACCACCCCATCAAAATGCTCAAGGCACCGATGGATACAACCGACTCCATACCAAACAGAGTCAATCTTGTGCGAAACGTATTCGATCTTGAAGAACCAAATCAGTCATACTAAATAAAAATCTGTAATTGCATTGAAAAAACAGCTTATCATCGGTACCAGATCCAGCCCGCTCGCATTGTGGCAGGCAGAATTCACCAAGGCGGAACTCTCCAGGCACTTTCCTGAACTGGATATCACCCTGAAACTGGTTAAAACAACCGGTGACATCCTTCTTGACTCACCCCTCTCCAAAATCGGAGATATGGGGCTTTTCACCAAGGATATTGAAAAACATCTGATTGCCAAAGAGATTGATCTGGCAGTTCACAGCCTGAAAGATGTTCCGACTGCTACACCCGAGGGACTTATCATCACCTCATTCACTGAGCGTGAGGATACAAGGGATGTCATCATCTCGAAAAATGGCATCAAACTGAAAGATTTGCCGCCGAACGCCAAAATGGCCACCAGCAGCCTTCGCCGTATGTCGCAGTTGCTTAGCCTTCGCCCTGACCTCGACATTCGTGATATCAGAGGCAATCTCAATACCCGTTTTCAGAAGTTTGACAACGGTGAATTTGATGCCATGATGCTTGCTTATGCAGGTGTCTTCCGTCTGAATTTCAGCGATCGCATCTCCGAAATCCTTCCGCACGAAGTGATGCTTCCTGCTGTTGGACAGGGTGCGCTTGGCATTGAGACCCGTGTTGATGATGAGCAGACCCGAGAGATTGTGAGAATTCTCAACCACTCCACAACTGAATATTGCTGCCGTGCGGAACGAGCATTGCTGCGTCATTTGCAAGGCGGTTGCCAGATACCTATCGGCGCTTATGGCTCATTCAAAAATGGAACACTCAAGCTGCTGGCTTATGTCGGCTCTGTCGACGGTAAAGTTGGATTGCATAACGAAATCACAAAAACAGGAATCACCTCCCCTGAACAGGCTGAAGAGGCGGGTATTGCACTTGCTGAAGAGCTCCTGAAGCAGGGCGCAGACGCAATTCTTTCGCAGATCCGTAAAACGCGCTGATGAAAACTGTTCTTGTTACCCGCCCGAAAGATCAGGCGGCTTCGTTTGTAAGTATGCTCGAAGGTTATGGCCTGAACTCGGTTGTGTTTCCAACAATCGAGATCAGGCCTCTGCCTGACTGGAAGGTTCCATCCCTGGAGAGTTTTGATGGCGTTTTCTTTACAAGCACCAACAGTGTCAAATTTTTTCTGGAAAAGTTATTAAACGATGAGCCGGAAAAGCTGAAAACACTTCAGAAAATCAAGGTGTGGGCAGTGGGAAAGACGACGGCGGAAGATCTTGTAAAGCATGGTATTAACACTCAGCCGATAGCCAAAGTTGCCGATGCCGTCACCATGATGGAGGAGATTGATAGTGACACCATTGTCGGACACACCTTCCTTTTTTTACGAGGCAGTCTCTCATTGGGAACTATTCCTGAAGTGATTAAAAAACGGGGAGGATCCTGCATCGAGTTGACCGTTTACGAAAATCTGCCACCCTCCCTTGAAGAGACCGCAAAGGTTAAAACACTCCTCAATAATGGCACACTCTCCTGTCTGTCGTTCACAAGTCCCTCAACCGCCACCAATTTTTTTGAAGCAATGGGCACCACGGCTCTCCCCGCCGGCGTAAAGGTTGCAGCCATAGGAACCACAACTGCCAAAACACTCAAAAAACTTGGGCTTCAGGTAGATATTATTCCTGACTCATTCGATGCGCCGGGGTTCGCCAAGGCTATAGCGGAGGGGATGAAAGTAATCAGTAATCAGTTGGCAGTCTAAATTGCAATCAAGACGGTCAGAATAGTCCTTTTTTAAGGATTTATTTTAAAGATTTTATGTCGAAGAATAAAAGACTTTTTGAAAGGAACTCTGAATCAACTATCAGTAGTCAGTAAAAATTTATTAGTCACATTACTGATTACTAACTACTGACAACTGATTACTTTTTTAACGACTTTTTTAACGACTCATGGAGGCAAGCAGGGCTGTACCAATCTCCTTGTTAGCGCTTACCAGGCCCTGCCCTGCTATTGTTGTTACTCCCGTGTAATCAAAACAGCAACCGCCAGCTTCAGTTACAATCGGAATGATCGCAGCACAATCCCAGGGGCTCATGATTTTGTCAACAGAAACTTCGGCACGACCTGACGCAACGAGAGTATGACCATAGCAGTCGCCCCAGCCTCGAACAAGGCCAGCCTCATGACGAAGCCTGTCAATGGGATGGGAGGATGGCGGATCAAGCAGATACTCCTTTTCAGTAAAGAGCACCGTTGCTTCAGGGATGTTGGCAACCGAAGAGACCGTTATCAGCGACCCGTTAAAAAAAGCTCCACACCCTTGTTCAGCATAATAGAGCTCGCGAAGGGCTGGGAAATTGACAACACCAATCTGCTGAGTTCCCTCAACCTCAAGCGCAATCATGACACCATAAAGCGGCACGCCATGAATAAATGCCTTGGTGCCATCTATTGGATCAATGATCCAGCGACGTCCGTTACTGGATAAACGCTCCTCAAACTCCTCGCCCAGCACACCATCCCCTGGATATGCCGCAGCAATTGCCGACCGTATAAGCTCTTCAGCCCTCCTGTCCGCCACCGTAACAGGGGAGGCATCCTTTTTGGTGAAAACCTGCAACGACTTGCTCGAAAAATATTCAAGAGTCAAGCGACCAGCCTGTTCGGCCAGTTCAAGAGCAAACTGAAGATCGGAGGTCATAGAAGAGTCTGTTTTATTAAAAAAATATTGTCCTGTAAAATAAAAAATATAAGATTAGATTGTCCAGCCTTGGATAGATGAAAAAGCGGTTATTCCAATTTTTTTCAGATATTGTGCGTCAGAAAAAAAATGAGAACAAAAATCCCGCCAGTATGGCATAAGTGTATAACCGGAAGAGTCCGAACTGAAAAAAGAGCATGAGCGCTTGTTCAGACAGAGAGAGAGTAGACCCGGAAAGTTAGTTAATCAATATCGTAAAACAACCAATGAAACGTTTGATTGCTGAACGCGAAAATGCCCGTCTCGGAGGCGGACAAAAGCGCATAGATTCACAACATAAAAAAGGCAAATTCACGGCTCGCGAGCGCATCAATTTACTGCTTGACGAAGGCAGTTTTGAAGAGTATGACATGTTTGTCACGCATCGGACAACTGATTTTGGCCTTGACAAGCAAAACTTTCTTTCAGATGGAGTGATTACCGGTCACGGTACCATTGATGGGCGTCTTGTCTTTCTTTTTTCTCAGGATTTTACCGTTCTTGGCGGTTCACTTTCAGAAACCAATGCACTCAAAATTTGCAAGGTGATGGACCAGGCAATGAAAGTTGGCGCACCCTTCATCGGCATCAACGACAGCGGTGGAGCAAGAATTCAGGAAGGTGTTCGCAGTCTTTCCGGCTATGCAAGTATTTTTCAGAGAAATGTCATGGCATCGGGAGTCATTCCCCAGATATCCGCAATTTTCGGACCATGTGCGGGCGGTGCAGTCTACTCCCCTGCCCTTACTGATTTCGTGGTCATGGTCGAAAAAACGAGTCACATGTTTGTTACCGGCCCAAAAGTTGTAAAGACTGTTACCGGGGAGAGCATCACGGATGAGGATCTTGGAGGCGCTTCGGTGCATGCCACAAAATCAGGGGTCACCCATTTTGTGGGTGCCAATGAGACCGAAGGAATTCTGCTGATAAAAAAGCTGCTCAGCTACCTGCCGCAAAACAATCTTGAGGAACCACCTCTTGCTCTCTGTGACGATCCTGCCGACCGCCTTGACGACAAACTGAACTCCATCATACCCGAAAAACCTTCCATCCCTTATGATGTCAAGGATATCATCTATTCCATTGCCGATAACGGAGAGTTCCTCGAAGTACAGCGGCAATATGCAAGAAACATAGTCATCGGCTTTGTCACCTTTAACGGCATCTCTACCGGTATCGTCGCCAACCAGCCTAACTACCTTGCCGGGTGTCTTGACATCAACGCATCGCGCAAGGCAGCAAGGTTTGTCCGGTTCTGCGATGCCTTCAATATTCCCCTTGTCACCCTTGTTGATGTTCCCGGCTTCCTTCCCGGCAGTGCCCAGGAGTTTGACGGCATTATCACCAACGGTGCAAAACTGATTTTTGCTTATGCAGAGGCCACGGTGCCAAAAATCACCATCATCCTGCGAAAAGCTTATGGTGGAGCATACATTGTCATGAGCTCAAAGCAGCTTCGCGGTGATGTCAACTATGCATGGCCAACGGCCGAAATTGCTGTCATGGGCCCGATAGGTGCCATTGAGGTACTCTTCAACAGAGATCTGAATGCTATTGAAGATCTGGAAGATCGAGCCAAATTTGTTGCTGAAAATGCGGCTGAGTATCGTGGAAAATTCTCCAATCCCTACGAGGCGGCAAAATTTGGCTATATCGACGATATCATCGAACCACGCAATACCCGTTTCCGGATAATCCGCGCCCTACAGACGCTCATGACCAAAAAAGACAGCAACCCCCCAAAAAAGCACTCAACACTGCCACTGTAACCGTTAACCGTCACTGTAACAATGATCGCTCCCTTCTTACCTGTTAACTTTTCAGCAATCGGCGCTGAACATCTGGTGCTTGCTGTATCATGTTATGTCATTGTCTTTTTGGCACTGTTTCTGCTTTCGCTGGTTTTCGGTATCCTTCCGAAGCTCCACACGCGAAACCTGAGAAAACAAATGCAGAAAGGGGGAGAGCAAGTCAACACCTTGATTGCTGGCAAAATGGTTCCCGGAGAGGTAAGCGCTGCAATTGCCATGGCTATTTCAATGTACTTCGAAGAGCTGCATGATCAGGAAACCTCTATTCTGACCATAAAAAAGGAGGGGAAAAGCTACTCTCCGTGGAATTCAAAAATATACAATGTCATTAATTTTAACCGTTTTCAACGATGAGGCGATATAAATTCACCATAAGTGGCAACAAATACAATGTTGAAATCAAGTCTCTTGATGAGGACATCGCTGAAATTGAGGTAAACGGCACCAGCTACCAGGTCAAGCTTGGCCATGAGATCAAAACACCGCAAACACCGAAACTTGTCCGTTACACCGCTCCTTTGCCTCCAAAAGCGCCAGTCCTCACATCTCCAGGCCTGAGCTTGATCAAGGCCCCTCTGCCTGGGACAATTATCGCCATCTCAATTCAGCCGGGCGACCAGATAAAACTGGATCAACCGATCCTGATCCTTGAAGCGATGAAAATGGAAAACAATATTTTTGCTGAAAAGCCCGGCATCGTCAAGACGGTGAGAGTTGCCGTCGGCGATACGGTGATGCAGGGCGACATTCTTATAGAAATTGAATAACACCATTATGGAAGGAATTATACGATTTCTGGAGAATTCAGGTTTTGCCAATGCCACACCGGGTCACCTCTTGATGATTCTTGTGGGATTGCTCTTTATCTACCTTGCTATTCGCTATGAATATGAACCGCTGCTGCTCATACCGATAGGGTTTGGTATACTTATAGGAAACACGCCGTTTATTGAGCACGCCGGAATGCAACTCGGCCTCAATGAGGAGGGTAGCATCATGAATTTTCTCTATATGGGTCTGCTCAAGGGTATTTTTCCATCCCTGATTTTTCTGTGTATTGGTGCCATGACCGACTTTTCAACCCTTATTGCAAACCCCAGGCTTATCCTGCTTGGAGCTGCTGCGCAATTCGGCATTTTTATGACCTACATCGGAGCCATTACCCTGGGCTTCAACAACCTTGAGTCTGCGGCAATCGGTATCATTGGCGCGGCAAACGGGCCAACAGCTATTTTTCTTGCCTCAAAACTTGCTCCTCATCTCATGGGCTCCATTATCATTGCCGTTTACTTTTACATGGCGCTGATACCGGTGATTCAGCCACCAATCATGCGACTGTTAACGACAAAAGAGGAGCGAATCATAAAAATGAGTCCGCCTCGGGCGGTAAACAAATATGAAAAGGTACTCTTTCCAATCGTAGCTCTCCTTATAACCGGCTTTATAGCACCCGCATCCCTGTCACTCCTTGGAATGCTTTTTTTTGGCAATCTCCTTAAAGAATCAACTGTGACCAAACGTCTGGCAGATACCGCCAAAAACGGACTGCACGACATCGTCATTATCATGCTTGGTGTTACGGTAGGTGCTACAACGCAGGCGACCACCTTTCTGACAGCTCAATCGATGTACATTTTTGTCCTTGGCGCTGTAGCCTTCATGATTTCGACGGCCGGAGGTGTGCTCTTTGCTAAATTCATGAACATCTTTCTTTCAGTAGAGAACAAAATCAACCCGCTGATAGGGGCCGCTGGTGTCTCTGCCATGCCTGAAAGCGCTCACGTTGTACAGCGTGAAGGGCTGAAAGCTGATCCCGACAATCATCTGATCGCCCACGCCATGGCTCCGAATGTTGCTGGAATGATTGGCTCAGCCGTAGCCGCTGGCATTATTATGGGATTTCTCCGTTAACAAGGTGGTGTGGGGAAATCCTTCGTGATATTCATGGATTTTCGTATTTTCGGCTTTATCAACTCCTAATTAGCTCTTTCGCCATGAGTCAGCTCGATTTACTCAATATTGTTCAGCGCCCCAGAAGACTTCGTAAAAGTGCAGCCATCAGAAACCTTGTTCAGGAGAACACCCTGACGGTCAATGACCTTGTCTACCCGCTCTTTGTCTGTCCCGGAGCCAATGTTGTTGAGGAGGTCTCCTCAATGCCAGGCAGCTTCCGCTACTCCATCGACAATGCTGTCAGAGAGTGCCAGGAGCTCTGGGATCTTGGCATTCAGTCTATCGACCTCTTTGGCATTCCAGAAGTTAAAACTGAAGATGGCAGCGAAGCCTACAATGAGGACGGGATTATCCAGAATGCCCTTCGTGCCATCAAGGCAAAGGTACCTGATCTCTGTATCATGACGGATGTAGCGCTCGACCCCTTTACACCATTTGGACACGACGGCTTGGTGAGAGACGGTATTATCCTCAATGACGAAACCGTTGAGGTGCTCTGTAAAATGGCCATCTCCCATGCCAACTCCGGCGCAGATTTTGTCTCCCCGAGCGACATGATGGACGGCCGTATCGGTGCCATCCGTGAGGCACTTGACGACACCGAGTTCTCCGATGTTGGCATTCTCTCCTACGCGGCAAAGTATGCCTCAAGCTTTTATGGCCCTTTCCGTGATGCCCTCCATTCAGCGCCACAGTTCGGCGACAAAACGACCTACCAGATGAATCCCGGCAATACCGACGAGGCGATGAAAGAGATCGAACTCGACATCATGGAGGGTGCCGATATCGTGATGGTAAAACCGGGACTTGCCTATCTTGACATTGTTTACCGCGCCAAAGAGCGCTTTGATGTGCCGATAGCAATCTATCACGTCTCCGGCGAGTACTCCATGGTCAAGGCTGCTGCCCAGCGTGGATGGATTGATGAAAAAAGGGTGATGATGGAGTCACTGCTCTGCATGAAACGTGCTGGCGGCGACCTTATCTTTACCTACTACGCAAAAGAGGCTGCAAGAATTCTTCGTTAAGCATTGTAACAAGCCCGGCATGCACCCTGCCGCTGCCGGGCATTGTCATTTAAAAAAACATGATACGATATTTTACCGCCGGCGAGTCGCATGGGCCGGCACTTTCAGCAATTGTGGAAGGAGTGCCTGCTGGCATCACCATCTCCCTGGATGATATCAACACCCAATTGGCCCGCCGTCAGCAGGGATATGGCCGAGGGGGACGGATGAAAATCGAGACCGACAAGGCTGAGGTTTTATCCGGCATCCGATTTGGCAAAACCATAGGTTCGCCGATTACCCTTGTCATTAAAAACCGCGACTGGGAAAACTGGACAACCATCATGGCCCAGTTTGATCAACCTGCTGAAGAGATTACAAAAATCACCATTCCAAGGCCTGGCCATGCCGATCTTGCTGGTCGCATCAAGTACGGTTTTGACGATATCCGTCCGGTTATTGAACGTTCATCAGCACGAGAAACTGCCGCCAGAGTTGCTGCAGGAGCGCTGGCGAAAATCTTTCTGAAAGCACTTGGCATTGAGATTGGCAGCTATATCTCCGCCATTGGATCGGCAGCCGAACAAGCTCCTGAAGCACAACTTCCCCAACTTCTCGACAAAGGAGCAGAGGCAGTTTCACGGCAAGCTGACCTCTCACCGGTACGAATGCTGAACAAATCAACCGAAACTGATGCTGTTGCAGCCATTGATGAGGCCAAACAGCGGGGCGATACGCTTGGCGGCATTATTGAAATTTTTATCACCGGAGTTCCTGTTGGATTTGGAAGTTACGTCCAGCACGACCACCGTCTCGATGCGGCACTCGCTTCAGCAATCCTCTCCATTCAGGCCATCAAAGGTGTCGAAATCGGAACCGCCTTTGAAAATGCCCGAAAACCAGGTTCTGAGGTGCATGACGAGCTCTATTACTCCCCTGCTGAGGGTGTGATCCGCAAAACCAACCGGGCTGGCGGCCTTGAAGGAAGTATGTCGAGCGGAGAGACTATTCACCTCCGTGCAGCGATGAAACCAATCTCCTCGCTTGTCACCCCCCTCCAATCTTTCGATGTTGAAACCCTCCAGCCAACACCATCACGTTTTGAACGGAGCGATACCTGTGCGGTTCCCGCTGCGGGCATAGTTGCCGAAGCCGTTGTGGCTCCGGTTATCGCCAATGCCCTCCTTGAAAAGCTTGGCGGCGACCACCTTGATGAAATCCGCCAAAGGCTTGAGCTGTACCGGGAGAGTATCCGCCGCTCTTTTTGTTCCTGACACGTCGACACGCCCGTTCTGCCTCCGGGCGCTTATCACCTTGTCTTTTCGACGAACGACTTCAGCAGAAATCTTATAGCACAACGACACTCCTCTCAAAAGCCCCCGGCTGATGTAAAAAAACAAGATTTTTTGTTATTTCCTTTTGTTGTTACATAAGAATTACGTAACTATTGCTTAGTTAGCTTAGCAACAAGAGAGTAATTTCAGTACCACCTAAAATCTTAACATTCATCAGCCATGAAAACCACCCATTGCTCTGTCGGGAGCAGCGCCCGGGACACCTGGATTATCGCTGCAATTGTTACCCAGGCTTTGCTTGGCGGCAACAAGCTTTTTGCTCTTCCAACGAACGGAGAGGTGACTGCCGGACAAGCCACCATAACCACTCCAACAGCCTCAAAAATGCTTATCGGGCAAAGAAGCAACCATGCTATTATCAACTGGAACTCCTTCGGTATTGGCAAAGGCGAAACCGTCAATATTTCCCAGCCAACCACCCATTCTACCCTGCTGAACAGGGTCATCGGGAACGACCCTTCATCAATTTTTGGCACACTCACGGCAAATGGACGACTTTTTCTGATCAACCAGAACGGAATGATGTTTGCCCCCGGAGCCACAGTCAATGTTGGAGGGCTGGTCGCCTCAACACTGTCGATTAACAACGCTGACTTTCTTGCAGAAAAATATGCATTTCGGCACAATAACACGAAGAGTCCACTGGTAAACGAGGGCTCTCTGACTGGCGATTTTGTCGCTCTGGTTGGTAACGACATCACCAACAAAGGAACCATTGTCGCCACCAAAGGCTCCACAAGCCTCGCCGCCGGTAATGCAATTATCCTTGATCTCGACACATCCGGCCTTGTCGCCATCAAGGTAGAGGAGAGTGATTATAACGCACGGGTGACAAACAGTGGAGTCATTGAGGCCAATGGAGGCTCCATCTTTATGAAGACTTCTGTGGCCAATGAGCTGCTTGGCTCGGTCGTCAATAACAGCGGCGTGATTCGAGCAACCAGCATGACAGAGAGAGGGGGAAACATTGTGATTGAGGGTGCCTCGATCCTCAACACCGGCACACTGAGCGCATCTGATATCAACGCACACGGTAATAACCTTCTTGATGCAGGTCGATGGAGTGCTGATGGCAGCGCCAAAGCAGGAACAATACAGATCAATGCGACGGGCAACATTGAGCAAACTGCTGACAGCCACATAACAGCAGACGGTAATATTGGAGGAGACATCCGCATTGAGGCCGGGGATGGCCTCTACCTCTCCGGTACACTCAGCGCCACCGGCAGCTCTGGAAAAGGAGGTCAGATTGCCATCACGTCTCCACAAACCCTCCTCGCAGGAGCCCTGGTAAAAACTGACGGCCTGACAGGGGGAGGAAACATCCTGATCGGTGGCGATTGGCAGGGAAACGATGCCTCCTTAGCCAATGCTGTTACCACAACAGTTACCAACAGCAGCAGGCTGACAACCAATGCGCTTGAGAACGGCAACGGTGGTACCGTCGTTATCTGGTCTGATCAAACGACCAATTTTGCCGGCTCCATTGAGGCCAAAGGGGGGAGCATCAGCGGCAACGGAGGAAAAGTTGAAGTCTCGGGGCATGAGAATCTCGCGATGGCAGGTGGGGTTATCACAACTGCACCAAATGGTGAAAACGGTCTGCTGCTGCTGGATCCCCGTAACATCACTATCGATGCCAATGCTTCTGCTCAGCTCTTCGCTGTCATTCCACTACTCGATCCTGACCCTGCCGCCGGTGATCAACATGGATCCGGAAACATCGTGGAGCTGCAAAACGGCAATATTGTGGTTGCAAGCCCACTCGACGACTTTGTTGCAACCGATGCTGGAGCAGTCAGACTCTACAAGCCTGATGGCACACTGCTTTCGACCCTGATCGGATCAACAGCCAATGATCAGGTGGGTGAAAAAGTGATTACCCTGACTGGAAATAGCAATGCTGTAACCATGAGTCGCAAATGGTCGAATGCCGGATTGGCAAACGTCGGATCCGTAACCTGGATTAATGGAAACAGGGGTACAAGCGGCAGTGTCTCAGAGAGCAACAGTCTGATTGGCTCTTCACTCAACGATGCTGCTCTCTCCACCCTCACCCCCCTTGCAAACGGACATTATGTGGTCGCTTCACCAGGCTGGGATAATGGTGCCATTGTTAATGCCGGAGCAACAACATGGGGAGATGGAGGCAGAGGCACTGTTGGGGTGACAAGCACACTCAACAGCCTCGTCGGCTCCAAAACCAATGATGGTGACTTGTCAAAAGTGATTGCATTGAGCAATGGTCATTACGTCATTGGGTCGCCAAACTGGGACAATGGAACAGCAACCAATGTCGGGGCTGTAACCTGGGCAAATGGCGCTGGCGGCACAGTCGGAGCAATAAGCAGCACAAACAGCCTGGTCGGTTCTTATGGAGGTGATAATGTCGGACTGGTACTCACCCCCCTGACCAACGGCAGTTATGTGGTGGGGTCGCCAAATTGGGACAATGGCTCAGTCACAAACGGTGGCGCTGCAACATGGGTCAATGGAAACACTGGAGCCACTGGAGCCTTAAATGCAGCAAACAGCCTCGTCGGTTCCTCCCCAAATGACAAAGTTGGCACGACTGTTTTTGCTCTTTCCAACGGAAATTACGTCACAAGCTCACCACCATGGGACAATGGAGCAATCGTCGATGCAGGCGCAATAACCTGGGGAAATGGCACTATCGGTTCTATCGGTACAGTAAACACAACAAACAGTCTGATTGGCTCTGCCACAAATGATTGTCTCTCTTCGACGGTGATGGCGCTGACCAACGGTAATTACGTCGTCGGCTCCCCCAATTGGGACAAGGGAGTGGTGATCAATGCTGGAGCTCTGACATGGGGCGATGGAGTTAACGGCACTATCGGGGTGATAAGTGACAGCAACAGCCTTGTCGGGTCAACAGCCAATGATGGAATAGCCTACACCATGGCACCCCTGACAAATGGAAACTACGTTGTTGGCTCATCGCATTGGGATAACGGAACAATTATCGACGCAGGTGCAGTGACCTTGGGAAATGGAAGTGGTCGTACGGTGGGAATAATCAGTGCAACAAACAGCCTGGTCGGCTCCACAACCAATGATGGTGCCCTCTATACCATAACACCGCTCACGAACGGCAATTATGTGATTGGGTCGCCAAACTGGGACAACGGCTCAATCATTGATGCCGGGGCAGTGACGTGGGGAAATGGAGGTGGTGGAACTGTGGGAACAATCAGTGCGACAAACAGCCTGATTGGCTCCATCAAAAATGACTTCACCAAGCCGGACAACACAGGATCAAATACAATAACAGCATTAAAAAATGGCAATTACGTTGTCTCATCTCCAGGATGGGACAGGGGAAGCGCCACCAATGCCGGCGCAGTGACGTGGGGAAATGGAGTTGGCGGTACGGTGGGAGAGATAAACGTCACCAACAGTCTCATCGGCACAAAAACTGGAGATCAGGTTGGCTCCATAACGACAGCACTCCCGAATGGCAACTACGTCGTGGGATCTTCAAATTGGGATAATGGCTCAATTTCAAATGCGGGAGCAGTAACGGTGGGCAATGGAGTGAGTGCTCTTCTTGTCGGCACCATAAGCTCAGCCAACAGTATAACAGGATCCAAAAAAGATGACTTTATAAGTTCAAGCGGTATCACGCCGCTCACGGTGGGAAACATGAACGGCAGCTTTATTGTCAGCTCCATGAACTGGTCAACAAACAGCGGCCGGGTGGATATTGTTTCCCCACAAGTGGCAGAAACTGCGGTGCAGCAGGAGTACAACGCCAACCCTGGGGCAGACAACACCTTCACTCCGGCACAGATCACGGCACTCCTTGATACCGGTAACAATCTCATACTGAAGGCCAACAACAACCTCACGATTAACTCAGCCATCGCGGCAAATAACCCACTTGGCAATGGCGGCAATCTCGAGATGAATGCAGGCCAAAGCCTTTTTCTTAATGCTGATATCACCACCGACAATGGCAACCTGACACTCATCGCCAATGACAAGCTGGCAAACGGAGTGGTTGATGCCATGCGCTCGGCAGGCAACGCTGTCATCACCATGGCAACTGGAACAAGCATTGATACCGGAACTGGCAATGTAACCATTGAACTGCGTGACGCTGCAGGACTGACCAACAGAGAGAGCAGCGACATCATCCTGGGCAACATCAACGCTGGAACGATCAATGCGGTAAACTACGGGCAAACCGCTGGCTCAGGCATTACCCTTTCAGGAACTCTGGCAGCCACCGCTACCAACGGCACCAGCATTATTCTGGCTGGGCAGAATTTCGACAACAATACTGGCTCGATTCTCTCCACTGCCGGCACAGCACGATGGTTGATCTATGCAGACAACCCTGGAGCAACCAGCAAGGGTGGATTGAGATCTGCCTTCCGTCACTATAACAGCAGTTATACCAACTATGCACCAACAAGCGTGAGCGAATCCGGCAACGGCTTCATCTACGACAGTGCTCCCGGACAAATTTCGGTCAACACCACTCTGGCAAGTGGAACATCCAGCGGCTACTACGGAGATCAGCCTGATGCCTCGTATGGCTACACCCTGACCAATTTTGGAGATAATGAAGATAACGCTCAAAATATTGGCTTGACCGGCACCATGAACGTCAGCGGCACTCCGACAGCTACCTCAAATACCGGCACTTACTCCATACTCTATGCTAATGGTTTGTCGAGCAGCGTCGGATTCACCTTCACAAGCGGAACCGGCATCACCTATACCGTTGAACCAAAGCCGATTGATATCACTGCTGACCCAAACAATAAAACCTACGGCTCTGCTGATCCATCTTTGACCTGGTCTGCCGAAACTCCGACTAACGGAAGGGGCCTCATTCCTGGCGACCTTTTCACCGGTGAACTCAGCAGAGAACCTGGCGAAAATGTCAGCAATTACGCAATCCTCCAGAACACGCTGGACAACAGTAACTATGACATTAACTACACTGGAGCTTATCTTGCCATACACCAGCGACCAATTACCTTTAGCGCTGTAGCGCTGAACACCATCTACGGCGAAGCCGATCCTGCTCTCGCCGTCAACATTACCGGTGGCACCCTCGGGAGCACCAGTGTCAATGACTCCATAAGTGATGTTACCGGCTCCTTAATCCGGCAAACAGGAGTGAATGTCGGCAGTTACAATATCAACCTCGGTTCCGGCACCAAGGCTGGAAACTATGCCATTACCTTTGATAACAGTAATAAAGCTTTTTCAATTGATCCTCGCCCTGTCAATGTTGTGGCCAACGCTCTCACAAAAACTTATGGCGACTCCGATCCTGCCCTGACATGGTCAACAGAAAGCCAGAGTAGCGGACGCGGCCTTCTGGCGGGTGAGAGCTTCAATGGGGCACTCAGCAGAACCGCTGGTGAAAACGTAAGAGCTGAAAACTATGCAATCACCCAATACACGCTGGACAACAGCAACTATGCGATCAACTTCACCGGGAACTCTCTCAACATTCTGCCGCGTCAAATTACGCTTAATACACTTGCCGCAACAAAAACCTATGGCGAACCAGATCCAGCGCTGGCAGTCACTATCACCAATGGCAGCCTTGGAAGTATAACCGTAACCGATGCCCTCAGTGACATCACCGGAACACTGAATCGTCAGACAGGCTCAACACCAGGCATCTACGACATCGCTCTCGGATCAGGTAACAAATCCGGCAACTACGAGATAACCTATACCGCTGACAACAACGCCTTCACCATAACCAGACGCCCGATCAACATTATGGCCAACGCTCTCAGCAAAATCTACGGCGATGCTGACCCCGCATTGAGCTGGCTGGCAGAATCACCGATCATCACTCAGAGAGCTGTCAGCCAGTTCATAGCTCTCAATGCCCCTCCAAGTAATAATCCTGACAACGGTGCCCTCTCTCCAACTCCTGTAACAAAGAATCTTCTTGTCTTTAACAGCAGCAGTCAGTCCCCGGAAGCGGGCTCTCAATATCTCAACAACACCTCCACCGGCTTTACTGCTGCCAATTCAATCGTTGTACCGGAACCTGCGGGCGCACTCTTTGCTATCTCTCTTCCTGCGGAGATGTTTACCCATAATAATCCAGATGCCGTTATCGCTTTCGAGGTAGGCTCAGTCAATGGCTCATCCATTCCAGCCTGGATGTCATTTGATCCAGATCAAAAGGTGATCAGCGGTACACCACCGGATGATGCCATCGGGGATTATCTGGTTGAGGTTATTGCCAAAGATCAGTTTGGTGGTGAAATTCGAACAACTGTAATGGTAAAAGTCGGTTAACAAAGAACAACAGATGCCCATTATCCATACCATCACTCCTGAAAAACTCATCGTTAACAGATTGTTGTATGAACCCCTTATCAAAAATACTCCTGTTCACTGTAATTTTTTCGGCCAGCATCTCCTCTGCGACATCTCTTCCCGATGCTGGCCGGTTGCTCAAGGAGAGTCTTTCTCCACCATCCCTTGTTCCCCGGCAGGCTCCACCAGCTCTTTCTCAACAGGAGAAACCTCTGGAACAAAAAAGAGATAACACGACAATCAAGGTTGCAAGCTTTACCTTTAGAGGAAACACCATCTTTTCCGATGGTGAACTCTCATCGTTAATGGCCACATACCGGGGTAAAGAGTTGACACTTTCCCAGCTTGAAATCGCAGCAACCACAATAACCAATGCCTACAGGAAACAGGGGTATTTTCTTGCATCGCTCTTCTTTCCACCCCAAACAGTGAAACCCGGGGGAACTCTGATCATTGAGGTACAGGAGGGGATACTGGAACAGATCCATGTAGAGACAACCACTGCCGCAACAAGAACTCATGCATCTGTTCTGGAATATTATGCCAATCAGGTACCAACCAACCATCCGATTGACGAACGTTCTCTGACCGCCATGGTCATGAGAACCAATGAACTGCCCAATATCACCTCCCGCATTATGCTGGAACCTGGCTCGAGGCCAGGCACAACAAAGGCAACCCTTCAAGTCAGCGAAGGCAATCCCTCCAGCTTTTCAGTGAATATTGACAACTATGGAAACCAGGCAACCGGAGATAATCATCTCAGTGGCACAATGAATCTTTACTCCCCATTACATGTCGGGGATCAACTCAACCTCCGGTTACAAACATCAACTATCGGGAACCTTCAGACGGTACAGGGCAGCTACACAATGCCATTAATGTCTTACGGAACAAAAATCGGATGTAACTACAGCCAGGTTGGCTATCAGATGGGAGGATTGTTTGAAGCATTGCACGCCAGCGGAAGTGCCCGGAACTTCAGTATCTCACTCGCCCACCCTCTCCTGCGGCAAAACAATTTTGTTCTGAATGCAACAGTTGCTGCAGAAGGAGGTCTGCTCGACGACCGAATCGCAAGCGCCGGCTCCCGCAATCAACGTCTGAATACATCCATTCAGGCTGGCATCAACGGCCTGCAAATGGATAACAATCCGGGCGAAGGCGGCAGTTTTACCTCTTTTTCACTCGGATTTGTTTCTGGAGAGCTGAACATCAGGGACTCGGAAACGCTCACCATCGATCAATCGTCAGGCGGATTGCACACCAATGGAAAATATACCAAGCTGAACATGGCCCTTGCCAGGAGCCAGACACTGTATCATGGATTATCACTCTACACCGGAGCATACGGTCAGTGGAGCAACAATAACCTGGGCAGCTCTGAACAACTCTCCTTGTCCGGGCCAAGCGCAGTCAGGGCATATCAGACCAGTGAATCCTCAGCCGACCGGGCAGTAGTGTCAACGGTTGAACTACGCTATCTCGTCACATCAACCGGAGAGCTTCCGGGCAACATTGAGCTCTCCGCATTTATAGATCACGGTTATGCCGCGCTTCACACCACTCCCTTACCCGACGCTGGCAAAAATATCCGCACCCTCACTGGAGCAGGACTCGGCATCAAATGGTTTGATACCAATAACTACAGCCTGCAATCGACAGTTGGATGGAAAATCGGTGCCGACAACACTCCAGCCGAAGGCCCTTTGGTCTATGCCCAGGCAACTAAATATTTTTAACTGCACTGCTGCTGATCCTTTACCTACAAAATCCAAAGCAAAACATAAATTCGCGAAACAGTATTTTTTTGTGTACACTTTGCTTGCCACAGCCAACAAGAAGAACGGTAACTGACACTTTTAGAAGATCCATGCGCATTTCACGAAAAATAGAGATTGATTACGGCCACACGCTCCCGGGCAGCTTTTCATTCTGCAATCAACTGCACGGCCATCGCGGGGTGATTGTCGCCACAGTTGAAGGCGAATTGATTGATCGCGAGGGGGACAGCGAGCAGGGAATGGTGATGGATTTCAAGTTTCTGAAAGAGATCATGATAGAGCAGATTCACGACAAACTTGATCATGGCTTTGCGGTCTGGAAAAATGATACCGAAGATCTTGACTTTATCGTCAAGCGAAATTCGCGAGTCCTGATCACCGATGAGCCACCAACGGCTGAATGCCTTGCCAAATGGGCGTTCAGCCGGATATGCCACCATCTTCCTCAAGGGGTGACACTGAAACAGCTCCGCTGGTACGAAACTCCAAACAACTGGGCAGACTGCGAAGGCGAATAGATCAATCTCCCGCCAGCTCTTCAGAATCTCACAACAAGAGACTTGCTTTTCTTACTATTTTTCGTAAATTCCATAAATACGTTTTTTATACATTAATTCTGGTGCTAAATAATTAAAGAGATGCGACTCCATGATTTTGACCCGGAAAACAGACCACGAGAGAGGTTTCTCAATAGTGGAGCGGCCTCACTGAGTCCGGCCGAACTCCTGGCAATCATTCTGCGCTCTGGCTCACGACAACTCAACGTCGTTGATACCTGCAACGAAATCATTGCCCGTTTTACCCTTGAGAAGCTCGTCAACATAACCATCGGTGAACTTCAGGAGATCAAAGGTATCGGAGAGACCAAAGCCATGCAAATTGTTGCAGTCTTTGAATTGAACAAGCGGTTGCACTACGTAAAAAACAACAAAAAGAAAATCCAGTCAGCAAGGGATATTTTTGAATACATGGCTAACCGAATCCCTGATGAAACAAAGGAGCACCTTTTTGTTTTGCACCTCAATACCAAAAACCAGATCACCAAAACCGAACTGGTCTCTGTAGGAACGCTCAACGCCGCGCTCATTCACCCCCGCGAAGTGTTCAAGGCGGCAATCAAAGAGAGTTCACACGCCATTATCCTTGTGCACAACCACCCTTCCGGCGATGTTGAGCCAAGCAATGCCGACAAGCAGATTACGGAACTTCTGAAAAAGGGAAGCGCCGTCATACAGATTGAGCTGCTTGACCATATCATTATCGGAAAAACAGAGTGGTTCAGCTTTCGGGAGAGCAGCCTGCTGTGATGGCGATATGAGCAGCATCACGTAGTTGCACGATCTTAATTCACAGCACTTACAGACAGTATGAAAAGCCCCGAAAGGACCATTCTTTCAATCCACCCAACTTCTCTGACACCTCAATAATGAAACACATCATCATCATAACCGGCGCTGGCAAGGGAATCGGCAGATCCATTGCCCTTGATTTTGCAAAAGCCTCAACAACATATCGCGATTTTGAGCCTGTGCTGATCCTCGTTTCGAGAACGCTTTCGGATCTCGAAACTGTTGGGGTTCAATGCCGCGATTTCGGTGCAGCAGTGGATATCATCCAGGCAGACATTGCCGATATGGCGCAGATCAATCAGCTCGTCAGCATCACACTGGAACGCCACGGCACCATTGACTGCCTGGTGAACAATGCGGGGGTTGGCCGATTCAAGCCATTCACTGAATTGACCGTGGATGACTATGAATACACGATGGCAACCAATCTGAAGGGCACATTTTTCCTCACCCAGAAGGTTTTCCCTGTCATGGAAAAGAACAAGTCGGGCCACATCTTCTTTATCACCTCCATCGCTGCCGAGACTGCCTTCAAAAGCTCTTCACTCTACTCCATGTCCAAATTCGGACAGAAGGGGTTTCTTGAAGCCATCCGGCTCTATGCAAAGAGCTGTAATGTCAAAATTACCAATGTGATGCCTGGCGCTGTCTATACTCCAATGTGGGGAGAGGTTCCTGAGGCGATGAAGGCTGTCATGATGATGCCTGAAGATATTTCGGGACCTCTGGTCAATGCCTATCTCCTGCCGCAGCGGACATCGGTGGAAGAGCTGGTCATCAGGCCAGTAGGTGGCGATATCAATGAATGAACAAACCGCACTCAAATGTGGGAAAGCCGCTTTTTTCCTTTATTTTAAGGTTCACCTTTTACAATTGCTGAACATACATCACCATGAGTTTGAAAGAAAAAATAGATCAGGATCTGAAAAGTTCGATGAAAAGTGGCGATAAAACCCGCCTCAATGCCGTCCGCTCAATTCGTGCAGCGCTGCTGGAAAAAGAGGTCTCCATCCGTGTTGGCGGCACTGCCGTACTGACAGAAGAGCAGGAGCTGGAGGTGCTGGTGAGTCTCGCAAAAAAACGGCGTGATGCCATTGAGCAATTTACTGCCGGCAATCGTCTCGACCTCGCCGAAACAGAGCAGGCCGAGTTGGCTGTGCTCGATGAGTATCTTCCTGCACCGCTCTCTGACGAGGAGGTCACGGCAGTAATAGAGAATATTATCACGACAACAGGCGCTGCATCCATGAAAGAGATGGGCAAGGTGATGGCTGAAGCGATGAAAGCGCTAAAAGGAAAGGCTGATGGCACCAAGGTTCAGCAGATTGTCAAGTCACTGCTTTCAGCATAACCCCTTCCATCGATCATTATGCTTGATATCAACTATATTCGCCAGAATCCAGATGCAGTTGTGGCTATGCTGCACAACCGGCAACTCTCCGCAGAGGAGCCAAAACTGCACCGGGTGCTTGAGTGCGACAAAGAGCGCAAAGAGCTTGTACAGCGTTCAGATGAACAGAAAGCGCTGCGCAACAAAGTCTCCAAAGAGGTTGCCGAGATGAAAAAGCAGGGAAGCGGTTCGCCGGATGAGCTGATCATTCAGATGAAATCGGTCTCCGAAGAGATTGCCCGTATGGATAGCGCGCTCGGCCAGCTTGAAGAGGAGATAGAGAATATTCTTCTGGCGCTGCCCAATAAACTGCACGCTTCAGTGCCAACCGGACGGAGCGCTGCTGACAACCAGATTTTTGGAGAGCCGATCGCCTTTGTGCATAACCTTGACTTTCCAGTTAAAAACCACCTTGAACTGGGCAAATCCCTCGGCATTCTCGATTTCGAGCGCGGCGCCAAGGTGAGCGGCGCAGGGTTCCCTGTATACATTGGCAAAGGAGCCCGTCTGGAACGATCCCTGATCAACTTCATGCTCGATACGCATAGCGAACGCCATGGCTATACCGAGGTCTTCCCGCCATTTCTTGTCAATCAGGAGTCGCTGAGAGGAACCGGACAGTGGCCAAAATTTGCGGACCAGCTCTACCACATCGGTGAAGATGACCTCTATGCCATACCGACCGCTGAGGTACCAGTCACCAACCTCCATCGGGGGGAGATGCTTGATACCGCAACCCTGCCAATCTCCTATACCGCCTACTCAGCCTGTTTCCGCCGCGAAGCGGGAAGTTATGGCAAGGATACACGCGGGTTCCTCAGAGTGCATCAGTTCAACAAGGTTGAGATGGTGAAGTTTACCCGACCAGAAGAGTCGTACGCAGCGCTTGAGGAGATTCGCTCCCATGCTGAAGCAATTCTCGTGGCGCTGAAGATCCCCTACCGCGTCCTGCTGCTCTGCAGTGGCGACATCAGCGCCAACGCAACAAAATGTTACGACATTGAGGTGTGGTCTCCAGCGGAACAGAAATACCTTGAGGCATCAAGCTGCTCAAACTTTGAGGATTACCAGGCAAGAAGATCGAACATCCGTTTCAAGCCCGACAGCAAATCAAAACCGGAGTTCGTACACACCATGAACGGCTCAGGCCTCGCAACATCCCGACTCATGGTCTCCCTGCTTGAGCACTATCAGACAGCGGAGGGCCATATCAAGGTACCGGAGGCATTGCAGCGCTACACCGGATTTGAAGAGATATAAAACCTGGGAACCTGGGAACCTGGGAACGCCGAGCTCCCAGACCTAAATCATGGTTCAAGACGATCAAGAAAACTCCTTACCATCCCGCTCACCGTTGCTACATCAATAAGAAAAGCATCGTGACCATAAGGCTCATCCAGGTAGAGAATCCTTGAGTTTGGCATAAGTCGGGCAAGCTCCTCCTGCTCCTCTTTGGGATAGAGAATGTCAGAATTAATGGAGAGAATCTCAATCGGTAATTTCATGGAGCGCAACACCTCTTCGTACTCTCCCCTGCCTCGGGCAAGATCGTGCATATCCATAGCTTTTGTGAGCGTGATGTAGCTATTGGCATCAAACCGCTCAACAAGTTTTCTCCCCTGATGATGGAGATAACTCTCCACCTTAAAGATTGTGTGAGCTTTTCCATCCTGAACCGACCTCCCAAAACGCGACTGAAAGTTTTCAAAGCTTCGATAGGTACACATCGCCATCATCCTTGCGGCGGCAAGACCTTTCGCCGGCGGATGAGCCTCATCGTACCAGCCACCATTCCAGTCACGATCAGCAGAGATGGCCTGCCGTTGCGCTTCACTCTGCCCGATACACCACGACGAGTGGCGTCCTGATGCCCCCATTGGCATCAGCGCCTGAACCACCTCAGGATAGAGAAATCCCCACTCCAGCACCTGCATCCCGCCAAGAGAGGCACCAACCGCAAGTTTGACCCGCTCAATACCAAGTCCGGCAAGGAGGAGGCGCTGAACATGCACCATATCCCTGATGGTGACCAGTGGAAAATCAGGACCATAATTGCTCCCGGTCACTGGATTCAGGGAGGTGGGGCCGGTTGTGCCATAACAACTCCCAAGCACATTGGTACAGATAATGAAATCAAGAGAGTCATCAAAAGCGCCTCCTCTGGAAAACATCCCTTCCCACCAGGCATCAGCATCAGCGGAGCCAGTAAGCGCCTGACAGACCAGAATAACATTATCTTTCCGGCCATTGAGTCTGCCCCACGTCCTGTACGCTATACGCAACGAGGGTAGCAGGCCACCAAGCTCTGTGGTAAAGGGTTCACTCACATCGAAATAGCGGGTTTTTTCTGAAATGAACCCAGTGTATGCTCTCATGCGCTTCTTATCGTTTTGCAAAACTTTTGTTCAAAAGCCACCTTGAGAGTGGCGCTATCGCTTCCGGAGTGCGCAACAGCACTGAGTATGAGCAAAGGAGTACAGAAAAATATCTGAAGTGAGGTATGAACCCAAAAAGAGGCATACATACCATCATCATTCCCGGTAATCGCTCCGGGGTGGAATTGGCACCGATCATTGTGCAATGATGGTTGCCAAGGCTTCTCTGGGCCAGTCCCTCCGCCTTTCTGGATGATAGCTTGAAATCCTGAAAAGAACATTTAGTATGGCCAATCTACAACAGGGAATAGTATTTTACAAACGACCTGAGTATCACAATGCACATAACCTGATTTATTACCGTACCCTTATGATCACAGCACGAGAACTTGCCCTGAATGTCCTGCAGTCACTTGAAACCGGTACCGAACACTCCGACAAGCTTCTGCACAGAGCTTTGCAGCACACAGCACTGAACCGGGTTGACCGGGCTCTCTCGACGGCACTGGTGAATGGGGTGCTTCGCTACCGACTTCAGCTCGATTTTATTATCGGCCATTTTTATCATCACAATCTTGAAAAAGCAGCCTCTGTCCTCAAAAACATTCTTCGAATCGGAGTCTATCAGATTCTCTTTCTCAGCAAAGTCCCCGACTGGGCCGCTGTCAATGAATGCGTGAAACTTGCCAGAAAATATAAAGGCGAGCGCATGTCGAAATTGGTCAACGGTGTCCTGCGAAAAATCACTCCGGAAAGCGTCACCCTCGATGAGTGGCTGAAAGAGAAAAAGCCGGAAGAGCAGCTTGCGATCCGATACTCACACCCGCAGTGGCTGATTGAGCGCTGGATAACGATATTCGGAAAGGAAAAAACTGAGTCTATCCTGCTATACAACAATCAGTTTCCACTTTTTGGATTCAGGATCAACTGCCTGAAAAGCTCGGCAGAGACACTCTTTGCCAACACCGATCCTGCTGCTGAATACGAAGAGTGCAATATTGAAAACTTCTTCCTTTCAAAAGATTTCAACCGCTTTGAGCCAGCCGTGACCAATGGACTCCTCACCGTCCAGAATCCAACACAGGGGCTCGCCTGCCTGCTGCTCAACCCTGTTCCCGGAAGCGTTGTGCTTGACCTCTGCTCGGCACCAGGAGGCAAGGCCACCTTTATGGCTGAGCTTATGCAGAACAAAGGGCAAATTCTCGCCGTTGACCGCTACGACAAAAAACTTCCTAAAATAGAGGCTCATGCCAACACTCTCGGCATTACCATAATCACCACAGCCGCCGCCGATGCCCGGAGCTATCAGCCTGAAGTCCATCCTGATGCCATTCTGCTTGACGCTCCCTGTTCAGGGACAGGAGTCCTTGGCCGACGTGCGGAGCTGCGCTGGAAGCTGAGCCCTGAGATGCTGCACGAGCTCCGGATACTGCAAGCAGAGCTCCTGGATCACGCCGCAGAGCTGCTTCATGAGGGTGGAGCGCTGCTCTATGCCACCTGCTCCATTGAACCGGAAGAGAACTCGCTGCAAATTGAGGCATTTCTGCAGAGGCATCCTGATTTTATTGCTGACCCTGAAGAGCTGTGCCTCACCCTGCCAGGCGACTATCCCGGTTTTGACGGCGGGTTCTGTCAGCGACTGCAGAAAAAAGCAAGGTAGAGAGATGCAGAGTCTGGACAATCACTACCGGAGAGTTCTGGAGAGTTTCCTGAACTATATCCTTGTCGAGCGCAATTTTTCGACCAACACCAGGGAGTCGTACAACAATGACCTCAAGCGTTACCTGCTCTTCATGCAACAACAATCAAGGGCGATTGAGGCTATAACGGCTGAACATATTGAGGAGTTTATCACGGAGCTGTACAGCCTTGGGCTGGAAGCAAGTTCAATGGCCAGAAACATCTCGGCAATCCGCTCACTGCACAAATTTCTGCTCATCGAACGCACGACCACGCTCAACCCGACGGAGAGGCTCCACCAGCCAAAACTGGGGCGATACCTGCCAGACGTGCTTACCATTGATGAAACCCTGCGAATTCTGGATGCGCCACTCACCCACCAGCCCCCCGGCAAATACCTTCTGCGAGACAAGGCAATGCTGGAGCTCCTCTACGCAACAGGGGTCAGGGTGAGTGAGCTGATCACCATCCAGCAGCAAAATCTCTACCTCGACGAAGGTTTTATCAGGATTTTTGGCAAGGGATCAAAAGAGAGGCTGGTACCCGTCGGCAGCTCGGCAATTGCATGGGTAACCCGCTACCGGAGGGAGCTGCGGATCGCTCTGGTGCAGAAAAACTCTGATGACTACCTCTTTCTCAATGCGCGGGGAGTAAAGCTGACGCGCATGGCTCTTTTTGACATTGTCCGAAAGTATGCCGTCGCGGCAGGCATCGAAAAAAAGATCAGCCCCCACACCTTCCGCCACAGCTTCGCCACCCATCTTCTCGAAGGCGGAGCCGATCTCCGCTGCGTCCAGGAGATGCTGGGCCACAGCTCCATTGCCACAACCCAGATCTACACCCACATCGACCGAGCCTTTATCAAAGAGGTGCACAAAACCTTCCACCCTCGAGGTTAGCGGGAGGAGATTAATCCAACCTCCCTGAATCTTATTTGAAGGAGGCCATCGTTTCAATGATAATGCGCTTTTTGTCATGGCTCTCCATCTCGATTTTGAGGGCTGAAAGGGTCATGTTCACGTCAACAAAGAAAAAGAGCAGCGAAAAACTCAGGCTGAGCATACTGACAATAAATATCGCCGACAGCAACATCGGAAGATCGAGATTGACCAGTGCGCTCAAAAAGAGAAGGATAATAAGCCAGCTCGCTCCAAAACAGGTAATACAAGCCAGAAGAATCGCAATCCTTATATAGCGTGCCCGTTTCCATAAAATGGCCACCTCTTTATTGATTCTGATGATATAGGATTCGGGGTAAGACTGAAGATCGTCCAGAAGTGATCGTGAACGGTCAATAATCCGGCCAAGCCTGTTGGTCATGGTGAGCAGCAGAAGACCGAGGCCCGATATGAGAATCATCGGGCCAATTGCGGTTTGAAGAATAGGGACAAGCTCCCTGAATGATGTAGCTGACATAATAGACGGGCGACAACCTCAACCCTTTCTTTTCTTTTTGTTGCCTGTAAAGAATGATGTCTCTTTACCTGCTGGTTTATAAGGCTTTTTAAAACTTTTTTTAGCGCCATAAGGTGACTCGCGCTCCTGATCTTCCATTTTGGAGAGCCGCAACTGACGGCCACAGACCCTCACCTTTCGTAACTCATGAAAGACATTATCCGGCAGACCCTGAGGAAGCTCAACCGTGCTATACCCCTCATTGATGGAGATATGACCAACAGACTCGGGATCAAGACCAACTTCGTTCAGAATAGCCCCAAGAATATTGCCCGCCTTGACACCATGCTCACTGCCAACCTCAAGACGGTATCTCTCCTTGCCTTCGTCGCCATAAGATTCACCCTTCCCTCTTCTTTTCACCGGCGCGCGATCCCGATCTGAACCACGATCTCTGTCGAAACCACGATCCCGGCTGCCAGCGCTCTCTCTCTCTTCGTGAAATTTTGGCCTCTCTGGCTTGTTGGAGAGAAGAAGCGGTGTTTCCCCCTGTACCATTGAGGCAAGCGCTGCGGCAGCGTCAAGTACAGGAACATCGTGCTCCTGGCAATACTGCTCAATAAGATTGGTGAAAAAGCCCAGATCTTCTGCTGCAATCCTGTCGGTAATGCGCTGGTTGAACTTGGCAATCCTCTTGTTGTTGATCACCTCCGTCGTCGGAAGCACCATCAGCTCAATGCGGCTGTGCGTCGCCCGTTCAATGGAGTTAAGCATGTTTCTTTCTCTTGGAGAGACAAACAGAATGGCATCTCCGGCACGACCGGCACGACCCGTACGTCCAATACGGTGAACATAAGATTCCGTGTCAGATGGTATATCGTAATTGATCACATGGCTGATGCGCTCCACGTCGAGGCCGCGAGCCGCAACATCGGTTGCAATAACAATATGCAAGATTCCGCTCTTGAGTTGCTCAACGGTACGTTCACGCTGACTCTGTGGCATATCGCCATTCAGCGCAGCAGCTCCATATCCCCTTGCCTGAAGTTTTTCAGCAAGCTCAATCGTCATGGTTTTTGTTCGCACAAAAATGAGCATCCCGTCAAATGGCTCAACTTCAAGAATTCTGGTCAGAATATCAATCTTGTGGCTGCCACCAACAATCCAGTAGCGCTGACGAATGGTGTCAACCGTTGTGGTTTTGGTCTGTATGGTCACCTCTGCGGGGTTGTTCAGGTACTTCTGCGCAATACGACGAATCGGAGATGGCATGGTAGCCGAGAAGAGGGCAACCTGGCGATCTTTGGGTGTCTGCTCAAGAATCCACTCGACATCGTCAATAAATCCCATCCGAAGCATCTCGTCAGCCTCGTCCAGCACCAGGCATTTGAGGGTGTTAAGGTTAAGTGTACCGCGACGGATATGATCCATCACACGACCGGGTGTTCCAACAATAACGTGCACTCCCCGCCTCAGCATACGAAGCTGAATGCCATAATCCTGCCCGCCATAAATCGGGACAACGTGAAAACCCTTGAGATATTCAGCATAACGCTGAAACGCCTCAGCAACCTGTATAGCGAGTTCCCGTGTAGGGGCAAGCACCAGCGCCTGGGGTTCGGCCTGCTCAAGGTCGATATTAGAGAGTATCGGGAGCGCAAAAGCGGCAGTTTTTCCTGTGCCGGTCTGTGCTTGACCGAGAACATCACGTCCTTCGAGAATAAGGGGAATGGTCTGAGCCTGAATAGGTGTCGGGTTTTCGTACCCAACCTCCTGAAGCGCTCTCATTAAAGGCTCGATAAGCTGAAGGGCGCTAAAATCCTGCGGCAAGAGTTGCTGTTCTTTCATTTTTGTTTTCCTTTCCGGATCATTGATAAAAAAGCCTCGCATGAGGCGCGAGTGGCAGCAATGCAGGAAAGAAAAACATGAAGAAGAGTTCTCATCAACCGAAAACATCGGGGCAACTTCCGGCAAAGCCGAAGGCCATCGTATCCATCACAAACGCCAAAAATTTACACCCAGTAGCAGAATAAATTTTTCAGCGTCCTTTCTTAGCATATTCACCACGCATTAAAACGAATCTATAGTACTATTTTTTTTTGTAAATGACGAATATATTTTCACTGGAGGAAAACCTCCCGCTGCTCTGGAGCAGGTAAGTTCTCTCCCGCAGCACCTCCTCTTCATTCCCCTCCCCTGGAGGGGATTTGCTCTCCCGCAGCTCCTCCTCTTCA
>SESE01000131.1_pt1 | contig 32571 bp, 34 predicted proteins | sample 3171371 | NCBI WGS metagenome assembly SESE01 (sample SAMN06051881, study PRJNA518727) | freshwater metagenome | biome: subpolar coniferous forest; feature: holomictic lake; material: water; isolation source: holomictic Lake 442, 13 m depth | place: Canada: near Kenora, Ontario | collected... | reverse complement strand
GCCCGAGCGCGATCGCGCTAAACACGAAGCTCCCCAGGAAGGCGAGTGTGGTGCCAGTGTCGAGCAGGGCAAGGAGTCCCGCCGTCGTCTGCCCGAGCGCGGCCAGGCCCAGGGTCACGACCTGAAGGAGGCCGATTATCACCAGCCACCACCGCTGTGCGCGATCCACCGTCGCGCGCGCTATCGGGCGACTCGGATACCATAGATGCATCATCACCGCCGCCGGCGCCAGGATGGTGCCGAGCAGCCAGAGCACGGCTACCGTCAGCACATAGGACGTGATCTGCACGAACTGGTAGACCCCCAGCGCGCCGCCCAGGAGAATCCAGAACCACGCGGCCACCTGAAGCCGGCGATTCACGCCGCGGGGCGAGCTGCCGAGGGCGGCACCGGTGCCCCAGCACACCAGCGCGACCAACGTCCGGAGCGCTTTGTCGATCTGGAGCGGCAGATCAGGAAGCCTGGCATACAGAGTCAGGTCAAGGGTGACCCCACTGCGGCTGACCGTCAGCGGGCTCGGCGTCCCGTCGTGCCAGGGCAGCGGCACCAGGAAGAGGCGGGTGTTGATCGCCTCCCAGGGGTACGTATAGATGCGCACCACCTGATCGCCCGGCTGCAGGCCGCCCTCCGCCGCAGGCGAGCCTGGCGCAACGGTCAGCACTATGCCGGTGGGCGGATCCGTCGCAAAGCCGAGCTCGGGAAGCGGCCAGTAGAGGGCTGCTGCCCCGATGATGGCGAGGAGCGCCAGGATCGCGCCGGCCCGGAAGGCGTGCAGGGCGGCCATTAGGGTGTCGCTTCTCCGAGGGCTATGCCGAAGGATTGCTGGAGCAGATTGGCATAGACCGTTCGAGTCTCGGCTGGCAGTGGCGCGAGTATCGCCGGTAGTGCTTCGGCGTAGGCGGCGGTGATCGCGGCCCAGAATGCAGTTACGGCATCTGGGCCATGGGTCGTGAGCGTCGGATGGGCGGCCAGCAGCGCCCGGCTGAGCGTGGTCGCCGCATGCTGACCCTCCTGCGCCTCCGCATCGCTCAGGTCATCCCGATACTGGAGCAGCATTCCATAGACCATCCCGACATTGGTCACGGCGGCGATCACCGCCTCGTCGTCGGTCGCGAGGATCGCAGCCCCGCCGAAGGCCAGCGCGAAGGTCGCACCGGTCTTCTGGGCCGCGAGCTGCTCGTACGCATCGAGCGGCGCGCGACCCTGCGCCTGAATCACCAGGAGCGCCTGGGTCAGGTCCCGATACTGGCCACTGGCGATCTGGGCGACCGACGACGCCCAGAAGCGCTGGAGTCGCACGATCCGCAGCGCGGGGATCGCCTGTGGGTCGAGGCTGGACAGGGCGTGCTGCGCTGCGATGTAGGTGCTGAAGGCCAGGTGGTACTGAATTGCGGGCGGGAGCGCCTCCAGCCCCGGATCGCCCAGGGCATCGGCATCCTGGAGGTGGTCAAGGTACAGGGTGACGGTGTAGAACGCTGACCACGCCGCACGAAAGGGGGCGACGATGCGCCCCTCGGTCGTCAGGGACTCCGCGATACGCGTGATCGTCTCCGGCCAGATCGGCTGCGGCGCGGATGCGCTTGTGCCGCTGAGTAGTGTGTCCAGTGCGGTGCGGAGCGCGCCTGGTACGGGAAATGCGGCGTGATCACGGGGAGGAAGGGCAGTGTTCATGGTTCGGTCGCGCGCTGCGGGTCGCAGTCGCGCTCGTATGTCGGCCTGCGACCCGAGGTGCCTCCTCGAGTCGCAGGCGCGCGGGCGATTAGCACCCGCGAACTCCATGGCCAAAGCTGTCGATGACGGCGCTGGGCAGCAGCGCTGGGCCGATCAGCACCACGCTGGCGCTGATGGTGATCAGGCGCGGCAGGATCGCGGCGACGCGGTCGTAGCACGCATCCCAGGAATGATCGGCGGCGGGCTCATGCGACTCGCTGGTCACCGGGCACTCTGACGCGCACGCTTCCGCCTGAGGCTGGTCGTTCATGACGTCCTCCATCGTGTGGTTGTGCGACGCGATCGCTCACATTGTGAGCGGGCGCCGCAGCGGTTCCCAATTCCCGTTCAGATCACACATACGGGAGGAGCAGTATAGCAGCCCGAAGCCCCGTTGAGAAGATGTGAAAACACACAGTTTCGTGAGGAAACGCATAGCTAATAGCGATTTTTGGAAATCGCATAAGGAAAACTACACGAAACAGTAGACCTCAATGATTTACGACACGATGCCATACGTACGACGATACCAATCGACCAGTTGGGTGCGCTCGAAGCAGCCCGTTTTGCGCCGCATCGATGTGATATGATTCTGGACCGACCGTGGATCGATGCGCATCTGCGCGGCGATCTCCTCGGTCCCGAGTCCCTGCGCCAGCAGCTTGAGCGCAATCTGCTCCTTGGGCGTCAGCGGCGACGGCGTGCTCAACTGCTCAAGGTACTCCTGCACCAGCGGCGAGAGAAATGCCTGACCTGAAAATACGGATGAAATCGCCATCATGAGCGTAGTGGGCAGCTCCTCTTTCGCGACATACCCAGACGCGCCCGCCGCGATCAGCTCTGGGGCCAGATCGATGCTCGACGAGAAGACGATCACCCGCAGCAGCGGGTGCTCCCGCTGGAGGCGGTGGATCAGCGCGAGCGGCGACCCATCCATGCCGCCCAAGTCGAGGATGAGCACGTCGGCATCGACCTGATCCAGCACCTCACTCACGGCGTGAAATGACCTAGCCGTGCCGACGACCGTGATCGACGGTGCCTGCGCGAGTAGGGTCTGGATCCCATCCAGGATGATCGGATGATCATCGGCCACAAGAACGCGAATGCCTGGGGTCATACCGCTCCTCCGTCGTATGATGATGATAAGCGTACCGCAACACGTGATTACCGTAGGATGCAGTATAGGCGTACAGGCCGCATTTTGCACTATGTGAAAACACATCAATCTTGCCAGACGCCCAGATTCGCTCGATTTCTATGTCTTTTCACATCTTCTCATGCAGCTTCGAACCTTGTATGATGACCTTCCATTCGAAAACGTGAACCAAGCGGAGGGTCGTATGAGTAGCCTCCTCGCCAAGTGCATCGGTATCTCACGGGAACAGCAGCTCTCGATGGACGCGACCATCGTGATATTGGAACGGCGCAGCCAGCTCGCGCGGACGGAGGCGCGGATGCTGGTGCTCGACTATGTGGGCTGGTCGCGCGACCAGCTGAGCGACCAGCTCAATGTGTCAATCGAGACCGTCCGCACCTACTGGAAGCGGATCTACCGCAAGACCAACTGTCGTACTCGGGCGGAGGCGCGGCAGTGGCTGGAGTCCGTACTGCAGGAGGAGCTTGCGCATGGAGGGGACACGTAGGCGGCACCATCACGCGGCGCACACCCATGTCCCCCAGGATGTCCCCTGTCTCGTCCCCGCTTTTGACCCCCTTTTTGTCCCCTTCCGGGCACGGGCGCACACCCCTACACTTTTCGTAGGTGTCGTCGCGCCTGCCTTCGGGGTTGGATATGCAGCGTCCCCAGATTGTGCTCCTCGCCCTGCTCCTGTGCCACCTCCTCGCCGGGTGCGGCAGCGTCGTGACCTACGCCGATGTCCAGCAGACGGCGCAGGCCGGCGGCTGCTGGCCCAATCGGCCGGCCTACCCGACGCCGCCCCCGGTCACCGTCACCCCCGCCGTCTCGCTGCCTCCAACCCCGGTCGGCACCGCCTGGCCGACCGGGGTGCCGTCGCCGACGCGCCTGCCGACCACCACGCCCTACCCGCGCTGCCCGGCGGCCCCCGGCGAGACCCTGGCCCCCTGGCCGACGCCGGTGCCGGCCCAGCCGCCCTACCCGACGATGGAGGAATCCCGCGCCGGCGGCGGCAGCGGCCTGAAGACCACCATCCAGCTCCCCGAGGTCATCCTCACCACCGATATTGCGGTTCACCCGACCGAGGGCTGGCCGGCGGTCGCCGCCGTCGCCTGGTCGGCCAACGCCAACCCCGAGCGGGCCTATGTGATCGTCTACAACCCGCACACGCGCAGCTGGACGCCGGCCCACCAGGTGGATATTGGCGCGTCGGCCCTGGGGCGCTACACGCGCACCGTGGAGGTGGCGATCACGGGTGACGGCGTCGTCCACGCCGTCTGGGGCATGAGCGACCCCGACTTCTCCGACAACGACCCGCCCGCACAGGTCTGGGCGGCCGAGAGCCGCGACTATGGACTCACCTGGAGCGCGCCGCAGGTGGTCGGCGACGACTGCCGGAAGGTCAACGGCCTAGCCGCGACCCTCGACGGCTGGCTGGTGACGGGTCTCGTCTGCAACGCTGGCGCGAACCAGGTGCAGCCGGCCATCGCTACCCGCAGCCCGGATGGCGTCTGGACGCTGAAGCGGCTGCCCGGCGCGGTCTGGTACTTCAGCGACGGGGCGGTCGCGATCACCGACGATGGCCGGGCCACGGTGTTCTTCTTGACCGGCCCGAACGGGCAGATGGTCGCCCCGCCGCGCGTGCTGCGCTTCGCCAAGACCCTGGGCAGCGCCGAGCCCTGGCAGCTGGAGACGCAGGATGTGACCATCCCCGGCGTGGACCCGGGGCCGCGCGGCTGGCATGCCCGCGCCCTGGTCTACCGGCCGACCGGGGCGCCCCAGGACGCCGTCACCTTCATGTTCTCTGACGCCAGCGCCTGGAATGCGTACGCGATCACCTCGTTCGATGCCGGGCGCAGCTGGCGCGCGCCTGAGCTCGTCGCCGCCCCGGCCGGCATGGAGCGCATCGCCTTCGCGGCCCCGGCCTACGACGTGGCGACCAACCGCCTGCTCGCGATCTGGACCTGCTGCGTCGAGGGCGGCTGGAACGACGCCGCGCCGAGCACCCACTATCTGCGCTGGTCGACGCCCGGCAGCGGCGTCTGGCACGACCCCACGCCCGGCCAGCGCGTGCCGCTCATCCTCGGGGCGCGGGCGGTGGGTGAGACCGTGACCGCCCAGGCCCGCAACGCGCGCAGCGCCTGGGTGGCCTGGGTCGAGGGCGGTAAGGCCGTTGAGGTGCGTTCGTTCGACTTCACCACGGTGCTGCCGCGCCCGTAGGAGGGCCTCATGCGTCATCCGCTCACCATCATTGGTGCCGCACTGCTCACCCTGCTGATTCTGGGCTGCGGCGCGGCCGGCGTGCTGGAGACCAGCGGCGCGCCGCGCTGGGCCTGCCCGAGCCCGACGCCGCTGCCCTGGGGCACGGACGGGCCGGTGAAGGAGGTCATCACCCACACCCGCCCGATCACCGACGGGGGCGACTGGGACGAGCTGATCTACTTCGCCGAGTGGGAGCGCGAGTACCCCAACGCGGGCGGGCCACCCTTCCCCTCGCCGACGCCCTACGCACGGGTGGGTACCAACTACATCCTCGGCCAGCGCATCGAAGTCGGCCCGCTTCACGTCACCGTCAACGCGCAGGCTGGGCCGGTGGTGACGGGCTACCCCGGTATCCCGGACGGCACCCGCCAGCTCGACTATATCGACCTGACCTGGGTGAACCGAGCGTTGGTCGCCATCCCGATCGCCTACCCTGAGCGGGTGCGCCTGCGCGCGGTGAAGACCCCCGGCGGCGCGGTGGTCTCCGATGCCACCTGGGCCTATTCGAAGGCGGCGCAGGAGATCGCCGGGGGCGCGGCGCTGCCGGAGCTGATTCCGCCGGGGACGAGCCACGTGCGCGTGCCAGTGCTGGCCCCCGTCGGCGCGCCAGAGACGGTCGAGCTCATCTTTGTGGGCAACCCGGCGGCCAGCTATCCCATGCCGAGCAGCACCCCGGTGGCTGGGGTCACGATCACCCCCGACGCGCCGCTGGCCACGCGCACGCCCACGCCGACGGGCAACCCGCTGCTCCAGGACCGCACCCCGCAGTTCATCAGCGTGCAGTGGACGGCGACGACCTGGGTGCCGCCGGGCGGGGAGTCCTGCGGCGATCCCGGCGCGCTGACCGACTGGGGTAACGACGCCGGCAGCGCCTGGGGCGAGCCGGTATTGGTCGGCGGGCCGCCCCCGCCGCCCGGGGCCAGCCGCCTGGTCCAGGTGGCCCTGGCCCAGGTGGGCAAGCGCTACGTCTGGGGCAGCAAGGGGCCGACGACCTTCGACTGTAGTGGGCTGGCCAGTTGGAGCTACGCCCAGATCGGTATCGGCATCCCGAGCGGGTCGCGCAGCCAGTTCGCCGGGATGACGTCGGTCGACGCGGGGGCGATCCAGCCGGGCGACCTGATCTTCTTCGCCATCGACAGCCCCAGCCGCATCGACCACGTCGGCATGCTCGCCGATGTCAACGGCGACGGGGCCTGGGATCTCATCCACGCTGCCAGCCCGACGCTCGGCGTGCGGGTGGACTATGGCGTCTTCACGTCGGCCTACTACCAGCCGAAGATCCGCGGCTTCCGCAGCGCCCGCTAACGACGAGGAGACGCACGATGCACGATCTCATGACCACACCCGAGCGGGCGCGACGACGGCGGATCGGCTGGCTCGCGCTGGCCCTGGCTATCGCGCTCCTGCCGGAGGTCAGCGCCGCGCAGGGCCATATTCTGACCGTGACCCTGCGCGATGCGGCGGGCCAGGGGATCGCCGGGATCATCATCATCGTACGCAGTGAGGACGGCCAGGAGCTCGCCCGGCAGACCACCGACGCCGACGGCACCGCCAGCTTCGACACTCTCCCCACCGTCGTGCGCGTGGCGGTGGCCGGCCAGCCGCGCAACGCCCCCAGCCTCTACCAGCTCGGCGACGACGCCCAGGGCGTGCGGCTGGTGCTTGGTACCGGCGATTCTCTGACCGTGCTGAATCTCCGCGCCGAGCGCGACGGGCTGGTGCTGCCCGACCCGGCGACGATGCTCAGCCTGGAGATCGGCGGCCCAACCGTGGATGCGACGCCGCTCGTCCGCGCCACGCCCGCACCGCTGCCCACCCGGATCGACCCGCGCGCGCCCGCTATTCTGGTCGTTGGCGCGCCGCCCGATCCCGCGCCGCCCGCCCCGCCCTGGGCGCCGGTCGCCGTTCTGCTCATCATCATCGCCGCCCTGGTCGCGCTGCTGGCCCTGCGCTGGCGGAGGGCGCACCCGTGAGCCGGCGGACACACATCCCCTCCCGGCACCTGGCGGCTGGCCTGCTGCTGCTGGCGTCGCTGGCGATCCACGCCGCGCTGCCGCGCCCGGCCTGGGCCGCCTGCGGGCCGCTCGACATGGGCGCCTGCGTGGACAACGCCGAGTACAGCTTCTACTCCGGCATCGCCTCCATGCTCTGGAGCATCAACCGATGGCTGCTCGTACTCGCCTACCAACTCGACCAGCTGCGGGCCTGGCTGATCACCGTCGCCTTCACCAGCGCCTACCAGTGGCTGACCAGCTTCATCGGGCCGGTCTACGCGCCGGTCGCCATCGCCGCGCTGACCCTGGCCGCCATCCTCTTTATGCTCGTGCCGCTCACCGGCGAGAGCGGCTTCGTCAGCATGCGCCACGTGATCACCTGGGCCGTGCTGACCCCGCTCATCCTGACGGTGGCCGGGCAGCTGATCGCCCAGGCCGAGCAGCTGCGCAGCGACGTGAGCAGCCGGCTCTTCACCCAGATGAGCGCCGCGACCCCGGGCGCGATCTTCGGCGCCCCCGGCACCGATATGCCGTCGCCGACCGCGCTCTACCCGTCCAACCCCTGCGGCAGCACGCTGAGCCGCACCACCGCCGGGCTAGGGATGGACGCCCTGGCGGCCACCCTGCTCTACGCCGACGCGGGCGACATCCACTGCCCCGACGCACGCGGGCCGAGCCGCGACATCCCGGACGGCTTCTACCGCGAGCCGCCGGCCTATGCCTATGACGGCACCGTCGGCGACCTCGATAGCGCGGTCGAGCGGCGCGGCTGGGTCGAGGGCATGCAGCGCGGCATGAACCGCCTGCTCCAGGGTCTGCTGCCGTCGCTGCTGGCCGTCCTGGAGAGCCTCATCCACCTGGTCTTCTCGCTGAGCATGGCCCTGCTCTGGCTGTCGCTGCCGATCGGCCTGATCTTCGTCTGGTTCCAGCAGACCGCCGCGCCGGTGACCTCGGTACTGCGCCGGGCGGCATCCATCCTGCTGGTCTCGTGGACCTCCAGCATCGTGATGGGCTTCCTGAGCGCGGCGCTGATGGCGGCGGCCCAGCTGGGCAACGCCGGGGCCTACACCGGCATGGCCGTGGGCGGCCTGTTCCTGATGGGCTACCTGGGCTTCGTCGCGCTGACCACGCTCTGGAAGAGCATCGGCACGATCGAGCAGGCGGCGCTCCAGGCGACCGGCCTGACTCTGACGCAGCCGCTTCAGCAGGCCGCGCAGATGACGACCGCCGCCGTGACTGGGGTGGCGACTGGCGGGGCGACCTACCTCGGCGTGGCGGCGATGGGTGCGGCGGCGGCGGCGCAGTCGCGTGACGCCGCGCCGGGCCAGCGGGTGGCCTACACGGCGGCGGCGATGGCCGGGCGGCTGCCGGGGATGGGCGCGGTCGGCGAGGTGGCGGCGGCGATGGGCTGGATCGGCACCGACTCGGCGACCTACCAGGGCCTGTACGCCGGCGACCGCAGCCGGCACAACTGGCGCTCGGCCCGCCTCCAGATCGAGCGCGATGGTCCGGCGCTGGGAACACCCGCCCCATCCGGCCCGAGCGGCTCAGGGCCTGCGGCACGTGGCGGCACCCAGGGCGGCAGCGGCCCCCGAGGTTCAGCAGGCTCCAGTGGATCAGTCGGCGCGACCGGAGCATCCGGCGCGACTGGCGCGCAGGGGCAGCCAGGGCCGCTGGGCTTCGCTGGCGCGATGGGCGCCCCCGGCACGGCGGGATCTGCCGGTGCGCAGGGCCAGTCGGGCCAGTCCGGTGTTGCGGGCATTGCCAGCACTTCCGGCGCGGCTGGTACTCAGGGGCAGCCAGGGCAGTCCGGCGCTTCCGGCGCGGCTGGTGCTCAGAGCCAACCCGGCACGCCTGGCGCTGCAGGAGCGTCTGGCGCTTCCGGCGCTTCTGGTGTTCAAGGCCAGTCGGGACAGCCCGGCCAGCCGGGCGTTGTCGGCGCTTCCGGCGCTCCTGGCGCTCAGGGCCAACCTGGCACTCCTGGCGCTACAGGTAGCTCTGGCGCAGTTGGTGCGCAGGGCCAGTCGGGTCAGCCTGGCACTTCGGGCGTCGCCAGCGCTGCAGGCCTCCCGATTCAGTCACGGCAATCCGGCTCATCAGTGGCTGCGACACCGCGCGTCGGCGCGGCCCAGGTGAGCGCCCAGCTGCCCGCCGATCATCCCCACGTCGCCTACGCTGCCGCACAGATTCCGCCGCTGCCGAGCCGCCTGCATACCGGCGAGGACTGGCAGTACGTCGGCTCGGCGGAGGGCGCGGACGGCTACCGCCACACCTTCCGCCACCCACGCCACCCGCTTACTGGCCGCCCCGAGCTGCGCACCATCGAGACGCATACCGCAGACGTCGAGGCCCAGCCGTCCCAGCCATCCCAGGAGAACCAGCCATGAGACGCACACTCCCCGGCCTGCTGCTCATCCTGCTGAGCGTCGTGGCCGCAGGCACCCTGGCCGCCACCCCGATTCCGGCGGGCGCACAGGTCGAGGCAACGCCAATCCTGGCGGAGCCGACAGTGGTCACGCCGCTGGTTACTACGGTGCCGCGCGCGACTGACGAGTCGGCGTCGCCGACCACGCTCTCGGCCAGCGCCACGGCGACCCCGGCGGCGAGCCTTGGCCCCGACGCCTGTAAGCCCAACGACACGGACGCCCAGCCGTGCGCGCTGCCGCTCGACGCGGTGAGCGGGCCGTTTACCTTTGTCCCCGAGGCGGATCGCGATGTGTATGTGCTCGACCTGCCCGACGACCCGGCGATCCAGACCGTCGTGACCGTGCGCGCCACGACGGGCCTGGATCTCTTTTTGAGCGCGCGCCAGGGGCCAACCCTGCTGGCCAGCGGCACGATCTCGCTCACCCTCGCCCCGGCCATCCACGGCTCCGTGCTGCTGCGGGTCGAGAACCGCGATCCGCGCCCGTCCGCCGGGGAGAGCTATCGGATCGAGGTGCGCCGAGAGATCGCCCCGCGTGCAGCTGGGACGGTGGATCTGACCGGCGCGCCTGACGCCCTGGAGAACAACTGGTCCTTCGCCACCGCCGCGACCATCGCGGTCGGCGTGGTCTACGACCTGACCCTGGTCTGCCCCGAGGCGCGCCCCGATGCCTGTCCCGGCGGCGATCACGACTACCTGCGCGTGCCGGTCAAGGCTGGGGTCGCATACCGCATCGCCACCTTCGATCTCGACCCCGGCGTGGATACCGTCGTCGAGGTCTTCTGGCAGCGCTAGGATCGCCCAGTCGCTAGCAACGACGACTATGCCCCGGGCGGGCTGCTCTCGGCGCTGACCTGGGTGGCCCCCGCCGATGGCCTGGCCGACATCCGCGTCGCCCCGCGCAACGGTGGCCTCACCCCGCAGCTCGCGCGCCCCACCCACGCCGCCTACCGCTTCGTGGTGGCCCCCGTCGCCAGCGAACTGGCCCGCAAACTGGAGCCGACCCTGCGCCAGCAGGCGAACATTCCCACCCCCACCGCCATGGTTGCGGCCAGTCCATCCAGTAGCGGCGGCACGACTGGCGCGACGGGGAGCGGCAGCGCGGCGGGCGCAGCCGTCCCCGGCAGCCAGGAGCAGATCGCCAGCGGGGCCGCGATCATCGTGCGCGCTACCGTGCTGCGCCACGAGCCGCGACCCGACAGCACCGCCCTGGCCGATATCCCCGCCGAGACCCGCGTCGCCGTGCGTGGCCCCGTGCGCGGGCTCTGGGTCAGCATCGCCGCTGATGCCAGCATCCTCCCCGGCTGGGTCCTTTGGTCGGATCTGCGGCGGATCGACCCCAACGCGCCCACCCCGCAGCCGTCCACCGCAGGCGCGGGCGGGGCCTCCGCCGTGCCTGCGGAGACCCCTCCTGTCCAACAACCGAGTGCATCGCCATCGCCCGTTCCCGTGACCACGGCGGCCCCTGGTCGCCCCGGCGTGCAGGTGGACGTGACGACGCTCGACCCCGCGTTGCCGCCGCCGCCATCCGCGCCCGCCGCCCGCGTGCCGGTCATCATCGCCGTCACCATCGTGGCCACCGACCACCCGCCGAGCGGCGGCTCAGCCCTCGGCATGGCCACGCCGACGCCTGATATGCGCCAGCCCGTGCGCGGGGTGCGCGTCCAGATCGCCAACGCCTTCGGCGAGGTGCTCGCCGAGGGCCTGACCGACGCCAGCGGCGCGGTGCGGCTCAGCCGCGACCTGCGCCCCAGCGAGGCGCTCCAGGTGGTCATTCCGGCCTGGGGGCTCAGCGTTCCGCTGGCGGGCGGGCAAACCAGCCTCATCCTGACTGTTCCGGAGGCCCACGTATGACCACCAGCGATGCCCGCGAGGAGGCCCGCTACCGCCAGGACGTGCTGCGCTCCTACCGCGCCTGGTTGGCCTACCTCGAATCCCAACAGACGATCCTGGCGCTGGCCAGCGATGCCCAGGCCGCCGCCGACCCCTTCGAGGGGGCCAGCGTGGCCCAGGAGCGCGCCGAAGTGGCCCAGCGCCGCCTCGCCAGCCTGCCCACCGACCAGCGCACCCTCTTTGACGCGGTGTATGCCGAGGAGCGCGCCCAGATCCAGCGCCAGTTCGACGCCGGGGCGCAGGTGCGCGGCGGGACGGTCACGCACGCCGACCCCGACGAGGTCGCGCGCCAGGCGCTGGCCCACCTGATCGAGGAGGCCCAGGGGCTGCACCGCGACGACCGGCGCGGCCTGGTGCCGCGCGGCACGCCCGACGCCATCAAGTGGCTGGCGATCGACCTGGCCGAGGTGGCTCACGCCCCGCCCAGCGCGACCGACTACCAGCTCGGCGGCGGGCGCCGCGACGCCCGCCGCGGCATGATCGTGAACATCGGCTTCGCCGTGCTGGCGCTGCTCGCCATCCCGGTGGTGATCCTGCTGCTCCAGCCGGGCCGGCCAGATCGCCCCGCAACCGGCGCGCCCACCAGCGGCGGCGCGACTCTCAGCCCCTGGCGGATTACGGCGGCCCACGACGCGGCTGGAATCTGGTCGCTGCCGGTACGCCCCGTTGCGACGCGGTGGCCCACCGACTGCACACCGAAGGACGCCGCAACTGCCTGCGCGCTCACCAACTCATTCCGCCCCATCCAGCTCTGCCTGCCCGCCGCGCGCCTGGAGGCGCTCGACACCCTGCTGCTCGACGCGCCCGACGGCCAGCCCACCCGCGTCTTTGCCCTCACCGCCGCGCCGCAGGGCGCCGATGATCTGGTCATCCACCCCTGCGCCACCGGCGACACCGCGACCGCCCCGCGCTACGGCCACCTTCAAGATCTCCAGGCCCAGCCGATCCTGGCCCCGGGCGACGCCGCCCCGGCCGGCTTCCGCGTAACCGCGATCACCGTGCGTGGGCGCGGCGAGGACCCGACCCTCCCCGAGGGGCGCGTCGTGCTCACCGTCGCGGTCGCCGACGCGGGCGGCCAGGACTGGGTGGTGCTCGCCCCGACCATCCGGCTCGCCGACGGGAGCGCGGCCCTGCCCAGCGCGACCCGCCCCGAGACCGGGACGATCACCTTCGACTACCTCATCCCCGATCCCGCCGAGCGCTTCGACGTGGTGTGGCAGGTGGCCACAGGGGCGGACCAAGTCGTCCGCTACCGCGCCACCCTGGAGCCGCCCCCCACCCGCGACGCCGTCCTGCGTTCCCGCCTGCGGGTGGAAGCGCTCACCGCCCAGCCAGGGCAGCAGACGATGACCGTGCAGGCCACCCTCTCCACCACGAGCCCCGTCCCGCTCGTACTGACCCCCGCCGACCTCGGCTTCGTGACGCCGAGCACCCGTCGTGATCTGGCTGCCTCCGCGCTGCGACAGCCGCTCGCGCCGGGTGAGCGCCGGGTGGTCGTCATCGACCTGCCCCTGGAGAGCGGCGTGCTCCAGATCGGCCCGTTCCGCTATCAACTGACCGTCAGGAGGTGATGTCCGGCCCGCCTGGTTGGCCACCCTGCCCTGTCCACCCGTCTACTCGCTCGCAGACGCACAAGGAGAACCCGTGTATGGACGCGATCATTGCCTTCTTCACCCAGTGGCGCACGCAGATGCTGACCCTCGGCCCGATTGTGGCCGGCTTCGGCGTGGCCGTCTGGTTCATCATGAACTCGCTGTCGGGGATTATGCCCGAGTGGGCGCAGCAAGCCCGCGGCTGGATCCAGCGCATCCTGGTCGGCGCAATCGTGCTCGGCCTGGCCCCCGCCCTGATCACCGCCTTCATCGCGATGGGTGGCGGCTAATCGCGTGCCCACCGCCCCCACCCGTTGTTGCCAGGGCGGCCCGAGCCGCCCTGGCGGAAGGAGGTTCCGATGCCCGCCCGCATCATTGAGGAGCTGACTAGCCGTAAACAAGAGAAGATCGCCACCTTCCTGACCTTCGAGAGCATCGTCGCGGTGCTGCTCACCTTCATGCCGATCTTCATGATCTCCAGCAGCTGGCCCATCCTGGTGCGCATCCCATCCTGCGCGGCGGCGGCCCTCGTCGGCTATGTGATGACGGTGGAGGTGCGCGGTCTGCCGCTCTACGAGCACCTGATCTGGACGACGCGCGGACTCGTCCGGCTGCGTCTGCATGGCAACCGCGTGACCCCCGCCGACCTACCCGGTGCGGTGCCTCGGCCCGACCAGGATCAGGTCATCGCCGCCAGCGGCCCGATCACGCTGGTGCAGCGTGGCGCACCAACCCAGTTACGCAGCGGAATGCCACCACAGACCACAAACGCGAAAGTGGCGGAGCCGGAAGACGACGACACCCCCATGGCGATCCCGCCTGCATATCCCGATGACGCATTGGTGGAGGCACCCTGATGTACCTGTTTGCCATTTCCAGTGTGCCGATTGACCTGGTCGGCGACATCGACCGTTTTGAGGAGCAGCTCGGCGGCTTCTTCTACGGGCGCGAGTTCCCCATGCGCCTGATCGCCAGCTCGACCCGCTTCCCGATGCACGCGCCCATCGCGGCGGTACGCGCGCAGCACCACGACATCGAGCGCCTCTACCTGCGCACCCGCCGCCTGCGCGCCGCCATCGATGCCTGGAGCCCCGACGACCCGACCGATCTCCTGGCAGCCGCCCTCGCCGACCTCGACCCCGATCTGTTCATCGACCTGATGGTGCAGACTACGCCGGACGGCGTCGATCTGCCCGCCTGCCGGGAGGGCCGTGCCACCCTGGAGCAGTGGGAGACCTTTGTCGCCGCCCTCGACCGAATCTTCTGGCGCGTGCCCTGGGCGCGCGAGGCCGTGCGCATGTACGAGACCATGGAGCAGCGTGTCCTGCGCGCCGTCCAGTACACCCTGCTCACCTGGGAGCCCGCCGACGTCGCCGAGGCCGCCATCCGCATCCCGCTCGCCGCCGTCACCCGCCGCCCGGTGACCCGCATCGACGCGCTCACCCCGGTGATCGCCGGCCCCTACCGTGAGCACCTGACCTACCTGGAGCCCGACGACCCCGGCCAGCCCGTCCTGGCCGTGCTGACCAGCTACGACTTCACCGGCGAGTGGAACGCCACCCTCTTTCACGAGCTGATCAGCCTGAATATGGACATCACCATCGCCGTCGATGTGACCACCCTGAACCGCACGAAGTCCCAGCGCGTGGCCGAGATGGCCTACAACGCGGCGAAGCTGGTGGCCCGCGACGCCAACCTGGTCGATATCCGCGGCGAGCAGATCGTCCACGACGCCCGCGATGTGCTGGCCCAGCTCAAGGGCCAGACGCTCCACGCGATCCAGGTGGCTATCCTAGTACGCGGCCGCGACAAGCGCGAGCTGGACGCCAACGTGATCACCGTGCGCGACCTGTTCGGCCCGCGTCTGAAGCTGATGCGCCCGACCGGTGCACAGGGCATCGCGTTGAAGATCTTCTCGACCCTGCCGCGCACCCAGCTGGAGGCACCCTGGAAGCCGCGCACCCAGCTCTCCAAGGTGGTCGGCTGCGCCGCCGGCATGGTCGGCTTCCACCGGCCCAACGCGACCCAGGGCATCTTCGTCGGCATCGACCGCAACGGGCGCTTCCCGATCTTCATCAACCTGTTCGCGCGCAACCAGGCCGCCCACATGATCATTGCCGGCGCATCCGGCTATGGAAAGACGGTGCTGCTCAACCTGCTGGCTGAGCGGGCGGCCAGCATCGGCGGCATGCAGGTGATCGGCATCGACGCCTTCGCCAACGGCCTACGGGTCGAGCGGGCCATCCAGGACTGCACCTGCTACAAGGTCGGGCTGGAACACACGGTCAACATCCTCGACGTGATCTTCGGCTGGGAGACCGAGGGCGGCTGGGAGAACAACCAGATCCTGCACGTGGTTGCGCAGGTCGTGATGCTGCTCGGCGAGCCCGGCGAGAGCGCCGACGGCAAGAAGCGCTTCATCCCGATGAAGCTGGAGAGCGGCGAGCGCGGCGTGCTGGCCCTGGCGGTCAAGCGGCTCTACCAACAGTACGGCGTCACCCCCGACACGCCGGTGGCCCAGATGCCGACGCTCACGGGCCTCATCTTCGTGCTGGAGGCGATGGGCGACCCAGTGGCGGACACCTTCGCCCGCCGGCTGCGCTACCTGATCTACGGCAGCAGCACCGAGCAGGGCGAGAAGACGCCCGATGGCGTGGCCTTCGACGGCTGCACGACCATCGACTGGCGCTTCGAGGACACGATCGTCTACTACGACTTCAAGACCGTGCCCGAGATCCTGCTGCCCTTCTTCTACCTCCAGGCGCTGGCGGCGGTGTGGCGCTACGTGCGCACCCGCCGGATCACCCGCGACATCTTCCTGATGATCGACGAGTTCGGCTACGCCAGCCAGGTCGAGGCGGTGGCCAACGCGGCCTGGGTGATCGCCAAGACGGCCCGCAAGTACCGGCTGGGCATGGTGCTGGTCGACCAGACCATGCGGCCGTTCCTCGATACGCCGACCGGGCGGCAGCTGCACGCCAACGCGGCGGCGCACTTCTTCTTTCACATGCAGGACGTGGAGGCCCAGGACGTCGCCCGGGCGATGAGCGTGATCACCCCCCGCGCGCTCCAGTTTGTGATCGACGCCGAGCCCGGCCAGTGCCTGGGCGTCATCCGCAAGGACGCCTACGAGATCAACGTCGAGTGCCACCCGCTGGAGGCCAGCGCCTTCCTGAACTCGTAAGGAGGTTCCCCATGCGCCCATCAGGTTCGCGTGTCAATCAGCTGTTGCAGCAGCTGTATGAGCGTGGCCGCATGATCGCCAAGCTGGTGCTGCTGGCGCTCATCCTCTTCGCGCCGAGCTGCGGCGCGCCATCGCAAGCAACGGCGGATACCGTCCATCAGGCATGGATCGCGGCGATACGTGCGGGGGACGCCGCGACGGCGCAGCGGTTGGCCGACCCGACGCTGCCCGACCCGGCGACATTCGCGCAGGACGCGGTCAGCCGCATGCGGGACTACCTGACGAGCCCGGCCAGCCCAACCGGCACGCTGCAGGACGTGACCGTCGAGTCCGTGGTGGACGGGGTGGGCCGCAGCGTCTGGCAGTTCGCCAATAAGCGCTGGTGCTACCGGGCCACCCTCATCAGCTCCAACGACCACTGGTACGTCAGCCGCTGGGGGCAGACCAGCGTGGCCTGCCCGTAGGGCTTCTGGATGCACAAAGGAGCGACGTATGACTCATCTGCTCTGGCGAATCGATGGCATGAGCGCGACACCTGACCCTGACGGCTGGCAGCACGGGATCGCCCTGCACCTGCAGTTCCAGCCACTGACGATCATCCGGATCCGGCGCGACGGCCTGATCCGTCGGTACCTAGCCCTGGAGGGCTGTCCACACTGCCGGCCGGACGGCTGCGACCACAGCTGCCCGCGCGCGCTGTTTGCCCAGCTTGTGCGCACGACCCTGCCCGGCATCATGCTTGCCCCGGTGACTCGGATCGTGCCGCACACCAGCGAGACCCGCCGGCTCGCCGCGCGACCGACCCACCACGCCCAGCCGCTCGATACGGCCATGCTCGCCCCGTGGGAGGCGGGCCGGCTGATCACCACCTGGTCGCGGCTGCGGGCCGCGCCGCAGCCGATCACCGTGGGCGCCCTGCTTGCGGTCAGCGCCGACGGGCCAGATCCCGCCGACGTGCTTCAGGCGGCGGGCTGGCGCCGGGGCGCCCTGGCCACCGCCCTGAACCGGGCCGCCTTTCAGGCGGAGGTGTCGCCGCCGGTGCGCATGGGCGCGCGCGCCGGTGCGCTGCTGGTCGCGGCCTTCGGCGATCCGTCCTGGCTGCTGTTCCCATCGCCTGCCCCAGCGCGGGAGGACTGAGATGGCACCACACGCCTTTGTCATCACCGCGCGCGATGTGGCTATCCTGGCCTCGCTCGCCGACGTGCGCTACCTCACCGTCGCGCACCTCCAGTGGCTGCATTGGGCCGAGCGCTGGCGCGAGGCGGCGCGCGCCGCGCGCGCGGACGAGCCGACCAGCCGACGCCCCAAGAAAGCCTACGAGCGAGCGGCGGGGCTGACCACCCGTGGGCTTGTCGTCACCATCCGGCGCAGCGTCGACCGCGCCACCACCGTCTACCGTCGGCTCCCCGACTGCCTCAGCCTCACCCGTGCGGGGGCCGAGCTGCTCGCCTGTCATTATGGGCTAGCGCTCGACGAGCTCTGGTATTACGAGCGTGCCACCCGAGCGGCCGCGATGCTGGAGCACAGCCTGGCCATTGGCGCCTTCTACGCCGCCCTGCGCGCCGAACTGGAGTACCGGGGGCGCGCGTTGACCGGGTGGGCGGGCGACCATGTGCTCTGCACCGACTACGACTCGGTGGCCGTCGCCGGGGTGGGCCACCCGCTGCCGATCATCCCCGATGCCACCTTCGCCCTCGATGGTCAGCGCTACTTCGTCGAGATTGATCGGGGCACCACCCGCATCGAGCAATGGCGCAAGAAGGCCCTGGCCTACGACGCCTATGGGCGCGACCCGCGCCTGCACGCGCGCTACGGCGTGCAGACCTGCACGATCCTGGTGGTCGCGCCCGTCGGGCCACGGCTGGAGGCCATTGCCCGCACGGTGGCCAGCGTCCACCAGGGGCTCGCCCCGAGCTATCGCTTCCTCAGCGAGGAGCGCGTCCACCCCCTGCGCATCCGCCGACGCTGGCAGCGCATGGAGCACGTCACCTTGCCTCCGCCCGGCCAGAGCGGCGCTGAGCACGCGTTACCCCGCGTGACCCTCACCGATGACGTGCTCTGGATGCCGCAGCCGGGGGAGCAGACGTCATGAGCAACCCCGCGCCCAGCGCCCCAACGCGCACGCCGCTCTCGATGCAGACCGAGGTGGCCAAGCAGCAGCAGCTGACCACCATCGTGATGCTGCTCCTGCTGCTCGGTCCGATCTCCCTGGCCGTCGCCGGTGTGCTGGCCGGCATGGCCGGGCGCATCCCGCGCCGTATGGCCTGGTGCGCGCTCGGCGGCACGCTGGCCCTCGCCGTCGCCGGCTGGTGCTGGCGCGACTATCAGACCGTCGCGCTGACCCTCTGGGCCACCGGGGGCACAACCTATCGCGCGCTCCAGGCGGGCGGCGGGAGCATCGACTACGGGGGGATCGCCCGGCAGATCTGGCCGCCGCTCTGGGCCTGGTGGCGCATGAGCTTGCTGGCCGCGCCCTTCGCCGCGCTGAACATCCTCAGCAATCGGGTGCGCACGGTCGAAGAGCTGGAGCAGGAGCGCCTGGATCGGGCGGAGCGCAGCGCCGCCGAGCGCGACCGCCAGGCCCGGGCCAGCGTGGCCAAGGCCCCGGTCAGCGTGCGCGGGGCGATGGTGCTGGGCGTGCCGCTGGGCGTCGGCGACCTGCCCTGGGCCACAGGCGCACTCTTCACCTACCCCGCCGACAGCCTGGCCCGCCACGGCGCGATCATCGGCAGCTCGGGCATGGGCAAGAGCGAGACCATGCTGCGCCTGGCCGCCGGGGCGCGCCAGACCTACGGCTGGAAGGTGTTCGTGATCGACTGCAAGGGCGAGCGGGCGCTCCAGGAGCGTTTCGCCGCCACCATGCGCGTCGCCGGCGCGACCACGATCGGCAGCTTCCCCGAGCAGCCCCTGCGCGGCTGGCAGGGCGACAGTGTCGCGCTGCTCAACCGCCTGCTGGCGGTGCTGGATTATTCAGAGCCCTATTACAAAGATCTGACCAAGATGCTGCTCAATCTGACCCTGGAGGCGCCGGGCGGGCCGCCGCGCTCCAGCCAGGCCCTGCTGGAAGGGATGGTGCTGGCCCGCCTGCGCCAGCGTTACGCTGGTCGGCCCGAGGTGGACGAGATCGACGGGCTGCGCGCCCGCGACGCGGCGGCAGCCTACAACCGCTACCGGGCCTTCTTCAAGGCCCTGGGCAGCGGCCTCGATGGGGCCGAGGACGCCGCCAGCTGGAGCTTCGACACGGTTGATGCCGGCTACATCCTGCTCGACGGCCTGAGCCTGAAGGACCAGACCGCCAGCTTCGGGCGCTACCTGATCGAGGACTTCGCGCACTACGCCGCCCGCCGCAAGCCCACCGACCAGCGCGTGCTGCTGATCATCGACGAGTACCCGGTGATCGCCCAGAGCGGTGCGGGCACGGCCAGTCTGTTTGAGATGGTGCGCTTCCACGGGGCGTCGATCATCGTCACCGGCCAGAGCTACGCCGGGATGGGCGAGGGCTTCGACCGCATCCTCGGCGCGGCCGAGACGCTCATCCTGCACCGCTGCGGCGACCCGGATCTGCTGCTGCCGCGCGCCGGCCAGCGGCTGCGCTTCACGCGGCGGATTGGCTTCTCCGAGCGCGGCATGGGGCGCGGGGCCAGGGAGTACGCCACCGGTGCAGGCTACCTCTCGCTCGACGAGGCGCTGAAGATCCATCCCAACGACGTGAAGGAGCTGCCGCCCGGCGAGTGCTACGTGATCGCGGGTGGCCGCGCCCAGCGCGTGCTGGTCAAGCGCGCCTCGGTCAGTACCACTACCGCTGACCCGCCGGCCGCACCGACGCGGCCCATCTCGCCGATGCCGCCGCCCGTTATTGAGGTTGAGCGGTCGATGCGGGGGCCTGACCAGAATCAGCGTGACCGTACCGTGTCTGATGCCGTACCGCCCGCAGCGACCGCCAGCCCGACCGCGACCACCTACGCTGACGAGGATCTCGGGTAGGGCCGACCACACGCGTGTTCGTGCAGGAGGAACAACCGCCATGGATCTGAATCGTGTCCAGCTCACCGGGCGGCTCGACGGCGAGCCGCAGCTGTGGAGCGTCGGCGACCACCCGGTGGCCGCGCTGCGCCTGGCCAGCGTGCGCAGCTGGCGCGCCGCCGACGGCCAGGTGCGGCGCGAGACTGACTGGTACCGGCTGACCGCCTGGGAGGCGCTGGCCGAGTGGTGTGGGCGCTGCCTGCACGCCGGTGACCGGCTCTACGCCGAGGGGCAGCTGCGCCTCACTGCCGATGGCCGCCATGAAATTCTCCTTGATCGCCTGGTGCTGCTGGCCCGCCCGACGCCCCCGGCGGCGAGCGCCGCCGCCGCCGTCGCCCGCCAGGCGGCCTGATGATCCTCCTGGTGAGCGGGGCGACCACCACGGTCGCGCGCTACGCCGGCCACCCGGCCCTTGGCCGGCTGGTGCAGCCGCGTAGCTGGAACCGCATCGAGGCCATTGCGCGATCCGGCATGCCCTGGGGAGCCGACAACGACGCCCTGGCCGGCGTGCAGCCCGACGCCTACCTTGCAATGCTCGACGCCATCGCCCAAGCGCCCCGCGACCAGCTCAAGTTCGTGGCCGCCCCCGACGCGGTCGAGCGCACCCCGCAAGGGATCGTCGGCTCCTGGGAGGGCACCCGCTGGCTGTGGCGCTGCTGGCGACCGGCCCTGGTCGCCCGTGGCCTCCCGGCCGCCATCGTGCTCCAGGATGGCGCCACACCCGACACGGTGCCATGGGACGAGCTGAGCGCGGTCTTCGTCGGGGCCTCGACCCGCTGGAAACTCAGCCGCAGCGCCGAGCTGCTCGTGCGCATGGCCCGCGCCCGGGGGCTCTGGACGCACGTCGGTCGGGTGAACACCACCGCCCGGCTCGCGCGGGTCGAGGCGATGGGGGCGGACAGCATCGACGGCGGCCAATTTAGCCGATGGCCGGAGAAGTATCTCCCCTCGTTTCTTGCGCGCCTGGAGGTGACTCAACATGCCCTTCCGGATCTGTTCCGTGCCGCGTCCTAGCCGGCTCGTGGTGGTCTACCTGCTCGCCATCGTCGCCGCGAATCTGCTGGTGTCATACCTTGGCCCCGGTGTGACGGTGATCAACGCATGCGTCTTCGTCGGGCTCGACCTGTCTACCCGCGACCGATTGCACGAGCAGTGGCAGGGGCGCTTCCTCTGGGCGCGCGTGCTGGGCCTGATCGCCGCTGGCGGCTTGCTCTCGCTGCTGCTGGGCGGGAGCGGGCGGATCGCGCTAGCAAGCAGCCTGGCCTTTATCGCCGCGAGCCTCGCCGATACCATCGCCTACCTCGCCCTGGGCCGATACGGGCGGCTCGCCCGCATGAACGGCTCCAACCTGGTGTCTGCTGCGGTGGATAGCCTCTGCTTCCCGCTGCTCGCCTTCGGCTGGCCCGTCAGCGGGCCGCTCGTGCTCGGCCAGCTCCTCGCCAAGGTCGGCGGCGGGGCGATCTGGGCGCTGCTGCTCACCCACCGCGCCATCGGCCAGCAGGTACACCCGCGCGCGGGTGTGCGCAGGCGGGAGTGATTCACGAGCGGAGAGGAGCAACCCGATGAAGCCGATCGACCTTGAGCGGGGAGTCGTCCCAATCTCCCGCGCCGCCGCGTCCCTGGCCGCCCTGATCAAGCGCGCGCGCACCGACGCGCAGCCGATCATCATCACCCAGAAGGGCTACCCGAGCGGCGTGCTGCTCGGGATCGAGCTGTTTACCGCCCTCCAGGCGCTGGTCGCCCCGCAGGAATCTGGTGACGATGACACGCCCGCAGCGTCGTGTCCAGGCCACGGACTCTCTCCCTGTCCATGACACCCACCTGAGCGGGGCACCATGCTACAATACCAAGAGCCTGAATGTGCGCAGGAGTCGTATGAAGAGACGGATGTTCCCCTTAAACGCCTGACCCGGCTCTGCCCAGCCGATCTGCTCCCGTTGTTGGGGGAGGCCGATGCGGAGGTGCTCGATGTTGAGACGCTGGAACTCCCCGCCAGCAAAAGCAGCCTCGACAGCGTGCTGCGCCTCCAACGCGTCGGGCAGCCACCGTACCTGCATCTGGTCGAATGGCAGGGCTGGTCTGATCCCGTCCTGCTCTGGCGCACCCTTGGCTATCTCGGGTGGCTCGGTCAGCATCGCGCTGAGCGGCCGATTCTGGTGACGGTCATCTACCTGAAACCTGAGGACGACCGCAGCACGGCCCTCGTGCAGCACCTGGATGCGGTCGCCGGATCGTGGCAGGTCACCCTTCATACGGTACGGCTGTGGGAGCACGATGCCGCAGCGGCGGTGGCCAGCGCGGCGCCGGGCCTGCTGGCCCTCAGCCCGCTGATGCATGGGGCGACGGCCGCCCTGATCGAGCAGGCGGCCCAGCAGCTGATTGCGCGGGTGGCACCACCGAGCCAGGGCGAACTCCTGGCGGCGCTTGGTATCTTCGCGGAGCCGATCCTGGCGACCGAGCGCTTTATCCGTCTGGTGAGTAAGGAGCGCTTGATGACGACCGATCTCATCGCCTACTTGATGCAGGACAAAGTTGCGGAGTTTGACCAGCGTGAGACGTTGTGGCGGCAGGCCATGCAGCAAGCCATTGAGTCGGTGCTGGTGGCGCGCTTTCCCGACGCGCCGCTCCGGCTGATCCAGGCACTCCGTCAGATCGGTGATCCGACCCGGCTATTCACGCTCCATCGCGCACTGCTCAGCGCGCCAGACGTCGCTGCGGTTGATCGCCTGATGACGGCGGCCGTGGCCGAAAGCGACATCGACGCCACCGCGAACTGAGATCAGGGGACGACCTTCAGAGTCGTGAGCGGGCGCTTCATGGCAACGACGTGCGCAGACGCACCGATGATGACGGGTGATTCCGGCGTCGCTCCTGCGCCGCGCCGCACCCCCAAGCCTGACGGCGGCAGATGTGGGTCGGCGATCGCACGGCGCGGTCGCTGGCCTCGTTGTTCCCACCACCCTCCCCCGCCACCCAGCCTCAGCGGCCCCGGATTCGCCACCCCGCCAGCGATCACGCTCCGCTGGGGTGGCCCACGCCCGTTTGCCGCCGGGCGTCGCGCCACGCACCGCGCTGCTGAGGGGGCGACGACGCCAGCGGGCGAGCCGCATCGCCTCCCCCACAGCACCGGCCACACGCCCGCCCAACCCGACTGGGCCACGCGACCAGGGGCGGCGACCGGGCGGCACCACCACCCGCATGCCCGCGCCCACGGGTGGTGCCATGCCGCGCTGCGGCGGCCTCCACATCCCCGCGTTCCCTGACCGAGCGCCGCAGCCCCGCACCCGCCGGGCCACCCCGGATCGTCGCGCGCCCCTCTGTCACGCCCGCGCAGGCCGTGGATCGACGCCCGGTCAGCGTCGGCTGCGCGGCGTGCGCCCAGCGCCCCGAGCGCTCCGGGCTGCCAGGGCCAGCGTGCGGCATCACATGCGGTCAAGGAGCTTCCTCTGGCTGCCCGCGCAGGCGTCCCGTGGTCCTGTCCTGATCAGCCTGCCACCGCCGCGCCGGGCCGACACGGGTCGAGATGAACGCTGCGCGCCCTGCGGCCCGGCGCTCGGGCGGCGGCGGGTCTGGGCCAGGAACCGACGAAACGCCGCAGCAGCGGCACCACCGAAAGGAAGCCCCCAATGACCGCGAACGTGAACCGCACCCACCTGACCGGCAACCTCGGCAGCGACCCGGAGAGCCGCTTCAGCGCCACCGGCACCCTGATCGTGACCGCGAGCATCGCCGTCCACAGCAGCTACAAGCAGGGCGACGCCTGGAAGGAGCGCACCGACTGGTTCCGCCTGGTGGCCTTCGGCGAGGCCGGCGAGGCCCTGGGCCGCTTCGGCAAGGGCGAGCGCATCCAGGTGACGGGCCGCCTGCAGAGCAGCGAGTACACCGACCGCGAGGGCCAGCGCCGCACCAGCGTCGAGGTGGTGGTGCTCCGCTCCGAGCCCGCCCCGCTGGCGCGCAAGGCCGCTGCCGAGGCCGAGGTCGAGGTCGAGGTCGAGGTCGAGGTCGAGGTCGAGGCTGAGGCTGAGCCCGCCGCCGAGGCGCCGCAGCCCACGCCCCGCCGGCGCCGCAAGGTCGCCGCCTAGCCCGCCGACCGCAGGCGGGGCACCCCAGCCGGGGCGCCCCGCCTCATCGTGTCTGCGCGACCGGGGCCGATCACTGTGGTGGCGCTGCGCGCGCCGACCTGTTCCCCACCCGCCGCTCCCAGAGTCGGCCCCCGCGTGCTGCGGCAGCGCGATGGGCAGCGCCGCCGGCAGGGTGGTGCGATGGAGCTTATCGGTTAGAACGCGCATTCCTGATACTTTATAAAGTCACCTATAATACTTTGCATAGCTGAACGAAATAGGGAAATGCTTTACACAAAGGTGTGATTATTCGTGATGTCATGCGATCATTGGGGCCACCGCATGGCTGAACGACCTGTGGACACAGCGGCATACGTTGCAGCATCTGCCCACACTGATTGTCTGGGGTATGAAAGACATGGCCTTTCGACGTCAAGAACTGGAACGGTGGACGACGCTCTTCCCCCAGGCTGAGGTTATCCGGATCGCGTCGGCAGGACATTTTGTGCAAGAAGAAGCCCCGGAGGCGCTTCAGAATGCCGTCGCGCCCTTCATGGCACGAACCGCATAACCGCCGCGCTTGCGGTCGCGCACTCACGAGTCATGCCCTCGTCGGTATCAGCGAACGTGTGCGAGAGCCACAAATGCGCCAAATAACTCTGCAGGTGACAACGACCTGCGCCTCCTCGTACAGAAGCTCACCAAGCGCGGGGTGAGCGTCACCTTCGTCAAGGAGGGCCTGACCTTCACGGGCGAGGACTCGCCGATGGCGACCCTGATGCTCTCCGTGATGGGCGCGTTCGCTGAGTTCGAGCGGGCCTTGATCCGCGAGCGCCAGCGCGAGGGCATCGCCCTGGCCAAACAGCACGGGGCCTATCGCGGCCGCAAGCTCGCGCTCACCGAGATGCAGGTGGCCTATCTGCGACGGCGGGTTGCCGCCGGCGAGCAGAAGGCGGCGCTGGCCCGCACCTTCGGCATCAGCCGTGAGACCCTGTACCAGTACCTGAAGCGGGAGGCCTAAGCAGGGTCGCAGACAGGCTGCGGAGAAAGGGCTTCTGCATGCCAAGACCTGTCCCTCATGGGCATTCATACGTGGAGCTACCGCTGCCCCAATAGCGGCGATGTCCCGTAGATCCGTATCAGCCCTCCATGCGCCTGAGCAGCAGCGCGCAGACGAGCGACGGGTAGAGCAGGCTACCAGCAAGATACAGCCAGGCGTCGGGCGCGCCGGTCTGCAGCGCCCAGAGCAGATGCGCCGGCCAGTAGGTGGGCACCAGGGCCAGGGGCAGTTGCCAGATGTCGGGCACATAGCGCGAGAGTGCCGGTAGGATGAAGAGCAGCCCCGAGAGCTTCATCAGGGCGATCCCCTGCACCTTGTTCTGGGCGATGGCCCCGAGGAGCAGGGCGTAGAGCGCGGCCACGGGGGCCGCGCCGAGCGCGGCCAGGGCGAGTCCCGTTGGCCCGCCCGCCGGTAGCCCGGCAATCAGAAAGAGCGCCGGGGTAAGCAGCAGGCCCACCAGGGTCGGCAGGGCCAGCCGGTAGCGCAGGTAGCCGCCCAGGCGCGGCGGGCCAACCTGGAGGGCCGCCAGCACGCCATCGTCGCGCAGGTCCAGCAGCAGGAAGCCGATCACCACCCCGGCAAGCATCGGCGCGATCAGCAGTAGCGCGTAGCTCATCAGGGGCGTGTAGTGCGGCCCGATGTCGAGCGCGAAGGGCAGCCGCGCGGTCACCTGCGCCAGCAAAGCTGGAAGGGCGCCGCGCAGGGCTAGGGCGAAGGCCAGCGGCAGGATAATCACCCAGCGCAGCAGCGGGTCGCGGAAGACGCTGCGGGCGTCGAGCGGGCCGAGCGTGCGGATCAGGCGGATCGTTTGCATGCACAGCTCCTTCCAATACGGCCCCTATCCCTCGACCGAGAGTCTGCGGCAGGCCCGCAGGGCGAAATACCCCAGAGCGAGGCACCAGAGGGCTCCAGCGCCGATGCAGTAGGCCAACTCCCAGGCGGCCAGGGGCCGGAATGCCCCCTGTAGCAGCAGCATGGCTGGCGCTAGCGGGTGCAGATAGAGGAGCGGGTGATTCCAGCGCGTCAGGGCGGTGATCGTCGGCAGAGCCAGTACCCCGCACACCGCCGCCGAGGGCAGCAGGTAGGCGTTGATCGAGCCGTAGGGCGCCACCGTGATCAGCCCGGCCAGGCAGAACAGCGCCGTACCGAGCACGATTCCGCCGGCCAGTGGCAGCGGTGCGAAGCCCACGCCCCGGAAGAGGCTGGCGATGCCCAGGTTCTCCAGCAGGGCCAGCAGGCTCAGGCTGATGATCCGCGCCGCCAGGTACTCGCCGCCGCGCAGCGGCGTCACCGCGCGGGCCAGCAGCGAGCCCTCGGCCCGCTCCAGCAGCACGATCGCGCCCACGAAGTAGAAGCTGCCCACCACCAGGTTGCTCAGGATGAGCGGCGGCAGCAGCCAGGCCGTGTTCAGAGCCGGCAGCGGGACGAGTAGCGCCGCCCACATCAGCAGCACCAGCGCGGTGACGACATAGAAGCCGTTGCGGGCCTGGAGCGTGATGTCCCAGCGCAGGGTGTGGGCTAGGCGTCCCATTGGAGGCTCCTCCCGGTCACGTCGATAAAGATCTGCTCCAGGCCGGCCTCCTGGCTGTGGATGGTCTGCACCTCGTGGGCGCGCAGCAGGTCACTAAACGTAGCGCTCGCGCCTAGCCCGGCCAGGGCGAAGTCGCGGCGGGCGATGCCTCCGGCGTCGGCATACTCCACGCGCACGGTCGGTGCGCCGTAGCGCAGCTTGAGCGCGCGCGGCGTGTCGATCACTGCGATCTGTCCATCGGCGATGAAGGCCACCCGGTCGCAGAGGTCGTCGGCGATGGCCATATTGTGCGTGGTCAGGAAGATCGTCCGCCCGGCGGTCTGCTCGGCGCGGATGAGCTCCTTGACCTTCTGGCTGTTCACCGGGTCGAGGCCGGAGGTCGGCTCGTCGAGGAAGAGCAGGTCCGGGCTGTGGATGAGCGCGCGGGCCAGGTTCAACCGCACGCGCATGCCCTTGGAGAACTGGCCGACCGGCGTGTCGGCGTCGGCGGCCAGGCCCACCTGCTCCAGTAGATCCGCTGGCCGGCGGGTCTGCCCCCGGTAGAGCGCCGCGAAGTAGCGCAGGTTCTCGCGGGCGGTGAGCTTGAGGAAGTGGTTGGGCAGCTCAAAGGCCACGCCCACCCGCTCGTAGAAGTCGCCGCCCCAGGTGCCTACCTCGCGGCCCAGCACACAGGCCCGGCCCGCGTAGCCGCGCAGCAGGCCGATTAGGATCTTCTGGGTGGTGGACTTGCCGGCGCCGCTCGGCCCGAGGAAGCCGAAGATCTCGCCGCGCTCGACGCGGAAGCCTAGTCCGCGCAGGGCCGGGCCGGATGCCTTCGGATAGGTGTAGGTCAGGTCAGCTACGTCGATCATCGTGATCTCCGGGCGTATGCGTGGGCATTATGCGATGTCGTTGGCGACCATCGCGATCAGCCGGTCGATCACCGCCGGGTAGACCTGCGGGTCGATCTCGCCGGCGTGCAGGCCGACGAAGAAGAGGGCGCGCAGCAGGCCAGCGAGCAGCGGCGGCGTGGCATGGATCGCCACCCCATCGGCGGCCCATGCCGTGATCAGGCGCTCGGCGAAGGCGTCATCGTCGCGCATGCCCTCGGCCAGCTTCTCCGGCGGCAGGCGGCGGCGCAGCAGCTCGTAGTCGTCCTGGCCGAAGTGGCGAAAGAGTGGGTGGGTGCGCCAGAGGGTCATCGCCCGTGTGAGAAAGGTGCGCACCCGCTCGCGCGGCGACGTATCGGGCGGGCCAAGGGCCGCGAGCAGCGCTGCCTGGTACTCGGCCTCGAACTCCTGGATGACCGCGAAGAACAGCTCCTCCTTCGAGGTGTAGAACAGGTAGAAGGCACCCTTCGAGATGCCCGCGCCCGCCGTCAGATCCTCCACGCTGATCTTGCGCATGCTGGAGCTGGCCAGCAGATCGCGGGCGCGGGTGTGAAGGGCGGTGCGGATGGCAACCCGCTCTTGTTCGCTGAACCCTTTTGGCATGGCCTCGTTCCTATGGGTGTATGACCAAAATATATTTTCAGTCACAGGATACACCTGGCAGGAGTGAATGTCAATCCACCGCGCGGCGGAGGGAACGGTTGCATGCGGAGCGCCGGGCCGTCGTGGCGCTGCGGACGATCAGCGGCATATTGGGCACCGGGCCTGGGCTGTTATGCCGGCTGCCGGCTCTCGCGCAGGCCGCGCACCGTCACCACGGCCACCGTCACCACCGTGAGCGGGATGACGAAGAAGACCATTGCCGTGCGGAAGAGCGGCAGGGTGCTGCTGTCGGCCACGGCGAGGATGAGATAGGCCGTGTAGGCCACGTAGTAGCTCACAAAGAGGGTGCCCTCCCAGCGGGCGATCATCCGGCCGTTGAAGAAGATCGGCAGGCAGGCCACGGCCGCCGCCACCATCACTGGGATGTCGAAGGCCAGGGCGCTGGCGGGTACGGTAATCGGCTGTGGGCTGATCAGCGCGGTCAGCCCGAGCACGGCAAGTAGGTTCAGAATATTGCTGCCCACCACATTGCCAACCGCGATGTCGCGCTCGCCGCGCAGGCTGGCCAGGATCGAGGTGGCGATCTCCGGCAGCGAGGTGCCCACGGCCACGATGGTCAATCCGATGATCAGCTCGCTTACCCCCAGGGTGCGGGCGAAGACGACGGCCCCCTCCACAAGCCACTCTGCGCCGGCCACCAGCAGGATCAGCCCGCCGAGCACCAGCCCGAGGTTGCGCGCCAGCCCCCAGCGGGTGCGATCCGAGCGGGCCGATGGCGATCCGGGCGGCGCGGGAGCCCGGCGCTCGCTCCAGATCGTCACGGCCATAAACGCGCTCAGGAGGATGATCAGCACCACGCCGTCAAGCCGGCTGATCACGCCATCAGCGGCGAGCAGCCAGAAGAGCAGCGAGATGCCGATCATCGCCGGCACCTCACGCTGGAGCAGCCGGGACGCGACGATCAGGGGGGCCACCAGGGCGGCAAGGCCGAGTATCAGCAACACATTGGCGATGTTGCTCCCCACCACATTGCCGAGGGTCAGATCGGCCTGCCCAGAGAGGGCAGCCTGCAGGCTGACGGCCAACTCAGGGGCGCTGGTGCCCATCGCGACGACGGTCAACCCAATGATCAGCGGCGGAACGCCGACCGCCGCGGCAAGGTGGGCCGCGCCACGGACCAGCAGGTCCGCCCCCCAGATCAACAGCACGATGCCCGCCACAAACAGCACGCCCGTCCAGATCGTCATCGTGCTCCCCTCTGCCGCTATGTGCTATTCCCTCCACCGACGTATACCGCCCTGCGCGCCGTTGGGTACTCCCCGTGACTCTGCCACACCGCTATCGCGGGCCAACGATCCCTTTGGTTCGGCTGACCGGCAGCGCAATCAACGCGCCATTGCCCGGCACATCGAGGTTGCCGATCTGCTGCTCCGCCGCCGCGATCAGCCCATCGATCTGGGCCTCTGCGACGACCGTGACCAGCGTAACGTGGTCGAACTCGTCGTTCTCGAAGATATCCGCGAGTGACGGGAACAGCGGCAGGTCGTCGCGGCGGCAGCGGTCGCGCAGCGGCACCAGGCTTTTGCTCTGGAGCACGGTAATATCCTGCACGCCCTCGGCCTGCCACGCCGCGACGACCGCATCCAGATGCTCAGACTCCGCGAGCATCAAGAGTACCATGTGGAACATGATGTGCGCCTTTCCTTGGAGCTTACTCGTGTGGTGCCGCAGCCGCTTGCTCAGGCGCTGCTGCGGCAGGGGCGGGCTGCCGAAACACCGACCGCAGCAACAGCGGCGTGACCAGCGTCGTCGCCAGCACCATGACCACCGTGATCGCAAAGAGATCCTGGGTGATAATCCCCGCCGAAATCCCCACCGACGCGACAATCAGCCCCACCTCACCCCGCGAGACCATGCCGACCCCGACCTGCAGCGACTCGCGCCCCGAGAAGCCGCCCAGGCGTGCGCCGAGCCCGCACCCCAGCACCTTGCCCAGCACGGCCACCAGACAGAGCAGGACGGTGAAGAGCAGCACCCCGCCGCTCAGCGCCCGCACATCGGTTTGCAGCCCAATGCTCGCGAAGAAGATTGGTACCAGGAAGCCGTAGGCCAGCCCTTGCAGCCCCCGGTCGATCTGCGCCTTCTGTGGGGTGCGCGCGAACAGCAGCCCGGCCAGAAACGCGCCGGTGATCGCGGCGACCGCGCCGACGACCTCAGCGGACCAGGCCAGCAGCAGCGTGGTGATGATCGCGAAGGTGACCACCGGCTGGCTGATCGGCCAGCGGGCCACCCAGCGCGTCAGCGGCGGGATGACGCGGCGGCCAATGAATAGCGTCGCACTCAGGAAGAGCGCCATCCGTACAACGGTGAAGAGAATGGTGAGCCAGCCGCCTTCGCCACTCGCCACCGCCAGAAACAGCGACAGCACCAAGATCACCAGCACATCGTCGAGCACCGCCGCGCCCAGCAATGCGACTCCGACCCGCGAGCGCAGCACCTTCAGCTCCATCAGCGTCTGTGCCGAGATGCTCACGCTGGTGGCGGTGAGCAGCACGCCGATGAACAGCGCCTGCTCCGGCCCGTAGCCAAAGAGCGCGGCCAGCCCCCAGCCCAAGAGCAGCGGCGTCACCACGCCCAGCACGCCCGCAAAGGTGGCGACTTTGCCCGCCTGCCGGAGTTCAGCGACCTCGATCTCCAACCCGGCGATGAACATCAAGAAGATCACCCCAAACTCCGCGAGTTCACGGATGGTCGTATCAAGGTGCGTACTGGTCAGAAACGGCGCGTGGGTGAGGTTGAGCAGGCTTGGTCCGAGCAGCAGTCCGGCAAGCAACTCACCAAGCACGGCGGGCTGCCCGAGACGTGTACTCAGCAGGCCACAGACCTTCGTCGCCGCCAGCAGAATCCCCACCACCAGCACAAGTTGCAGGAAATCAGACATATACGGGCTCCTCTCGCAGATCGACGGTCAATACGGCACTCCTTTCATCCGCTGAGCGGCACAGCGCCGACCCACTTGCGGATCTCCCCATAGGCAACACACGCAAAAAAGAGGCAGCACAACGTGTTGTGACAGCCTCCACCGTTCTCGGAGTAACGAGCCGAGTCTCAAACCTATGACGATGTCACTCTGTTATAGCAGAAGTTTGGGGCTGCGGCAAACAATGAGGCAGCGCTCACTCCAGCCAAGTGCCGGAGTGGGCATCGCCAGGAGATCGGAAATCACCCACCCGCCCCGTCGCGCAGCACGGCTAACGCGTGATAGGCGGCCAGCGGCACGGTCAGGCTGGGATCGGCCCCCTCCAGGGCGGCCACCACGGGCGCGAGGATCGTGCTCAACGCCCCTCCGATATGGGTGCGCAGGATGTGGTGCGCGCTCTCCCGCAGGTTGCCCTCGTCCCACGACGTGTGCTGCAGCGCCACGAGCAGCGGGATCAGGCTGGCCTCGCCCAGCGCAATCAACCCCATCGCCGCCAGCCAGCGGACGTCGAAGCGCACATCGTCAAGGGCGATGATCAGCGCAGGCACGGCCCGCAGGTCACCGATCTCGCTGAGTGCCTTGGCCGCCTCCCAGCGTATGGCGTGGCTTGGGCTCCCAATCGCGGCGATCAGCGGATCGACCGCAGGCGAGCCCATGTCCACTAACATTCGCCGTGCGTGATCACGGGCCAGCACATCGTGGGATGCGAGGGCGGCGATCAGGGGGTGCAGGTCGTCCGGCAGCGATGCGGACGCGGTCGCTGCGGTACGATCCAGGTCGGTTCTCGTATGCATTGGTCATCTCCTTGTTCGCTCACGGGTGCCCAGCCAGCGGCACATGGCACGGCCGTGAGCGGAATTCTCTGCTGTCGTTCGTATTGACGTTTAGACTAATCCAAGCCGCTTTCGGATAGGCGGCGGCAACGCGAACGGGCAGGCTGCCTTGCGCCAGCCTGCCCGTCGGCGTACCCTCTTGGTGTTCAAGCACAAGGGAGGTACGCCGATGGATTCTACCATCTTGGCCGCATTTCGCCATACCCTGTACGCGACCTGCTTTACGCGCGCCCGCGACGCGCTGATGGATGTCGCCGATGCGCTGCTGACGGACACCCAGGCCCACAGTTTCATTGAGTTGTCGCAGGCGGCCAGCTTTCAACGCACCTGGCCCAGTCTGTATGAAGCCCTCGATGATGGGCGCATTGATCGTCGGGCCCTGCGCCGCCTGTTCGCGGATCACCTGCCTGCCGTGA
>SESE01000130.1_pt1 | contig 32688 bp, 26 predicted proteins | sample 3171371 | NCBI WGS metagenome assembly SESE01 (sample SAMN06051881, study PRJNA518727) | freshwater metagenome | biome: subpolar coniferous forest; feature: holomictic lake; material: water; isolation source: holomictic Lake 442, 13 m depth | place: Canada: near Kenora, Ontario | collected... | reverse complement strand
CCACAGTTTGCGCCCATCCCTGGTGACCAACCTGGCCACCGATCTGGTGACCCAGACCGATGTCGCCACCGGCAACCCCGTGATTGGCCCCAACACGGTTCACGATTTCCAATGGGAATACGCGTGGCACTGCCACATCCTGGGCCACGAAGAGAACGACTTCATGCGACCCGTGGTGCTCACCGTTGCCACCACCGTACCTGCGGCGGCGACCCTGCTCACCGCCACCGCCCTGCCAGCTTCCCCCGGCCGGGCCGACCTGGCCTGGACGGACAATGCCACCGATGAGACCGGCATCACCGTCCAGCGCCGCAATGGCTGGACCGTCATCGCCGATCCCTGGGTGACCATCGCCACCCTGGTTCCCAATGTGCGGACTTACAAGGATCTCAATATCGTCGCCGGTGCGGCCTACGACTACCAGGTCATCGCCTACAACCAGGCCGGCAATGCAGCGCCTTCCAACACCGCCTACCTTAATCAGGCTGCCGGCGTGTCCGGAACGGTCACCCTCCTCACGGGCGCAGGCACATCCCTTCTTGCGGGTGTGACCATTAGTGCTACCACGGGTGAAACGGCGATATCGGATGCCAATGGCAACTACAGCCTCAGCTTGACCCCCCACTGGACCGGCAGCATCGCTCCCACGATGCTCGGCTTAACCTTTACGCCGGCCAGCCTCAGCTTTGCCAACTTGCTGAGCAACCCGACCGGGCAGAATTTTGTCGGCTCAGTCGTTGTCGCTATTTCAGGAACCGTGGCCAGGGGTGCGGTCGCACTCCCCGGCGTCACCCTGACCGCCAGCAATGGTCAGACTGTTGTCACCGGTGCCAATGGCAGCTACACCATGATCTTGCCGGCACCCTTCACGGGGACCATCACCCCCACTCTAGTCGGTTACGTCTTCGTGCCCACCGCTCGATCCTACACGGCGGTCTCGGCCGACCAGACCCTGCAGAACTATGCGGCTTCGCCCCTGATCACCATCTCTGGTCAGGTTCGCCTCGGGGCAGTCGGACTTTCCGGTACCGCCGTTACCTTCATGACTGGCGCGGCGATTACCAATGTGGTCAATACGGATGCCTCAGGCAACTACTCCGTATCCGTGCCAGCGCCCTACACTGGCAGTGCCACGGCCGCGAAGGCTGGCTACTTCATCACGCCGCTCGCCATCACCTTCACTGCCAGCGCGACCAACCAGGCGAATCAGAACTTCACCGCCGTCGTCGGTGTTGCGGTCACCGGACTCATCAGCACCAACGCTGTGCCTCCTGTCCCTCTGCCTGGCGTGACAGTCACCTTCTCCAATGGGGTTGGCACTACGGTCACGGATGCCAATGGCCTCTACAGCCGCTATGTTCCCTCCCGGTGGAGTGGCTCCTTGACGCCAGCCCTAGCCAGCTGGATGTTCACACCCATCAGTCGGAACCTGACCAATATCACCACCGCTCCCGCCAGCCAGAACTTCTCGGCTGCCCAGGTCTTCGCCGTCTCCGGCAGAGTCACTTCTAATGGAGCGGGGGTCACGGGAGTCCGCGTGTCCTTCAGCAACAATGGCAACGTTTTCGCCACCACCGATAACACCGGGAACTACACCCTCAACCTCCTGAAGGGGTGGACGGGCACCATCACACCGACCTTGACCGGACGCGTCTTCACGCCGGTTTCCGTTGCCGTGACGGTCCCGCTCGCTGCCAACCTGATCCAGAACTTCAGCACGACCCAGACCATAGCGGGCACGGCGTCGATCCGGGTGGGCGGTGCGAATATTGGAGTGGCTGGCGTGACCATCACCCTTAGCACTGGTGGCACCGTCACCACGGCTGCCAACGGCACCTTCACGGTCACGGTTCCCACCGGTTGGACCGGCACCCTTACTGCTTCGGGTGGCGGACGCACCTGGAACAATACCTTCATCTACACGGCAACAGTTCCTACACCCGCGGGTCAGTTCCGGCCCGTGACTGCCAACATCGTTGGCATCAGGTTCAACGGCGTTTGATCCAGCAACCCTGGGCGGAGCGATCCGCCCAGGGTCTGTTTCCGGGTGCCCCCATCCTGCAGTCTGATAGCAGCCAAACGAAGGGGGAGGGAGCCAACCCTCCCCCTTTGCTCGAACACCACTAGACCCTTCTGTTGCGCCCCGGCTTCCCGCCCATCTTCAGGGAGTTGCACATGTCTTCGATCCTGGTTCGCCCCAGCACCTTCCGTGAAGCCTGCCTGGTCCTTGCATTCGGAGTCGTGGGCCTGCTGGCTCAGTTCGCCTGCGGTGGTGGTTCGTCCCCAGCCGCGGTTCCACCCCCCACACCGGTGATCACGAGCTTCATCGCCGCCAAGACCCCCATCACCACCGGGACTTCCACTACCCTGACCGCAGTCTTCGCCAATGGCACCGGCGTCGTTGACAAGGGCGTTGGCGCCATCACCAGTGGCACGCCGGTGGCCGTGACCCTGACAGCCGATACCACCTACACCTTGACCGTCTCCAATTCGGCCAGCGTCACCACCACTTCCACCGTGGCGGTTGCTGTAGTGGCCGTTCCTGCATTACCGGTCATCACGGCCCCGGCCAATCTTTCCACAGGTCTGGGCGGCTACACCGCCTCGACGCCCACCCAGGCGGGCATGACCCTGGCCTGGACCATCACCAATGGCACCCTCACGTCGGCCGCCAACCTTGCCAGCGTCACCTTCACGGCGGGCACCACGGGTTCCGTGGCCCTCAGCTGTGTGGCCACCAATGCGGCCGGTACTGCTTCCAACGTGGGCACCGCCACGGTGGCCATCGTGGGGTTGCCCGCCCTGCCGGTGATCACAGCACCCACCAAGGTCACGGCGGGCCTGGGCGGCTACACCGCCTCAACACCAGTCCAGGTGGGCATGACCCTGACCTGGACCATTGCCAATGGCACCCTCACCTCAGCCGCCAACCTTGCCAGCGTGACCTTCACGGCTGGCACCACGGGTTCCGTGGCCCTCAGTTGTGTGGCCACCAATGCAGCCAACACCCCCTCCACCGCAGGCACCGCAACCTCAAGCATCGTGGCGGCCCCCACCACACCGGTCATCTCCGCGCCGACCTATGTATCTGGGGGCGAGTCTGGCTATAGGGCCACCGTTTCGGCCCAGGCGGACTCCGCCTATACCTGGACCATCAGTGGGGGTTCGCTCGTCACGGGGACCGGGACCGCCAGCATCACCTTCGCAGCGGGCGCATCGGGTTCCGTTGTCCTCGGCTGCAGGGTGACCAATGCCGCGGAAACGCCCTCCACTGCGGCCACCGCCAGCAGCACCATCGTGCCCTTCCCGACCATCGAACTTATCACCGCCAGCCAAACAGAAATCGCGGCTGGGGCAGCCACTGTGCTGAGCTACGCATTCAGTGGTGGCACCGGCGTCATCGATCATGCCGTGGGTACCGTTACCAGCGGTGGAACCCGGGAAGTGAAACCCTCGGCCACCACCACCTACACTCTGCTGGTCACGAATCTCGCGGGGGACGCCGCTTCTGATGTGGTCACAATCACCGTGCCGGACCTCCCCGTCATCACCACTTTCAAAGCCGCCTCTGCCGCCATCACGGTCGGGCAAGGCACCCTGCTGAGCTTCACCTTCACGGGAGAGGGTGTTATCGATCCGGGCGTGGGGACCGTCACTAGCGGCAGCCAGATCGCCGTGCTTCCCACCGTGGCAACCACCTACACCCTGACGGCCACCAACCAGGTGGGTGCCACCACCAAGAAAACATTCACTGTTGCGGTCCACAGCTTCACCGGCAAGTTCGTGTATGTGGCCAACTCTGGCGGCGGGGTCTCGGGGTTCTCCCTGAACGACACCACCGGCGCTTTGGTGGAACTCGGCCAGTCCCCCTGGGATGAGGCGAAGACGGCACTGCATGTCACCAGCGACCCGGCAGGCAAGTTCCTGTTTGTGGTGAACGGTGACGGGGTGGTCAATCTGAACACCCTCACGGTCTACACCATCAACGCCAGCAGCGGCAGCCTGACTAAGGTCGCCGCCTACAGCACTGGCACGGATCCCTGGTCCTCGGCTGTGGATCCCAGCGGGAAGTTCGTCTATGTGCGCTGTGACGGTTCCCTATCCGCCTTCAGCCTGAATACGACCACGGGCGTCCTCGCCCCCCTGGGCACACCCAGCATCAGCACCTCCGGGGGCTCCGGCGAGGTGGTCATTCATCCCTCTGGCCTCTACCTGTTCACCGCAGGCCGAACCTCCGATACGCTGCAGGTCTTTAACCTGAACCCGGCCACTGGGGCACTCACTGCGAACGCCACCCAGCAGCTGCCTGCGGGCACTGGTCCCCTGGCTCTGGCCCTCAGCCACACGGGGGAATACCTCTTCAGCAAGAGCGAAGGGGTCTCCGGTGGGGCGGCCCAGGCCTGCTTGGTCTATGGCTACCACATCGATATCGCCTCGGGGGGTCTCACGGAATTGGCCCCGATGGACACGGGTCTACAAAACTCCGATGCCTACCACGGCGTCTCTGGCAACTCCACTCAGCCGGTGATCTACATCACCCTGGTGAACTCAGACAACGACTATGCTGCCTATGCCCTGGATTTGACCTCTGGTTCGCTCACACCCATCATGGGGTCCTCTTACGACCTGTTCGATGCCACCGGCTCGGACAGCCTGGTGGTCAGCCGCAATGGCAAGTGGGGCTTCCTGACAAATTCCCAGGACGACCAGGTTGCCATGGGGGCCGTGGACTCGTCGACCGGCGTCATCCTGGATCCCGTCTTTTATGGCGTGGGGAAGTTCCCGGTCTCCATCGTTGTGGTCGGGACCGTGCAGTAAGGAAGGAGATTGTTCACCACCTACCGGCGGAAGCAACCCATTAAAGGGGGTTCAGATGATGACGGCAGTTTCGGTAGGGGGCTCCCATCAGACCACCTCACGACGCTTGGTGGAGTCGCTTAGTGTTGACCTCAATGCCAGTCTTGTCTCCCAACTCCTGAAGGCGCGGGATCCTGTGCTGGAAGCTTTTCGCTCGCGACCCCTGGGGACCTTCCCCTACCTGATGGTGGACGCCCGGTTCGATCGGGTGCGGGAAGGGCGGCGGGTGGGTAGTCGAGGCTTCCTCTGGGCCGCTGGCGTGAACAAGAAGGGAGAGCGCGAAGTTCTGGGATGGGTGGAGGGGCGTGGCGACACCAAAGAGTCCTGGCTGGCGCTACTCAACTCCCTGATCGATCGGGGCCTAGCTGGCGTGGAGTTGGTGGTGTCGGACACCTACGTCGGATTGTGCAAGGTCGAAGAGGTGGCGCTCCCCGGGGCCAGATGGCAGGGGTGCCAGGCTCACTTCCTGCACCGTTTGCAGGGACGGGTGGCCGTGGCGGAGCAGAAAGTTTTCCGGGCCGCGGTGCAGATGGTGCTTGACGCACCAGAGCGAGCACAAGCCAGGATGCAGATGGAGGTGCTGGGTGATCGCTGGCGGGTAAGGGAACCGAAAGCGGTGGCCTACCTTGAGGAGAACCTGGATAGCCTGCTGGCTGTGTTCGACTTCCCGGTAGCCCATCAAAGGCGATTACGCACCACCAACCTGCTTGAGAGCGTCGTCGATGACCTGAAGCGAAAGGGACGCCAAGTGCGGGCTTCGCCCGATCCGTCCATCCGCGAGCGGGTCTTTGGCGCACTGCTGATGAAGTATCACCAGGCGTGGGCCCGGATCTCCTGGCTCAACATGCAGACAGCGGACGCTTAGGGTCAATACCTAGAGGACACAGTGCGCCATGGCGGGACGGATTTACGCCAGGGCTGTGGCGCCTAACAGGAGGAACGGGGCGGTGGCGCTGCAGGCCGCTCACTGGGCAGAAGGGAGGCCTCGATCATGATGGCTATTCTGCAAGCGCTCGCGTGGCTGGTTTGTCTGGCGGCAGGGTTCACTGTCTGCTGGGCCATCGCTCTCGAAAAGCGTGCTGACGAATAATGTTCAGCTGGCGATGTTCAGCTGGCAAGGTCCACACGCCACCGGGTGAGGGGCCGCTCGGCCAGATCCCAGATGCGGGTTCCCAGCGGTAAACGGGATACTCCGAGACGCTGTCGAATCTGGGCCTTGGCGTTTTCCAGGCTATCGGCCTCGATGGGGCCATATTCCATGAAGTAGCCGCTGAGCTTGTAACCGAAACTGCGATGGGGGGTCCGCATGGAGGCTCCATCTATCATGTGAGCTCAGTATTCGCCTTTTTTTCGTTAATGTCAACCCCGATACGAAAAAAAATAAATCCAGTCCAGTACCCTCGAGACAACTATCTCGCCAAGGGTTGGACAAGGGTTGTCGCACTCGAGCCGGACGCCCCAGGGGGATGCTCTCCCGCTCAGCTACTGGAGGGCAGCTTCAATGGCGGCTTGGAGCTCGGCGCCATCAGGGGCAACGCGACTACCGAAGGACCGAATGACCCGCCCGTCCTTCCCCACTAGGTACTTATGGAAGTTCCAGGCGGGCTCCCCATGCTTGGCGGTGAGGAATTGGTAGAGCGGGGCTTGGGACGGGCCCTTGACGTCAAGCTTTTGAAACAGCGGGAAGGTTACGCCGTAGTTCTTCTGGCAGAAGGCCCCGATCTGGGTGGCGGTCCCGGGTTCCTGCCCGCCGAACTGGTTGCAAGGGAAGCCGAGCACCACCAGGCCGCGACCCTGGTAGTCCTCGTAGAGCTTCTGCAGTCCGGCGTACTGGGGCGTGAAGCCACATTCGCTGGCCACATTGACGGCCAGGACCACCTTGCCCTTGTAGCTCGCGAGGGCCTGGGGAGTTCCATCCAGGGCATTGAGGGTGATGTCGTGCAGGGACATGGGGGCCTTCCTTTCGGTGGCAGGCAGGGAGAAAGAGAGAAGAAGGACGAGGGCCAGTTGGGGTCGCATGGGGGCTCCAGGAACAGATCTTTGGGTGCCGCCCAGGGCTGGTGCGTTCCCGCGGTGAGACTCGGGCCCAGGCCAGGGGCCCGGGCCCAGGTCCAATGCGCCCTGCCAAGAGTGAAAGACTGGGCTGGCGTACGGGTCGGGCTACCTTCTCAGCTTCAGGAGGTCCAGAGCAATCACCAGAATCATCAGCGAGGCAAGCAGCAGGAAGCCTCCCGTAAGGATCTTCTCCTTCAATTCGATGGTGAGATCCTTGCGGCGTAGTTTCTCGAAAGTGAGCAGAGCCATGTGACCGCCATCCAGGGCGGGAATCGGGAGGGCGTTCAGGAGGGCCAACTGCAGGCTGATGGCACCACACATGAACAGAAAGACATCCCAGCCGGACTTGGCGGCGCGGCTGCCTTGACGGATGATGCCGATGGGCCCGGCCACCTCGGCGCTTCGGGCCTGAAAGGTGACGAGACGCTTGAGGAACCCAAACACCTGGCCGCTCATCTGCCAGGATTTGATCACGGCATAGCGCCCTCCCTCGAGGAAATCGCCAGGTCGGTAGGCGCGGCGTTCCAGGGGGGTTGGGACAGGCAGGGGCATGAACCCAAGGCGGCCTTTGCCGCCGTCCAACCGAGGGGTGAGGGGCAGTTCCAGGGGTTTCCCCTCGCGACTGACGTGGAAGATGACTGCTTGGCCGGGGCTGGACTGGATGTAGCTCACCGCTGCTTCCCACTCGGCGCCAGGAAAGCGGAGGGCCCCGATGCCGCGGAGTTCGTCACCCACCTTCAGACCACCCTGGTCAGCGGCACCGCCAGGAAGGACCTCGATGATGGTCCAGGATTCCGACACCTTGGTGACCCGGGCCTGATCCGCACCAACGAAGGTAAAGAGCACCAAGGTGGTGGCTAGGTTGGCCAGGATGCCACCACTGTAGAAGAGCATGCGGCGGCCGAAAGACTGCTTGAGGAAGCCGTAGGGGTCCTCGGCGCCAGGTTCTTCGGGATTGAAGCCCGCCAGCTTCACATAGCCACCGAGGGGCAGGGCTGATAGGCGTACATCGGTTTCGCGCCACTTGAAGCCAAAGAGGCGCGGCCCGAAGCCAAGGGAAAAGACCTCGACGGGCATTCCCATGTATTTGGCCGCGAGGAAGTGACCCCCCTCATGCAGGAAGATCAGGCCACCCAGCATGAGTACCGGACCCCAGAAGCCAACGCCGGGCATCTTGAGGGCGAAGACCGAGACGGCCACCAGGGCGAAGCAATAGGATAGGGAAGGGCGAAGGCGGTTCATGGAGATCCGGGAGAACGGGTCCGACCTTGGACCCATCCTTCAGCATGACTCCTTGCGGCCCGGTCCGCATCCAGCACTTCGGCGAGGGATCCCAGTGGCATGGCGGGAAGCCGATCAAGGGTGTCCCGATTGCAGGCCTGGATATCCCAGAAGCCGATGCGGCCTTGAAGGAAGGCCTCCACGGCCACTTCGTTGGCGGCATTGAGAAGCGCCGGTGCGGTTCCGCCCGCCCGGAGGGCTTCGAAGGCCAGTCCCAGGCAGGGAAAGCGGTCCAGATCGGGGGGCTCGAAGGTCCAGTGGCGAGCCGCATCCCAGACGTAGGGGGCCACGGGGCCAGGCTGCTTGTCGGGGTAGAGCAGACAGTATTGAATGGGCAGCTTCATATCGTTGGCGCAGACCTGGAGCTGGTAGCTGCCGTCATGAAAGCCGACCATGGCATGGACCTGACTCTGGGGGTGCACAGTGACGGCCAGTTGTTCCGGGGTGAGCCCGAAAAGCACCGAGGCCTCAATCACTTCCAGGCCTTTGTTCATGAGGGTGGCGCTATCGATGGTGATCTTGGGCCCCATTTTCCAGGTGGGGTGGTCAAGAGCTTGCTCCACGGTCGCGGCCTGGATGCGCGCCAGGGACCAGTCGCGAAAGGGGCCACCGCTGGCGGTGATCCGGACCTCTCGAATCGAGGCGGCGGCGCGCCCCTCCAGCAGTTGATGCAGGGCTGCATGCTCGCTGTCCACCGGCAGCAGTTCGCCGCCGCCGGCTAGGGCTGCTTCGTGCATGAGGGACCCGCCTACCACCAGAGACTCCTTGTTGGCCACGCAGACCCGGTGGCCCGCGCGCAGGGCGGCTTCGGTGCTGGCGAGGCCGGCACTCCCCACGATGGCGGCCACGACGGTATCCGTATCAGGGTGCAGAACGCAGGCCTGGAGACCCTCGGAGCCCCAGTGCAGGTCGGGCTGGTAGGGGAGGTTGGCGCGAAGCCAGTCAGCATCCTCCCTGGAGCCCACCGACACACACCGGGGTCGGAAGGCCTCGCACTGAGCCTTCAATAATTCCCGGTTACGCCCCGCAGCCAGTGCCAGGACTGCCAGCCGCTCGGGATGGGCCCGCACCACCTCGAGAGTGGCGGTGCCGATGGAGCCCGTGCTCCCGAGGAGGGCGAGGTGACGCACCTTGCGGCCTAGTTGAAGCCATGGACAAAGTGAACGTAGGCAAAGAGAACTGGGGCTGCGAACACCAGACTATCCACCCGGTCGAGAATGCCACCGTGACCTGGGATGCCCACGCCGACGTTGGAATCCTTCACGCCGGCACTGCGTTTCCAGGTGCTTTCCACCAGATCGCCGAGCTGACCCACGATGCCCAGCAGCAACCCCAGGGCCACCACATCCACCAGGGACCACTCGGGACATACCGTGGCCCGCATGAGGAGCGCCCCAAGCAGGTTGCCGCCGAGGTTGCCAAGGGCTCCTTCCCAACTCTTCTTGGGGCTGACCTTCGGGGCCAGCTTGCGGCGACCAAAGTAGCTGCCCACGAAGTAGGCGGCGGTGTCTCCGAACCAGGTGATGATGAAGAGTGCAAGCAGAAGTCGGCTGCCCGTCTTGGGGAGGGAGCCTTGTAGGGTGAAGAGTTTCATCTGAAAGCCCAGGCCAAAGCCCATATAGAGGGCGCCAAGCCAAGTGATGGCTTGGCTCGGCAGGGCCTCCTCCAGCTTCGGGTCGAAAAAGAGGGCCCCGAAGTGGATGAGCAGGCCGGCCAGAGTGAAGACGAGCCACAGGGGGAGTGGATCCAGGTTGCCTGTGGCCAGGAAGAAGTGGGCGAGGATGCCCCATGCCGCCAGGGTGCCCGTCACCAGCGAAGGATTGAAGCCCCGCACCCGGGCCATCAGGGTCATTTCCCGGACCCCAAAGAAGGTCACCGTGGCTATCAGCACCAGGAAGACCCAGGGGGCCCAGGGCCGGTCACCGAGCCAGAGCAGGGTGAAGAAGAAGAGGCCGAAGACCAGGGCCGTGGTGATGCGCACGGTCATGTTTTTGGTATCCACCTTGGGCGTGGTCCGTTCCATTAAATCCCCCCGAAACGCCGTTCCCGCTGTGTATAGTCCTCGAGCGCCACCTTCAGTTCCGCGGGGCCGAAATCCGGCCACAGGAGATCGGTCATATACAGTTCGGCGTAGGCCGACTGCCAGAGCAGGAAGTTGGAAATGCGGTGCTCGCCGCTGGTGCGAATGAGCAGATCAACATCGGGAACACCGGCGGTCCACAGCCGGGAGCCCAGAGTCGTTTCATTGATCTCTTCGGAGCGGAGACCGTCTTCCACGCAGCGCTTGGCAGCGTGGGCCAATTCGAGGCGGGAGCCGTAATTGACGGCGAGGTGGAAGGTCATGCCTGTGTTTTGAGCCGTGGCCTTGGCCAGGGTATTCATATCCTCCTGGATGCCGGCGGGCATCCCCTCCAGGGCGCCCAGGTGATGGAATCGAATCCCCTTCCGGGCGAGCTGGTGGACGAACAGCCGGAGGTACATGCGGAGGAGGGCCATGAGGGCGGCCACCTCCTGGGGGGGGCGCTTCCAGTTCTCGGTGGAAAAGGCATAGAGGCTCAGGTGCTGGATGCCTTCATCCGAAGCGGCTTCAAGGATGCGCTCCACTGCCTGAACGCCAGCCTTGTGCCCTTTGATGCGAGGCCACCCCCGCTGGGCCGCCCAGCGGCCGTTACCGTCCATAATTATTGCGACATGGGTCGGTACGGTCATTGCGCCAGGGACCTCTGAAGTTATTAAAGGTCATGCTAGCACGGGGCCTGCCGAGGAAAGGGGTAGGGGCTGGGTGCCAGGGATGGTGTTGGTTGTTCCGTTCCCGTCACTCAGGACAGGGCTCCTCCGAGCCCTGTGTTAGGCTTGACCCCTGTTTCCCGGCGCATCCATGGTTCAGTTCAATACCCGAGCGAATGAGATCCTGCTCAAGCTGGTCTATTACGGGCCAGGCTTGTCGGGTAAGACCACCAATCTCCAGTCCCTGCACGCGATGTGCTCGGACGAGCAGCGCGGCGAGATGTTTTCTGTCAATACCCAGGAGGACCGCACCCTCTTCTTTGACCTGCTCCCCATCAACCTGGGCTACATCTATGGGAACGCCATCCACCTGCAGATCTATACCGTCCCTGGCCAGGTGCAGTATGACGCGAGCCGGCGGGTGGTGCTGGGCGGGGCCGATGGTGTGATCTTCGTCGCGGATTCCAGCGAAGCGAAGATGCAGGACAACGTCGATTCCCTATCGAACCTTTACCACAACCTCAACGCCAATCGTCTCAACATCAAACAGATTCCCTTTGTTCTGCAATACAACAAGCGGGACCTGGCAGATTCAATGGCCGTGGGGGTCATGAACCGGCGTCTGAACTTCCGGAGCGTTCCCTATTTCGAGTCCGTGGCCAATCGCGGCACAGGTGTCCTGGATACCTTCCTCGCCATCACCCGCGAGACCGTTGGCTACACCTTCAAAAAGTACCATCTGGACAAAAAGATCAAAGATTTCGATGAAATGCTGTCGCTCATCGAATCCAATGTGCGCTCCAGCATGCACGAGCTTCCGCCGCCCCAGGACTCACCTTCGCGCGCTTCCGTGGAAACCACCGTATTGCGGCATAGCAACGTCAGCGTGGCGGATCTTGCCCCAGGCAAGGTGGCCGATGCCCAGGACCTGCTGGAGGATGCCCTCAAGTCCAACATGGAGACCGCCCGGCTCTATTCGGAGCTGAAGCAGGCCAACGATGCCATGGAGAAAAAGAACGAGGAGCTGAGTCAGCTCTATACCCAGATCGAGCGGGCGAATCAGGACAACCTGAAGACCCGAAAGTACCTGGAGGGCCTGGTTCAGAACATCGGCGAAGCGGTGATCTCCTATACTCCAGAGGGCAAGATCCTCACCTGGAACGTTGCCGCCGAGCGCATCTTCGGCTATTCGAGGCCAGAGATTGTTGGTCGCAACATGGCCCAACTCACCCCCAATCATCTGCTCGACGAATTTGACCAGGTGTCGCAGCAGGTGATGCGTGGCCAAGTGATCAAGAACGTGGCCACCACCCGCCTGCGCAAGGGAGGGGCCTCCTTCCCTGCGAACATCACCTGCGCTCCGGTTCGCGGCGGCGATGATCGGGTTCTAGCCCTATCGGCCCTGATCCGCGACACCTCCGAGCAGCGTGGGCTTGAGGACCGCCTGGTTCATGCCCAGAAGCACGAAGCCCTGGGCCGTCTGGTCCCCTCCCTCTTTCACGAAGTCGCCAACCGACTCACCCCGGTCTTCCTGGAATCCCGCCTCATCGCTGAAGCCGTTACTGATCCCCACCAGGCCCAGCAGACCGAGCGCCTTGTCCATTCCGTGGAAGCCGTCCAAAACCTTCTGCGCCCCCTCTTAACCGTCCTTCACCCCCCCCAACCACAACGCCTGCCCACCCAACTCAATCGATTGGTCCAGGAGGCCGCCAACCTGGTGGAAACCAAGGTGCATAGAATGGGGGCCACGTTGGAGATGTCCCTGGAACCCAGCCTGCCAGAAGCTGGGTTGGATCCGGGACTCCTGGTCCAGGCTCTGACCAACCTCTTTCTAAATGGCCTTCAGTCCATGGCTCTCAGCGCCAACAAGGAACTACGGGTGACCACTCGGCTTTCCGGCGAAAACCTCCAGGTGATGATGCAGGACAGCGGCCCTGCCTTGGAGGAAAAGCAGTTGGCCGACCTGTTCGAGCCCTCACTGGCGGTTTCCACCGAAGCCCTAGGCCTGCCCATTGCCGACATCATTGCTCGGCAGCACGGGGGCCGCCTCAGTGTGCGCAGCCAGAAAGGCATGGGGAATGCCTTCCTGTTGGAGTTGCCCTATGTGGTGGTGGATCCGGGGGTAGCCCTGGCCCCCACGCGGCCGGGCCTGGAAGGACTCCGGGCCTTGGTGGTCGATGACGAGACCTTCCTGCTGGAGTGCCTTGTGGAAGCCCTCCGCGCCTGGGGAATGGAGGTTTCCGCCTGCACCCGCGGGGAAGAGGCTGTGCAGAGCCTCGAAGCCAGTACATTCGATGTGATCGTGTCGGATATCCGGATGCCCGGCCTGTCGGGGATGGATCTGTACGACTGGATGAAGGAGCGCCGCCCAGGCATGACGCGAAGGATCCTCTACACCACCGGAGATGCCTTCGACACCAAGACGAGGAATTTTTTAGAGGCGAACCAAGTTCCCTACCTAGGTAAGCCCTTCGATCTAAAGCAGCTCAAACAAAGTCTGGAGCGAATGCTAGAGACTCCGGCTGAGGCGTGAACGGCTCCCCCGCTGCATAATGGGGAACTTCCACGGCAGTCTCACCAAGGAGTCCTCCATGCAGCGACGCTGGGTCATAGCCATTACTTTGGCTTCGGGTCTACTGGCACAGTCGCCAACAACCGAACCGCCGCCAGCGCCAGTTCCGATCCCGGCGCCCGAGCCAGTCGGCGCTCCTGTAGGGGCCGCGCCACTCCTGATCGAGACGAAGCCGCTGGAGACCCCACCCTTCGATCAGCTCCGACCCAGTCAAAGGAAGCTGGCCTACCACCTATACCGGGCGGCTCTTTCGGCGCACGAGCTCGGCTATTACGGCAGTCATCCCAGCGCGCTTGAGGTTCGTGATGCCCTGGAGGCATTGGTGAAGGCCAAGGTGGACATCCCAGAGAAGGCGCAGGTCGCCCTCCCGGCGGTAGAGTCCTACCTGGCCAAATTTCACGCCAACCATGGTCTCTACGATGCCGAGGGGAAGAAGGTGCTGCTCGAAGCCCCCTGGAAGAATCTGCAGGCCGCGGCCCGCGCCGCCGCCAAGACCGGCCCCAAGGGCCTGGAGGCGAGGCTGCTCAAACTCAAGGGCCTGCTGCTTGATCCCAAGGTGGCTGCGAGCACACCTGGTTGGGCCGAGGCCGCCCCCGCCAAGGGAAGGAAGGCCAAGAAGGAGAAGAGCCCAAGCGTTCCTGAAGGATTTGTGGAGCAGAAGGCCATTACGGCACTCTGGGTTAAGCGCGCCCAGGCCTGGGTTGAAAACACGCCCCAGGAAGTTGAGGTGAAAGGTGAAAAGAAGATCCGCCGCCTGCCTGATCCTGTGCAGACCAAGGCCCTGAACGAGTTGCTTGCCTGGTTGGGGAAGGACGATCTGGACTTGTTGCGTGATCCCGCCTTTGGCTGGCTGGATCTACGCCGACTGGGCGTATGGCCTGGTGCGGGATTGCTGGCCAGGGCGAGCGACCTCGCCGCCGCCAAGGTTCCGGCAGGTCCTGCCGGAGAGTTGCTTCTGCTGCCGATTCTGGAACCCGTTATGGGCGACAGCAGATTCAGCAAGGGCGAGGACAAGCGGGCCGTCTTGGTCGAAGTGCAGCAGCGGAATCCCGCCACCGATCTTGCCGAACAGATGGCCACTTTCCAGAAGCAGGGAAGAAGCCGGGAATTGGACGTGAAATAGCTCCCAAGGCTCAGTCAGAGCCACAAGGAACGGGCCCAAAGGCATGGCGGAGCCCTGCTTCGAATCCGTGCATGCCTCAAGCCCGGGTGGCGAACCCGGAGTGGACCCAGGGGATGGGGTGCGGGGGGGGGGGCGCCTGAATGGCCATCCTGCCAGACCGGATCCATGGCCAATAAAGGACCCCTAAGTGTGATTGATTATTACCAACCCCTTGGTTAAATTTGTAATTGTTACAATTTATAATAGTTGTGATTATAAACAAAAAACATAATTGATTGACAGACCTGGGCTCGGGGAACAGAATTCAGGCAATTTTCTTATCCAACATCATTCAGAATCCACACCGGTCTGCAGGGCGCTGTCCCATCGCTTACACCCGAAGGCGGCCCCGCATCCTGTCGCGTTCATTCGCCAGCGAGTTCCAGGTCTTCCTTGGGAGGTGGCTTGATTTTCCCGAACGACACCCCCTTCGGCAACGCCTTCTGGCCCACCTTCATGGCGGTCGTGCCCGTTGCTTCATTGGCGCACTTCCGCGCATTGCTTCGCCGGCGCGATAACCGGGGGATCCGCCACCTGGACTTCACCGACGTCGTGAAGATGGAGAACGGGACCTGAGGCGATGACCTGGTGTTGGTTTCAAGCAAACAGACTCTTGAGGGTGGACCATGGTACAAAGCGTTTTCGTAGAAGAACTGCGCAAGGTCGTCGGGAAGGCCAATGTCCTGGATTCTGCTGTGAACCTCCAGCTCTACCAGTACGATGCCTATCTCGAGGAGCGCAGGCCAGATGCCGTGGTGTTCGTCCACTCCACGGAAGAGGTTTCTCGCGTCGTCAGGCTGTGTCATGCCTACGGCATCCCCTTTGTCCCCCGGGGCGGCGGAACGAACCTCAGCGGAGGGACGATCCCCTTTCGGGGTGGCGTGGTCCTCGAAATGATCCGGATGAATCGGCTGCTCGAGGTGGACACTGCGAACTTGCGGGCGCGGGTGCAGCCAGGCATGTTCAACCTGGAACTGGGGAACGCGCTCGCCCCCTATGGATATCAGTATCTTCCTGACCCTGCCAGCCAGAAGGCCGCTACGCTCGGCGGTAATGTGGCTGAGAATTCTGGAGGGCCGCACTGCTTCAAGTACGGCGTGACCACGAACCACGTGATGGGCATGACAGTGGTGCTGCCCGATGGTGAAATCGCCGAGTTCGGGGGTGTGGCCCAGGACACACCGGGCTATGACCTGACCGGTGTCTTCGTGGGCAGTGAAGGGACCTTTGGCGTCTGCACCGAGGTGGTCGTAAGGATTGTTCGTCAGGCCGAAGGGGTGAAGACGATGCTGGCGATCTACGACAGCATTGAACGCGGCAGCGAAACTGTTTCAGCGATTGTGGCCGCCGGCATGGTCCCCGCGACCCTCGAGATGATGGATCAGTTGGTGATCCAGGCAGTGGAGGCGTCCCTTCACTGCGGACTGCCCCTCGACTGCGCCACGGTGCTGATCATCGAGGTGGACGGACTGAAGGACGATCTGGAGGCTCAGACCGAAGCCATTGTCCGCCTGTGCGAGGCCCATGGCGCCCGGGAGGTGCGTGTTGCCAAGAACGATACGGAACGAGCCCTGCTCTGGGCGGGTCGGCGGGGTGCCTTTGGGGCCGTGGCCCGGTTGACACCGAGCTACTTGGTTTGCGATGGCACGGTGCCCAGGACGGCGCTCCCCGCGGTGCTGAAGAAGGTGGCGGAGGTGGGGAAGAAGTACGACTTGAAGATCCCCAATGTCTTCCACGCCGGGGATGGGAACCTGCACCCGCTGATCCTGTTCGATTGGAGAAACACGGAGCAGAAGGAGCGCGTCATGAAGGCCGGTATGGAGATCCTGGAGCTCTGCGTGGAGCTGGGGGGAACCATCAGCGGCGAGCACGGGGTGGGCCTCGAAAAGATGGATGCGATGCGTCTTGTTCTGTCCGAGGCCGATATCCAGAGCCAGCTCCGGGTCAAGCGGGCCTTCGACCCGTCGGACCTGGCCAATCCCGGGAAGATCTTCCCTGCTCCCGAGGGGGTCGCCTGTGCCCTGTGATGCTGTCTCTCTGCACGCAGAACTGGAAAAGATTGTGGGTGCCGGGCACGTGGGTTCCGATTCCGGGGCCACGGCGGCCTTTGCCGTGGATGGGGTGACGCCCCTCCTGACTGTGCGGCCAGGAACCCAGGACGAGGTGGCAGCCGTGGTCGCCGCCTGCGCCTCCGCGCGTGCCGCCATGGTGCCGTGGGGTGGGGGGACAGCCATGGGCATGGGCAATGTTCCGAAGCGCGCGGAGGTGGTCATCCGCCTGGATCGACTGGACCGGGTGGTGGAATTCGATGCCGAGAACCTCTGCGTGACGGTGGAGGCGGGCATGCCGCTCAGCCGCCTGCAGGAACTGGTCGCGAACAAACAGGAACTGCTGCCCCTGGATCCTCCTGGTGCCGGCCGGGTCACCCTCGGGGGCCTGGTGGCCGCCAACCAGAGTGGACCCTCCCGACTGCAGCACGGCACGGCCCGGGACTGGGTGCTGGGCCTGCGCGTCGTGCTGCCCAATGGCGAGCGGATCCGCTGCGGAGGCAGGGTCATCAAGAACGTTTCGGGCTACGACATGAACAAGCTCTTCATCCGGAGCTTCGGGACCCTCGGGATCATTACCGAGGTCACGGTCAAACTCCTTCCCATGCCCGTTGCCCGGGCCAGCGTGTTGGGGGTATTCACGGAACTGGCCCAGGCCGCCGCCGTGGTGAAGAAGGTGCTGGGCTCCTTCCTTTTGCCGGACGCACTCGACCTCCTCGACCCGGCCGCACAGCAGCGGTTGGCGCCGGAGTTGGGACTCGGCAAACCGGGAGGCTTCCTTCTGGTGGTGGGGCTGGCGGGCAGCCAGGCGACGGTGGACCGGCAGGTGCAGGAGCTCGAGGCTATGGTCGCCAGCCATGGCGGCCTGGCGAGCAGCCTGCGCGGAACGGAAGCCAAGCGCGCCTGGGTAGCTGTCACAGATGTGCTCGACCGCTCAGCTGACGAGCCCCGCCGTATTGTGTGCCGATTCGCCGTGCCGATCGGTCGGTCGGTCGGAATGATGGGCGCGATCCACGCCCGGGTGGCCGAACACGGTCTGGCCACTACGGTGACGGCGCATGCGGGGAGCGGCATTCTGCAGGCCGTCATCGAGGCACCGACGGGATTCCCAGGGGAGCGAACCCTCGCGGAGACCGTCGCGGTCGTTCAGGCCCTGCGCGCAGAGGCGGCGGCCATGGGCGGCAGCCTGGTCCTTCAGGAAGCGCCCCGTTTGTTCAAGCAGCAGGTGGACGCGTGGGGCGAACCGGGGTCGAGCCTTGGCACCATGCAACGGATCAAGAACGAATTCGATCCCCAGGGGCTCTTCAGTCCTGGCCGATTCGTCGGCGGGATCTGAGCGGGAGGATGGATCATGGCGACTCCTGAACTGCTTCCCCTCTTCGATACCATCGCTCAGTGCAATCGTTGTGGCTTCTGCCAAGCTGGTTGCCCGGTGTTTCGCGTCACTGGCGAGGAGCACTCCCTTGCCCGTGGCCGCCAGTCCATCGCCCGGGCCTTGATTCTTGGGAATATGGACCTGTCACCTGAGGTCATCGGCGCCCTTGAGGACTGCCTTCTCTGCCGCGGATGCACAGCGCACTGCTTTCCGGGCATCAAGACCGACGAGATCGTCACCGCGATCCGCCATGCCTATATCAAGCGACATGGGCAGCCAACGTGGCGCCGAATCCTCTTCGGGAAGGTGCTGTCCAGCAGCAAGCGCCTGCAGATGGTGGGGCGGATGGCCCTGTGGGCGAAGCGGCATGGGCTCGGTGTGGCCGCCGAAAAATGGGGCCTATCTGCACTGACTGGCGGCCGAGTCGGCGTGGCCAACCAAGTGCTCCCGCCGATGCAGGCGTCCGCCTTCCAGAGGGGGAAGACTCCCATTCCGGAACCCGCGAAGGTCCTCTACTCGGTGGGCTACTTTGTGTCCTGCGGACTCAGCTTCCAGTATCCAGAGGTGGTCGAGGCCACCCTCCGCGTGCTGGCCCGGAGTGGCTGCAAGATTACAGTGATGGACAATACCTGCTGTGGCCGACCAGCCCAGGCCTATGGGGACCTGGATGCTGCCCGGGACATCGCCCGCAAGAACATCGACCGCATGGCCGAAGCTTTGGCTCTTGATGCGGTCATCTCCGAATGTGGAAGCTGTAGCACCTTCCTGAAGGAGTATCAGGAGCTGCTCAAGGACGATCCCAGCTACGCCCCCAAGGCGGAGGCCCTTTCCAAGAAGGTTCGCAGCTTCAGCGAGTTCCTGGTGGCCGTGGATGCCCCCATGGGGCTGAACGCCCTGTCCGGCACGGTCACCTACCACGATCCCTGCCACCTCTCCAATCGCTTCGGCAAGATCACTGCCCAGCCCCGCCAATTGCTGAAGGCCGTTCCCGGAATGACCTACAAGGAACTGCCCGAGGCCGACTGGTGCTGTGGCGCCGCGGGCAGCTTCACCTTCATGCACCACACTGAGGCGAAGGGCGTCCTGGAACGAAAGATGGCCAACGTGGAGAAGACGGGAGCCCACACTCTGGCCACTGAATGTCCGGCCTGCATGATGCACCTCGATTTTGGGGTGCGGAGCCAAGGTCTCCCCGTCCGGGTTCGGCATCTGAGCCAGATCCTTGATGAGGCCCACGGGGCAGCGGACTGAATCCCACTAGGGAAGGACAAAGAAACGCCCGGCGCTGACCGGGCGTTTTTCCCATCGGGAGGGCCTTCGTTAGAGTGTCGTGACCGCTTCGCGGAGGCCAACTTCCGTCAGCGCCGTGGCGAGGAACTCCACGGTGCGGTCTACGTTGTGCAGCTTTTCCAAGCCGAACAGGCCGATGCGGAAGGTCATGAAATCCGCCGGTTCGTCACACTGCAGGGGCACCCCAGCGGCCACCTGGAGGCCAGCGGCAAGGAATTTCTTGCCGTTCTGGATGTCGGGATCGGTGGTGTAGCTGACCACCACACCCGGTGCCTTGAAGCCTTCGGCGGCCACGCTGGGTAGGCCGCAGCTTTCCAATAGGGCGCGGGCCTTGGCACCCAGGTCGGCCTGCTCGGCGCGGAGGCGCTCGAAGCCGTAGGTCTCCATCTCCTGCATCACCGCGCACACTTGGGTCAGGGCATCGGTGGGCATGGTGGCGTGGTAGGCGTGGCCACCGTTCAGGTAGGCGTCCATGATCTGGGACCACTTCTTCAGGTCAGCAGCAAAGCTGGTGCTGCTGGTGGTTCCCAGCACAGTCTTGGCCCGCTCGGAAAGCATCACCATGGCGGCGCAGGGGGTCCCGCTCCAGCCCTTCTGGGGGGCGCTCACCAGGACATCCACGCCGATGGCGTCCATGTCCACCCACATGCAGCCCGAGGCGATGCAGTCCAGCACGAACAGGCCGCCCACCGCATGGGTCGCTGCGGCCACGGCCCGGAGGTACTCATCGGGCAGGAGGATGCCGGCGGCGGTTTCCACATGCGGGGCGATGACCACCAAGGGGCGCTCGGCAGCGATGGCGGCGACCACCTCGGCGATGGGTGTGGGCACCCAGGGCGACTGGCGGTCCGTGCCTGTACGGCGGGCTTTCAGCACGATGTGGGAGGAGGGGATCCCGCCCATGTCGAAGATTTGGGTCCAGCGGTAGCTGAAGAAGCCATCGCGGATTACCAGAGCTTTCTTGCCGGTGGCGAACTGCCGGGCCACGGCCTCCATGCCGTAGGTGCCCCCGCCGGGCACAATGACGGCCGCCTCGGCGTGGTAGACGGTCTTCAGGATGCGGTTCATCTCCCGCATCACCTGCTGGAACTTCTTGGACATGTGGTTCAGGGCGCGATCAGTGTAGACGACGGAGAATTCCAGCAGTCCGTCGGGATCGACGTTGGGAAGCAGTGCGGTCATGGCGGATCCTCTTGAGAATGGGCTCAAAGCCAGTTGATATCAGTGCCGGTAGGCAGGTGGGGAGAGAAGATTGAAAGGAACTGGAGGTCCGCCTCCGGGGCCCGGGTGCTGTGGACGATACCCCTGGGGCACACATGCACATCGCCTGCCTGGACTTGTTTCCACTCGCCATTGATCAAAAGCTCGCCATGCCCCCCGGTGATGACCACGATCTCGTCGCACACCGTGTGGAAGTGGGCCTGGATGGTGGTGCCCTTCACGGCGGTGCGAATCATCATCTGGGTCCGGGGGGAATCAAAGGCGACCGCGCTATCGACACCAAGGTCGGGGAGGGTTCGTCCATCATGGTGGAGAGCCAGATTCACGAGGAGCCCGCAATCGGGGCTCGAATCGATCAGACCCTTAAGGTCGCCTGCCTGGTATGCCGTCATGACGCACCCCCTGACCCATAACTGCCGGGCCCGGCACCATTTCATCACAAGCAGGTCAACAAAGGGCAAGAGAGATGAATCATCCTGCCAAATCGAGTTGCTTAAAAACCGTTCTAGCTGAAGAGTAAAACGAATTAAATGCAGGAGCCTAGGCGGTTCTACGGCGTCATTCCTCGCCCTTACGCTGCCGTCCTTCGGGATCAAACTGATAGCCCACGCTGCGCAGGGTGTGGACCCATTTCGGATGGTGGGGGTCATCCTCCATCACCCGGCGGATGCGGACGATGAAGTTATCCACGGTGCGACTGGTGGGATAGGCGTCCTCGCCCCACACCTTGTCCAGGATATCGGTGCGGCTCACCACCTGTCCGGGCCGCTCCATGAGGAGCTTCAGGATCATGCATTCCTTGACGCCCAATTGGAATGGGCCTCCGGGCCCTTCGCCACAGAAATTATCAAAATCCACCCAGAAGGGTCCGAAGGGCTGGCGGCTGTTGGTTTCGCGGCTTCGATACCAGGATTCGCGGCGGAGGATGGCTCGCACCCGCAGCAACAGCTCCCGCACCTGGAAAGGCTTGCCTAGGTAGTCATCTGCACCAGTCTCGAAGCCGTGCACGCGGTCATCAGCGGTGTTCTTGGCGGTGAGGAACAGGATGGGCGTGAAGTTCTTGGCTTCGCGCACCTTCTCGCAGATCGTGAAGCCGTCCATGCCGGGGAGCATCACATCCAGGATCACCAGATCGAAGGACTCCGCCAGGATCTGCTTCAGGGCCTGGTCGCCACGGGGAATCCAGGTACAGGCATGCCCCTCTAGTTCCAGATTGAGCTTGATCCCCTCAGCCAGACTGAGTTCGTCTTCCACCAGCAGGATCTTGGGCTCGGACATGGGAAACTCCAGGACAGGCTTCTTGCGGCATCGTCGGGTTTCGTTACGACTTCCATGATCCTACTAGAATGATCACTCGGAGCACCCATGGACCCTTACCTCAGCATCGTCATTCCCATCTTCAATGAGGAGGAGAACATCCCCGAGTTGTGGGAACGCCTGTCCAGGGTGCTTGCTGAGCACTTCGCCGACCCGATGAAACCCTGGGAGATCGTCTTCACGGACGATGGCAGCCGGGACCGCAGCCTGGCCATGCTGGTGGACATAGCCAAAGCGGAACCCCGGGTGAAGGTCGTGGAGTTCAACCGGAACTACGGCCAGCACAGCGCCATCTTTGGTGCCTTCGCCGAGTTGCAGGGCCAAGTGGTGGTGACCCTCGACGCAGATCTCCAGAATCCACCAGAGGAAATCCCGAAGCTCGTGGCCAAAGTCGAGGAGGGCTTCGATGTGGTGGGAGGCTGGCGCCAGGGCCGTCAGGAGAACGATAGCTTCTTCCGCACCATGCCCAGCAAGATCGTCAATGCCATCACCCGCAAGACCACTGGCGTGAAACTCCATGACTACGGGTGCATGCTCCGGGCCTACAGCCGGGAGGTGGTGAACGCCATGCTGCTCTGCAAAGAGCGTTCGAGCTTCATCCCCGCGCTCGCCAATAGCTTTGCCAAGCGCATTACCGAAGTGCCCGTGGCCCACGCGGAGCGCTCCGCCGGCACCAGCAAATACGGCGTCTGGAAGCTCATCAACCTTCAGTTTGACCTGCTCACCAGCTTTAGCCTGCTGCCCCTGCAGATGCTGAGCGTCTTTGGTGTGGTGATCGCGGTCTTCGGGTTCCTGCTCTTCCTGGGATTGGTGGTCTATCGCTTCCTACATCCGGAAGGCACGGCCCAGGGCGTGTTCACCCTGTTCGCCATCCTCTTCTTCTTCGTGGGTTGCCAGTTCTTCGCCTTTGGCCTGCTGGGCGAATACATCGGCCGCATCTACCAGGAAGTGCGCGATCGGCCCCGGTACATGGTGAAGAAAGTCCATCAGAAGTAAGTTGGGGCGCCTCCTGGCTGCGGATTAGCGGAGCTGATTAACCGGAAAGAGGACCGTGACCACAAGGCCGGTGGCGAGAGGAGGATCCGCAAGGCGGACCTCGGCACCGAGGGCAATGGCAATCTCCTGGACGATGGCAAGCCCCAGCCCGCAACCTGGCGAGTCGTCCTCATGGAGACGGCAGAAGCGCTCGAAAACCCGGCTTCGATCGACCCTGGATCGGAAGGATACTTCTCACACCCTTTCCGCCTCCTACAAAGCCACTCCCAAGTGGACCTACTTCCTGGGCTACCAGTCGATGAAGGCTGACCATGCGGGCCAAGCCACTCCCGCTGGGACGAAGGCGGCGGTTTGGCAGAATCCCTTCGCCGACGGTGCCAACAAGGCCAACTCCTACTCTGGGAGCCGAAACACGGGCTAGGTGGGCGTCTTCCGGTACCTGAGCCGCCGGATGGAGGCCTACGCGATTGTTGACCTCATGAAACTCACCGATACCTATCGGCTGTCCGGCACAAACAAAAACGACAGTCAGACCGAAATGGCAATCGGCATTCGTCTCCGGGCACTCTAAGGGGGGAGCCTGGTGGCAAGATGGGTTCAAGAAACAGGCCCATCTTGCCAACATGGTAGCGGGGGACTCCCCGCTACCTGACCACCCAGTTCCTTTGCCTCGACAACCCCAACCCAGTCACCAGGAGGGTGCCTTCCATGAAGCATCTGTCTTTGTCCCAAACCATGCTCCAGACCGCCTTCGCCCTGCTTGCCGCAATGACCCCGCTTACGCTGGCGGCCGCCCCTCCTGCCGGCTACCCGGCGGACTACCAGAAGCTCATCGATGCAGCCAACAAGGAGGGCAAGGTCGTCATCTATGCCACCACCGACACCAAGTCCGCCGATCCAATCATCAAAGATTTCCAGGCCCTCTACCCCGGCATCAAGGTCGAGTACAACGATCTCAACAGCACCGAACTCTATAACCGGTTCATCGGTGAAGCTGCTTCGGGCAGTGGAACGGGGGACGTGACCTGGAGCTCCTCCATGGACCTCCAGATGAAGCTGACCATCGACGGGAACGCCTTGGCCTATAGTTCACCCGAGGCCAAGCATCTCCCAAGCTGGGCCAATTGGAAGGACAGGGCCTTTGGCACCACCTACGAGCCCATCTCCATCCTCTACAACAAACGCCTGCTCAAGGATGACGAGATTCCCAAGTCCCATGCGGATCTCGCCCGGGTGCTGGCCAATCCCAAGTTGAAGGGCAAGATCGTGACCTATGATCCCGAACGCAGCGGCGTCGGCTTCTCCTACCTGACCCAGGATTTAAAGAACAATCCCCAGGGCTTCTGGGATATGGCTGGTGCCCTGGGCAAGGCTGGAGTCAAGGTCTATACCAGCACCGGCGCCATGATGGAAAAGGTCAGCTCCGGCGAGGCTCTGCTGGGCTACAACATCATCGGGTCATACGCCTTCCTGAAGGCCAAGAAGGACCCCTCCATCGGCTATCTCTACCCGTCCGACTACACCGTCGTCATGTCCCGGGTCATGTTCATCTCCAAGCACGCCAAGAATCAGAATGCTGCGAAGCTCTGGGTGGACTACATCCTGTCCGCCCGGGGCCAGCAGGTCATCGCCGACAAGGCGGACCTCTTTGCCATCCGCGCCGATATCAAGGGCGAGACCACCATGGCCAACCTTGCCAAGGTGCTCGGCAGTGGGGCCAAACCCATTCCTATCGGCGTAGACACCATCGAGTTCCTGGATACGCGTAAGCGGCTCGACTTCCTCAAGAAGTGGCAGCAGGCGCTTGGCACCGTCAAGTAATCCACAAGAAAGATCAAGTCACCCATGAGAAAGATGTCGTTCGCCAAGATCGCGGTGATTCTCCTCACTGCGGTCGTGGTCTTCCTGCCCATCGGCCTGCTCTGTTGGCAGAGCCTGCTGGATGCACCATTCTTCCAGCCCCAGAAGCTGTACGGGCTGGACGCCTACCGGTTCATCTTTGAGGATCCAGATTTCAAGCGCTCCTTCCTAAACTCCCTCTACATCTCCAGTGGCATGGGGTTGCTCTCCGTACCGCTGGGGGGGGTGCTGGCCTTTCTGATGGTGCGCACGGACCTGCCTGGTCGAAGGTGGATCGAGCCGCTGCTGCTGATCCCAGTCTTTGTCTCGCCGATGATCCTCTGCTTCGGCTACACCGTGGCGGTGGGACCTGTGGGCTTCGTATCTCTTTGGGCGCAAAAGCTGGTGGGAACCGTGCCCTGGAACCTCTATTCCATGACCAGCATTGTCCTCATTGCGGGCCTGTCCCACGTGCCCCACGTCTATCTCTACACCGCCTCGGCCCTCCGCAGCCTCAGTTCCGATGTGGAGGAGGCGGCCCGGGTGGCCGGGGCTGGGCCCTTTCGGGTGGCGGCCACAGTGAGCCTGCCGATGGTCATGCCGGCCCTGCTCTACAGTGGTGTGCTGGTCTTCTTTCTTGGGTTCCAGGTGTTCGGACTGGCCCTGGTCCTGGGGGATCCAGAAGGCCACCTGGTCTTGGCCACCTACCTCTATAAGCTGACCAATAAGTTGGGCGTTCCGTCCTACCACCTGATGGCCGCGGTGGCCATGTGCATCGTGGCGATAACGGTTCCCATGGTTTTGTCTCAGCGGTTCCTCCTGCGCAATGCCCATAAATACATCACCCTCAAAGGCAAGGGCGCCCGGCAGCGCATGTTGCCACTGGGCGGCTGGCGCTGGGTGGCTGCTGGGCTCGTGTTCCTCTGGCTGGCGGTGACGGTAATCATCCCCATCGTCGGCGTCACCTTCCGGGCCTTCGTGACCAACTGGGGCGAGGGCGTCACCTTCCTCGAAGCCTTCACTTTGAACAATTTCAAGGAGGTCTTCGAGCAGTCCACCCTGCTCCGGGGCGTCATCAACACCATCCTGCTGGGCGTCATCGGCGGCGGTCTGTCCGTGGTCTGCTTCACCTTCATTGGCCTGTCCTCCCACCGCAAGAACAACGGCTGGACCCGCCTGCTGGACTACACCGTCATGACCCCGAGGGCCATACCTGGGCTGCTGGCGGGGCTGGCCTTTCTTTGGGTGTTCCTGTTCTTTCCGCCTCTGGTGCCTTTTCGGAAAACCCTCGTCAGCCTGTGGCTGGCCTACTCGGTGGTCTGGCTGGCCTATGGCATGCGCCTAGTCAGCACCTCGCTGCTGCAGGTTGGCCCCGAGCTGGAGGAGTGCGCCCGGGTCACGGGCGCCACGCCCGGGCAGGTCAACCGCCATGTCACTATCCCGCTCATCCGCTACGGGCTGCTGGCCAGCTGGCTGATGATCTTCATGATCTTCGAGCGGGAATACTCCACTGGTGTCTATCTACTCGGTCCCGGTACCGAGGTCATTGGCTCACTGATGGTTTCGCTGTGGGGAGCGGGCGCCATTGAGACCATCTCAGCCCTTTCGTTCATCAACATCCTGCTAGTCAGCGTGGGGATGGGGATCGCCCTGCGCTATGGAGTGCAACTTCATGACTGAGATCGAACTGAGCGTCCAAGACCTCCAGGTCACTCTGGGCAAGAACCACATCCTCAAGGGCGTCAGCCTGGATGTGAACCGGGGCGAAATCGTAGCCCTCCTCGGCCCTTCCGGCAGTGGCAAGACCACCCTGCTGCGTGCCATTGCGGGCCTAGAGCTGCCGACCCAGGGGTCTATCCGCATCGGCGAGCAGAAGGTGTTCGATGCGGCCGATCAGACCGAAGTCCCTGTAGAGAAGCGCGCCCTGGGCTTCGTTTTCCAGTCCTACGCCCTCTGGCCTCACCGCACGGTCTATCAGAATGTTGCATACGGACTCAAGCTGAGGAAGACGGCCGTGGAGGAAACGAAGGAGCGGGTCCACGCGGTCCTGAAGAATCTGGGTCTAGGGGACCTCAGCGAGCGGTACCCCCACCAGCTCTCCGGCGGCCAACAGCAGCGGGTTGCCCTGGCCCGGTCCCTGGTCTACAACCCCCGGGTGATTCTCCTGGACGAGCCTCTCTCCAACCTCGATGCGAAGCTCCGCGAGGAAGCCCGCATCTGGCTACGCCAGTTGATCATCGAGCTGAATCTGTCGGCAGTCTGTGTAACCCATGACCAGGCCGAAGCCATGGCCATGGCTGACAAGGTCGTACTGCTGAGGGAAGGGGTCATCGAGCAGGCTGGAACACCCCAACAGCTCTATGGGGAGCCCGACAGTCTGTTCGTCGCCGAGTTTATGGGAGCCAACAATTCGATCAGTGGACGGATTACCTGGGTGGAGGGTGCCTTTGCCCGGATCGAGGGGCAGGGGTGGGCCCTCCGCGGGAGGCTGCGGTCGCCCCTGAAGGTAGGAGACCAGGCCACCGGGATCATCCGCTTGGAGAAAATCAAGCTGGCTCAAGTTCCGGGGGAGAATGCCCTCCGCCTGCCCCTCACCGCCTCTGTCTACCTGGGGAGCACCTGGGAGTACGTCTTCGATCTGGAGGGCACCACCTTGCGCGGGTATGGAGCTGAAGCCATGCCTCCGGGGGAGCAGTTGGTGGCTATTCCCGCCGAGCACCTCTGGCTGTTCTGACCACCAATTAACGCGGCCAACTCGGAAACCAGGAAGGCTTGGGAAGGCTCCATGGGGTTCGGTAGATGTAACTCATACCGGCAGAAGGAAAGCCGATGAGTTGGGTCCAGCTGGTCATTTTGTGAACGCCGGGACCACCCCAGACGGAACGTGCCTTTGGAGGGTCCTTTCGCGCTTGGCAAGTTGTTCCGGTGGGTCGCAGGGATGGATGGAAGCCAAGGCAAAGGTGGATATGCAAGACGCGCCGCAGACCCCGAAGGAGCCGATTCTCATCGTGGAAGATGACGCCGGGACTGCCCTGCTGGTACAGACCCAGCTCCGCAAGGCGGGCTGGGAGGCGGACATCGCGGCCACGGGCGAAGCAGCGATCACTTGGCTGAGAAATCGCAGGCCTGCGCTGATGCTGCTGGACAACAGCCTTCCCGATATCACCGGGGAAGGCCTGGTCGAGCTGTTGGGACCAGCCATGCCACCCTTCGTTGTCATCACGGGTGCTGGTTCAGAACGGCTGGCGGTGACCCTGATGAAGCAAGGTGCGAAAGACTACCTGGTAAAGAACGCCACCTTCCTGCACACCCTGCAGCCCGTTGTGGCGCGGGTGCTCAAGGAACTGGAGACCGAACGAAAGCTGGCCATGGCCGAGAGGGCCCTGCGGGACAGCGAGGCCAAGTTTCGCATCATTACTGAGAGCATGAATGATGTGGTCTGGACCTTGGATACCGACACCCTGCGGTTCCTCTATGTGAGTCCATCCGTGGAAAAATTACGGGGCTTCACACCGGAAGAAATCCTGGCAGAACCCATAGATTCGGCCTTAACGCCAGAGTCCTCGAACTACCTGAGGGGCATCATCCAGCAGAGGGTCCAAGCGTTCCGTTCCGGGCTGGCCTCGGATCAGTTCTATACCGATGAAGTGGAACAGCCTTGCAAGGATGGCTCGACGGTCTGGACGGAGGTTATCACCAGCTACGCTTGGAGCGAGCAGACAGGGCATGTGGTGGTGCGGGGGGTGACCCGTAATATCGACAAGCGGAAGCAGGCAGAACGGGCCCTGCACGAAAGCGAGAACCGCTATCGGCGTATCACGGAAGGGTTGACGGACTATCAGTACAGCGTGCGAGTGGAAGCAGGCCAGGCCGTGGCAACCACTCACAGCCTCGGGTGTGAAGCTGTGACGGGCTACACCGCAGAGGATTTTGCCGCCGATCCCTATCTCTGGTTCCGGATGATTGCTCCCGAGGACCGCCAGGCGGCGAGGGACCGGGTGGAACAGGTCCTTGCGGGTCAGGAAATCGAGCCCTTCGAGCATCGCCTCCTACGCAAGGATGGAGCGCTCCGGTGGGTCAGCGACACCTGCATTCTGAACAAGGACGCCTCGGGCAAGCTCCTTTCCTACGATGGCGTCGTGCAGGATATTACCCCCCGCAAGCAGGCCGAAGAGGCGCTGCGGGAAAGTGAAGCCCGCTTCCGGGGCTTGCTCCAGAGCGTGGATTTTGTAGGGGTTCAGAGCTACGGACCGGACGGCACCACCCAATACTGGAATCAGGCTTCTGAGCGAATCTATGGTTTCACCGCCGAAGAGGCCATCGGCAGGAACCTGTTGGATCTGGTCATTCCCCCGGTGATGCGGGAGGACGTGAGCCAGGCCATACGGGACATGTGGGAGTCGGGGGTGACGATTCCCTCCTCAGAGCTTTCTCTCATGCGGAAGGATGGCTCCCGCGTTTCGGTCTATTCGAGTCACGCCATCGTGCGCGTACCTGGTCATCCCCCCGAGATGTTCTGCATGGACGTGGATCTTTCGGACCGACGACGGTTGGAAGCCCAGCTGCACCAGGCACAGAAGATGGAAAGCCTGGGCATCCTGGCGGGGGGCGTGGCCCACGATATGAACAATGTGCTGGGTGCCATTCTTGGTCTGGCCTCGGTGCATCTAGAGGTGCAACCCCCCGACAGTCCCGCTCACCGGGCGTTCACGACCATTACCAAGGCCTGCACCCGGGGCGGGAACCTCATTCGGAGCCTCCTGGGCTTTGCTCGCCAGGGGTTGGCAGAGGAGAAGGAGTTGGACCTGAACGGACTGGTTCGAGATGAAGTCCGCCTCCTGGAGCGCACCACCCTCGCTCGGGTTCGTCTCGAAATGGATCTGGCGCCCGACCTTTGGCCCACCCGAGGGGATGCCAGTGCCCTGACTCACGTGCTCATGAATCTCTGCGTCAATGCGGTGGACGCCATGCCGGACAACGGCACCCTCACGCTTCGCACCCGCAATGTAGATGCAGACTGGATCGAGGTCCAGGTGGTCGATACGGGCAGTGGCATGTCCAAGGAGGTCCTGGAAAAAGCCATGGATCCCTTCTTTACCACCAAGGGTCAGGGCAAGGGGACGGGACTGGGACTCTCCATCGCCCATAGCACCGTCATGGCCCACCATGGGCAGATGGAGATCCTGAGTGAACCAGGCCGTGGCACCACAGTGCTGCTTCGGTTCCCCGCCTTCCAACTCGGGGCCCAGGATCCTGAACCAGTCTCGCTGGCCCAGGGAATTAGGACTGGCAGTCGCCTGAAGGTGCTTCTTGTTGATGACGATGAACTCATTCAGAACTCGATGAAAGCCATCCTGGAAATTCTTGGTCACACAGTGGTGACCCATCCCCGTGGCGAGCAGGCTCTGATGTGGCTTGACGCTGGTTTCGAGCCCGATGTGGTGATCCTGGACATGAACATGCCCGGCATGGGCGGGCCGGAAACCCTCCGCCGCCTGCGCTTGGTGCGACCCGAGGTTCCCGTCCTGCTGGCCACGGGCAGGATTGATCAGGGAGCCCTGAACCTGGTGGGGGCCTATGCTCAGGTCACCCTTTTGCCCAAACCCTTCGGCATTAAGGAACTGCGCCAGCACTTGGAGCCGATCGGCCCGGCTTGACCTCAGGAACCCTCTAGCTCGCCACTCCAGCCTTCCCCTGTTTCCTCTTGGGGCTTGTCGGGGATGCGATAGCTTTCGCTTGACCAGGCACCCAGATCGCGGAGTTGACAACGCTCAGAGCAGAAGGGCTTGAAGGCATTCCCCTCCCAAGAGGTCGGGGTGCGGCAGGTGGGGCAAGGACGGAGGACCATGGCTATCAGCCTATTCCAATTGGGGACACAGTCAAACAAGAAGAAAATATGAGTAAATTTTGGAAGATCATCTTGACAGCCAGTCCCAACCCCCTATGCTTAAGGATCCAGGGCGGGTTGAACCCGGCCAGGACCTTAGGAGGAACGATATGGGCAAGATCATCGGCATTGACCTCGGCACCACCAACAGCTGCGTGGCCGTCATGGAAGGCGGGCAGCCCAAGGTGATCCCGAACCCAGAGGGGGCGAATACCACGCCTTCCGTGGTCGGTTTCAACCCCAAAACCAGCGAACGCCTCGTGGGGGTCTCCGCCAAGCGGCAGGCCGTGGCCCAGCCCAAGAGCACCATCTATTCGATCAAGCGCTTCATGGGTCTGGCCTTCGCCGATTCAGAGCGGGAGCAGAAACTCGTGCCCTATACCGTTGAGCGCGCCGACAAGGGCGGCTGTGTGGTGGATGTGCTCGGCAAGAAGATGAGCCCCGAAGAACTCAGCGCGGTCGTGCTCGGCAAGATGAAGGAGGCGGCCGAGGCCTATCTGGGAGAGAAGGTCACGGAAGCGGTGATCACCGTGCCGGCCTACTTCAATGATGCCCAGCGCCAGGCCACCAAGGATGCCGGCGCCATTGCCGGTCTGGACGTGAAGCGCATTGTGAATGAGCCCACGGCGGCTGCACTCGCCTACGGATTGGACAAGAAGAAGGACGGTACCATCGCGGTCTTCGATTTCGGCGGTGGCACCTTCGATATTTCCATTCTCGAAGTGTCCGAGGGTGTGGTCGAGGTGAAGTCCACCAATGGGGATACTCACCTGGGCGGCGACAACGTGGACCAGGCCATCATTGACTGGTTGGCAGACGAGTTCCAGAAGGCCGAGGGCATCGATCTCCGCAAGCAGGCAGAGGCCATGCAGCGCCTCAAGGAGGCTGCCGAAAAGGCCAAGATCGAGCTGTCCAGCACGACCCAGACTGATATCAGTATTCCCTACATCACCGCCGATGCCAGTGGCCCCAAGCATGTGAACCAGGCCCTCAGCCGGGCCAAGTTCGAGCTGATGATCGAGCCGGTCCTGAACAAGCTCAAGGGGCCCTGCGAGAACGCAGTGAAGGACGCCAAGTTGGCCCACCACGAAATCGACGAAGTGGTCATGGTCGGTGGTTCCACGCGCATTCCCAAGGTGCTGGAGTTGGTAAAGCAGATCTTCGGCAAGGAACCCAACCACAGTGTGAACCCCGATGAGGTCGTGGCCGTGGGCGCCGCCGTCCAGGCCGGTGTCCTGGCCGGCGATGTGAAGGGCGTGCTCCTGCTGGATGTCACGCCTCTCAGCCTCGGCATCAACGCCAACAGCGGCCAGATGAGCGTGATTATTCCCCGCAACACCACCATTCCCACGAAGCGCAGCGAGGTCTACACCACGGCCGTGGACAATCAGCCCGGTGTGGACATTGAGGTGTTCCAGGGCGAGCGGCCAGTGGTGGAAGGGAATAAGCTGCTGGGTCATTTCCACCTGGGTGGCATTGCTCCGGCGCCCCGCGGAATGCCCCAGATCGAAGTGGTCTTCGACATCGACGCCAACGGCATTGTGCACGTCACAGCGAAGGACAAGGGCACAGGCAAAGACGCCAGCATCACGCTCACTGGCAGCACAGGCCTCTCCAAGGAGGAGATCGATGCCAAGGTGAAGGACGCGGAAGCCCACAAGTCCGAGGACGAATCCCGTAAGGCTTTGCTGGAGGAAAAGAACCACCTCGACCAGATGGTCTACCAGGTGGAAAAGCTGCTGAAGGAAAGCGGAGAGAAGCTCCCCGAAGGCGATAAGAAGGAGGCTGAAGAGGCCATCGTCGAAGCCAAGGCCGCCCTCGCCAGCCTGGACAAGGACCGCATTAAGGCGGCCCTTGCAACCCTCACCGCCAAGAGCCACAAGCTTGCGGAAAGCCTCTACAAGCAGGAACCCCCCAAGGATGGCGGCGCCACGCCGGGTGCTCCCGGCGCCCATCCTGGCGACAAGAAGGCCGACGACAACGTCATCGATGCGGAAGTGGTCAGTTAGTTCCGAGCCAAAAAAGGGGGAGCCAGGTGCTCCCCCTTTTTGTGACCAGAAG
>SESE01000123.1_pt1 | contig 33300 bp, 26 predicted proteins | sample 3171371 | NCBI WGS metagenome assembly SESE01 (sample SAMN06051881, study PRJNA518727) | freshwater metagenome | biome: subpolar coniferous forest; feature: holomictic lake; material: water; isolation source: holomictic Lake 442, 13 m depth | place: Canada: near Kenora, Ontario | collected... | reverse complement strand
GGTTACCAATCACATTAAAAATGGTGGAAAAAGCTTGCTGAGATGATGTCTATTTGCTACATTTTAAGGCTAATAATCTAAGAATGTAGCAAATAAGATACAATCATGAGCGATATGCAGGAACTTGGTGAGTTGCTTCATGCTCGTCGGAAGGCGTTGGGATTGTCGCAGCAACAGGTTGCAGGTGCCAACGGGATGAGCCGGGTGACGGTCAGCCGGTTTGAAAATGGCATATTGCCGGAAATCGGGATCAGAAAAGTTATTGCTCTATGCGCTACACTGGGGCTTGAATTGAGCGTCAAAGATGCTGCGCAGCGTCCTACTTTGCGGGATCTTGTGGCAGAGCGGGGGAGGGATTAACATGCTCGATGTATGGGTTGCGCCTCATGTTGTCGGCTCTCTGGATCGTCACTCGGCCGAGGCTGGCGATTATACCTTTGCCTATCGCTCTGCAATCGAGTGCGGTGCAGATGTTTCTCTGACCATGCCTTGGTCACTGGAGAGTTATCGGTACAAAAACGGTTTGCATCCGGTCTTTCAGATGAATTTGCCAGAAGGTCGTCTTCGGGAGTCGATCGAACTTTTGTTTCGCAAGCGTGTCAAGGGTTTTGATGCACTTTCTCTGCTGGAGGTTGTCGGTCGTTCGCAGATCGGGCGGTTGCGGTTTGCCAACGACCCTGGCGTGATTGATCAGGTTCCCATGCAAAGTGTGGCTGAATTGATCGCTTATGATGGGTCAGAAGATCTGTTGCAGGATCTTCTGGAGCGTTTTTCGTCTGTTTCGGGTGTATCAGGTGTGCAGCCCAAGGTGTTGATCAGGGATCAGGAGAGCGGAGCTGGTGAAGCGTATGCTGGTCACCAGTCGCGTGTCACCGTCAAAGGAGCGACTCATATCGTCAAGGGTTGGAGTGCCGATCAATATCCGCATCTGGCGGCCAATGAATATTTTTGTATGAGTGCCGCTCGTCGCAGCGGGCTTGAGGTGCCGGAGATCTCTCTTTCGGAAAATAACCAGTTTCTCATTATCAGGCGGTTTGACCTGACTGAAGAGGGGCGATATCTGGGGTTTGAGGATTTCTGTTCCCTGAACGGGATCGGAACAGCGGAGAAGTATGACGGGAGCTATGAAAAACTGGCAAAACGGATTCGCCAATTCGTCTCGCCGGAGCTGCAAAGCTCAGCGCTGGAGAGCTATTTTCGTTTGCTTGCTCTCTCCTGCACCGTCAGAAATGGCGATGCCCATCTCAAGAATTTCGGTGTGCTCTACACTGCCTCCGACAAACCGGTGCGATTTGCACCTGCCTTCGATATCGTTTCAACCACAGCATACATCAGGGGAGATTCTCTGGCGCTTATGCTGGATGGCAGCAAACGGTTTCCGACGGCCAGGAAACTACTTTTCTTTGCCCAAATGCACTGCAATCTTCAGCCTGCACGGGCAAAAGCTATTCTTGAAGAGGTTGCCGATGCTGTTACCGAAACCATTGCCGACCTGCACCGCCATACGCTCGATTTTCCGCACTTCAAGCCGGTTGGTGATGCCATGCAGCGGGAGTGGAATGAGGGTCTGAAAAGCTGCCGATGAAGTTTGGCGAAAGGTGGATCGGTTGCATTTCAACATATTCAATGTATAGACTTATCCGGGTAAGGCATAAACAACGATACCGCTCATATTCGGAGTTACGCAGAGGCCCCGATACCCCTGATTTTCTCCAGCGCAAGCTCCATATCTTCGGGCAATGGGGCGGTAAACGAGAGTTGCTCACGGCTGGTGGGCTGCTGAAAGGAGAGGGTTTCGGCGTGCAGCGCCTGGCGCGGCAGCAGTTCCAGCAGGTTGCGGACGAAGCCCTCGCTTTTGCTGAAAGGGAGTGTGCGCAGGGAGGCGCCTCCGTAGGTTTCGTCACCGAGAATCTGGTGGCCAAGGTGTTGCAGGTGTGCCCTGATCTGGTGGGTGCGCCCGGTATGCAAAGTGAGCGAGAGCAGGGAAAACCAGTGAAGGTTTTCGGTGATGCTGTAGTCGGTGATGGCGGTTTTCCCGTCTTTTCCTTCAAAAGGGAAGTTTGCCATCACCTTCCGGTCTCTTTTCGACCGCCCGATATTGGTTGTTATGGTGCCAGAGGAAGGGTTGGGAACTCCCCACACCATTGCCTTGTATATTTTTATCACTTTGCGATCGGCGAACTGGCGGGCAAGACGGTGGAGAGCTACCGGATTTTTTGCGACGATGATCAGCCCTGAGGTGTTCTTGTCGAGCCGGTGCACAATGCCGGGGCGCAGTTCAGACTTGTCGAGTTCTTCTGCATCCTTGCCGATGTGGTGCAGAATGGCGTTAGCGAGTGTTCCCGTCCAGTTGCCGAATGCCGGATGGACAACCATACCCGGTTTTTTGTTGATGACCATCAGATCATCATCCTCATATATGATGTTAATCGGAATATCTTCAGGGGCCAGTTCCGGGGCGGGGGGGCGAAGAAAAGTCATCTGAATGAGATCGCATGATTTGATGCGGTAGTTCGATTTGACGATTTTTTCATTGACCAGCACCCGTCCCTCCTCAATGGCCTCCTGCACCTTGTTGCGTGTGGCGTTTTCGACCTGGCGTGTCAGGTATTGGTCGATACGCATCGGGGTCTGCACGCGGCTGACCTGAAGGGTGAGTTTTTTGGGTTCAAGAGGAGTCTCTTCCACCGATTCCGATTCGTTTGTTATCAACTGATTTTGCATTTTGCGAAACTTGAACACTGCCGCCAGAACACTTGCGGAGTCAGTATAACAAAAGCATACCATATCTGCTATGCTTTCCACTGCAAGCCCCAACCCTCTCTGAAAGTTATAAAAGAGGCCACAGAAAATGCTCTGCAGGAGGGGGGTTTTTGAAAACCATTTTCTATTGTCTTTCTAAAAGCATAAATTCACTGTCCATTATTTAACTCCTTAAAAACAGTAAGCCTTTTTCGGTGAATAAGTTCATAGTTCACGGGGTGAAGGTATCAACTAAATGATCAATTATGACTCAGACTGAAACGGCTGCCAAAAAAACTGCACCAAAAAAAACAGTTGTGGCAAAGGCGAAGGCTGGTTCTGATGTGACGACAACTTCGGAACCAATAAAAGCAGTAAAGCCTGCTGCAAAAAAGAAATCCGGCCAGGCGTTTCCTTTTACAGCAATTGTCGGTCAGGAGGAAATGAAGCTTAGTCTGATTCTCAATATCATTGACCCGAGAATCGGAGGTGTGCTGGTTATGGGCCACAGGGGTACAGGAAAAAGTACCACAGTCAGGGCGCTTGCCGAAGTGCTTCCTTTTATTGAAAGAGTGGAAGGTGATACTTACAACCGTACTGTTGAGCAGTATATTGAGGGTGAAGAGGCTAAAAAGGGACGGAAGGCCATTGATGCCGCTTCCCTCACGATCGAGAAAATTCCGGTGCCGGTTGTTGACCTTCCCCTTGGCGCTACTGAAGACCGAGTTTGCGGTACCATTGATATTGAGCAGGCGCTCACCAGCGGTGTAAAAGCATTTGAGCCGGGCCTGCTTGCCCAGGCGAACCGGGGATTCCTCTATATTGACGAGGTTAACCTTCTGGACGATCACCTGGTGGATGTTCTGCTTGATGTTGCAGCAAGTGGCCTGAATGTGGTTGAACGTGAAGGTATCAGTATCCGCCACCCTGCCCGTTTTGTGCTTGTCGGTTCCGGTAACCCGGAGGAGGGTGAGCTTCGTCCCCAGCTTCTTGACCGTTTTGGTCTGCATGCCCGCATCATCACAATTCTTGACGTTGCCAAACGAGTTGATATTGTCAAACGCCGCCGTGAGTATGATGAAGATCCGGATGCTTTCATGAAAAAGTACAACCGCGAACAACAGAAGCTGCAGAAAAAGATACAGGCCGCGAAAGATCTTCTGCCAGCCGTGACCATGGATGACAGTGTGCTTACCGATATCGCAAAGCTCTGCATGAATCTTGGTATTGACGGTCACCGTGGTGAACTCACCATTACCCGCACCGCTTATGCCCATGCCGCATTCCTTGGCGAAACTGTTGTGACCATGAAGCATGTCAAGGAGATTGCAAGTCTCTGTCTGCGCCACCGTCTGCGCAAGGATCCTCTTGAAACCCTTGATGCAGGTGAAAAAATTGATCGTGAACTTGCTAAACTTCTCGGAGAAGCGGAAGCCGTATAATGATAGCTTTTACCGATATCGTAGGGATGGATCTGGCCAAGCAGGCGCTGATGCTGCTGGCCGTTGATTCTGAACTTGGCGGAGTTGTTATCCCTTCGGCTGTAGGGTCGGGGAAATCAACTCTTGCCAGGGCGTTTGCTGATATTCTTCCCGAGGGCACTCCTTTTGTGGAACTGCCCCTGAACGTGACCGAAGATCGTTTGATCGGCGGCGTTGATCTGGAGGCAACTCTTGCTACCGGAGTCCGTGTGGTGCAACACGGCGTGCTTTCGAAGGCGCATGGCGGGGTGCTCTATGTCGACTCCATCAGTCTTCTCGATAGCTCGGCGGTGTCGCACATTATGGACGCTATTTCGCGCGGTGAGGTTCTTGTCGAGCGTGAGGGTCTCAGTGAGGTGCATCCGGCAAAGTTCATGCTTGTGGGCACGTATGATCCCACCGATGGCGAGGTCCGTATGGGGCTGCTCGACCGGATAGGCATTATTGTGCCGTTTACCGCCCAGAACGATTACAGGGCGCGCAAGAAAATAGTCAACATCGTTCTCGGAACGAGAGATGAAGAGGATACCCGTGATGAGCTGAATATGCTTGCCGGATTTATCAAGGCTGCAAGGGAGCAATTGCCCCATGTTTCGATTACTGACGAGCAGATTCGTGCGCTGATTCAGACGGCAATCAGTCTTGGGGTCGAAGGAAATCGTGTTGATATCTTTACCGTTCGCGCGGCAATAGCTTCGGCGGCACTTGCACAGCGCAGTGATGTTGAGGAGGAGGATATGAAGCAGGCCATCAAGCTGGTGCTTATTCCCCGTGCTACCCGTATGCCTGAGAGGGAAGCTGAGTCGAATGAAGCGCCACCCCAGGAGGAGCCGCCGCAGCAGGATGAGCCTGAGTCTGAGGACGAAGAGGCACCGTCGGACACTCCTGATGCTGAAGCAGAGGAGGAGCAGAAGGAGACTCCCGACATGATTGAGGAGTTGATGATGGATGCTATCACGATGGAGCTCCCTGACAATATTCTTAATATCTCGCTGGCTTCGAAGAAGAAGACGACAACGGGCAGCCGTGGCGAAGCGCTTAACTTCAAGCGTGGTCGTTTTGTGAGAGCCCAGCCAGGCGATATGCGCAGCGGTAAAGTTGCGCTTATTCCGACACTGATTTCCGCCGCACCGTGGCAGGAGACTCGCCGCCGCGACAGCAAGATGGCAGGCAGGCCAAAAACCGCACTCCTCATCACCAAGGATGATGTCAAGATCAAGCGTTTCCGCGACAAGTCTGGCACGCTTTTTATTTTCATGGTGGATGCCTCTGGTTCCATGGCGCTGAACCGTATGCGCCAGGCGAAGGGTGCTGTTGCCAGTCTTTTGCAGAATGCCTATGTGCACCGCGACCAGGTTGCCCTGATTTCGTTCCGTGGCAAGCAGGCCCAGGTGCTTCTTCCCCCCTCACAGAGTGTCGACCGTGCCAAGCGGGAACTTGATGTGCTTCCGACGGGTGGTGGCACGCCGCTTGCTTCTGCGCTCTATCTTGGTTGGGAGACTGCCAAACAGGCTCGCACAAAAGGTATTACGCAGGTGATGTTTGTGCTTATTACTGATGGACGTGGTAATATCGGCCTGCAGGCAACCTTCGACCCGACGGCGGAAAAGGCTTCAAAGGAGGATCTTGAAAAGGAGGTTGAGGCACTGTCACTCTCCATCCAGGCCGATGGCGTGGCCGCTATTGTTATCGATACACAGATGAACTATCTTTCGAGAGGTGAAGCGCCCAAGCTTGCCCAGAAGCTCGGAGGACGTTATTTTTACCTGCCGAATGCAAAAGCCGAACAGATTGTAGAAGCAGCAATGAGCTTTTGATCACCGAAGACCTTTCCGATAAGTGAATTGGAAAGGTCTTTTTGCGGAATTATTCCCCTTCTTTTATACATTTAAGGCATAGTGCTCTATCACCTTTATAAAAGTGATACACTTAAATGCATACCTACTCCCTCTATTATGTCTGATTTTCGCAAGATTGTCGCTATTGTCGGCCTTGAGCAGTACAACGCTGGTCTCTGGAAAAAAATCAAGGGGCTTCTTTCCGGTGAAGTCGAACTGACCCAGTTGAGTGATATTGACCTGGAAAAAAAGAATCCTGAAGCGGCAAAAGCAATTCAGGAGGCTGATTGTGTGTTCATGAGCATGATCAACTTCAAAGAGCAGATAGACTGGTTTAAACAGCAGCTTGATCTGGCCACCAATGAAAAGACCCTCTTTATTTTTGAGTCCATGCCTGAAGCCATGGCTCTGACCAAGGTTGGAAATTATTCTGTTGGTGATGGCAAGGCTGGCATGCCCGATATGGTCAAAAAAGTGGCTAAAATGCTGGTGAAGGGGCGCGATGAGGATGCTCTCTACGGCTATATGAAGCTGATGAAAATCATGCGCACTATTCTGCCGCTTGTGCCAAAAAAGGCCAAGGATTTCAAGAACTGGCTCATGGTCTACTCTTACTGGATGCAGCCGACGGCGGACAATATCGCCAACATGTTCAGGCTGATTCTTCGCGAATACTTTGATGAGCAGATTATTGTCGGGGCAATTGTTGATGTTCCGAACATGGGGCTCTACCATCCGGATGCTCCGGCATATTTCACCGATGTCAAGAGCTATAAAAACTGGATGAAAAAGCGGGGGATAAATATTGACAAGGGCCAGAAAATCGGGCTTTTGTTTTTCCGCAAACATCTGCTGCAGGAAAAGACCTATATCGACAATACCATTCGTGTGCTTGAAAAGCAGGGTATTCATATCTTTCCCTCTTTTGTGATGGGGGTAGAAGGCCATGTACTGGTGCGTGACTGGCTGGCAAAGGAGAATATCGATCTTCTGGTCAATATGATGGGTTTCGGTCTTGTGGGTGGCCCTGCGGGATCGACCAAGCCGGGAACGGCCGCTGATGCGCGTCACGAGATTATGACAAAACTTGATGTTCCCTACATTGTTGCTCAGCCTCTTTTGACCCAGGGATTTGAATCCTGGAAAGAGCTCGGTGTCTCTCCGATGCAGATTACCTTTACCTACGCTATTCCGGAAATGGATGGCGCAATATGCCCGGTTATTCTTGGAGCCCTGCAGGACGGCAAGATTGAGACGGTTCAGGAGCGTATCGAGCGGCTTGCACTTCTGGTCAAACAGTGGCTCCGGCTGCGTGCGACGGCCAATCGCGACAAGAAGGTGGCCTTTATCGTGTATGATTATCCTCCCGGACTGGGCAAGAAGGCCAGCGCCGCGCTGCTTGATGTTCCCAGAACTCTTTTTGCCGCGTTGCAGAGACTGAAAAAAGAGGGGTATACTGTTGGTCAACTGCCTGCAACTTCTGATGCTCTCTTTCATGCCCTTGACCAGGCTACCGATCATCAGATCAAGCAGAACAAGCCTGATGCGCTGAAAGTCAGTTACGACAGCTTCAGGGAGCTGACCTCTTCAAGAGAACGTGAACGCATTGAGGAGCGGTGGCAGAAATTTCCCGGTGAAATTGTTCCGATCGGAGATCATGATGTTTTTATCGGGGGTATCCAATTCGGCAATATCTTTATCGGTGTTCAGCCGCGCATCGGGGTGCAGGGCGATCCCATGCGCTTGTTGTTCGACAAGTCCAATACGCCGCACCACCAGTATATTGCCTTTTACCGCTGGATAAGCCGCCAGTTTCAGGCTCACGCCATGGTGCATGTGGGTATGCACGGCTCTGTTGAGTGGATGCCGGGACTTCAGACAGGCCTTACCGGCGACTGCTGGCCGGATGCTCTGCTGGGCGAGGTGCCTCATATCTATATCTATCCAGTGAATAACCCAAGTGAGTCGACCATTGCAAAGCGGCGCGGTCTTGCTACCATGGTTTCCCATGTGGTGCCTCCGCTGTCACGCGCCGGACTCTACAAGGAGCTGCCCGCGTTGAAAGAGCTGCTGGTCGATTTCCGGGAAAGAAATTTTTCTGCCTCTTCCTCTGGTGAAGGACAGGGAGATGGTTCTGGCTTTGAAGAGGCCATTATGCAGAAAGCCGAGCTGCTCAATCTGACTGATGATTGTCCCCGTCCCAAGAGTGAAGGGTTCGGTGATTATGTCAGCAGGCTTTATATGTATGTCAGCGAACTTGAAAACCGGCTTATTTCCAATTCGCTTCATGTATTCGGTGAGGCGAGTCCACTCGAGGCCCAGATTATTACCATTACTGAAACCCTTAAAAATCGTGAGGAGGATGCCAGAACACTGCCCTCTCTTCTTATGACTGCCTCGGGAAAGAAGGAACAATTTAACAGCTATGAGGAGCTGACCAGCCGGTCGAGAAAGGGCGAAGAGGAGGCCATCCGACTGCGTGAGTGGGTCGATACTGCGTGTAGGGAGTTTGTTCAGCAGGTACTGTTCGACAGTAAAAATGTTGCGGGAGCTTTTGCCTCGATAACAGGAGGCTCCAGGCTTCCCGCTGAAGATATGCCCTTTATTGAGCAGTTGATCAGGGAGGGGTCGCAGCTTCTCTTTGCGCTTCGCGACAATACGGGAGAGATGGATGCGCTCCTGAAGGTGCTTGACGGGCGTTATATCTCCTCGGGGCCGGGTGGCGACCTGGTGCGTGACGGCGTCAATGTGCTTCCTTCTGGCCGTAATATCCACTCTATTGATCCGTGGCGAATTCCGTCGGTGCTGGCTTTCAAGCGTGGTTCGCTTATTGCGGACAGCATTGTTAAAAAGCATCTTGAGGAAAATGATGGACAATATCCTGAAACAATTGCCCAGGTGCTTTGGGGGCTCGACACCATTAAAACCAAGGGCGAGGCTGTTGCTGTGGTGATCAGGTTGCTTGGTGCCGAGCCATCCTATGACGGGTTCGGTAAAATCAGCCACTATTGTCTGGTGCCGCTTGAAAAGCTTCGCCGTCCGCGTATTGATGTGCTGATGCAGCTCAGCCCTATTTTCCGCGATGCTTTTGGGTTACTGATGGATCAGCTTGACCGGCTTGTCAAGGAGGCTGCCAGGGCCGATGAACCGGTTGAGATGAACTATGTCAAAAAACATGTTGATGAGGCGCTTGCATCGGGCATGGCGTTTGAGACTGCGACTGCCCGCCAGTTTACCCAGGCGCCGGGGGCATACGGCACCTATGTCGATGATATGATTGAGGATTCAGCATGGGAATCTGAAAACGATCTTGACGATCTCTTTATCCGCCGTAACAGCAGCGCTTATGGCGGAGGACGCAAAGGGGAGAATGAGTCCGCGATTCTGCAGAAAATGCTTGGTTCGGTTGACCGGGTCGTGCACCAGGTCGATTCCACCGAGTTCGGTATTTCCGATATTGACCACTATTTCTCCTCGTCAGGGTCACTGCAGCTTGCCGCACGCCGCAGGAACACGAAGGGGGGCGATATCAAGCTCAACTACGTTGAATCGTTTACCTCCGACATCAAGGTGGACGACGCCGAAAAATCGCTCCGCATTGAGTACCGCTCAAAACTGCTCAATCCAAAGTGGTTTGAAGGGATGCTTAAACATGGCCATAGCGGTGCTGGTGAAATCAGCAATCGTGTTACCTATATGCTTGGCTGGGATGCCGTCACCAAAAGTGTGGACGACTGGGTCTACAAAAAAACAGCAGAGACTTATGCGCTTGACCCGGTAATGAAGGAGCGGCTTGCAACCCTCAATCCGCAGGCTATCAAGAACATTGTCGGTCGTATGCTCGAAGCGCACGGTCGTGGTATGTGGAAAGCTGACCAGAGTATGATCGATGAGTTGCAGGAGATTTATGCTGATCTTGAAGACCGGCTGGAAGGGATGACGGACGACAAATAGGCGTTGCCGAGGGACTTACAGCGACTGTAAGTCCCTCAGGTTGCTACATTGAGGTCGAATAATTCGGAGCCTCTTTGGTGATCTTGACATCATGGGGATGGCTCTCCCTGAGACCTGCCGAGGTTATCCGCACAAACCGGGTGTTGGTTTTCAGCTCTTCGATGCCGGTGACTCCGCAGTAGCCCATTGCGGATTTCAGCCCTCCGATTAACTGATAGACCACTTCATCAAGCGAACCTTTCGCCGGAATCCGGCCTTCAATTCCTTCGGGCACATATTTTTTTGACTCGCTTGACGCATCCTGGAAATAGCGGTCACTGCTTCCTTCCGGTTCCGACATGGCGCCGAGAGAACCCATGCCGCGATAGGCCTTGAATTTTCTCCCTTCATAGAGAATTGTTTCGCCAGGACTTTCATCGGTTCCGGCGAAAATGCTCCCGATCATAACGGAATCGGCTCCTGCCGCAAGAGCTTTGGCAATATCGCCGCTGTATTTGACACCTCCATCAGCAATAATAGGTGTGCTGGTTTTGGCCGCCTCTTCCGCACAGTTCATGATAGCGGTCAACTGAGGCATGCCGACGCCAGCGACAATTCGTGTGGTACAGATACTGCCGGGGCCGATACCAACTTTTACGCAGTCAGCGCCAGCTTCGACAAGATCTCTGACCGCTTCAGGGGTGGCGACATTACCGGCGATAACCTGCAGCTCAGGCCAGGCTTTTTTGATGGTTTTAACCATGTCCAGGACGGCCTTGCTGTGACCGTGAGCCGTATCGACCGCAACAACATCGACGCCTGCATCAACCAGAGCACTGACCCTTTCAAGGGTATTTGCGCTGATACCTACGGCAGCGCCAACTCTCAGGTGCCCCTGATTGTCCTTGCAGGAATTAGGGAACTGTTTACGTTTCTGAATATCCCTGAAGGTAATCAGCCCTTTAAGGTTTCCGTCATTATCGGTAATGAGCAGTTTTTCAATCCTGTTGGCAAGCAGGATCTCCTCGGCATTTTGAAGGTCAACATTTTCACGAGCGGTAATGAGGTTTTTGCTGGTCATGATGTGTGCAATTTTCGCGTCAGGCTCTGGCTTGATGCGAAGGTCCCTGTTTGTGACAATCCCCTTGAGTTTCATATTCTGGTCGCCCTCATGTTCTGGCCGTCCGATAACCGGGATGCCGGAAATGGAGTACCGCTGCATCAGATCAAGCGCATCCTGCATTGTGGCATCCTCATAAAGGGTAAAGGGATTGCGAATGATACCGCTCTCATATCGCTTGACCTTTGCTACTTCGCGTGCCTGCTCTTCGATGGTCAGGTTTTTGTGGATAATGCCGATCCCTCCCGTACGAGCCAGAGCAATAGCAAGTCCTGATTCCGTCACGGTATCCATTGCTGCGCTTACTAATGGTATTTTCAGCATAATGGTTTTGGTGAGCCGACTTTCGGTGGTCGTCTCCTTTGGCAGGACACTTGAATATGAAGGAATAAGAAGAACATCGTCAAACGTCAGCGCTTCATAGAGAATCTTCGTCATGGGTAGAGCAGAATTAATGGATGGCGGCTAAATCAATTGCGCCAATTTACAAAATGTGAGCGTAGAATAACAATATTAATCACTGTGAACATCAATCAGATAGAACATAAGTCGAAAATAGAGGGTAAAATGTAATCTCGACAGGCTCTTTGGTAACAGAATGCTTGTGAAACTCTAAAATAGAATGTAAATTACGGGCCGTTTATTATTACGGAGAGGTCGCATAGTTGGTCTAGTGCGCTCGCCTGGAAAGCGGGTAGGGTGTTAAAGCCCTCGAGGGTTCGAATCCCTCCCTCTCCGCCAGAAAATGCCAGAAGAAATTTTTTTTTCTGGCTTTTTCCGGTGGATTCACTATCTTCAAAGCCTGTTCTTTAAAAAATGATGGAGGATTAGTCTAATTGGTAAGGCAGCAGTCTTGAAAACTGCCGGGTTCACGCCCATGGGGGTTCGAGTCCCTCATCCTCCGCCAACCATCTGGAGAGGTGGCCGAGCGGCTGAAGGCACCGGTTTGCTAAACCGACGTAGTTCTTATAGGGCTACCGAGGGTTCGAATCCCTCCCTCTCCGCCATATAGCCAACTTCATTTTAAATAATGACTTGGTAGCCAAGAAGCCCGCTGCAAGCGGGCTTCTGTGTTTATAAAATCCGATGAAAAATCGTATTGCTCCCTCATTATAAAGATTCGAGTTTCCTTGCAAACGTATAGAATCCGTAAAGACGACTGGACTATCCTGTTTCAATAAAAAAAGTCAGCAACCACTCACAGGTTAAACCGGCTTTTTTCGTGAAGAATTATTACGTTCTCTCTTTTAGTGTTGCTAAATTGCCTGAGTTGTATTTATATCGGCTTCCACCAGAAACATTGATCCAGAGCAGATATTGCCATCCTGCTTGGTGCTGAAATGATCAAGGTTCAATTAAAATAATGGAGTTATGTCCGATTTTACCTTGCCCTGTCATTTTGAATCTGATGTTTCCCTTGCTTCCAGGACTTATTACGGAATTGGCGGTACCGCCCGTTTTCTTGCTTTTCCAGCCTCTCTTTCAGAGCTCTCCAATCTTCTGATCTGGAATCGTACGTACCGTTTTCCGCTTGCGCTTATGGGGAGTGGGAGCAATATTCTCTTTTCTGATAGTGAGTTTCACGGTATTGTGATTTCGCTGGAGAGGATGCAGCGTCTTTTCTGGCTCTCGGATGATGAGCTATTCTGCGAGGCGGGTGTGGAAAATACCCTGATTGCCGAAGAGCTTTCTTCCGTTGGCAGGGGAGGGGGAGAGTGGCTTTATCGGCTTCCGGGCCAGATAGGTGCGACGGTGAGGATGAATGCTCGTTGTTTCGGGGGTGAGATATCTGCAATGACGTCAGGGATTTTGACGCTTTCGGTTGATGGCCGGTTACGGTGGCGGTTGCCTGATGAGGTTTTTCTTGGTTACAAGCAGACGTCGCTGATGGACAATCCGGAAATAGTGGTTGCTGTCGTTTTGCGGTTTTCTGAACGTCGCCCGGTAGAGGAGATCAGGCGGGTGATGTGTGAGCATGAGGAGGAACGAACCAAAAAGCACCATTTCGATTTTCCCAGTTGCGGTTCAACTTTCAAGAACAATTACGCTGTTGGCCGTTCGAGCGGTATGATTTTTGAGGAACTTGGCTTCAAGGGGCAGTCGGAGGGTGGCGCCACGGTCAGTGAGTATCATGCCAATTTTATCTATAACAAAGGAGGGGCAACGGCAAGGGATGTACTCAGGCTTGCTGCACGGATGAGGGCGGCGGCTTTTGAACAGGCCGGGGTTGAACTCGATCTTGAGGTGCAGTGTATCGGGCTGTTTGATGCTGAACTTCTTGCCTTGTGTGGAGTCGGGTTTGTTGCCGATCATTGTGAGCCTTCGAAGGGATGGGTCGGACTTTTGTGGTCGCCAGCGCAAAAGGAAAAGAGCGTTCAGGATGCGCTTTTTCCCCGTACGCTCATGCAGGGGCCACTGGCAGGTTATTTTGGTCTCGACGGGGAGTTTCCTGCGGGTGTTGTTGTGGAGGTTCAGCAGTTGTGTTCGTTGGAGGATGCTTCTGCTACTCCTGAAGCTCCTTTTCTTCGCTGGACAACCCGTAGCAATGGGTCAGCACTTTTTTCGGTGAAAGCCCCTTCTTCAGGAGGATTTACTGACGAATTATGGCAATATAGTGTCTCTGAACTGTTTATTGCAGGGGCGGGAGGCTATCTTGAGTTTGAAATGACTCCTGAGGGTCATTGGGTTGCGCTGCGTTTTGATGCCCAAAGAAAGAGGGCAAAAGGTTTTGAGGTACTTTCCGCTGAACCATGGAATATTGAGGTCGCTCTGGTGCAGGAGGCGAGGTGTTTCGGTATGGAGTTCTGCTGGCAACTGCTCCAGCCTTTCATCAGCGAAGGGCAGGTTATTGCCTTGCAGTGTGCGGCCTCCTCCGGCAGGGGAGAGTTTGGGTTATTTCCCTGGTGGCAGAGGCCCTCCTCACCGGCCGATTTTCATCAGCCAGATCAGTTTTTCCGGATTTCTCTTCTTTGAAGTTACTGAATATGAAAAACGTCCTTAAAACTGAAGGAGTTACGGGTCTTTCAGAGGCGGAAGCCGCAGAAAGGCTGCTTTTGGAGGGATATAACGAGCTGCCTTCGGCAGGGCAACGCGGGATCTTCTCGTTAGCGTTTGGTGTTGTCCGCGAGCCGATGTTTCTGTTGCTGGTTGCCTGTGGAGCGGTCTATCTGGTGCTTGGCGATGTTCAGGAGGCCTTGATGCTTCTTGGGTTTGTTTTTTTTGTGATGGGTTTGACTCTCTATGAAGAGCGAAAAACAGAGAATGCGCTTGATGCGTTGCGGGATCTTTCCAGCCCGCGCGCCCAGGTTGTCAGGGATGGCAAAGAACGGCGGATTGCGGGGCGCGAGGTGGTGCGTGATGATATTCTTGTTGTCAATGAGGGTGATCGTGTTCCTGCGGATGCACGACTGCTTTCGTGCCTGAATCTTTCGGTTGATGAATCTCTTTTGACAGGCGAATCGGTTCCGGTCAGAAAATCAGATGATGCTGATGAGGGAAAAGAGGTTTGTCCGGGTGGAGATGATCTGCCTTTCATCTATTCGGGCACCATGGTGGTGCAGGGGCAGGGTATTGCCCGGGTTATTGCAACCGGCATAAAGACCGAAATCGGGAAAATTGGCACGGTGTTGCAGGCTGTGCAGCCGGAAGAGACGCTTTTGCAGAAAGAGACTGACCGATGGGTGCGGACTCTTGCTGTTTTTGGTCTGTCGTTATGCGTTTTGGTAATCATTTATTATGGTCTCACCCGTGTAGACTGGCTTAATGGATTGCTTGCCGGTGTCACTCTTGCCATGGCGACACTCCCTGAAGAGCTGCCTGTCGTCCTGACCATTTTTCTTGCTATGGGGGCATGGCGCATTTCAAAGAAACAGGTTCTTACCCGTCGAATGCCAGCCATAGAGACACTGGGATCTTCTACGGTGCTTTGTGTAGACAAGACCGGTACGCTTACCATGAATCGCATGTCGGTCAGCAGGCTCTTTGCGGGCGGAGAGCTTCTTGATGTTGACACAGTTTCACGGAACTCCATGCCGGAAGAATTTCATGAACTTCTTGAATTCAGTATTCTGGCAAGTCAGCTTGATCCCTTTGACCCGATGGAAAAAGCCATCAAAGAGACTGGAGAAGACTATCTGACAGAGACGGAACATTTGCACAAGGACTGGGAGCTGGTTCATGAATATGCCTTGTCAAAAGAGCTGCTTTCACTTTCCCGTGTCTGGAAATCGGCGGAAAATAAACATTATACTATTGCAGCCAAAGGTGCTCCAGAAGCAATTATTGAGCTTTGTCATTTTGATGAACCCACGAAAGCAGAACTTTTTACTCATGTCGCTGAAATGGCAGATCGCGGGTTGCGGGTACTGGGGGTGGCAAGGGCATTTTTTCAGCAACCGGTTTTACCATACACACAGGGAGACTTTGTTTTCGAATTTCTTGGTTTAATAGGGCTTTCTGACCCGGTGCGCCCGACTGTTCCTTCTGCCATTGCGGAATGTTATAGCGCAGGAGTTCGAGTGGTGATGATCACCGGTGATTTTCCTGGTACGGCACGCAATATCGCCCGGCAGATAGGGCTGAAAAAAGCCGATGTGTCCATTACCGGCCCGGAACTACAGGGTATGACGGACCGGGAACTGCAGGAGAAAATCAATGAGGTGAATATTTTTGCAAGGGTTGTTCCTGAGCAGAAGTTGCGACTGGTTAATGCGTTAAAGGCTAACGGCGAAATTGTTGCCATGACGGGGGACGGGGTGAATGATGCTCCGGCGCTGAAAGCGGCCAATATTGGTATCGCTATGGGTGGACGAGGGACTGATGTTGCCCGTGAGTCGGCGTCACTGGTTTTGCTTGATGATGATTTCTCCTCGATTGTGCAGGCTATCAGGCTGGGCCGAAGGATTTTTGACAATATCAGAAAAGCCATTGCCTATATTTTTGCGATCCATGTCCCTATTGCAGGAATGTCACTCTTTCCGGTGCTTTTTCAGTGGCCGCTGCTCCTGCTGCCAGCGCATATTGCTTTTTTGCAACTCATCATTGATCCGGCTTGTTCCATCGTCTTTGAAGCTGAGGGGGAAGAAGCCGATGTTATGAATCGTCCACCCCGGAACTCCAGAGAACCGCTCTTCTGCCGCAAGACTCTGCTTCTCAGCCTGATGCAGGGAGTCATTGTGCTTCTTGTTGTTCTGGGTGTTTTCTGGTTTGCCCGTTCAAGAGGAGCTGACGCGCAGGAACTTCGCGCAATGACCTTTACGACGCTGATGATTTCCAACCTTGGTTTGATTCTGACCAATCGCACGTGGAGCAACACGTTAGCTTCTGCCAGGCGATCTTCCAATGCAGCATTGTTCCCCGTGGTTGCCGGTGCAATACTTTTTTTGGGAATTGTGCTGTACGTTCCTTTTTTTGTTCATCTTTTCAGGTTTTCATCATTGTATTTTCCTGATATTCTGCTTTGTCTCTCGGCAGGGCTTGGAAGTGTTCTCTGGTTTGAAGGGTTCAAGCGTGCCTTCAGGAGAAGTGGGAGGTGATCGGAATAGCCCCCTTTATATTTCCTTTTTTCGTATGTCGCGTAAGGTTTTTTGCCTGAATCGTCCAGCAGCCGTGAAAAGGAGAAGCAGCGGAATGAGTTGTCTGGTGCACTGAGCCCTCTGTTATCAAGCATACCGGCTGTGAGGAGAATCTGGTCGATCTGCTGCCAGTGATTATTGTAGTAGTAACTGCCGATTCCCTTGTAGCCGCTCCAGCAGTTGTAAAGAAGGCTGCTGCTGTGTGCCTTGACGTTTTCAGCATCGAAGGACGAACCAAGAACCTGTTTTATTGAGCGGTCGTCTGGTTCATCGTTGAAGTCTCCCATGACGATAATATCCGCTTTCGGGTTACCGACAAGCAGGCTGTCAACCAAGTGCCGTGTGACCTTTGCGGCGGCAAGGCGTTTTGGTTCGCTCCATCCGGTATCGAAAGCGCGTGATGGCCAGTGGTTCAGAATAACGTGAAACGGGTGCCCGTCAGCGGAAAATCCGGCAACAATGATTTTTCTTGTCTGCCTGGCAAGAGGAACGGTGTAAGCTTTCGATATGGTTGGGCGGAGGGTTTTGGGGTTGTAGCCAAGGCCAATATCGATGCCTCTCGGGTCGGATGACTCAAAATAAATGGTTTTATACCGTATTCCCTGAATCCGGGAGAGCGTTTCCTCAAAGACATTGCGGTTTTCTACTTCTGCAAACGCTACAATGTCAGGATATTTCCGGTAGTCAGGGTGCGCCTCTACTGCAGTGAGAAGGTGGCGGATGCGCATCTCTTTGAGATCAAGTTTTTTTTCTGTCCACTGAAGTTTTCCTTCCGGGGTGAAGTCATCATCGTCAGTCAATGGGTCATTCTGTGGATCAAACAGATTTTCAACGTTCCACCACAGGAAAAGTACGCTTTCTGCCGGTTTTTGATTCCCTGCGGCAGGATGGGAAATCAATGACGCAGTGCTGAAGAGGAGAAAAAAGTAACAGAGTAATTTTCGCATAACCTCTTTCTATGTAATTTTTTTTCTTTACCATAATGATTATGTAACTTAATCGGGATTTTGCGGCTATCAATATTTTTTATTTTCAAACGATCCGGAAAGCATTATGACCCACAAGAGTGATGTCAAAGAGCGGGCGAAAGATATCCTCGATGAAACTCTTGACAGGGAGGCGGTTATTGTGTTGACAAGGATTTCCGAAGAGATGCAGTTGCTTTTTCTCGCTCATCCTGAACCTCAGGGGGAAAAGGTTAAAGAGATTGTGACCGGTTTTTTTCTTGAAAACGGTAGATCGGAGCAGTTTATTGATGACTGGATCAAAACCTCTGAAGAGTACAGCCGTACCAGGGGCCTGAGTGAACAGGATCAACCAAAAGCCATGTTGTCCGATCTTGGTGTGTTCAGATTTATGAACTTTTTGAAAGACAAGGGGCTGACTGACGATCAGATTACTATTGTGCTTACCGGAGCGGTTCAGCAGGCAGTTTCTGATCACTCGGAGTGAATTGATAATTTTTCAGGGTTATACATGGTTATCGGTTGTGATAGCCAATCAAAAATAAAAACGTTCAACATGAAAAAGACGACACAGCTCTACGAAGGCAAAGCAAAAAAGGTTTTCTTGACGGATGACAGCAACCTGGTGATACAGGAGTTCAAGGACGATGCGACAGCGTTCAATAACAAGAAAAAGGGAACGATTGCTGATAAAGGTATTGTGAACAATGCTGTCTCCTGCAAGCTTTTTACCATGCTTGAGGAGAACGGGATACGTACTCATCTGGTTGAAAAGCTTTCTGATCGTGAGATGCTTTGCTGGCGTCTCGATATTATCAAGGTTGAGGTTGTTGTGCGTAACATTGCGGCTGGTTCGCTGGTGAAGCGGTATGGGTTTGCCGAAGGAACCGTACTTGAACGGCCGATTGTCGAGTTCTATTTGAAGGATGACGATCTTGATGATCCGCTGATGAATGAATCTCATGCAGTGGCGCTTGGCGTTGCCACTCTTGAGGAACTTGCTGTTCTGAAACAGCGGGCGGAAGCGATTAATGCGCTGCTCCGCAAGTTTTTTGCTGAAAGAAAACTGAAGCTTGTTGACTTCAAACTGGAGTTTGGTCGTCATAACAACGAGATTCTGCTTGGCGATGAAATAAGTCCTGATACCTGCAGGTTCTGGGATCTTGAAACGAACGAAAAAATGGACAAGGATCGTTTTCGTTTTGATCTTGGGAGTGTTGAGGATGCCTATAGTGAGGTGCAGAGAAGGGTTCTTGATCTTGATTGATACAATAACGACAGACGGGGTTTGCCATGCTTGAATCTGCGATTTTCTGGCTGCAGCATGCAGACCCTTTTGCGGTCTATGTTTTTCTTTTTTTGATTGCTTTTCTTGAAAACGTCGTGCCGCCGATACCTGGTGATATTCCGGTAGCTTTTATCGGGTATCTGATATACAGCAGTCAGCTAACGTTTGCAGGGGCATTGTTCTGGTCTTCGCTGGGCTCCACAGTAGGGTTTATGCTGATCTATATGCTGAGCAAGCATCTCGGCATAAAATTATATGCCGCCGGTGATACTGAGGTGCAGCACCGGTTTTCGAAAAGCGTTCACCGCTTTTTTCCGCCGTCCGACATGGTACTGTTGCGCCATAAATTTTCTACTCATGGCTACCTTGCTGTACTGGCGAACAGGTTTCTGCTCGGTTCCAGGGCCGTTATTTCTGTTATGGCAGGTCTGATGCACCTTAAGACGCCATTTGTTCTTCTTGCTGCGTTGACCAGCGCTGTGGCATGGAATGTACTGTTGCTCTACGGTGGCTTTTTTCTTGGAAGCAACTGGCGGCATATCGGTGGTTATGTTGCTGTATACAGTATTCCTGTCTCGATTATTTTTGTTGTGGTGCTATTATTTTCTTTATGGAAGTTTGTCAGGGAGAGAAAGCTGAGGCATGAATAATTTTTATTAATTCACAAGAATTTTGTTGACACATTATCAATTATGGCAAAAGACGTAAAACTTTATCCTGCTGAAAAAAAAGGCGTGTTGCTTGAGCTTGGAGCAATTGAGGATCTCAAGGAAATGGCCCGTCAGGTCCGTCGGGATATTATCCGAATGCTTGCTATGGCAAATTCCGGTCATACCGGCGGCTCGCTTGGCATGGCTGATATTTTTACTGCACTCTACTTTCGAATACTTCAGCACAAGCCTCATGATTTTTGGAATCATCATGACGAGGATATGGTTTTTCTCTCCAATGGTCATATTGCGCCGGTATGGTACAGTGTCCTTGCCCGTTCAGGTTATTTTCCTCTCAGCGAACTGAACTCTCTTCGGCAGGTTAACTCCTACCTGCAGGGTCATCCAGCTTCTGAATCAAGACTTCCTGGTATCAGAATCGCCTCCGGTTCACTTGGTCAGGGCCTTTCTGCCGCCGTTGGCGCTGCCCTTGGTCTTCGTATGGATGGCAAGAAGAATGATATTTTCTGCCTGATGGGTGATGGCGAATGTCAGGAGGGACAGATATGGGAAGCGGCGATGAGTGCATCCCATTACAAACTTGACAATATTATCGGTATTGTCGATTACAACAATTTGCAGATTGATGGCGAGGTCTCCTCTATCATGGGCGTGGAGCCGTTTGCCGATAAATGGCGAGCATTCGGATGGGATGTCAGTCAATGTGATGGCAATGATATGGAAGATTTTGTCAGCACCGTCGAGAACATCAAATCAAACAAAAGTCGCAAGAAACCTACGGTTGTTCTTGCAACAACGATTATGGGAAAAGGGGTTCACTTTTTTGAGGGTTCCATGCCTGATAACAGCAACTGGCATGGAAAACCGCCATCAAAGGAAGATGCTCTCAAGGCACTTGCCATTCTTGGCGAGACCGTTTTCGGTGATTTTTAGGCTGAAACAGTTTCATGCAGATTCTGGCGGGTACATATAAAGGACGAAAAATAAGGAGCTCATCGTCGCACGCTATACGTCCATGCAGCAGCAGGGTGAAGAAATCGATATTTGATACGCTTGCAGCAAGAATTGACTTTGAGGGTATTTCTGTGCTTGATTTGTTTGCCGGGTTTGGTTCTCTTGGTTTCGAGGCGCTGAGTCGTGGAGCAGGCTCAGTCTGTTTGGTCGACCAGCATGTTGATGCGCTGAAAGCCATGAAGGAAACCGCTCTTCAGCTCGGTGTACAGGGGAGTGTAAAAATTGTCAACGCCGATGTTTTGGCATTTCTCAAGCGTTCGACCGGCCATTTTGATCTTCTTTTTTGTGATCCGCCCTATTCCTGGCCTGATTACGATCAGTTGATTGAAACGATTTTTGGAGGCGCTCTTCTTTCTGCAGGGGGTATGCTTCTTGTCGAACATAGTACACATTTTGATTTCGAGTTGTCGTCGCACTACTCTTTTCACAAGGATTACGGCATGACAAGAGTTACTTTTTTCAGCAATAACCTTTGAACGACAATGACATCAAAAGCCATTTATCCGGGAGCATTCGATCCCTTTACCAACGGTCATCTTGATGTGCTTGAACGTGCCCTGAATATTTTTGATGAGGTTATTGTCGTTATTGCCGAGAACTGCCAGAAACATGCACTGTTCACTATTGATGAACGGGAGGTGATGACGAAAGAGGTAACAGGAGTGTACCCCGCTGTCAGTGTTGAGGTGCTTCATAAAGGATTGCTTGCTGATTATGCCCGACAGGCTGGTGCCAGAGCTATTGTCAGAGGGGTACGGCAAGTCAAGGATTTTGAATATGAATTTCAAATGTCGCTGCTCAACCGTCAACTCTATCCGGATGTGACAACGGTCTTTCTGATGCCCAATGTCAAATATACCTATGTTGCATCGTCAATAATCAAGGAGGTGTCTATGCTTGGCGGTGATGTCAGCAAGTTTGTGCATCCCTGTGTCCTGAAGATGATGCATCAAAAACGTGAAGAACAGAACCAGAAATAATTTTAACTAACTATTGCTCTATGTCGACAACACCTTTGCAAGAAGAACAATATCTCACCCGCAGGGTACTCAGCATGCAGGAATCGCAGACCATGCGAATCAGCAACCTTGCTGCTAAAATGAAAGCTGAAGGCATGGATATTGTCAGCCTTTCAGCAGGGGAGCCTGATTTTCCGACCCCCGCTCATGTCAATCAGGCGGGAATAGATGCAATTAATGCCGGTTTTACCCGCTATACGGCAAATTCAGGTATTGCGGATCTTAAAAAGGCTATTATCGAAAAGTTCAGGCGCGATAATGCTCTGGAGTTTCTGGAAAACCAGATCATTGTCAGCAATGGCGGCAAACAGACACTTGCCAATACCTTTCTTGCGCTTTGCGAAGAGGGTGATGAGGTGATTGTGCCTGCTCCTTACTGGGTGAGTTTTCCCGAAATGGTTCGTCTTGCAGGCGGCACACCGGTTATTGTTCATACCACTCTGGAGAGTGAATACAAAATGACTCCAGCTCAGCTTGAGGCTGCCATTACCCCGAAAACAAAGATTCTTGTTCTGAATTCTCCCTCGAACCCTACCGGTGCGGTCTATAGTGAAGTTGAGGTGCGTGCCCTGATGGCGGTTGTCGAAGGACGCGGAATTTTTGTGCTCTCCGATGAAATGTACGACATGATTGTTTATGGAGGTGTTCGTCCTTTCTCTCCTGCAAGAATTTCTGCCATGAAGGAGTGGGTTATTATAAGCAACGGCGTGTCGAAAACCTACGCCATGACTGGCTGGAGAATCGGATACCTTGCCGGGCCGAAATGGCTTGTTGATGCCTGCGACAAGATACAGTCACAGACCACTTCTAATCCCAATGCCATCGCACAGAAAGCTGCTGTTGCGGCACTGAATGGTGACCAGGGAATTGTTGAAGAGCGTCGTGCTGAATTTGAAAAGAGGCGCGATTACATGTACCAGGCCCTGAACAGCATTCCCGGCTTTAAAACGGCCTTGCCGCAAGGTGCGTTCTATATTTTCCCTGATATCAGCGGTGTGCTTGGCCAAACCTTCAACGGCGTGGTGATGAAAGACTCCGCAGATGTTGCCGAATATCTTCTGAAGGTGCATCATGTAGCAACGGTGCCGGGCGATGCTTTCGGTGCGCCGGAAAACCTTCGGCTCTCTTATGCGGCGTCAATAGCCGCGCTCGAGGAAGCGGTAAACCGTATCAGGAGAGCTTTCAAATAGGGCGCCGATGCTGAAAGTCCGTCGCAGTCGGCTGTATACCTTGTGGTTTAGCTGGTATTCCCGTCGTCAGTTCAGAAGGTATTTTAACTCGGTACGCGTTTTTATGCAGCCCGGAGTACAGGAGATGGATCTTCGTACTCCGGTTATTTTTTATGCTAATCACGCGTACTGGTGGGATGGCTTCTGGTCGCCCCTGTGCACCGACCAGTTGTTTCACCAGCGCCTGCATATTATTATTGAGCTTGAGCAGTTACAGAAACACCGTTTTTTTACTCGTATAGGAGCGTTCTCCCTTGATCGTTCCCGGCCGAAAAGTTGGCCCTCCACGCTTCGTTATGCCGCTGAATTGCTGACCGACGACAACGAGCGGCAGAATGCACTCTGGATTTTCCCCCAGGGAAAGATAGAACACGTCGACCAGCGTCCGCTTGTTTTTTTTAAAGGGGCGGCTTCGATTGCCTCTCGGGTACTTGAAAAGATCCCGCAGGTTTACGTTGTTTCAATTGTCAGTCGGATTGAATATCTTGAGGAACAAAAGCCGGAGCTGTTTTTGTCTTTCAGGAAGCCGCTTTTAGTTTCCGGGAAGGAATATGCTGGCGCAGATGATCTTACCGCATATATGCAGATGATGACGGAGAGTCATCTTGATGAACTCAGCGAGAAGATTCGGATCCGAAAGCTTGATGGCGCAGTGACTCTTGTCAAGGGGAGTGCATCTGTTAACCGAAGGAGTGAAGCACTCCGGCGTTTCATGTGTCGTGACAGCGGTAAAAAGGTTATCGGATCATTTCGCAAGAAGCCGTAACTACATAGAATTAAAAACGTTCCTTATGCGCTCACTCTGTGTGCGGGCGGGACGGCAAGAAGTGGTAAATACAAAAAATCAACAACGTTCCCCTATTCATGAGTAATGTTATATGCAGTTGTCTTTTGGGTGATAATACAAAGGTAAGGCTGCGGCTGTCACAATTGCTGCACAGTGAGATGGAATCGATTTACGGGGCATCTCCCGATATTGTTTCCGATGATATCTGTGAAGTTGAGTTGCAGGGTTGCAGGCGAGAGTTTTTTCTCAATAATACAGGAACCCCTTTCAGTATCGGTCAGCAGGTTATTATTGAATCGGATGGAGGATATGATTTTGGAGTTGTTTATTCGACCGGTCAGATTGCCCGTAAAAAATTTCAACTCAAAGGGTTGGATAAAAATGGCAAGGAGTTGACCGCCGTGTTGCGGATTGCTGACGACAATGACTGTCAGGCAATTATTGAACTGAAAAAACGGCAGTCGGATATTCGGGAAATCTGTATGAACAAGATTAAAAAGCATGAACTTGATCTGAAGTTGGTTGATGTTGAATTGCGCATGGACCAGCAGAAACTTTCGGTTTACTATACGTCGTCACACCGGGTTGATTTCAGGACGCTTGTGCGTGATCTTGCCGGAGAGTTCAAGGCAAGAATTCAGATGGTGCAGATTACGACAAGAGAAGAGGCCAGAAGGGCAAATGCTTTTGGGCCGTGTGGTTGCCTTTTGTGTTGTTCGAGCTGGCTGCAGAAAATTCATGCCAATCCGTTTGCTGAAAAATCTCAATATTCTGAGGTTGCAGGCAATGAGAGCCACGCATTCAATATCACCGGAATATGTAACCGCCCGAAGTGTTGCCTTGGTTATTCGAAACATGAGAAGTCCTGCCGTTCTCACGCATCAGGTCAGTCACTTGTTCCTTCCGCAGGAACCATGGTTTCTACTCCAGAGGGTCCAGCTATGGTTGAAAGTGTTGACGTCCAGAAAAAACTTGTCTGGCTTCGTTATCAGAATAGCGATCAGACACGCAGGTTTCCGGTCGACAAGTTCAACGCGATGTTTGTTAAAAAATAACGGTTCCTCTCTATGCGTCAGTTTATAAGAACCCTTGTCACCTCAGCCCTTCCTTATGCCAATGGCCCGGTTCATCTTGGCCATCTTGCCGGTGTTTATCTTCCTGCGGACATGTATGTTCGCTATAAACGGCTCAAGGGCGAAGATATCATTCATATTGGAGGCTCGGACGAACACGGGGTACCGATCACGATTACAGCCGAGAAAGAGGGCATTTCACCACAGGATGTTGTCGATCGATATCACCGGATGAACCAGGATGCTTTTTTCCGGTGTGGTATCTCGTTTGACTATTACGGCAGAACCTCTTCAGCGGGGCATCATAAAACTGCTCAGGAGTTTTTTCTTGACATTGAAAAGAAAGGCATTTTTCAACAAAAAACGGACAAGCTTTTTTTTGACCGGAAAGCCGGACGTTTTCTTTCTGACCGTTACGTGACAGGAACCTGTCCTATATGCAATAACCCTGAGGCTAACGGCGATCAGTGTGAACAGTGTGGTACCCATTTAAGCCCGCTCGAACTTATTAACCCAAAAAGCAAACTTTCTGATGCAACGCCAGAACTGCGTGATACCATGCACTGGTATTTTCCGCTTGGGCGTTTTCAGGAGCAGCTTGAGGGTTATGTACAAAGTCACGAGGATGACTGGCGTTCAAATGTGGTTAATTATACCCGCACCTGGCTTACGCAGGGATTGAAAGATCGGGCGATAACCCGTGATTTGTCATGGGGGATAAAAGTGCCTCTTGAGCGCGAAGAGGCTCTTGGAAAGGTACTCTATGTCTGGTTTGATGCGGTTCTGGGTTATATCTCCTTTACGAAAGAGTGGGCTGAACTGAAGGGCGATTCAAAGGCATGGAAAAAATACTGGCAGGACCCGGATTGTCGCCTCGTTCACTTTATTGGCAAGGATAATGTTGTGTTTCATACGCTGATGTTTCCTGCAATCCTGCTGGCATGGAATGAAGGGCGCCACAGTGACCTCTACAATCTTGCTGATAATGTGCCTGCGTCGGAGTTCATGAATTTTGAAGGAAGAAAGTTTTCGAAGTCGCGAAACTATGCAGTCTATCTCGGCGAGTTCCTTGACAAGTTTCCCGCTGATGCTCTGCGCTACAGTATTGCGATGAATTATCCTGAAAACAAGGATACCGATTTCAGTTGGCAGGATTTTCAGAACAGAACCAATGGCGAGCTGGCCGATACGCTTGGGAATTTTATCAAACGGTCTGTTGATTTTACCAATGCCCGCTTTGACGGAGAGGTGCCCTGTGACTCTACTCCTGAAGAGTGGAACGCTCTCGGGATTAACTGGCCTGATACTCTTGAAAAGCTTGACCTCGCTTATGAAGGGTTTCATTTTCGGGAAGCAGCCTCACTCGGGATGGATATTGCCCGGGCGGCGAACCGGTTTCTGACCGTGTCGGAACCCTGGAAAACGATCAAGATTAATCGTGAAGCTGCGGCAAGAACGATGGCGCTCTCGCTGAATCTCTGTCACGCGCTTTCTGTTGCGCTCTTTCCGGTTATACCTGAAACCTGTAACCGCATTTATGCCATGCTCGGGTTTGAAGGGCGTATAGAGGATCGTATGACACCAGGAACCTCTCTTTTTGCAGAGCTTCTTTTGCCTGGCCTCAAAAAAGGAGACCATATCAGGGCGAAATCTGAAATTCTTTTTACAAAAATTGAGGATAGTGATATTGCACCGGAACTTGCAAAAATTGCAGGATTGCTGGCAGAAGCGGAAAAACGTGAGGCTGGAGTTACCGAGAGCCGTATGGAGTTCAAGCCGGTGATCAGTTTTGACGATTTTGTCAAGATAGACCTGAGGGTTGCCAAAGTTATTGCTGCAGAAACGGTCAAGAAAGCGGGTAAACTGCTTAAACTGCAACTGCAGGTCGGTTCGGTAACAAAACAGGTACTTGCCGGTATTGCGAAGCATTACACACCAGAAGAGATGGTCGGCAAAAATGTGGTACTGGTTGCCAACCTTGCCGAACGCTCCATTCGTGACGAAGTTTCAGAGGGTATGATTCTTGCCGTGGAGGGTGAGGATGGAAGATTATTTGTTGTTGAGCCCGAAGGAAATGAAATAAACGGAAAACAGATACAATAAATGCTTGCAAAAGAGAATTTATTGCTTACATTAGAGCATAAACATCGTGGGGTGGAGCAATTGGTAGCTCGTCGGGCTCATAACCCGAAGGTTGCAGGTTCAAGTCCTGTCCCCACCACTAATAAAAGCCGCCTCCACAACAGGGCGGCTTTTTTGTTTTGAGTGATAAACCCCTTCCGTTCAGAGGCATTGATGACGATGAACCACTTCTCTTTCAAACGAATCCTCCATTGCAGGAAAAAGGGCCTCTCACAGCAGTTGGCTTCATTCGTTGCTGTCGCGCTACTCTCTCTTGCCGCGCTTCCGGCTTTGGCGGAACCTTTGCTCTGCGGTATTGACCGGCTTGAAGCTTCCGGATTCCGGGAACTCTCCGGCTTGAGGGTCGGGCTCATTACCAACGCGGCAAGCCTCAGCCAAAAAGGGGAGCCCAGCTACCTTCTCATGCTCCGTAGCGGCGTCGAACTAAAGTTTCTCATGGCCCCGGAGCATGGCTTTTCGGCTGATGTCGAAGCTGGAAAAAAGGTCGGCAGTATGGTTGTGGCTGGCACTCTCCCGGTTTACTCGCTCTACGGCATCTCAAAAAAACCTGATATCAGCCAGTTGCGGCAGATTGATGTGCTTGTTTTTGATCTTCAGGACATCGGTACACGGTGTTATACCTACATCTCGACCATGAAGAATGCTATGGAGGCTTGTAATGAGGCAGGCATAGCGTTCATGGTTCTTGACCGTCCCAATCCGGTTGCTCCACTCCTGCAAGAAGGTTTCATGCTGACACCCGGATATGAGTCCTTTGTAGGAGCGGTCAATATTCCTTTTGTTCACGCAATGACGACAGGCGAGATTGCCCTTTTGTTAAAGGAGCAGTGCTTCAGAAAGCTTGATCTTAGGGTGATACCCATGCAGGGGTACCACAAAAACAGGTTTGCAGATGAGTATCCGGGCTTCAGCTTTAAAAGTCCTTCACCGAATATCAGAACTGTTGATACCGCCATAGTCTATCCCGCCACGGTCTTTCTTGAAGCGACAACGGTCAGTGAAGGGCGGGGAACTGACGCTCCCTTTATGCAGTTTGGAGCACCTTATATCAAGGGCGATGAACTTGCGGTCGCTCTCAGGAAATATGAGCTACCAGGAGTATCGTTCAATACCATCGTTTTCCAGCCGCGTTCAGGCAAGTTCAGTGGAGAGCGTTGTCAGGGTATGAAGATCTTTCTGACAGACAGAAAAGTGTTCAGCCCGTTCAGAACAGCAACGGCGATTCTGCTGGAGCTGCAGCATCTCTATCCTGATAAAATTGCTCTTGACAAGGAAGGTAAATTTTTTGATGACCTTGCGGGTACACCTCTGTTCAGGGAGATGATCAAAAAGCAGTTGCCTCTTGAAACGATTATGGAGGAGAGCCGCCAGCAGGTGGAGCAGTTCAACCGGAGAACTCCCGCACGCCCCATTCTCTACCCATGAATAACCCGGATCAAGTTTTTTTTGGGCGGCCCCTTTTTTTTAGGCCGGTCTCTTTCCCTGCCAGGGGCTCCGCAATTTCTGCATCATTGGATATCTCATCCGATTCCACAAGATGTTCATCAAGATGTTCATCATGGAGATCGGTTTCTACAATCAGGTCAAGGTCATCGCAGAGGAGTTCGTCTGTTATTTCATCTGTTGGCGTCGGTGATTTTCCCCGGGCACCACGTTTGTTTTTCATAGCCGGTTCGATGAGGGTCATAACCTCATTGATGGATGAAAAAATGTAAAGCTGTTTGTCCAGATTGGTCAGTTTCAGAAGATCTTTGATCTGCTTGCATAGGGAAACGAAAATTGCAAGTCCAGTTGATTGATTGGCAAGTTGATGGGCAAGCAGCATTGAGCTGATGCCACAGGAATCAATAGCTTTTACCTGGGAAAAATCGATGATCAGGTTTTTGCTGCACTCCTTGTTAACCAGACGGTCAATTTCCTGCTTGAATGATTCGCTATGACGAAAATCGAATACCTCTTCCTCGATTTTCAGAATAGTTAACTCTTTGCGCGTTGATATTGAATGTTTCATGGTAAATTCCTGCGATAACACCTGTAAAATATTACTGTTAAAACATATCAAGAACTCGTTGATCCGCGGGTTTTGATACTCGGTTATAAAAAACTGGCAGAGCTGGATGCAAAAACATTATTAATACCCAAGGTAAAAAAAAACATCAATGTTAATGTTTTTTTAAGCCCAAAATTTACTGTTTTCCAACCTCTTCCAGAGAATATCAGCATTGACCCAGTTAACGGCAAGACGGTTGTTGAAAAAAGTCAACTGGCGTTTGGCATAGTTGCGCGTATGCTGTTTGATCAGCCGAACTGCTTCCGCAAAGTCAATGGTGTTATCGAAATATTGAAACAGTTCCTGATATCCTACCGATTGCAGCGCGGATGTTCTTTTGTCGGCAAGAAGGCTGTGATACTTGTGATACAGCAGTTCAGCCTCCTGGCAGAGACCGGATTCAATCATGTTATCAGTGCGCTGATTAATGCGTTGATAGAGCGTTTCACGGGGTATTGAAAGACCTGTAGTCAAAAAGTGCAGGTCGGTTTGCTGCTGTTTTCCCCTGGACTGTAACTCAGTAACACTCAATCCTGTTATCTCAATGATTTCAAGGCTTCGAATAAGCCGCTGGGTCTTTGTGGGGTCAAGGGTTGCTGCCTGTTCAGGATCTTGCTGGAGCAGCTTTTCATAGAGGTGTTCTTTTCCGCCGTTTTCAAGTTCAACCAGCAGTCGTGCTCTTATTTCAGGGTTTGCCGGAGGTAAATTAGCAAAACCTTTAAGTACTCCTTCAAGATAGAGTGTAGAGCCACCCGCTATAATAGCACGCTTTCCCCGTCGATGAATATCCTGGATTCGTTCAATAGCCTCTGTAGCAAAGTCTCCGGCACTGAAAGGCTCGCCGATATTCTTCTCATTGACGAAATGATGAGTCACTTCCTGAAGCGCTTCAGTCGAAGGTTTTGCTGCGCCGATGTCGAGTTCCCTGTAAATTTGGCGTGAATCGGCCGAGATGATTTCAGCCCCTGTTTTTTTTGCGACAACGAGGGCAAGTTCCGATTTGCCGGAAGCCGTGGGGCCGAGGATCACAATAACAGGTGGTTGTGCTGTTGCTGTGGAGCACATGTTCATCTGCTGCCGATTTTAAAAAAAGGTTTTCAGCGACTTACATACCCGTGAGATCGGGAGACCGACTACATTGTAGTAACACCCCTCAATACGCCTGACATGACAGGCTATCAGGGGATCCTGAATGCCGTAGGCTCCCGCTTTGTCGTAAGGTTTTTCTGACAGAAGGTAGCGTTTAATTTCATTATCGGACATTGGCTCAAACTCTACCGTGGTGCTCACGCATTCGGTGTGGGTTTTGTTGCCGTAAAGAAGCACAAAGCCGGTATAAACACGGTGGGAGCGATTCTGGAGACTTTTGAGCATGCTGAGTGCCTCATCGAACCCTGCCGGTTTTCCTAAAATGCGGTTCCCTTTTGCCACAACAGTGTCAGCAGCAAGAATAATGGTGTTGCGACCCTGGTCGGGCAGCAAAATCTTTGCGGCCTCAGCTTTTTCGAGAGCAATTCTGGTAACATTCTCTTCAATAGACTGTGAAGGGTCAAGTGTCTCATTGGTAACAACCGCCACCGTGTCAAAAGGAAAAAGCATCAAAGAGAGAATATCGCGTCGTCTTGGTGACTGTGATGCAAGAATCAGGGCTGGTTTACCCATGGTTTTTCGTCAGTTCAGGTTGTTCCAGCCCCGTCGGTTCAGGTCTGCAAAAATAAGGGATCCGGCAATTACTCCCGCCCCAAGAAAAAGTGAGCCCTGAAGGATGTCGCCAAAGATGAATTTTCCTGTGCCGAAAAGAATAGCGTAAATCATGATAATTCCAAGTCCCCAGTCAACAAAGAGCATGGCAAAACCGGTGTCGGATACTACGTCGGGCAGATTTATTGAGATCTTTTTCCAGAGCACACCGCCTACACGTGTGGTTCGGTAAAAGGTCTCTAATTGCGCGGTTTCTGTTGGCGGTGTCAGAAAAGTAACTATAAGGGTTGCCGTAATGGTAAAAGCGACAATAACAAAAATCGAAAACGGAAAGGTAATGGAGGTAAAGAGGCGTATCCAGGTAAAAGCGATAAATGGCGCCACCATGGAGGTGATTTCCGACCACGCATTCAGTCTCCACCAGAACCAGCGGAGGATCAGGACAAAGCCGGTGCCTGCTCCGCACTGGATAATGAACTCCCATGCTCCGGTGATGGTGTCGAGCACAAAGAAGGTAATGTAAAGGGCAAAGGCTGCTGTCAGGAATGTGGTGATTTTTGAAACGAAGACGTAGTGCTTTTCATTCTCGTTTTTTTTCAGGAACCGTCTGTAGAAGTCGTTGATCAGATAGCTTGTACCCCAGTTCAGGTGGGTTGAGAGGGTTGACATGTAGGCTGCAAGAAAAGCGGCAATAAGCAGCCCTTTAAGCCCGGGGGGCAGCACAGCTTTCATGACGTAGACGAAGCCGTCCTCTTTCTGGTTCATTGGCAGGTCGGGGAACATGACGAGGCTCACAAGGCCGACAATGATCCACGGCCATGGCCTCAGACAATAATGGGCTACCGTAAACCAGAGGGTGGCAAGGAGAGAGTGTTTCTCGTTTTTGGCGCTCATCATGCGTTGGGCGATATAGCCGCCGCCGCCCGGTTCAGAGCCGGGATACCATGATGACCACCACTGCACAAACGCCATAGCAGCAAACGAGATGAACGGCAGAGCCACGGCACCGGTGATGCTTTTTCCTGATGACGAGGAGGTGAACGTGGGAAAAAAGTCGAACATCCATGCTGGCAGAGCTTTGGTGAGGCCTCCGGCTGAGACCACGGCAGGTGACTGAACGGCGAGGACGGCAAGAATGATACAGCCTGTCATGGCAATGACAAACTGTACTGCATCGGTAATGGATACCCCCCATAGCCCTGAGAGACCCGAATAAAAGGTGGTCAGCAGGACGAGGATGACAATGGCAACTTCAGGGTTCAGCTCCGGCACCATGATCCGAATGATCTTGAACATAGCGAGGTTGACCCATCCTATGATGACTGCGTTAATGAAGAGGCCGAAATAGATGGCCTTGAAGCCGCGCAGAAAACGGGCTGCTGCGCCGCTGTAGCGCAGCTCAATGAACTCAAGGTCAGTAAGGATTTCTGCCCGCCTCCAAAGACGGGCAAAAAAGAAGACGGTCAACATTCCACCAGAAACAAAGGTCCACCATACCCAGTTGCCCGCGATACCGTTTTTAGCCACAAATCCTGCGACGGCAAGTGGTGTGTCAGCGGCAAAGGTTGTTGCTACCATGCCGGTACCGGCAATCCACCAGGGGAGCTGGCGGCCCGAAAGAAAAAACTCTCCGACATTTTCCGAGGCGCGTGAGGAGAACCAAAGGCCAATAACCAGCGTCAGCAGCAGATAGCCGACGATGAAACTGTAATCGAGAATGTTGAGCTGCATATCTGTTTTTTTCCTGGAATATTCTCTTTCCTCCTTGCTTTATCCTTCGATTCTTGAAAGTTCACGGAAGCTTTGGTACCGGTCTTCGATTTCAAGCAGATCAAGTGAGGCAATTTTTTCGGTACCGAACTTTTCCACACAGAAGCTTGCCATGGTGCTGCCATAAAGAACCGCCCTGCGCAGTTCAATATCGTTGATGGTTTCACATCTCGAAAGGTGCCCGATAAATCCTCCGGCAAAGGTATCGCCAGCACCGGTAGGGTCAAAAATATTTTCGAGCGGGAAAGCTGGGGCGGCAAAGATACCATTGTCGGTAAAGAGCAGGGCGCCGTGCTCGCCTTTTTTGATAATCAGAATTTTCGGGCCCATCTGGCGGATAATTCTTGCTGATTTGACAAGGTTTGGGTCGCCGCTCAGGAGTCTTGCCTCGCCGTCGTTGATAATGAAAATATCAACGCGCTCAAGAGTTTTTTTGAGTGCCTCCAGTTTTCCCTCAATCCAGAAGTTCATGGTGTCACAGATGACGAGTTTCGGTTTATTGATCTGGTCAAGCACCTTGAGCTGCAGTACGGGGTCGATATTGCCGAGACAGACAAATTCCGCATTCTGATACTGATCGGGTACGACGGGATCGAAATCTGCAAAGACGTTCAATTGGGTGTCGAGCGTGTCGCGGGTGTTCATGTCATAATGATACCGGCCTGCCCAACGGAACGTTTTTCCGTACTCGATCTTCTGAATGCCCTTTGTGTCTATGTTTCTGGAGCGCAGCAGTGCGAAATGTTCATCCTCGAAATCATAGCCTACGACACCGACAATCTGTATCGTTTCAGTAAAATAACTGGCCGAAAGAGCAATGTAGGTAGATGACCCGCCAAGGGTGTTGTCGGAATGTCCGAAAGGCGTTTCGATATCGTCAAAGGCAAGAGAGCCAACAATGAGA
>SESE01000115.1_pt1 | contig 34566 bp, 48 predicted proteins | sample 3171371 | NCBI WGS metagenome assembly SESE01 (sample SAMN06051881, study PRJNA518727) | freshwater metagenome | biome: subpolar coniferous forest; feature: holomictic lake; material: water; isolation source: holomictic Lake 442, 13 m depth | place: Canada: near Kenora, Ontario | collected... | reverse complement strand
GCGCTGCTCGATCTTGAGCTGCGAATAATAAGCGGCTTCTTTTTTGGAGTGGAATGAAATGCCATCGACCGTTTGGGAAACGGCGTTGTATTTGCCGGAACGCTTCCGGTAATTAAATGCGACGAAATTTTTCGCACGCAAGCTCGAGCCTTTCTTTGTTCCCGGTTACTTCGAGCCATTGATCGAACTCAAGGCCACGATGACCTTTGCGGAAAGCATACTCGTATCGCAAACTTTTTTCAACCTCTGAAATAAAAGACGGTCGCGGATCGTCCCCTTTCCCGGCCATTCCGTTCACCATAACGTCGTTCCCCTGATCGCTAAAAATTCTTCGAACGTTTTCTTCGCGAACATCGACTGTTGATTCGTCCAGCGCGCGAGCTCGATATATCTTTTTTCAAAGTGCACTGATTCGTGTCGCATAAGATAAACACGATGACCGATTTTTTTCAAGAATAATAGTTTTTCCATGATCGCGTCGAACGGCTCGAACCCTGCGATCACGTAGACCGCGGCCTGCCCGATCTCCCGGCGCGCCCACTCCATTCGCTCCATACCCCACCTTGTGGGAAAAGGGTGAGGCCCATTTCGGACCCCACCCTCGCCCAGCTCTTTTTCCGTCGGTCGTTTAATATTGCTCGGACCCGTCCCCCGCCGGCGCCGCCGATTCCTTCGGCTGATCCTCGAACACGTGAAGCAGAACACCCGGCATGTGATAAAGTTTTGCGTATTCCTTGCCGTTCCGTCCGGTGAAGATCTCCCCGATCGTCTTGAACGCGACCTTTTCCTCGCCGTTCTTTTCGTATTTTTCGCCCACCTTGATCAGCTTCCCCATCGTCTGTCCCCCTTTTTTGTTTGTTTATTGCGTTAAAAAATCGGTCTGATGCTTCGCTTCGTTTCCGCGAGATATCCTTTTCGCGCGGCCGCGATCCGTTGCTTGTCGGTTAGTTTCTTTTTCCTTTTCATCTCGCTTCCCGTCCTTTCTCATTGGTTTGCTTCAAAAAAATACTTTGCAAAAAGTGGAGGACATTCTGCTTTCCCCCCCCCATCTCGAGTAAACGCAAGGTGCTTATTGTTTGCATAATTTCCACCAAGGGAAGTTGCGGCTTGGTTAATACAATTTTCCATAAAAGGTCTATAGGGCAAATTAAAGTTTCCCCAAAGAGCCGTTCGTTTTGTAAATGATTGTCCATACTCTGACTGGCAGTATTCAAATCTTGGGTTTCCCAAAAACCACCTAAGCATTCCTGTCCCCGGGTTCTCTAATGCCCAAAAAGCCAGTGGTGACGATCGCTGATGTTCATTCTCAAGGTCATACTGGCATTCCCAAATAATACGCAGACATTCTTTCACAAGCCTCATGCCTTCTCGCAAGTCTCTTGGAGTTTTAGCTGTTGTCCTTGCTATGGAAAACATGGTGCATGGAGGATTAGCAATGACCCCATAGACACCCTTTGGAGGATGATAAGCCTCAACCCCGCCATTGGATTTCCCCACACAAATAACATTGTACCCAGCATCCCGATACGGCTTACTATCCGACCCAATATCAGCACACAGATGAAGAATTGTTTTCATCTCGCTTCCCGTCCTTTCTCAAATGCGGCTGATAGGGCTTTGGCAATTTCCCTTCCAAGCCATTGAATGTCGGCTAAAGACATTTCCGAATCACTTCGATATCCAAACTGGTTTACAATCTCCCTCGCCTCCTTCTCCCAATCCACCCTTGCCTCATGAGGGCATACCATTGCGTTAACCTCACCGATATGGTCTTTCACATCTTTCCAGTCGTTGCATCTTTCGCAATATTCCCCATAGACACCTTGTCCGTTGATATCATCGTGAACTTCCTTCCAATCATGCTCACACCTTGCCTCAAGAGAGGGGTAGGACATCGGTTGGTTCATAATCGGCTTATATGGGTCAAGAGCATCACTCCTGTTCACCCTTAAAGAGCATTTCTTGCAAACAGATTCTATCCTGTTGTCCTTGATAAACTCATGTGAACACTTCCCATCGGGGGTTGGATTATCATCACGCAGTTTGTTAGTCATAATCTATCTGCCTCCATTGGTTATCTGCTTTGATTTTTTCAAATTCTTCTGGAGTCACTTCAATAGGCTCGCCAAATAATGCCTTAAGAAATGCAAGCGGAACTTTAACCTTTGAACACTTCTCCTCGTGGGTTGGCTTAACATTCTTCATATTCTTTTTCATTTCGTCACCCTCCCATAATCATCTTCAAAACGAACGATGTCGGTATCGTCCCCGAACGCCATTTCGAGGATCATTGATTCCTTCGCCACCCCGGCCACCCGGTGCACCTGTCCCGGCTTGATCAGGTGCATGTCCCCCGGATTCATCGGGATCGGAGGAAGATTCGCGCAAACCTCGAGAGCCGCGTCCCCGGTCATAAGCATCATGACTTCCCGTTTCTCTTTGTGCCGTTGAAGCGAGAGCCGCGCCCCGGCTTTGACCGCGAGGATCTTCACCTGGAACTTCCCGGCACGGAACAACACCCGTTCATGTCCCCACGGCTTTTTCACAAACGTCCACCCGAACGTCGCGTCCTTTGTCATGACTTCACCCCGATCGCCCGTTCCAGATCCTTTTCGGCCATATCCCACGCCAAAAGATCCAGGTATGAGAAAAACACCGGGATCCCGGCCATGACCGCCGTCTCGATCTCTTTCTTCGTGCCGACGGAATTCTCATGTCCGCGGAGCACCAGGACCGCGTGCGAAACCTTCAGCCATTCCATCGAGTGCGCCTGAATAACATCGAGCGAAATATTTTCACCGGCCCGGAGCTGAAAAAAGAACTGATGATCCAGCCACGGACAAAAAACGGCGATCCCGCGTTGAAGCAGTTTCGCCGCCATCCGCATCCCCCGCCTGATGTTCTCAAGCCCCCCGAGGATATTGTCCGAACTGTAAGGCCCTGCGATATAAACCCGTTTCATAGCCGTCCCCCCTTTTAAGCGTTTATTTCGTTTCCTTCGTCCATGCCTTGTTCAGAATTTCGACTTCCAGTTCCGCGACCCTCGCCTTTGACGCGACCAGTTGATTTTTCAGCTCCTCGATCACCTTGTCCGCGATCGCGATCCCTTCGGAATATTTCCCGGTGATGATGTTCGCCTCGAGCACGGTCCTGACGAGACTGTCCTGGAGCTTCTTGATCGTCCGGCTTTGTTGTTCGATCACGGTCCACGGATCGAGTTTCTTCGCGCTCATACGACCGCCGCCCGGCTTTTCAAATTCTTCATGACGTTCTTGAATTCTTCCGGCACCGGCACCGCGTCCTTTTTCATCTTCTCGAGCTTCGCGAGATCTTCCGCCCGTTTCTTCGCGAGGTTTGCTTCGTGCGCCGGTCCTGACGCCACCGGTCGCTGCCCCGGCTTGTCGGCATCCCTCGAGATCCAGTTCCTGCCCGCGGCCTTCCAGTCCCGCATCCTGACCTTTCCGACCATCCACCCATTCGACGAGTAGTGATTAAAAAATCGCTCCGCCTGTTGAAACGATCCCCGTCCGGTCGCGAATACTTTCTTGATCTCGTCCAGGTCCGGGGCCTTGAAACCGTTCCCCCCCGCACCCCCTTTGTCCTTGTCCTTGTCCTTGTCCTTGTCCTTGTCCTTGTCCTTATGGGTATCGATACCCTTGCCATACCCTATCGATACCCTATCCGAAAAACCAGAAACCCCCTCTTTTTTTAAGGACGAAATCACGGAAGAATGAACCCTGCTTTCTTCTCGTAACTCCCCATATTGAAAGGAGATGAACTTCGGAAGGAACCACGTCTCCCGGTCCAGCTTTTGGATCCGTGACCCGAAATGCTCGTCGACCTCGGCCTCGGTGATCGTGTCCTCGACCTGGAACGCCGCCAGCCGGAGATTGACCTTGTAGATCCCCGCGTGATCACATTTGTCCAGCACGTAGATCCACAAAAGTTTCATCTTCATCGGCAGCCCCGCGAACCATGGATCGTCCCATTTTCTTGAGTCCGTGAACCTCTTTGCCATATCGTCACCCGTCCTTTTCCGTTGAGAGTTTTAGAACATTTCCTTTTGCGCCGCGCCCGGGACCGCCATGAACTTCAGCTTCAGTTTCAACGCCTCGACGTGCGAACAGTTCGCCCGCTTCCCGAACCCCTGACAATTACACGCCCAGGTAAAATTCGCGCCCCGGACGATCTCATAGGTCCGCGTGTTATAGCCAAGAAGCGGAAGGCACTGCGCCCGGTCATTCGACCTGACCACGATGCAGTCATACTCGAGCCACTTCTTGACCTTGCTGATCCACGGATGTTTCAACGCCCGGAGCTCGTGATCGTAAAACTGAACTTGAGAATCCGAGATCATTTTGCCACCCCATATTTTTTTAAATATTGTGTCGTGATCTTCGGAAGTGTTCCACCTTTTACGACGTATCGGATCCCGGCGTTCCACGCGACCAGAACGTTCCGGACCGTCACCTTTTTTTTGAAGTGCCGGATCATCTGCGGAATTCTTTTGTGGAGATACCAGTCCGCGATCTTTCGTGCGATTTTCGCATTAAAAAGGTCGCCGTCTGTATAGGAGGATTTGTTTCGTGAGTTGTATTCCGTTAACAAGACCGGGGTGATCTGATAAAGTCCCCGGTCGCCGTTTTTTCCGACCGCCATCGGATCCCCGCCGCTTTCGATCATCGCGATCTTCCCGAGATCGATCCCCGGCTCGGCTTTGCAGATCCGCGCCTTGCTCGCCATGAGCGCCGCCAGGATCAGCGAATAAAAGATCGCCACCCGTCCGAACCGGACCGCGTGTTTTATCGCCGCGAGAATTCGTTTTTCGAGGGTGAAATGTTTCTTGCTTAAGAGGTTCGTTTGAGTTACCATTTTTGGCACCTTTCCTTCACGTTGAGAGGTTCGATCCAAGGGCGCCGAGGTCGTCACACCCGGCGCCCGTTCCTTTTCCAGCTCCATCGTTATTTCGTCCTTCCTGAAACGACCGGACGCTTCACCCACCGCACCCCGGCGATCGTCGGAGGATTGTCTTTCGTCGCGTTCCCGGTCCTTTTCAGGCCGGCCATGTCCACGATCTTATAATCATCCGGCACCGACTTCTTGTCCGTGATCTCCGGGATGAACTCATACCGCACACCGACCCCCGCCGGCTTCACGGTCCCGGCCATGACCGGAACAGCAGCGACATAAACCTCGGACGCCGCGTTCAGTAGTTCATCGGCTTTTTCTTTGTTTCCTAAAACCGCCGCCTTCTCGGCTTTCGCCAGGAGCGCCGTCCTTTGTTTCTCCGCTTCTTTCTCGGCCGCTTCGCGCGCCTTCCGTTCCTCGTCCTCGCGGATCCTGTCGAGCTCCATCTGAAAAGAACCGATCTTCCCCTTGATCGCGCCCTCGGCCGCGGACAGCGGTTTCAGATAGAGGTTTTTCTTGTCACAGATCGCCCGGTGCGCTTTGTGAGCCGCGTCGATCATCGGAGCGAACCACGCCTCGACCTCTTTTGAAAGCGTCTTGATCGCGACCAGATAATCCCCGGCCTCGTGGAGCTGCATTTCGTTCTTGATCTCGATCCGTTCCGAAAAATCCCCATGCTCTTTGATCTTCAGCTGCATCGTTTCTTCGTTCAGTTCCATTTTCCGTCCCTTTCCTTTTGTGTCACGTTGAGGTTATTTTAGACCGCACTTGAACTTATACGCCGCCACGCGTAGGCACGCGAGAAAATCGTCACGGTCTGAACGATCCGCGAACACTTCCGGGAGGTAAGTGCCATCCCCTTTTAAGATCACGCCAACCCGGCGCGCGACCTTCATCTTCTTGAACATTTCCTCGAACGCGAGCTGATAGCCCGCGGTCTGAAGCGGAACCCCGGCATTAAAAACCCCGCTTGTCTTGATGTCCCCGAGACAGAGACGCCCCTGCTTGTCGAAATAAATCCGGTCGATCGTCCCCGCGAAATTATATTTTAACGAGTAAACCGGAAGTTCGATGTGCAGAATTTCTTTGACCTCGGCCTCGAGGAACGCTTTCCACGCGTCCAGGTAAGGGACGAGCGGTTCGTCCAGGGACGCGAGATCGAGGACCTTTCGATCCCATAACTCGGTCGCCGTATGAACCGCCCGCCCGAACTTTGAAGCGCGGTCGAGAATGTCCCGGTCCACGGATCCGAAATCCGTGATCCCGGTCTTTGAAAGGGTATTCGTCACCCCGGCCGAAACGCGCCCCCTTAAAAAATAAAGGTGCTTCGTCTCGTCAAAAGAAAGATTCTCGTCCACGATCTTCATCGTTAACCCTCGCTCCCGGCTTCGAGTTCTTTCTTCGGTCGCTTGTTCTCGGCCTCGAGCGCCTGCCGTTTTTCTTCCTCGGTCAAACCGTCCACCGGCGCGGCCTCGATCGCTTTCGGCTCCCGGACCTCGGGTTTCCCCACCTTCGACGTATCCAGCAGATCCCCCGGTCCATCGAAATCCTTGTCGAGCGCTTCCTGAATTTTATCGGAAGCCACCGGGAGCCACTTCGCATGTCTGCGAAAAACGGTTTTCTTCGCCATTTCATTCCAGTCCGTTTTCCACGGTCCGGCGTTCCCCGCCTTTGAACGCGCGCGGATCGCCTCGATCTCGGCCTTGTTCATGACCTCATAAGACGATGAACCGTCCTTGAGTTTCGCGAACGAATAAGCCGCGACCACTTCGCCCCGGTCCGTTAAATTCGGCTTGTGGATCAGCTTCCCTTCGCTTCCGAACGAATATTCAAACGCGTCATTCGCACAAACGACGTCCGCGTGAATATCCGAGATCTCCCCGGACCGACGCGCCAGGTCGACCAGTCCTTTATAATCCACGATCAGCGTGCACGCGTTCCCGTAAGGGATCAAATGCGCTTTCCGTCCGTCCGGCTCAAGCCCGAGCGCGGAACAGTCCATCAAGCACGCGAGAAGTGATTCTTTTGTGCATGACGCGAGTTTCGGATTTTTGTTGATCGTGGTGAGGACGACCCGCGTGAAGCGGTCCGGCGTGATGTGTTTCGGTAAGGCGAGAGCGAACTGTTCTTTCATCCGGAGGATCAATTCCCTGATCCCTTCCTCCGGTTTCTTCTTTTCAATTTCGTTTGCCATACTGTCCCATCCTTTCGTTTTTGTTGCGGTTTTCCCGGCCTCTACCTGACCGAGTTTCGATATTTTACGCCTTCGTCATACGCGTTTCAAACGCTAACATTTGAATTTCACCCCCTTCGGAAGCACTCCGAAATCATTCAGCACGCCTTCGAGATTTTCGATCCCGATGCACGGAATAGAATCGCCTTCCGTCGTCACGAGATATTCCGTGTTGATCTCGATCTGAAAAAGAAACCGCTTCAGCGTCGCCGCGTCCACGTTATTCCTTCGCCTCGCCCATGAATTCATAGATCCATGAGCGGACCATCGTGCCGGCGCCCATCCCTTTTTCGGCTGCCATCCGTTTCAGTTTCTTCATCAGATCGGCAGAAACCTTGACGCCGATCATGACGGTTTTGTGCGTTTTTTTAGTTTTATCGACCACCTTGACCACCTCTTTCTGTTTTGACTTCGTTTAATGAAGTATAACAGCGAACGCCCCCCGGCTCAAGAACTATTTCAGCCCCAAGTGAGCCGCAAGATCCGCACGGATCCGCGTCGCCCCGCCGTTATTGTAAGCGCAAATTTCCTCGATTTTCTTCACAAGCCACCGGTCCAGATAATCGACAAACGGCTTCGAGATCTGCCGGCCGTTCTTGTTGCAAAGGTCCCGGAGCCCTTTCCTGTTCACGAGTTTTGTTTTCATTCTGCCCCACTTTTGTTTGCTGTTGTTTAACTATGTTACAATTATATCGAGGATCTTCTATATAGTCAGCCCCCCGACCATAATAAATCCCCTCTATAACCCTATATCGGCGCACGCTTTAAGAACTTGGCGAAATAAATCTTCACTTGCAGATCCCCCGGTCCTGTGAAAAGATGCTTCCGGTCCTTCACCCAAGCACCACGGAAACGGCCAGAAACAAACGGAACGGCACCGCCAATGAGACGAAATCCCGGAACCATGTCAGCACCCACCCCGGAAAGAAAAACGCGCCCTGAAGCGTTTAAATGCGGAGAATTAAATTATCGTGCGAATAATGCACGAATCGAAATATCCATGACAAGTCCCACGATCCAGATCCGAAGGACCGCGGACGGCAAAGAGGAAATCGCTTTCAAGATCGGGCGAGATTTGTTTTTAGATACACGCTGACCGGGAGCCAACCCGTCAGCGTTGCGGAGAGGCCTTTCGGCCGGAGGGACTATCTGCGGATCATTAAGCCAAGAAAAAATGCGGACCAATACCCGAAAAAAAGAAGTCCGCGAGTGATGATGTCGGCCGTCTTTTCGTCCTGAACTTTCGCGAGGACCCACTTGAACAGCCAGGAACTTTTTCCGTAAGAAGCCGGACAAAGCCAAACCATGAAAGGAACCGCGAGGAAGATCGTCCACTGATGAAGAACGAGAAAAGCGGAAAGACAAACGAGACCCGGGACGGCCAGCCTGCGGAATAATTTATTCCCGCCGGTCACGCCGCCGGCACGCCACAAAAGACCGCACAAGATCATGACCGGGATCGCCCACCACTTGATCAGGAAATAGACCGGGAACTGAAGACATGCCCCGATGAATATTTCCTCCGGGCAGTCAAAGAAGTCTTTCCAGGTCATTTTTGGGATCCGAAAAAGTAAGAGGCGACTTCCCACCCGAGCACGCCGACCGTGATATAACAGAAAAACGAAAACCACCACCATTGTTTTCTGAAAGCGGTGATGAACAAAAGCGACGCGTCAAACCCGATCAGCATGAAAAGACCGATCGTCCGGACAAGGCCCACAAGCTCCGGGTGACCGATGTGCGCCATGACCCACCCGCCGCCGAGATGAACCGGGAGACCGACCCCGACGGACAAAATAAAACTGATGAGCGCGGAATACGCCCAGAACGGATCGACGTCCGTCCACGCATACCACCTTTGACTGATCGTTTGCCGTTTGCTCATTTTTTGCTCGCTTTCTGACCTTCCATCGACCAGAAGGCGCCCTCGCTATCGGTGACGAAATCCATGAACGTCGGATCCTTGTCCGGTCCGTTCACGTAAAACGGAACGTCCTTGATCACGGTCCCTTTCGGAAGCGCGAGGTTGTCCCGATAGTCGAGCGGAGCGTTCCCGGTCCTGACCGTCGAGCACCCGTTAAATCCTGTTGTAACGAGTAATAGCAAGAAACAAAGCGCGCTGATCTTTCGCATTGTCGATGTCCTTCCGGGCGACCGCCCTTTTTGCCCTGCGTTCCTCGTCCGTATCGATCCGGTTCATGCCCCACTTGCACGCGAACTTTATGATCTCAAGAGCCGCGGCCCCGATCAAGGCCCACATTATTTTTTGAACTCCGCGATCAGCTCGTTCCCTTCCTTCAGGATCGATTCGAGCTCCGCTTTGTCGAGTTTCCCGTCCTGCATTGACTTCTTGATCTCCGAAAGCAGATCCGCGAGATCCCCGATCACCGAGATCGCTTTCCCGAGCTTCGCCTTGACCAGCGCGATCCCGAGGATAAACGTCACCGCCGACGCCACGATCGCGGTCACATCGATTTTTCCCAGCAAGTTCATGATCATTTCCATTTCAGTCACCCCTTTTTTCCACGAAGTTCCGGTAAGCACTGATGCGCACCGGTCGCTGACACCCCTGGCACTTCTTGAACGCTTCCGACCTGTAATCGTGCCCCCCGATGCCGTGGAGAGCTTCCCAAAAATTACATGACCCCTGACATTCGTAAACCGCCACCGGCTTCTGCTCCGGTCTTTCCTGATCGTCCGCCATGATCATCCACCTTTGTCCCGTGAAACATTTCCGCGACGTTCTTCAAAAGCGCGACATCCTTCCCGACCTCTTTTTGTTCCGTTTCAATAACGTCCAGCCGTCCTGTGTTCCGCATAACCGTCGTCGTCACCGCACCCCACGCCACCGCCAGGGAAAGCAGCGCCGGGATCCCCACGATCAAGATCGTCCAGATCGTCCGGCCTTGCCCCTTGACCGTATCATCGAGCGCTTTCGTTTGTTCAATTCTGGAAGGACATGGGAGAGAATCGATCTTCGCGATCGCGTCATCGAGTTTTTTGCAGAACCGGCCGCGCCACTCGTCGGCGTTCTTTTCACTTTTTTCGTAAAGCTCCACAAAACCAGAAAAACGTTCCGCCAAGACTTCCAGCTGAACGTTCGCCGATTTGCGTCTTTCTGTTCCGTCCGGTCCCATTTTAATCCGTCGCCTCATTGTAGGATCCATGCCTGTCCGTCGCAAAATGTGCGTCCATGTATGCGAGCGCGAATTCGTTCGTGTTTCCCCAGTTCGTTCCGACGGGTGTCGCCCTCGCTTTCAAATTGTCGCCGTTCCCGGCATCCCTTTAAATATATTTTTCAAAAAACGCTGAACATTCTGTGCTTGCCTTGAGACGCTTCCTCGTAATCGTCAGGCGGATTAAAACTCGCCGTGTAACGGGCCACTCCTTTGGAGATGCGGATGTTGTCGAGGAGGCCGTTAAAGTATTGACCAGAAGCATTCTGCGCCCCGAAAGTCGTTGTGAAAGTGCTGTTGTCAATATCCGTTGAGTCTGTTGCGGTAGCGACTTGAGTTCCGTTCACCCATGCTTTGAGACTTGTTCCGCTCCTTGAAATGGCGATATGGTTCCAAGTGTTTATAGTAAATGGAACCACATAGTTCATTTTAGCCGAACCATTGAAGCCGATGTATGAGGAGCCAGAATTATACGCTTGGAATCCAATCCCTTTCGCAACAGCATCTTTTCCGATATCACAGTAATACTGATAATTAGCAAGGGTCGTATGGCGAGCGTAGAATTCAACCGTTAAATCTCCCGTTCCGAATTTGTAGTCGGTCGAGGTATCTGTCGTAATGGTAGAATTCGTCCCATCAAAATACCCAACCCCACTCCCACTCACCGTGAAGAAATCCACCTTTGCGGAGCCAACGGGATACGGAAACTTCCCAGTCTCGTCCTTGAAGATGCAGGAGCGGTAGTCTTCGGTGTATTTTATTTTGGTGTCGCCAGCCGTTGTCACCGTCTTAGGCGAAGTCTCGCTATCAACGAATGTCGTGACCCCATTATTCTCATTCCCTTTGATGTAGAGTTTCGTGTTGGCATCGACCGTGAAGCCCGATTGGGAGGGGGTGAAGGCAGTGGTGTAGCGGGCTACATTGCTGAAACGAAATTCCCTCACGGAGCCATTGAAGTTTTCATTAAGCGCAATACGAGTCCCAATCTTAAATCCTTCCGAGGAACCCGTGATATCATCGCTTGAACTTCCTGTACTTCCAATTTGCTGTCCGTTGGCAAAGATATAGACCGATGTTCCGCTTCTAACAAGAGCAATGTGATACCAAACATTTACCAAAGGAGTGAAGGAAGCCGTTGCTCTTGAAGAAGTGTTTAAAAGAGCCGTAAACCCAGTCCCGCTATTTTCTAATGCAATCCCTTTTCCGCTCCCACCAGAATTGGAACCCATGCAAAATAGGGTCTGCGAAGATACTGCATTCCACCTAAACAATCCTTCTGCGGTAAATGCTCCTGTAGATACGTCCCAGTCAGCCGAATCAGCCAAACTCAAATAATCCCCCGTCCCATCAAAGTAAATCGCAGGAGCCAAAGGAGAAGTGGCGGGAGAATCAAACCGCATATCGAGGACGAGCGTGGTTGCCTTAGTCAGCTTGATATTCTTCATCCACCCGTTCATGTAAGTTCCAGCCGCCGCTTTGATTGAACCGATTCTCAGCTTCTCTTTTGCGAAGTTATAATCAGCGGTGTATGTGGAACCTTCTTGAGCGTAGTTTCCATCAGCGGTCGCAAGATATAGGATGACCGTTCTCGCACCGTTCGCCCCACCGTTCCCCACGAGTTTCGCTTTATACCAAGTGTTGATAGCAAGAGTCGTAGTCCCTGTAATCCTTGCGGTCGTGGCTGTCGTGAAGCAGAGTTTGTTCCCCGTTGAATTAATGATATTCACAAGCCAAGCATCCGTATCAGCCGTGGCATTTCTGTTATCAAGAATCGTCTGAGCGGTTGCGGCAATGTTCGTGCAGAAATAAAACTCAATTTCAAACGCTCCAACCCCGAAAGCGAAGTTTGCTGAATCCGCTATATCGCCGTAGTCGGTCGTGCCGTTCAGAAATAAAGCCGTCCTCTTTCCCGCAAACGCCGTAGGTAAAGACAGCTGAGTGGCGTTGCCGTTGGCGGTGATGGTTTTGGGGTTCGCCGTGGAACTATCCACAAAAGTCGTAGTCGTCCCATTCATCTTGGCAAGTAGTTTGTCATAGCTGTCCGCCACAATAAGAGCCGAAAAGGCGGGCTGGCAAAACAGGGAAAGAGCAAGGACGAATGAAAGAATTTTCTTCATGCTGTGTATCCTTTCGCATAGGCGACGATGTGCCATCTTTGAGCCGTGGAATCGTAGATGCACCCGATGATATCTACTTTTCCAGAGGCGGTGAGAGTGAGAGCTGTGATGTCGGAGCCAAAATTAAAATCCCCGTTCCCTGCGACGGGAAGCGTCAACGTCCTCGCTGCTCCCGAGGCGGTAAAACGAATAATTATTTTCTGTCCGTTCGTCGGATTCGTCGGTGTCCCGAGCGTCCGGTCCGCGGTAGCGACCTGCGTGAAGATGTTTCCGGTCGCCGCGTCGATCACAGATCCGGCGCCGTCGGCCAGGGAAACCACGGTGTCGGTGTTGACCAGAACCGCGTTCGCCCGAGGAATTCTTCCGGCCCCGGACGGAGTGTTCCCGAGAAGCGTCAGCGCCGCGCCCGAAACCTTCCCGGCCGTCGTGATCGCCGCGAGTTTTGTGTCCACGATCGCCGCAGCCGCCGCGACTTTCGCGTTCGTGACAAGAAGCGCCGCATCCGTCCCCGTCGCTATCGCGTCCCAGTTCGCGCGGATCAGCGCCGGAGTGTCCTTCAGTTTCTCGGTGTTCGACGGCTTTGTCGCGTCCCACGCCCCGAAACAAACGGACGGAATTAGGAAAGACAGAAGTGCGAAAACTGCGATTTTTTTGTTCATGACATTGATCTCCTTTTTGTTATGTTTCAGGGACGATGTTCTCGCCCTGTTCGATTTTTTCTTTTGCTTTTCTCAAGAGCTTCCGAAGGTCCGCCGCTTCGAACCAGTCCGGCGTTCCCATCGTGTAATTCTGCGGAGTGACGATCCCGTTCACTTTCAAACCGTAAAGGACGCGCCCCCCTTTAAATTCGCCAAGCTGATCCACGTCCAGGATCAGTTTCTTCACGATCACTTTTGTTTTTTTTGCCATGCGTCACCCCGTTATATTCCATGCACAAGATAAGAAAAAGTCCCGGTCGCCGCCGTCCCGTCCAGCTTGTAGAGCTTGACGGTGCATCCGGTTATCGTCGGATTCACAGAGAACCCGGCGACCTGCCCGTCCCCCGACAGTATACTGATCGCGACCGCCGGGGCCACGTGATAAGTTTTGTCGAACACCACTTCCACGCCGTCCGCCGCGACGAGGACCGTCCCCTCGCCACTCTCGTCCACGTCCGGGAGATCCGCGACTTCGCGCAATGAAGCGACCTCCGCGTCGATATCGGTCGCGAACCGGGTGAACGTATATTCAAGCTGAAAATATCGGCAATAAAAATCCGCGTCCTGCCACGCCAGCCAGTCCGACCATGTGATGTTGTCCTCGCTCGTCTTGATCCTGACCGTCATCCCGACCGCGACCTCGGCCCCGGAGAACCGTCTTGCCGGATCCGTTTCGAAGGTATCTTCCCCGAAACTTTCCCATGTCTCGTCCCCCGCCAGGGCGAACACCGGGACGATCGCCACGCGGAACGGCGCGACATAGCCGACATCCTTCACCCGCGTCACATAAGTCCCTTCACGGATCCCTGTATCGAACGCGAGCGCCGCACCATCGAGCACCATCCCGGTCTTTGTTCCGAGCCATGCGGTGTCGTCAAACTCGAGATCCGGATCGATGTCCTCAAACGTTTCGTCCCCAAACTGATCCCACGCAAGCCCGAGATCTTCTTCCTCGGTCCATTCCATGACGATATTCGAGAAAGGAATACTGTCGACCGTCAGCACCGCTTCCGTTGCGTTCTCTGAATAATTCCCGGACGTATCGACCGCTTTGATCCAGTAAGACTGATCCTCGGAGGGTGCCGTGATATTCGCCTCAAAATATTGACCTTTGATCCCGGACCCGACCACGGTCCCGGACGCCCAAGTCACCCCGCGCCGGATCTCGTAACTGTCCAGATCCGCGTCGGTCAGCGGAGGCCATCCGAAAACGATCTGATCCTGACGCTGATAAGCGAGGAACGTCGCAACATCGGACGGAGGATCGTTTTTTCCCGTCACCGTCAAGGACGCCCGCGGCGCGGTCGCGATCTCTTTCTCGGTCCCTGAATTCGTGAGCGATACCGCCGCCACCGTATAGGTGATCCCTTCGATGATTCCCGTCTCGATCGTCCAATGATTTCCAGCGGTCTGCCCGATCAGCTCAAAAGACCCGCCGCCGTTCGTAGACAGATAAAGTTTCGCGTAACGGAAATCCCGGAATATATATCCGGTCGATTCCGGTTTCTCCCACCAGATATCGATCACATTCTGGATCGTTCCGTCCGGGAGCTTTGCCACGCGCTCGGTCAGTAAAAGGTTTTCGACGTCCGGGATGTCAGCGTTCGGATCCTCGTAATTATTCGACGGATCAAGAGGCGCGCTGTCGTCATAAACAAGATCGGAATATTCCGCGCACTCGATCGCGACCTCGGAATTCCCTTCGCGCTTGATCGTGATGATCCTGAAATCTTTTTTCACGTTGTTCACGGTCCCGAGCACCCAAAGATCCGTGGCTGCCGGCACCTTTGTCCATGCCGTCGCGATCGTGATGATCGTATGCACCCCCGGAAGATTTATGACGGTCCGTTCCTCGACCGTATCATCCGACATCCGGCATCGCAGTTTGTAAGTCGTCCCGGCTGCGATCGTGACCTCTTTGTCGGCCACGATGTCGATATTCGAAGCGGAAACCACGCGCCCCGACCCTGCGCCCCACTCCGGCAGTTCATGAGCCACGGAAATGATGTCCCCGGCCTGGCAAGCCACCGCGTCGCACGACGCCTTAAAACTGATCGAGCGGTGAACATAGCGCCCGATATTCAAAGCATAACGGCCTTCCCGGAGCGCCCTCGAGATCGAGGTCGTGAACACCCGGAGCGACTTCATCCGCGTCGGGTTATCCGCGAGGCTTGATTCATCGGTCACGGCCACGACTTCCTGCTCGTAGTTTTTATTTGCGTCGAGAAACTGCACTTCGATCACATTCGGGATGTCCTTCATCGACTTCCAGCTTTGCTGAAAACTGTTCTCGATGATGTTCCCCATCCCGAACAGCTGAACCGGACTTTCCGGCTTGTCGATCTTGAGACGGACCGTCCCCTGCGAATAAAACGCCCACGCCCGGAAGGTCGCGCATAACTGAATAATGACATCGATCGCCGCGTGCGCGCTGTCCAGAACGACCGCGAACTCGAACCGTTTCTCGAACGTGTTGTCACCTTTCGCGAGCCGTTCGTCGCAATATTTTGCCATTTCGATCGTGCTCGCGAGATCGATATTCGTCGTTGAAATGAATTCCCCGAGGCCATATCTTTTGCTTGTCAGAAGATCATAGAAGCACCAGGCCGGATTCGCGGAATAAGCGGTCGTGTAAGATACCCCGTCCCACGTGAGAGGAACGTCACCAGCGAATAACTTGAACACGCCACCCGCCGGATCCCAGTAATAATCGTCATAAGGAACTTCAGCTGCGCCGTTCATGACCTTGTAGGTTTTGACCTTGACGCCTTTGACGAGGCACGAGACCGTCGGCGTCCCGCCGGACAGCTGATCGGTCGCGAGAAGTTTCAGGCCCAGGAGCGCGGTGTTCGGATAAGCGAGATCGTCATTCTTGATCTCGTCGAGCCTGTTCAGTTTCATGTCCGTCATTTTGAGGGAGGATGATTCCTCGGTCGTTTTCGTGAGACGGATGTCATACTGCCCCGGAGTGAGCCCTGTCACTTTCACTTTCTTCCGCACGTTCGTCCGGCTCTTGTTCGTGATCGATTTCAGGCCGAGATCCACCCAGTCGTCGTCCCCGTCCGTATGCAGTTTATATTCGACCCGGAAACTCGCCGTTATGTCGACATATTCCCCGGACGTATTCAGATCATAAAGGCCATAAGGAAAACTGACTTCCACCTCAAACGCTTCGACATCGAAGTCCGTTGTCGTTTGCGTGTAGGGCGTATCTTTCGCCAAGGTCGCCCCGATCGTCGCCACGTTGTGAAGTTCCTCGAACCCCTGAATGACCGCCTGATCGTTCGTCCCCATCCTTTCAAACTTTGTCAGGTCAGCGAAGTTCGCGAATGGATTCTCGTTGATCAGGATGTCCGAGATCGAGGATATTTCACCCTCCCCGAGCCCGATCAAAAGATTTAAGTATTCTTTCGCGCCGTCGTTCCATACGTATTGATTTATGATGTTCCCGCCGACCCGGTGCGTCCCGTAGATCACCCCGACAGGAACGCCCACTTCCTGAATTGTCCTGATGCCGTCCCAGGCATACGTCGGGGAACTTTCCTCGATCGACCCGGCCCCGGCTCCGCCCTGCGTTCCGAAACTCGGCTTTTTCGGTTTTTGAAAAGCGGAATAGATCGCGAACCCGACAAGCGCGAGCGCGCCCGCGAGCACGATGCCGCCGACCGTATACGCCACCGCGATCATCGTCGAGATCGCCATCGACGCCGTGAGGGATGCCGTAAGCGCCCACCCGATTCCAAGCGCGAGAGAGATCGGATCCTTCAGCTCGGCAATGATCAGAATTTCCTCGGCCGCCTGCGGAACATAGACCGCCGGATCCACTTTCCCGGCCGCTGAACTCAAGAACCCGATATCCTTCGCCGGCAGCACAAACGGATCGGTGTCCAGATATTCCTTGAGCGTGCGCCCCGCCACCGGATCGAAGAACTTCTCGATCCGTCCGTCCTTTGAGAGCTGATTCGGGATCCAAACGATCCTGATCTGATTATTCGACATTGTAGAGTTTCCTCAAACGATAGAACCCTTCGATCTTTTCAGCGATCATCGGATCCGTGAGCCTTGAAATTATGACGCCATACATCGTCGCGTGAATGAACCGCCCGTCCGAGAGGATGATCCCCCCGTGATTCGCGATCCCGCCCAAGTTCCGCAAAAGCACCGCGTCCAGGAACTCCGGCTTCTCGATCTTTTGCCAGTCGCGCCAGTAATTCTCCGCGAGATAATTGCCCCCGGTCTTTGACCATTTCACGTCATATTGCAGATCCGGCATGTCGAATAAATTCACGCCAGCGCGCGCGTAGACCTTCAGGGCGAGGCCCCAGCAGTCGATCCCGTCCTGACCCCGGCCGCCATTCTTGTAAGCGATCCCGAGGAAGTCCCGGATGATCTCTTTCTCGAACTCCACCGGCTTGATATTTTCGTTCAGTTTATCCGACATAAATTTGTCTTGAAGGAATCGAAGGGAACCCGCCGAAGCGCACCTGATTCGCGAGCTCTTTGCATTTTTGGAATGATTTGTTGCATGAAGTTTGAGCCCCGGCATAAGCGCACTCGGTCGACTTGAATTTCCAGGTGCAATGATTCCGCCAGAACTTCCGGGCCGGGAGCTCGAGCTTCATCAGATCGAATTTGCTCGCGCATGTGAACTCGACGATGTCTTTCGTCGCCACGTAAGAATCGATGTAAAACGAATGCTCGATGCAGTTCAGGGCCTCGCTCAAAAGATTCGCGAATACCATGATGATCTTGACTTGCTTCCCGCGTAGGTCGTGGATCTCGAGCTTCGCCTGGATCTCTTTGGAGACGTTCGCGATCCTGACGGAAACGGTATCGACTTCGCTTGAAGTGTTCTCGCCGACCGCTTCGTGGCTGATAGGGAATCGGGTATAGGTCTTGCCGTTAAAACTGACGTCCTCGTCGTAACCAGCAAAAAGAAGATCCTCGTCGGCCCCGGAATAATTGATCACTTCATAGAGATAGATCGGCTTATTCGCCAGCTTGTTTTTTTCAGCGATAAAAGCGTCTGTCAGAACGATCATCACTTCACCTGAACGAGCCCGATTGAAAGGTCATAGACGCCGTACGCCTTCATCTTGATAGACAAACTATCTTCCTCAAACCGGACGGAATACTGAACGCTGTCGTTTGGATTCGTCCAGCGGAAAGACGTCAGCGGTCCGAGCTTCGCATCGAATAAGGCCTCGAGCGTCGTTTTCTCGGCAAGCGTTTTATTGACGAAATCCAGCTTGAAGGTGCGGAGAGGTGTCGCCCACTGCGCCCGGCGCTGCTCGGTTCCGTTCTCGAACTTCGAGATCAGGGTATTATATTTTTTTGTTTCCTCGAACACGTAGTCCGGAGCGATCGTTAAGTCGTCGGCTGCCATTTTAATTGTCCTTTATAACTTTGCGGAGATTGCCGTTTGTGCGGATCTCTTGCGCGAGAGCCGCGGAAAGGACCTTTCTGTTCCGATAAACGTCTTGCGCGTCCCATGCTTGAATGACTTGATTGATCATGACCGTCACGCCACCCCCGCCCACAGATCCCCCGGCGTTCAGCTTTCGGAGGTTATCAGATCCCCCGAGGCCCTTCATACCCTTCCGGGACAAGACCCCTTCCCCTGACTGCGCTATGATCGGAACCTCGTCCGGAGCGAGACCGTTGTGCGCGTAGATCATCCCGCCATCGTGGAATAAGCCCCCAAACATCCCGCCGATCGCCGTCCCGATCGGGCCGAAGAACGACCCAAGCCCGGCGCCAAGAAGCCCACCGATCCCGGTCCCGGACTGTTGCCCTGCCCCTCCCAGGAGCCCATTGAAAAGGTTCCGGCCAACGGTCGAGACGAAATCTTTGACGATGCTCTGGCCGAGACTTTTGAACAAAGACTTCATCGATTCCCCGAAGCTCTGCCCCTCAAAAAGAGCTTTCCCGAACGCGTCCCCGAACCCGTCAGCGATCGAGTTTGTCGTGTCGAGCACCCGGGACCGCATGTCCTTCATGACGGTGTCGAGATCCTTTGACGCGTTTTGAAAAGACTTTTTGAAATCGACCGCGAACTTCTGGATCCCTTTCCCCAAGTTGTTCACCGTCTGCGCGAACGCTCCGTTCCCGGACTGCGCCTGGACTATATTTACGCGGAACCCTGCGATCGCTGAAGATAAAGAATCGAGCCCCGCTTTCAGAGGCCCATACATTCCCGCCATCGGAGGGAACCATTTCGAGAGCTCGGCCAGCCCCTTCATGATCGCTTCGAACCCGACCAGTGAATTCACGACCCACTGATTAAAAACGATATCGATCGCGTTCAGGACTTTCATAACCGTGTCGTGATGTTCGATCCACGCGTAAGTTAAAAGACCGATTGCTATAATGATCAAGTTTATCGGAGAGAACATCTTTGCGAGTAGAGACAGCACTTTCCCGGTAAAGATCTCGATCGTCCCGGCCACGATAAGGATCTGTCCGGCGACCATCGCCCAGTGCGCTATGTTTTGGAGAAGGACCGGATCGATCGTTTTGAGAGCGTTGACGAGCCTTGAAAAATTGTCGTTGAACGCTTTGATCGTCGGCATCGCCGCTTCCGCGACGACTTTGGAAAGAGAAAGGAACTCATTGTTCAGCCGGACCATTTCGTTCCGCGCCGCGAACGAATAGTTCTCCATGGCCTTCACCGCCGCGAAGAATGGCGCGTTCATAGCGGTCCCGACCGCCACCATCTTCATCCCGGTCCGGGACATTGCCGTCCCCACCCGGTCCACCTCTTGCGCGAAACTTTGGAAGTTCTTGCCCGCGTCTTTGAGGTTTTTTGAGAACTCGTCTTTGAGCCGGAGGATGATATTCGCTTGCGTGTCACTTGCCATGTTCTTTTTCCTCCGCGAGTTTCGCTGAATAGTCCTCGATCACGGTCATGGAACGCGAAAAGCGGACGGGCTGATCGAGCCACCCGCCCGCGTTCGGGAGGAAACCTTTTTTGAAAGCGAAATAAACCTCGACCATAGCGACCGACCTTTCGTCAATGACCCGTAGAGGACAACGTTTTAAGATAGTGCCCTCGATCTCGTATTCCTTCGCCGCGTCCTTCACGCACCCGCGAAAGTCTTGGAGCTGCTTATTACAGGCCCGGCAGTTGAGACCGTTCGCAAAGCTCCAAACTGCCAAGATCAGTTTTTTGTTTCTGCGTCCGCCGGGAAATTCACTTCCATGATCTTCTGAAAGAGCTCCATCAAAACATCGAAGGGGACGAGTTCGAGAAGTTCCTCGGTCATTCCTTCGTAGTCTTTGCCCGCGAGGTTCTTGATCCCTTTGACCCCGACCTTCAAAACATCGAACACCCGGTCCTGAAACTTTGACGGATCAAACTGACCTTTGCCGTCCATCGACCCGCCGAACAGTTTCATCTTGTCCCGGTTCGTGAAACTGCCGATCGTGAAAATTGTTTTCGGCTCCCCGGTGTCCTTCTTGCTCGAGAACTGGATCGTCTCTTTCGCGTCAATGCCTAACATGTTTGCCCCCTGTCCCTGTTTTGTTGATTATTCAAATTTTAAGACCAGCTCGTCGCCCCCTGCATTTCCCGCAAGTGAGAACGCCAGCTCCTCGGTCCTGATCCCGGCCCGATCGCCTTGCCCGATCTTCTCGATCACGAGTTTCGGAGCGGTGACGGTGATCTTGTTCCCGGCCGCGGTCCCGAGCACGAGCGACAACGCGCGCGCGGTCGCCGCCACCCAGTCCGCATGAAAGTTGTAAGTCGCCGCGAGGACCGCTTCAGGGTTGACCGACCCGGACGGTTTTCTTCCGGTGATCAGGAAACCTTTGAGCCCGGTCGCTGAATTGATGTCGTCCCGTTTCACGACGTCGTTATTCAGATCCACTTTGACCGATTGCGCGATCAATGTGCTGACGCTGTTGAGCGTAAGCGTTGAGGATTCCACGATCGGAGGAAGCGTCGATTCATACGTCGCCGCCGCGGGATTCGCACCGTCTGCCGGCGCGTTATACATCCCCATGAGCTTGAACGTTGCGGTCGCGATCTTCCCGGCATCAAGATTAAAAGCCACTGTCCCGCGCGCCCCGGTGATCTTATGAAGCCGGCAGTTCCCGGTGTCCTGAAGCTCGTAAAAGTAAACGGTCGCCGATAAGACGGACGAGTCCGCCGGCTTATAGGTCACGCTCGACCCGGCACTCGCCGTTTCCGCGAGCCCGCACGCGACCAGGGCGTCCCCGATCCGTGAAGCCGTTCCCTTCGTTCCCCCGCCTTTCAGTTCGCAAACGAAAGACAATTCGGCCCACCGCTGCCCCATGATCGGCTGCGTTCTCGAAAGCGTGGAACGGACGAGATCCCGTTCAAGCAGATCCCCGGCGTAATCGATCTTGATGTCCCTTGCCTCGATAGCGTTCGCGGCCGGTGTCGGCGTCGGATCTTCGCCATAGGTCGTTTCTCTTTTGATCAAAAGCACTTTGTTGTTTGCGAGGAACATGTTTGCGATCTCCCTTTTCGTTTACGTTCTTGCAGTTGTGTTTTGCCTGAAAAACAATTCGATCGTTAAATTAAAACTGCGGAGCGGATAATCCGCATACTCGAAGCGCGCGTTTTGGATATAAGTCTGGACGACGTTCCCGGCAAGCGTCCGGTCCGCGCTTAATGCTTTTTTGACGTCCAGAAGAAAATCCACGATCCCGCGGTTGTCGGCATCCCCGACGATCTGCTTTTCGGGATCAAGGCATGAAATAAAACCGACGATCAAAACTTTCAGCCGAAGTTCCTGACGGCCATAAACGTCATCGGTTTCCGCGAGCTCCGCCGGCTCGATAATAAGGCAAGGGAAATCAGGGATCCCGTCACGGACCCCGAAGAAAATATTATTCACATAAGCGGCGAGCGTCGTGTCGTTCGTCAGCTGCGTCTTGAGCGCTGCCAGGACTGTCTTTTCAACGGCCATCGTTTATGCTCCTAAGTTCTCGCGCCACTGCTTCGATCACCATGTTCGGGATCTCTTTTTCCGATTGCTCAAGCGTCCGCGAAACATAACGACGCTTTGGCATCTGCACAGTTTTAGCTAAAACGAAAAGCGGCATCAATTTATTTTTCTGACCGGAAATGATTCCGAAGATGATCCCGCCGACTTTCCACTGCGGGACATAAGCGCCGTCATATCCAGAAACCGCGCCCCGGAACAAATTGAACGCCGTCATCCCGCCTTTTTTGTCACCGCCGAGCGTCCTCGCGTTCCCGATCGGGATCGTCAGCCATTTTTTGTTTTTCGGTTTTACGGTCCCGCCCGTTTCGTGGATCTCGGCATAAGGCACCGGATCGCCTTTCCCGGCACCGACCCCGGACCCGATCGTCGCGATCACCTGATTCCCACGGACCACCGCGGTCGATCCGATCGAGTTGATCAGCCGGGACGATCTGACGCGCAAGATCGGACCGCGGACGTTATCCTTCAGCCGTCCTTCGATCTGCGCCCCGGCCTGCTGAAACGCTCGGAACAGCACCTTCCCGATCCGCTGCGCGCTTTCCTCGGACAGCATCTTTTCGATGAGCCTCCGGTCCTTTGCGTCAATGACGAATTCAACCGCCACAGCCGACCACCTTGTAACGGTCCAGGATCTCTTTTGCCTGCGCCCGGAGCGCTTTGATCTTGCCCCCGATCTCGTCGTCAGCGACCGCGTTGATCCTTGTCTTGATCCCCATAAAATCGGCCATGACCATGAAGATCAGCGCCTTCTTGAAGTCCTCCGGCACCGCCGCATATCCGGCATGATATTCGACTTTGATATTCTGGACCCCTACTGAAAAATAGAACCCGGGATCGAGTTTCAGTATGCCTTCCTTTGAAACGTCATAGATCCCGGCCGAAACAAGGCCATCCGCCCCAAAAGCACGCGTATAATCATCATAAACCGCGTCTATTGAGGTTACGGGCCCATATTGAAGCAAAATCTGCCCGGATACCCCATCCCCGTCGAAATACTCCACAAAGGTCGATATTGTGCTGATTAGGCCCCCGACCTGGACCTCCGCATCGGCTTCCGCGCACGCGATCAGTTTGTCCAGAAGCGTGTCGTCCGTCGTTGTTGAGATCCCAAGAAAAACTTTTACGTCTGCTTTTGTGACTGTTGACATGGCTCATGTCTCCTTAATATTTCGTGAAGCCGTTGCGCTGATCTGTCCCAGGTAAAATCTTGCAAGATCCTCCGGCTCGCCGCGCGCCCTTTCTTGAGCGCCCGCGGATATTCCCGGAGGACGGTAAACATTTGATCAAGCATCGATTGCGTGTCCGGCGCATAACCGGTCGTCGTCAGTTTGTAGTTCGCCATTTCCTGCGTCCGGATATCGTGATCGATCACATATCCCACTTTATCGTCAAAAAAATCAGCGGTCCCGGTGTGCTTCGTCGCCACGCACGGCGCCCCGGTCGCCATTGCTTCGCATAACGTAAGGCCCCACCCTTCCCCAAAACTCGGCAGCACAAAACAGTGCGCCGACTTGTAAAGGTCCAGAAGTTCTTCGAGTGGAAGTTTCCGGGTGTCGAAAATAATGTTCTTATGTTTTCCGAACACCTGCACCTTGTCCGCGAGCTGCGGCGTCGGGATCCTTCGAAGCATCCGCCAGAACGCCATGCGCCGCGGCCCGGACGCGAAGATCTCTTTCCGTTTTTTCCACGCGTTCCTGATCGTCTGGAACCAGTTCATTTTCGGGACCGTCGTCTTGATATAGATCTCGATGTCCTTGATCTTCTCGACCACTTTCACGGCCTCAAGAATAAGCTGATATCCCTTTCGTGGATTTGGAGCGCCGACCCAGAGAAAACGAAAGGGGACAGTTGGCTTTCGCTCGTGGTAGCGATAAATCTCTGGATCGACGCCCTCCCAGCAAACCTCGACAGGAACCTTCGTGTATTTTTCAAATAACTTTTTGCAGAACGAGCACGGAACTATGATCAGATCGGCCCGGTTGATTCCTTCGATGTAACTCTGCGGAAGATCGTGAAACTCCCACATCGTAAAAAGAACGTTGAATTTTCCCTGGACCGGGGTGAAATGATCGGCCGGGGTTATCTGCAAACAGATCCGCGCCTCGCCAAGATCGTCCAGCTCCAGATGTTTTTGGATGTGCCGGCGCATCATCGAATTGTGATAGTTGTATCCGAACGCGTTCCCGATAAAACTGTCAGATTTTGTCGGCCAACTGATCTTCATCTTCGTCTGATTCGTCATGTTCCACCTGCCCCTTTGTTTGATATTTGATTTTTTCGACCATCGGTTCACCGCACCGACAGATCACGAACTCGCCACCACGAGCACGCCTTTTCATGTTGCATCTTTGGCACCAGTAAAGACTTTTCCCTTCAAACATTTGCCACCTTCGCCGGACTGATCGTCACCTTGTCCCGGTCGCACCCGCCGCACAGATCCGCCATGTGACAGATCGCGTCCTCTTTGAGAGGCGCGAACGTCTCGTCAAGTATGTTCCCGATCGGCTCGCCCGTTGTCAAGTGGATCGTCATGCACCGGTAAGCGAACCCGTCCGGGTCGACTTGAAGATAGTTCCGGCCCCCGGAACAGTTGACCGTCTTTTCCACGTCTTTGATCCTGAACTCCCGGTCCTTCCCGACAAACGGCGCGAGGAAGTTCTTTTCCACGTCGGAATATTGAAAACGGTTTTGATTGTCCTCGGCATACGGATCCACATGAAAACGAACGCCCATCCCCTCGAATAAATGACGGACGGCCGGGATCAGGAACATTTGTTCCGGGTGCGCGACGAAATTCACGTTCAAATTAAAACCGCGATTCGCGAGCAGCAGAACTTTCCCGATGAATTCTTCCTGCGTCATCCGTTGACTTGGGTGATAGGAAAGCGTCATCGAAATCACTTTTTTCGGAGAGACTTTCTGGACGAACTCGAGGATCGATTGCGAAAGGTTCGTCGTTAGACCGATCTTGCAGTTCAGGCCGTTGATCACATCGACCAGATTTTTGTTCAGGAACGGTTCGCCCCCGGTGATGTCCATGATCTCGGGATCCAAACGGTTGAACGCTTTCACCCAGTCCTGCCAGGTCGCCTGAACATTCCCTTTTCGCTTCATTGCGTGGATCGTGCAGTAAGGACATTTGAAGTTGCACTGATAGCGTTCCTGCCAAACGATCGCCCTCATGAGTATAGTTCTTTTTTGAGAAGGACGTTCATGATGTCCCCGCCGTATGCTTTCGTGAACGTGATCTTTTCAGCGATAACGCGGAACCCGGAAACGAGACAAAAGTCGCGCGCGGTCTGGACGGTGAATTCGCGGATATGTTCATGCGATCCGTTCCAGTCCTTCCAGTCATTCGGATAATCGAGGTGATAGTCTTTTGCGTTCGTCCCGATCAGAGGGAACGACAGAAAAAGAAACCCGCGGTCCCGGACCGCTTCGCACAGGACTTGCCTTACGCGGTAAAGATTTGAGGGAAGATGCTCGAGACATTCTGTGCAGATAACGAGGTCTGCATGTTTAAGTTTGGACGGGGTGTTTAGATTGTAATGAAATCGAAAGACGCCCGGCTCAAGTTCGACTGTCCCTCGGTTATCCACACATCCGCAGTTTACTTCCGCGTCCTGCGTGCGCTTGAAATAAAGGCTCGCGAAGGGGACGTCGGTGCCGAGATCGTGCACGGTTTTAATGCTTTCAGAATCAAGGTGTTCTTTGAAAATTTCGATGGTGGCTACGAAACGAGGGAGATGTCCTTCAAAATAACCGACGTCGTGAACGTATAAATCTGTGGCGTGTTTGTGTGCTACAGCGAATTCTCTTATTTCTTTGAGGTAGGTTTCAACGTCCATGACCTGTCCCTTTCATGGTAAAAGGTGAGGCGGTCTTTCGACCGCCCCACCAGTTTCCCTTCGCCTAAAATTAGGCAGAAGTGATGAGCCGAACAAACGCGGCCGTGCGGGCAACGGCGAGACCCCACCGAGTGACCATGCGGAAACGCGTTCCATCGGTTGCGAACGAGCTGTAAGGATCCACGTCCAGCGTCATCTGACCACGACGACGGCCGACATAGAAGGCCTTCCAGTTTCCGAGAACGGCGAAAGCCGTTGAAGCGCCGGAAGCGGCTTCAAGCGGAGCGTTCGACGCCTCGATGATCGGACGACCATAAAGCGCGGCCGGACGGTCAGCGGACGGTTCCCGGTAGAGCGAGCGACCGGTCGTGTCCTTGATGTTCTCCAGGAGATATTGAACATCCTTAGAGTAAACGAACTTCGCCGCGGCAGAATCGACCGCGGAAAGTTTCCGAACCATGCTGCGGACATCCCCGAACGACACCGCGGAAAAATTCGCGGAACCCGTTCCGAGGACCACTGAATAACCGGCTTTCGCGGTCAGAACACCCGAGCACGGGGATCCTGTTCCGTTCAACGCCTGATTATCGAGCTCGATACCGGTCGCATAGCTGAACTGCTTCGTCAGCAAGGAAACGATATCGATCGCGCTGTCGGACAGAACTTCGTTCGACATTGCGGTCGTGCAACCCGCGAGCTTGACGGCCGTCAGTTTCACCTGACCGAACGTCGGATCGCTTGCGGTGATCGTGGAGTTCTCCGCGATCCAGTTCATGGCGACCCTCGTCAATTCCGTGGGAAGTGACAAAGTGTCCGACCCCATCGTGAGGACGGTCGCTTCCGAAAGAAGGAAGGACATTTCCTGCGCGAGCTGGATCATATCCCATTGAAACTCGTCCGGGACGAGATATCCGCCCAGGGCGTCGGTGCCTTCGACCATTGCGGCCTTGAGCTCCATCGCTGTTTTCATGTCCCCGCGAAGGGCCTTGGAAACATCGATCATCCACTTCTTGAACTGATACATCTTTTCGGGATTAGAGAATACTTTGAAACGCTTGCTGCGCGCTCCGATATCCTCGAGCTCTCCGCCCATCTGTTCGAGATTGTAGCCCTTGTGCATTTTCTCGAACTTAAAATTCAAGTTCGGAGCCGTGATGATCGGAGACTTCTCGATCTTCTCGATGCGCTCTGCGAGGCCCTTGATCTCGGTGTCCACGTGCGCTTTCACGCCCTTGAACCCTTCCTCGATCTGCTCTTTGACTTCCATGATACACCCCTTATTGTTTTTTGAAATGCCGGTCCGCGCTTTCCGAAAAAAGAGATCTCAAGTCCGGCGTCTCTTTCGACTTGGCATCAGGGCTTCCGCCCGCCGCATCAAGAACACCTTTGAAATATCCTTCACCGTCCGCGCTTTTCGGTTGTTGTTTTGTTGAAAGTTTTTCCGCTATCTTCTGAATAAATCCTTCGTCCGCGAGAAGTTTCTCCGCGATCTCGACCGCCGGATCCACGGCCGGTTTCTCCGGCTCCGGGATTTCGACTTTCGGCTCCGGCTCGGCTGCCGGCGCTTCGACCTTTGGCTCGGCTTCCGTTGTCGGCTCCGGCTTCGCTTCCGGCTTTTCCTCGCCCCCGAAACATTTCGCGATCGCAAGCTCGACCAGTTCCTTTTCGACCTGACATTCGGATGAACGACGGCCGAGAAGCGCGTCCCTATTCGACGGGACAAGCACCTGCGAGATCTCGATCAGCTCGACGTCGGTGAACTGTCTGAAGATCTCCCCGTCGATAGATTTATCCTCCCACCCGTGCGCCATGAACCCGATCGAATAAGCAGCGATCCCATGCTGCGCGAGCTTGAACGCCCAGTCCGCCTCCGGATTCCCTTGCCCGACGAAATACTTGAAGCGCGCCGTGACACCTTTCGGCGTCGCTTTCACTTCCTCGGCCATGCCGATCTGATTCATCAGTTTGTCGTATCGGTGAGAACTCAAAAGCACCGGGTGAGCGCGATACACGTCCAGCCGCTTCCCGATCGCTTCCGGCGTCACGATCTCGCCGTCCCGGTCCACGCTGTCACTTGAGACAAGCGCGGTCACGGTGAATTTTTCCTCGTCGATGCTCTTGATCTCGGCCTGCCAAACTTTGACGATCTTTTTCGGTGTTTGCATGATATTCCCCTTTTATTTGAACGTAGGTTTTAACGAGCAGCGGCAGTTGCAAACCTCGGCCGGATCATCCCCGAGCCCGGGCCCCTGCATCTGATTAGAGCTGAACTGATCATCGATCCCGACCTCGCCCTCGGCCTGACAGTCCCGGTGAGTTTCCCTGACGACTTCATCGTTTGCCGTGATCCAGATCTTCCCGGTCGCGCCGATCGCCTTGTAATAGACCAAACTTCCGCCGTTCATTGCCGCCGTCACTTCCGTCCTGGCGATCAGCTTCGCGCGCGTGTCCGCCATGTTGTAGATCCCCCGGACCGATTCCTTGATGTTTTCCGCGATCTCGTCGGAGGTCATCCCGGTCCGGAGCCCCACTTCGAGCGCCAGGTTCGCGCTGTCCCCGAGCTGCCGCCGGATCGTCCGATTCACCCGGGTGATCCGATCGGTCATTGTATTCAGGAGCACCGATTGCTGATGCTCGACCGCGCCCTCGGTCGCCTGCTGATCGGCCACGGCCGCGCCGTATTCGGCCCCGGCTTGGATCGCCTGCATCAGATAGATCGAGCTCATTTTCTTCAGGATCTCGTCCTGATTCGCCCAGTCCATCCCTGCGAAATCGAGACGTTTTGACGCGATTGACTTCCCGACCGATTCGCTTAAGCGCTTCAGGACCTCCCGGCGCTGATTATAAAAATACGCTTGCAGTTTCTTGTCGAATTTGCGCTCTACGCGCTCATGACGCCCGACGAACCCCTTCCAGAGCTCCCCGGTCTGCTCGAACCCGATTCCCTTGCCATCCGCCCCACCCGTCGCCTTTGGATCGACCAGGGCCCGTTTTGGAGCCGTTTTGCCCTTTACCGGATCGACCTGCGCCGGATCAGATCCCCCGAACGCCCCCGGGCCCTCATAGGACGGATCTGCCGGGATCATCCCCGCGCTGATCCAGGCCACGTCCCGCCACGGCTTCGCCTCAAACCCGAGTTTCATTTTCTCGTTCACTTCGTTCGCCGTGAACCCCATATCGATCAGGATCTTCCCGGTCGTGATTTTCTCTTTGTAGTCCTCTTGAAACGCCGCCACCCCGGAGACATCAAATTCGCAATAAATAGCCGGGAAGGCCGGCACGATCAAATGCTTGTTGAACGCGTCGGCGAGCTTCCCGAGGATCGGTTCGATCCCATAGAGCCAGAATATTTTCATTTGACCCATGAACGTCGCATAGTTCAAGGTGTCGGTGATGTTAAAAAGAGCTTTCGGCACCCGCCAAACCCCGAGAATTTCCTCGCGGACGTAGTTCCGCTGCTCGATCAGCTGCGAATCGCGCGCGTTCGCGCCCACGGTTTTCGGAGTAATGCCATTATCCAAAACGACCGAACGGAACGCTTTTGACGCGCCCTTGTGCGTTTTGTTCAGCCATTCGTTCAGCCTTGTTTTCTGCGGCTCGGTTAGCGGCTTGTCGGTCGTCAGCATGAACCCCGGCGTCGCGTCGTTGTCAAAGAACGCTTTTGAATAAACCAAACTCGCCCAGTCGATCTCGATCACTTTGGAAAGGACCTTCGTCGGAGCGAGCCCGCGGAAGATCGAGTGAGGATTAAAATCCTTAATAAAAATCACTTCGTTCGGCCCGAACGTCTGTCCGTTGTAGGACCATTCCTTCACCGCGTTCAGCGTCGTTTCTTGCGTCACGAGCGACGGATTCACCGGCCACAGTTCCGCCGGCATCTTCCGCGCCCCGGTTGCTTGCCCGACCGACTTTGTTTTCAGGATCACACACTCGCCATATAAAGCGAGATATCCAGCCACCGCCTGGATGAATTCGTTCCGCGTCATAAGCGGGTTTGGGTTATCGAATAAGTCCATGATCTCGCGCGGATAGATCTCTTTTTCGGAATTCCAATCCTTGAACACGAGCTCGGCCTGCGGAACGTTGTCGGCGATTGCCTTCACCGCTTTGTAAACGTTGACCACTTGTTCGTAGGGTTTCACCACTTTGTCGGACCCGAAATTCAGATCCGCCGCGGTCTGGAATACCTGATTCCAGTTTGCCGCCGCCTTCAGTTCTTCGACATCGAGGATTTTTATTTCAGGATCTTTTTGTTGCAGTTTGGAAGGAAAGAATTTGTCAAGCCAGCTCATTGTCGCGCCCCCGTTTAATTTTCAATGATTGCGAGCCCCTGCCCGAACACCGCGGCACGGATCGCAAGACATACCGAAAAGAACGCGTCACCATGTCCGTCCTTCGTTGCAATCGCATTAAGATCATTGTCCACGCTCAAAATTTGTCGACGTTGCCGGTCGTCACTCAAAAGAAAAATCCGTTTCTGCGCGACGAGTTTGTCAAACTCCGCTGCCATCGTAAATTTATTTTTCGCATTGAACACAAGGCCCTGCATTTCCTCCGGCAGTTCCCCGGCCTCATAAAACCCTTCGAACTCGGCCCGGGTGTTGTCGAAATCGCACCGCGCCACCCGGAAGAACTTGATCGCCTGCCGGACATATTCGAGCTGATCGATATAATTCCACCCGTCCATGAACCGGGAATGAACCTGATACAAGCGGCCGCGTCTTGTCGCGAACACGACGAAATGTGACGGGTGCGCTTTCTTCCCCAAGTCCATCCCGGCATAAGTCCATTCATCCCGGAACACCGGGCGCCGGTCCGTATAAAAATCGTAGTTCTTGAGCCGCGCGATCATCGCCCCGTCATAGTCCCCGGTCGTGAAATATCCGTCCGCCGAGCGCGTCGGCATGCACGCGAATTCTTTGTTGAACGCTTTCTCGCCCATCGTCGCCTTGAACTCCATCAGCCGTTCAAAGGTCCAGTATTCCGGCCAGAGCACGGTTTTCTTTGCTTCGTTCATGACGGCCGGGCACGACGTGGAAAAAAACTCGCTTCGCTGCTCGAGCTCCGCGAACAGATCCTCCTGATCCTGCGGCGTCCCCATCAAGTGGATCGTCCCGCCCTTTTTCGGCATCGGAATAATTTGTTCCCGGAAGGTCGTCGAGATCTTCTGGATCTGAATGATGTCGAGCTTCACTTCTGGATCCCGGAGGATGTCGTCACAGATCACATGTTTCGGATGCTTTCCGCGCTTGAAGGTCTTGATCCCGGCCGGCTCGAAATAAAACTCCCGGCCCCCGCGCCTGCGATAGTGCATGATGCTGTCGGCCTGCGACAATTTCACGAACTCGGTCTGGAAATAAGGATTCACTTCCAGATATCGATTGCACTTTTTAAGATGATCCTGCGCCATGTCCAGAGTGAACGAGAAATATAATCCGTCCTCGTAAGGGATCGATTGTTTCCACATGAGCCACATGATGAACGCGTAAAGAAGAACAGATTTTCCGTGGAACCTTGCGGATTTTTTTGCGGTCAGCGGATGCGCCTGCATCTCAAAGCACCAGCGCCGGAAGTGCTCGCCGTCGATGAACTCGCCCTCGATCGCCCGGATCGATTCCGAGAAAACGAATTTGAAGAACGAATAAAAGTTATTGACCGTCGCCTGGAGGAATAAGACTTGTTCGAAGGTCGTCAATTCTTTTAAGCGTGGATTCGATTGTGCCGGCCTGACCATCCTTTGCCCCCTCGACTTTTGCGCTGAAAATATTCGTGTTGTTCACCAGAGCCCGCCGGTCCTGCCATTTTTCATGATGCCGGTTCGTCAGAAAGAAAATGATCGCGGTCATATTCCGTTCCAGGCACGCGGTAAAAAGCGCGTCCTCCACCATCTGGATCCTTGATTCCATGATCGTTTCACAAAGCGCCGCGATCCTCGGCTCGGACTTCCGCCATTTCCAGAAAGTGCAAGTCCCGACATCGGAATTTTTGCACGCCTGAACGATCGACTGACCTTTCCGCAAACTGCGGAGAACGTTCAAAAGTTTTTTTGTGCGTTTATTGAGTTTTCGGATCGGCTTCTGGACCGGCTCCGGCACCGGGACGAGATCATCGGACATCTGACCACCAGAGTTTCGAGAGATAATTCTTGAACAGATACCGGCTGACGTTGCAGTTCACCGCGTTCCCCAGGGCGAACCAGCGATTCGACCGCGCGATCCCTTCCGTCCACCCGTCCGGGAACCCCTGAAGGCGCTCGGCCTCGAGCTCGGTCAGATATCGGAATTGACCGTCCCCGACCTCCACGATCTTCTGCTGCGAACTCGGATTCCGGCCCCCGCCCCCGCTGACCCCGGTCGTGAGCGTCGGAATTCGGTCATATCCCCCGATCAGGCAGAAAGAATAAAGATCCTGCTGATCGATCTTTTTGATGTTCCGGTCCGTCATGTTCACGAAATCATAATTCGCCGGATTGTCGTCCCGGACATCCCGGAACACTTTCGAGACATCCGTCGCTTCCGGCCGCACAAGCGGAAAATCCTCGTCCCGTTGGCAGAGGAAGATCAAGCGCTCCCGGCTTTGCGCGGATCCGTAAAAGAGGGAATTCAGAAGCAGCACCCGGACGTGATACCCGGCCGACATCAAGAGCTTGAACACGTTCTCGTAAGTCTTGCCGTGATCGTGAACCAGAAGTCCGCGCACGTTCTCGAGCACCGCCCACCGCGGCCGTTTCGTTTTCAGAAGGTCGTGGATCCTGAAGATCATCTGCCCGCGCCTGTCCTCGAACCCCTTCTGAAGCCCCGCCAGGGAAAAACTTTGGCACCGAAAACCGCCGGTCAGGACATCGAAATCGGGAACCTGCTCGAAATCGATCTTCGTGATGTCCCCGAAATTCTTGTGCGTCGGATAGTGTTTTTGATAAATCTCGATCGATGTTTTTTTGATCTCGGAGAACCCAACGCACTGAGCCCCGAGCTCATAGAGCCCCATGTCCAGCCCGCCGATCCCGGTGAACAGGGAAAAATATTTCATGAGTTGACCGTCTTGATCAGGTCCACGAGTTTCTGGACATCAAGCCGGCCGTCTTTCACGCTTTTGAACGCGTCCTTTACCAGTTCAAAATCTTCGAGCTTGTCGAAATAAAACGATTGCCGGCTGAAGATCCGCGGCGCTTCCGGTGATTCGACCGTGATCACTTCCATCCGTTCCTTCTCGACCTCGATCTGCTCCGCTTCCGACAGCCCGAAATTCTGGAGAAGTTCTTCCTGCGTGAACCCGGCCTCGAGAAGCATCGCCTCGTCGAAATTCGCCAGGGCGTCCCAGTCCCACTCCCCGACGTTCTTGTTCGAACGGAGAAGATATTCCTGTTCCTCGCCGATCGAAAGCCCGCGGCTCGGCACCCGGACGTCGATCACTTCATCCCCACGCCCCAGGAGCTGAAGGATCTTTAAGCGCTGATGCCCGGCCAGGATCTTGTTCTCAAGCGTGATCGCCGGGATCTCGACCAGATCAAACTTGATCAGAGACTTTTTCAGATCCGTGACTTGTTGTTCCGTCAGCTGACGCGGATTGCCGTCGAACGGAACGAGGTCATTGATCTTTCGCTGTTCGGTATGCCATTTTAAGTTTTCCACGCTGTCCCCCGTTTTAAAGTTTTCGATATTCCGCCATGTATTCCGACATATAATCCGGATGTCGTTTCCGCCATTCCTTTCCGTTCTCGAGCTTCCTTGCTTTTAGACATTCCCGGTCCCCGCATAAAATCTGATCCCGGTGAACCTTCTCAAACGTTTCGCCGCAAACGTGACATCGATCCCCGTCCATGATCCCGACCCCTTGCCCTGCCCCGAGTTGTTAGACCGGCACCCACTTCCGGCCGTTGACTTGTTCCCAGTCCCTGCTTGAAAGTCCCATCCGCTTCGCGCGCTGCCTGCCCCTCTCGCGCGCGATCACCGGCTTCGTCACGACAGCCACCGGCTCCGGCTCCACGACCGCGACCGCCTGCCCCTGCTCCGGTCGCTTAAAGATCCCCCTGATCCACGCCACCACGATCCCGATCATCCCCGTCCCCCTTTCCGTTTTACCCTATCCGCACCCGCCACGTATGCCGATAAGGAGCTTCGCCCTGTTGAAAATCGAACCTTCGCCCCCACATAATCGACAGCATAAAACCTTTCATCCGTTCCCAGTCGCGCCCAGCATAAAAATAAATCAGCGGATCACCTTATAGGGAATTTGAGGATAGTTCCCCTCAAAGAGTTTTCGCTTGAGATCCCAAACGTCGGTCGCGTTCATTTTTTTCTCGCCTTTGCCCCTTGCAGACAATTTTCCCACCGGTCAATAAACCGTATGTTTTCTTTCGTGTAATTCCCTTTTGGGTCTATTCGGTCTATGGATGGATTTTTTAGAAGATGCGCTTTGTCGCGCTCCCATACCGCCTTAACTTCTTTTCCAGTTACAAGGAACAAAATCCCCTTATCCTTGTACTTTCCTCGAAGGCATCGACCGCGAGCCGCAAAATAATGGTTAGACCACCTATTTTTTTCGAGCCATTTTTTCCTGTAAACGCTGAACTTTTCCTTGTTGTTCTGTCTCCAAAGTTTATTTGTTTTGC
>SESE01000112.1_pt1 | contig 35152 bp, 33 predicted proteins | sample 3171371 | NCBI WGS metagenome assembly SESE01 (sample SAMN06051881, study PRJNA518727) | freshwater metagenome | biome: subpolar coniferous forest; feature: holomictic lake; material: water; isolation source: holomictic Lake 442, 13 m depth | place: Canada: near Kenora, Ontario | collected... | reverse complement strand
TCTTGAAGCTGGCGGCCCGCCTGCCGGAAGTGGCTGTGGTGGCTATGTGGTCGGTGAATCCGTTGCCCTGCTTCAGGAGCTTGGTCTTTACGACAAATATGACGTTATCCTTTTTGACGTGCTCGGCGACGTCGTTTGCGGTGGTTTTAGCGCCCCGCTCAACTATGCCGATTATGCCATCATCATTGCCACCAACGATTTTGACAGCATTTTTGCTGCTAATCGCCTCTGCATGGCCATCCAGCAAAAAAGTGTGCGTTACAAGGTAAAGCTTGCCGGTATTGTTGCCAACCGGGTTGATTATACCACCGGTGGCGGGACCAATATGCTTGACCAGTTCGCAGAAAAAGTGGGAACAAGGTTACTTGCCAAAGTGCCCTATCACGAACTCATCCGCAAGAGCCGCTTCGCTGGCAAAACCATGTTTGCCATGGAGGAGACCGAAGGAAAAGCTGAGTGCCTTGTGCCTTACAACGAAATTGCCGATACTTTGGTTCAGGATGAACCCATTGCGTCAATTCCTGTCCCGATCGGTGACAGGGAGATCTTTAAAATGGTAAACGGCTGGCAGTAGGATAAGGATAATCAAACTATGGCATCGGCATCGAAAACAACATCAGCATTTCTTGGTGCCGCTCTTGTCAGCGCAGCTATGGCGCTGCCTTCAGTGCAGTTTGCCTGGGCTGACGCTCCTCCGGAACGGGGAACAATCAGTCTGAAATATCTCAATTATCAGGACAGTCAGACCGGAGACACTGCAGTTACTGCAGGAATGAGCAGGGACCGGATTGCCGTCAATGCGCTTTCGATGATGGTCGTAGCACCAATTGCCGGTGAATGGTCAATTGGTGCGTCGTTCATGGAGGATTCAATTACCGGAGCTTCACCGGCCTATCACTCCTCTGGTTTTCCCGCAACCAAAGCAGTGTCAGGAGCCTCAGGGGAATTGCGCCATGCGGGCGATCTCAATCTTACCCGGTATTTATCAAAAGGAAGCGTGACCTTTGGCACAAGCTATTCCAAAGAGTCGGACTATATCTCCCGAGGTGCTTCTCTTCAGGGAAGTCTCTCGACAGAAGACAAAAATACGACCTTTACATTAGGCGGTAGTTTCTCCGACGACACCATAAAACTTGATGCACCGAATGTTGTTGCTGTTAAGAAAAGGGACGGGGATGAGCAAAAGCATGTTGTTGCGGGCTTGTTTGGCGTGACGAAAGTATTATCGAAGAGTGATATTGTACAGTTCAACCTTGGATATTCGAATGGAACGGGCTATTTCACCGATCCATACAAGGATCCAGACAACAGACCTCGCGATCGCAACAATACGACTGTTTTGACCCGATGGAACCACCATTTCAACGGTACTGACGGTACCGCTCGGCTTTCATACCGTTACTACACCGACACTTTCGGTATACGAGCGCATACGCTTGGTGCTGAATATGTCCAGCCACTGCAGAATAGCTGGACGCTTACCCCGCTGTTTCGACTTTACATTCAAAGCGAGGCTGACTTTTATGTGTCTGCAAGTGACGCCGAAAAGGCAGATCCATCAAGAGCAACGCAGCCTCCTGCTGGTGATCTCTATTATACAGAAGACCAGCGGCTATCAGCTTTTGGAGCCCTCACTGCCAGCGTAAAGATAAGCAAGCAGTTGAATAAGGATTGGCTAGTTGACCTGAAATTAGAGAAATATGAGCAACGAGAAAATTGGGGCCTGAATGGTAAAGGCGATCCTGGAGTGGCTGCTTTTCATGCCCAAAGCGTGCAGGCTGGCGTATCAAGAGAGTTTTGACTCCGGAATGGTTCGAGAATCCCCGGAGTTACCCAAAAATGTCAAATCTCACAACGGTAATTACACCTTATATCCCCATTCTCTTTCCGAATATCTGCCTTGATCGTTGTCTTCGGATTGATCAGCTCCTGTAAAAGCGCAGTGAAGGTGCCGAGATAGAAGTTTCCGACAACTGGCAGGGTTGGAAAGGTGACCTTCACCGATATTTCGGGTGGCCGTGTCATCGTGTAGGCGAACTCGCCGCTTCCTGCAAAAGTCCAGGCATTTTTACTGATGGCAAAGAGGAAGAGCTGGAATGCCGGGCGTGGCGGAAGAAGTTTTACGAATTTCTGGAAGATGCCGGGAATGCGGACTTTCAGAAGGTATCGGGCCGTCCGTTCTCCAGACTCTTGCAGGATTCTGGAGGTTGCTGTCTCGCCGATCTCTTTTTGCAGCGCACCGACAAGTGTGTGAAATTTTGCCTCTTCGACCATCTCTTTTGGCAGGTTTCCGACAAGATATCCCTGGCCGATTTTGCTCAGCATTTTTTCAGTTTGACTTTTGCCGTAGGTCGCCTCAAGAGCGGCAACGGTCTGTATAATGGAATTGGGGCCTATCCTGGACGGTGTATTCATCAAAAATTAGTTTTGGTTTACCGGGAAGTCTTGATAGTGATATCGATATTTCTTGTAGTCCATCGGGCACGTACCGTTACTTTTTCGGGATAAAATCCGAATGGTTCGGCTGGTTGAAACGGCTCGATGGAGCCAGGGTTCCATTGCTGTTCAGGATCAGGCTTTTTATTGCCATAAGGAACATGGGCGCTGACAATGTAGCTGCCGGGAGGAAGTTCAGCGAAGGAGTAGTGAAATGTTCCTTTTCGGTCGCGAGTGGCGGTTGTGCTGTACGATCCTGCAGAACCCGATGCTTCAATAATAACGTATTGCCCGGAGGTAACGCATGTTCCCGAGATGCTTCCGGTTTCAGCCGCTGCTGGCACCTTGCTGACTGGTGGGGATTGAGCTCCACTCTCCCTTCCTGAAAACCTGAAGAGTAGATCTGAAGATCCGGCGGGAACAAGAGCCATACTGCTCAGGCCAATCTCTTCCTCGCCGACAGTATAGCGCAAGTCATTGTTTCGATCATGAATCGCAATAATCCTGTATGATCTGGCTGCTATGTGCCTGAAAGAGAAAACTCCGGAGGGATCTGCCTGTATAAGGTAATCCGGCTCTCTGGCCAGCAGTTTTCCGCTTTCTGCGCTTTCAGGATGTTCGGCAAAAGCGAGTATCAGCGCATTTGTGGCGGGAGAACAGTCATTGTTGATGACCTTTCCGTTGATTGTTCCGCTATCGATCACTGCACCTGTGGAAAATGCCATGGAATAAGGAGCTGGCAAGGTTAGTCCCCGGTTATCCCTGAGATTCTTGTCGAGGGTGAGAATATATGTTTTGTTTTGTTGCAGAGGTCTGTCCAGACTCAGTATCGTGTTTTTTGCGTCAACGGTAATATCGTATCCTCCGACAGAGGGAGTAAAGTTGAGTGCCTTGAGCAATTGCCGTGCGGTAACGTAGTGGTTGAAGGTCAGGCGAATCGTTTTTGTTGAAACATTAACGGTCGATGGAGCAGGATCGGACAATAGTACCTGCAACGGCGTCGTATCGGCTGCTCCTCCCGAAGGTGGGCGATCGGAAGCACAACCCCCAACAAGCCACAGCAGGAGAATGAGGAGCACGCGCATGGTGCGGGAGGTACTCTGCATGAAAATCCTTCAGTTCTGTGGTGAGAGAGGCTTGATTGTATCTGACCGTGAAAATTCGTAAATTAGAAACTAATGTGGTTCTATGAAAGTTTTTCATAAAAAATTATAGATTGGTTGTCATATAGATGTCCAGACGAAATTTCAAAGTTCTTTATGTCTCAGGTGAAGTCTCTCCTTTTGTAAGAATCAGCCCGCTTGCTGATTTTATGGCATCTTTTCCTCAAGCTATTGAGGAAGAAGGGTTTGAAGCGCGTATCATGATGCCTAAATACGGGACAATCAATGACAGGAAGTTCCGGCTGCACGATGTTTTGCGTTTGTCAGACATTGAGGTTCATCTCAAGGAAAAAATAGACTTGCTGGATGTCAAAGTGACGGCGTTGCCTTCAAGCAAGATCCAGACATATTTTCTCTACAACGAAAAATATTTCAAGCGTAACGGTCTTTTTACTGACATATATAATGGAAGCGATCTGAAAGGAAACGTTGAAAAGGTGGTTTTCTTCAATGTTGGTGTGCTCGAAACCCTGCTGCGGCTGGGGTGGAAGCCTGACATTATTCACTGCCATGACTGGCATGCAAGCCTTGTTCCCCTTCTTTTGAAAACGGTTTACGCTTCCAATGATTTTTTCAGGGATGTAAAGACAGTTTTTACTATTCACAATATTTATCGTCAGGGTATTCTGCCATACAAGGCATTCCAGCGGCTGCTTCCTGATGAGGTCTGTTCCGCTCTGTATTGCAACAATGATGAGGTGAATCTGCTCTATACCGGCGTCGAACATGCCGACCTTCTTACGACGACGTCGAAAAGTTATGCCGAAAAGATTGTGCATGATGCTCCGCAGACTTATGGGCTTGGTCGTGTTCTTGGAGAGTATCAGACGAAATTTTACGGCATTCTTAACGGTATCGATATCAGGCAGTGGAATCCTTCGACCGACAAGCTCATCAAGAAGCGTTACAGTATTGAGCATATAGAGGGCAAGCTTGACAACAAAAAAGCTTTGCTTCTGGAAGTGGGACTTCCATACCGTGAAGGTGTGCCTGTGGTGGGCGTGATTGCTAATTTTGATGAGTTTCAGGGAGCAGATCTTCTGCAGCAAAGCCTTGAACAGCTTGCAGCGCTCGATATTCAACTCGTGATCAGTGGTTCAGGTGACAAGAATTATGAAAAAGTCTTTCAGGATTTTGCCCTGGAGCATCCCGAACAGGTGAGCGTTCAGACCGAATATTCCGATGCTAATTTTCACTTGGCCATTGCCGGGCTTGATATTTTGCTTATGCCGGGCATGATTGAATCGTGCGGTATGATTCAGATGTTTGCCATGAGCTATGGAACGATACCGGTAGCTTATGCTGGTGGCGGGATTGTTGAAACCATAGAGGATCATGGCGAAGAGAGCGGGTCAGGATTTATTTTTTATGATTATACCAACCATTCACTTGTTGACAAGCTTCAGGAGGCTCTCGACTGTTTTTATGACGAGGAGAGCTGGCTGCGGATTGTAACCGAGGCTATGACCCGCGATTTTACCTGGAAAAACTCGGCAGAAGAGTATGACCATTTGTACCGTGAACTTCTTGAAGAATAGGTGGTTATGGCGCAAACAATAAAGGTTCTCTTTCTTGACCGGGATGGTACAATAAATAAGGATACAGGCTCTTATATCGCATCGAGAGAGCAGTTGCAGCTTATTGATCGTGCTGATGAAGCTATAGCGCTCGCAAGGAGTGCCGGTTTTCTGATCGTTATCGTCAGCAATCAGGCGGGTATTGCCAGAGGGATAGCTACCGTCGAACAGGTTGAAGAGGTGAACCGCTATCTTAATGAGCTGCTTTCGGCCAAAAATGCAGGGTTTGACCGCTGCTATTACTGTCCCTTTCATCCAGAATACCCTCACCCGGAGTATGACCGTTTCGTGGATTTTCGGAAACCGGCAACGGGAATGGTTGAGCTTGCCATCAATGATTTTTTGGCAGAAGGTCTCATTGTCGACAGGGGTGCATCGTTTTTTGTCGGAGATAAAACGATTGATGTTGAGTGTGGTCTGCGTGCCGGACTCAGGCCGGTACTGGTAAGGACCGGTCATAATGAGGAGGAGCTCTGTTTGGCGCGGAACATTATTCCTGAATTTGTGGCTGACGATCTCTATCAAGCTGTGACGGAGTATATCCTTGCCTCTTCCTGATGCTGTTTCTTGCTTTCATGTCAGCCTTTTCAGGTTATGCTGACTCTCTATGTGCATATTCCATTCTGTAAATCGCGCTGTTCCTACTGTGATTTTTACCTTGTAACCCGACAGGAGCATATCGCTGCTTTTTTTGAGGCTCTTTCTCTTGAATGCGCATCCCGATCGGCTGATCTGAAAGGAAGAACGGTTGGTGCCATTCATTTCGGGGGCGGTACTCCTTCCATGGTTCCCGTGCACTATCTTGCCAGATGGCTTGACGACATTGCCGCGCTGTGTACGTTTGCTCCCAATATTGAAATAGCGCTTGAAGCCAATCCTGAAGATCTCTGTTGCACAAAAATGGATGAGCTCCGGGCGGCGGGTATAACGAGGCTCAGCATTGGCCTTCAGTCTTTTAGCTCCGAAAAGCTGCGGGCGCTTGGTCGTGCGCATACGGCGCCTGAATCACTCCAGGTCACCGCCGGGGCGCTTCAGAGGTTTGACTCAGTGAGCATTGACCTGATATGCGGAGTTTCCGGCGAGGATCTGCCGATGTGGGAAGCTGATCTCAATGCGGCTCTGGCGCTGCGGCCTCACCATCTTTCAGTCTATATGCTTTCGGTTGAGCCGAAAACCCTTTTGCATCGGAAGATCTCGAAAGGCATACTGACTGTTCCAGACGAAGCCGCGCAGGCTACCTTCTATGAAACAGCGATCAGAGAAGTGGCGATGCAGGGGTACAGCCATTACGAAGTCTCCAATTTTTGTCTGCAGGGTCATCATTCCCGATACAATCTTGCAAGCTGGCGGCGCGAGCCATACCTTGGCTTTGGCCCTTCTGCACACAGTTTTCTTGTTTCTGAAGAGTGCGAGATCCGTGCGGCCAATGTGTCAAGCCTGACTCGTTATATTGCCACTCCCGAAAATGCTGTGGTGTTTCGTGAAGAATTGTCGGATACAGAGCGCTTTACTGAACAGGTTTTTCTTTCGCTGAGAATAAACAGCGGTCTTGATGTTGAGTTTTTGCGAAAAGAAAATAAATTGGGGCACGGCTTTTCACAGACTCTTGATCTCTTTGCAGAGAGAGGATGGATACAGCAGCAGGCGGGGCTTCTTTACCTGACCGAAAAAGGTTTTTTGTTTGCCGATTTTATTGCAGAGGCTCTTATTTTTGGATAATCAAAGTTACAATCAGCGCACGTTTCACCCATGACACACCGGACGATTAACCGCACTCTTTCTGCTCTTCTTTTTCTTTTTGCCGAAGTTTTATATCTCCGCACCATGGCTCCCACCTTTTCGTTCTGGGATTGCGGGGAGTTTATTGCCACAGCCTTTACACTTGGAATTCCACATCCTCCCGGATCGCCGCTCTTTCTGCTGCTCGGTCGTCTCTTTTCCATGATTCCTTTTTTCAGTGATACCGGTGCACGGGTTAACCTGATCAGTACTCTCGCCAGCGCAGCAACTATCATGCTGACTTATCTCGTCACGGTGCGGTTGATTATCCTCTACAGAAAAAGTGAGCCTGAACTCTGGAGCCCGGCTGAAAAAATATCGGGCTACGGTGGAGCTGTTATCGGGGCGCTTGCCCTTGCCTTATCGGACAGTTTCTGGTTTAACGCTGTTGAAGCTGAAGTGTACGCTCTTTCATCGCTTTTTACGGCACTGGTGGTCTGGCTGATTCTCCGCTGGTATGAGGAGGATCCAAAACCCGGACATGAACGCTGGCTGCTGCTCGTCATGTACGTCATAGGGCTGTCGATCGGGGTGCATCTGCTCAGCCTGCTTGCAGTATTTGCCGTTGCTTTGCTTTACTACTTTAAAAAGTATGAGGTGACCTTTAAATCCTTCGCACTGCTCATTCTTTCATCGTCCGGCCTCTTTTTCCTGATTTATATCGGCATCATCAAGGGGCTTCCGATGTTGCTGCAACTGACCTCATGGTGGGGATTTCTTCTTTTTCTCGTGGTACTTGGCTATGCCGTCTGGTATTCACACACGCACCGCAAGGCGCTTATGAATACCATCCTGATGTCGCTGTTTCTCATTATTATCGGGTATACATCCTACGGCATGATTTTTGTTCGGGCGCAGGCAGGGCCACCGATCAACGAAAACAATCCTTCGACCTCAGAGACCTTTTTTTCTTATCTCAACCGCGATCAGTACGGTGATATGCCACTTTGGCCGAGACGCTGGTCGCCGGAGCCGGTGCATCAGTATTACTACCAGCAGTATTCAAGCGATCTCGACTATTTTCTCACCTACCAGATGCAGAAGATGTACTTTCGCTATTTAGGGTGGCAGTTTATAGGACGTGAGCATGATATGGAAGGGGCCGGAGTCGACTGGTCGGTGCTTTGGGGTATCCCTTTTCTTGTGGGGCTTGTTGGAGCGATAACCCATTTCAGGCGCGACTGGAAGATGGGACTGGTTGTGACTGCGCTCTTTGTGCTTACCGGTGCCGCGCTTGTTATCTATCTTAACCAGACTGAACCTCAGCCAAGAGAGCGGGATTACAGTTATGTCGGCAGCTTTTTCGCCTTTGCTCTCTGGATAGGAGTCGGAATGGAAAGCATTTGGCATTGGTTTGGTGAGAGGTTGAAACTGAGCAGTCGCAAAAACCAGATGATTCTTGCCGGGCTGACAGTCGCTACAGGCCTCTTTCTCATAAACGGAAGGATGTTGCAGGCCAACTATCGGATGCACGACCGTTCGGGTAACTATGTTCCGTGGGACTGGGCCTGGAATATGTTGCAAAGTTGTGAAAAAGATGCCATTCTTTTTACCAACGGCGATAATGATACCTTTCCTTTGTGGTACCTGCAGGAGGTCGAACGTATCAGAACCGATGTGCGGGTGGTTAACCTGAGTCTTGCCAATACAGGCTGGTACCTTGATCAGTTGAAAAACAGCAGCCCGCGCGGTGCAAAACCCGTTGCCTTCAGTTTAAGCGACGGAGAGATTGCCAGTATTACTTATGTCCCTATTGATTCAGTTGATGCAGTGCTTCCTTCATCACCAATCCGTCAGCAGCTTTTGCGTGAGTCACGACTTTCTGCCTTGTCGCTGCCCTCCGAACCGCTCGACACCATGACCTGGTTGCTGAAGCCCGGATTGACGTATGATGGACAGGGATATCTCCGTCCGCAGGATATTGCTGTATATGAGATTCTGATGAGCAACTTTGCCCGTCGCCCGATCTATTTCGCCTTGACGGTCGATCCAGAAAGTATGATCGGGATTGAAAACTATCTGCGTCTTGACGGCCTTGCCTACAAGGTAGTGCCGATTAAAAGTGTAGATCCTATGAGCTATGTTGATTCGGCGCGACTCTACAGGAACCTGATGAACGTCTATCGTTACCGGAACCTCAATAACGCCCAAGTCACTCTCGAAGAGACTTCACGAAGGCTTTGCAGCAATTACTCTCCCCTGTTTGTCCGACTTGCCCTTGAACTGGCCACTGATCCTGAGGGAACACTTCCCATAAGAGATGCCTCGGGTGCAGGGCGTAATGTCCGGCGAGGAACACTTGCATTGCAGGTACTTGATACTTCTGCAAAACTTCTGCCTCTTGCCCAATATCCTCTTAACCCTGAACTTGCCGGTTCGACCATCGCTCTTTATGTACGCCTTGGCGAAAAGCAGAAAACCTCTGTGTATATTAGTTATCTTGAGCAGTTAGGTGTCCATTCCTCGCCAGCTTCTGACCCTCGCCTTTTTTATGTTCTTGCCAAGGCGTATCGGGATATTGGTCGCAACGATGAGTCGAAACGGATTATCCAATTGCTTTCCCGTGAGCTGAAGGAGCCTGCGTTGGTAGAAGAGTTTGAAACAATGAAGAAATAAATATTATGCAGACCACAATTCATCCAACTGCCGTTATCGGCCAGAGCGCCGTTCTTGGTGAAGGCGTTACGGTCGGTCCCTACACTGTCATTGAAGACGATGTAGAAATAGGTGATGGCACCAGGATATGGCCCCATGTTCATATAGCATCCGGTGCGCGGATCGGCAGCGAATGCAAGATCTATTCTGGAGCAGTGCTTGCCACCGATCCTCAGGATCTCAAGTTTTCGGGCGAGAAGACCTGGCTTTATGTTGGGGACAGAACGGTTATCCGGGAATGTGTTACCCTTAATCGTGGCACAAAAGCAAGTGGTAAAACCGTTATCGGCTCCGACAATCTTTTTATGGCTTATTCGCATGTTGGCCATGACTGTGTCATCGGTAATCATGTTGTTGTCGCCAATTGTGTTCCCTTTGGCGGCCACTGTGAGGTTGGCGACTATGTCGTTATCGGAGGTGTTGCTGGTGTGCATCAGTTTGTGCGGATCGGTCGTTTTTCAATGGTAGGAGCACTCTCCAGAGCCACCCTTGATGTCCCTCCTTTTGTTATGGCCTCTGGAAATGAAACTTTCCGTTTTGAGGGACTGAACAGTATTGGCCTTAAACGCAGAGGATTTAGTTCGGAAAAGATAACCATGATCAAGGATGCCTACAGGATTATTTTTCAGTCAGGGCTCCTGCTTTCCAATGCTCTGGAAAAGGTAAAATCGGATCTTCCCCCTGAGCCGGAACTTCTTGAAATTCTGGACTTTTTCGCATCAGGTACTCACGGCAGAAAATTTATCAGACCGTTCAATCATCAGTAAATTAAATGTTACAGTATGTCTCCATGGGCAATTGGTATAGATCTTGGCGGTACGGCAATCAAGGCTGCGGTTGTTGATAAAGAGAGTGGAATTCTGACTGACAGCAGGATTTTCACCGATACGGCATCGGGCCCCCAGGGGATTGTCAGGCAGCTTGCGGCAATTATTGCTGATCTTTATCGAGCGGCATCCCGGACAATTGATCCCCTCAATTTTGCTGGCGTTGGACTGGGAGCCCCTGGAGCGGTTGATACAGAGAGGGGAGTGCTGAGCTATCCACCAAATCTGCCTGGTTGGTCCATCTTTCCCTTGCGTGATGAACTGCAAAAGTGCCTGAAGGAACAGGAGCAGCTTTCTATGCAGGTTATTCTTGATAATGACGCAAATATGGCGGCTTTTGGTGAAGCTGTCTATGGTGCTGGCCGGGAGTTCCGGGATTTTCTTATGGTGACCCTCGGTACTGGAGTGGGTGGAGGGATTGTGCTGAACAGAAAACTCTATCGCGGCGCTCATGGTACTGCAGGCGAAGTCGGCTTCATGATTCTTGACTTTGAAGGGCCAGCGCTTCATGCCGGTATACGGGGTACTCTTGAAGGCCTTATCGGAAAAAAGGCCATTGTGGCGCTTGCACGTCGGATGATTGAAGCGAGTCCTTCTGGTTCCTCTGTCGGTAAATTGTGTAACCATGACTATACCCGCCTTTCGCCGCGCCACCTTGAATATGCCGCCCATGAAGGAGACAAAGTTTCCCTTGCGGTCTGGGAAAGAGTTGGCACCATTCTCGGTGTGGGGCTTGCAAACGTCACAGCGCTCATGGATATCAGAAAATTTGTTATTGGCGGCGGGATTTCAGCCGCAGGAAATCTTATATTTGTTCCTGCACTCAATCAACTCAGGCACTCCATGCTTCCTACCATGCATGAAGGTCTTGAGCTTGTGCCAGCTTTTCTTGGCAACAAGGCGGGAATGTATGGCGCTGCCGCCTTATGCTTCGGCTAACCATAAAGGGAGTTTGCCATGCGAGAACAACTGCTTCACCTCCTATTTCCTCACGTATGTCTTGTCTGTCAAAAACTTCTTCTGCCCGAAGAAGAGTACTGCTGTAGTGCCTGCAAGGAGACCTTTGATCCATTCAAAACTCCTTCAGAGGCAGAAGATGCTTTGCGACAAACTGTTGTTTCCCATTTTGGCGATCATTTCCAGTTTGAACGGGCCTGGTGTCGCTACCAGTTTCACAAGAAAAGTGCACTGCAGCAGGTGCTGCACTCCATGAAGTATGAGGGGCTTTATAATCTTGGAAAAAGTTTTGGTCGTCAACTGGGCGAGTGGATGCTCTCGGAGGGAGATATCGGCGATATAGAATGCATTGTGCCTGTTCCGCTTCACCGGCTTAAAAAAACAGAGCGTTCGTATAACCAGTCAGAAAAAATTGCCGAAGGTCTCGCTCAATCGCTGAAGCAACCGGTACGCTCCGGGCTCCTTGTCAGAAAACGGTATACCGTATCGCAGACAGGGCTTTCTGCTCAGGCACGACAAAAGAATTCTGAAGGTGCATTTTTTGCTTTACAAGGAGTTCGTGGTTGTCATGTGTTGCTTGTTGATGACGTTGTGACAACAGGCGCAACCCTGGCTGCCGCCGCCCAGGCACTGCGCGAGAGCGGGGCTGAAAAAGTTTCGCTTGCCGCTGTTGCTTTAGCCGCAAAGGAGTAAGGAGCTCATGGAACTTTTTTATACTTCGACAGAGAACATCGATCTCCAGGCGCAACGCCTTGTTCTTGATGGTGATGAGTTTCATCATCTGGTGAGGGTGCTGAGAAAAAAAGAGGGCGAGAGGATTTCTGTGACCGATGGTTTTGGCCTGTGCTGCGAGGTAAGCATTGTGGATGTCGGCAAAACTTTACTGCGAGGTAAAATTCTCAGTCATACAAGCTTTGAGCGTCCAAAAACGGGCGTGACGGTTGCCCTTTCGCTGCTCAAGGCACCCCAAAGGTTTGAGCTCTTTCTGGAAAAGGCCACCGAGCTTGGAGTATCCACCATTATTCCCATGATCACGGCGAGGACGATCTCCCATGTTTCAAGTGAAAAAGTTCAGAGCAAGCTCAACAGATGGCGGACTATTGTGTTGTCAGCGGCGCGGCAGTCAAAACGGTATTACCTGCCACAGCTCGTTGAACCGCTCCCTTTCAGGAAGGTTATTGCCCTTCAGGGTTATGATCTCAAGCTGATTCCTTATGAGGGCTCAGATGTGCCGCCAGAGGTAACGTGTTGTGGAAAACAGTCAATTTTTCTGATAGGTTGCGAAGGCGGGTTTACTGCTGGTGAGGTACAGGAAGCCCAAAGCGCCGGGTTTCGCGCAATCTCGCTGGGAAGAACAATTCTCAGGGCTGAAACGGCTGGAATTTTTGCGGTAGCCTATGTTCGTTCACAGCTTCTCAAAGAGGATGGCGTGGAGTGGTTTTAAGTTTTTTGCAGGCTCACAAAAAAACGATCATGAACAACATCAAAGCAAACCAGGTTATTCTTCTTCTCCTCCTCCTGTTTATTTCGGCCATTTTTTTTGCCATGATTCGTTATTTCCTCATGGTTATATTTCTTGCCGCTCTTTTTTCAGCGCTCGCCATGCCTCTTTTCAGCCGTTTTGAGCGCTGGTTCAAGGGAAGTAAAAGCCTGAGTGCGGCAATGACGATGCTCATCATGCTGCTCATCGTTGTACTTCCCCTTGCAACTCTTCTCGGTGTTGTGGCAAAACAGGCCATCAGAATAAGTCGTCTTGCCGTACCCTGGGTGCAGCAGCAGCTCCTTGAACCTGCCGCATTTGACCAACAGCTTCGTTCGCTCTCATTTTATCCCGAAATTGAGCTGTACCGTGAGGAGATTTTGCAGAAAGCCGGAGAGCTTGCCAGCACAACAGGGTCGATACTTTTCAACACTATCTCCTCAGTGACTTACTCTGCCGTCAATGACCTTTTTCTGATCTTTACCTTTCTCTACACGATGTTCTTTTTTTTAAGGGACGGGAGGTTGTTCCTGGCAAAGACGCTCTCCTGGTTGCCGCTGACGAACAGTGATCAGTACAGACTGCTTGACAAGTTTCTTTCCGTCACGAGGGCGACAATCAAAGGGAATATGGTGGTGGGAATTGTGCAGGGTACACTTTCCGGTCTCGCTCTGCATCTGGCCGGGATCGACAGCGCCATCTTCTGGGGTACACTCATGTCGCTGATTTCGGTTGTACCTGTACTTGGCCCTCCGATTGTCTGGATACCGGCGGTCATCTATCTTGCCGCGACAGGGCAGTATCCCCAGGCCATCGGGGTTCTGCTCTTTTGCAGTATTGTGGTCGGCCATATCGACAATATTCTTCGTCCCATACTGATCGGACGCGATACTCAAATGCACGAGCTTCTTATTTTTTTTGGAACGCTCGGAGGTATCGGGATGTTCGGGCTTTTCGGATTTATTGTTGGCCCCATTGTTGCTGCTCTTTTCATGACAGTATGGGAGATGTACGGGGAGAGTTTCAGCGAGTACCTTTCAGAGATCAAAAGCGACAAACCATCCAGTCATGGGTGATCTCAACAGCAAAAAAGCGACCTTCCGATCGCTTTTTTTTGTTTCCTGCAATGAGGATCAATTTCCTCTGACCACCTCTTCCGTTGAAAAAAAGAAGGCAGCTTCGATAGCTGCGTTCTCATCGGAATCAGAGCCGTGGACGATGTTCTCACCCTTGCTGTCGGCATAGAGCTTGCGAACAGTACCTGCGTCTGCCTGGGCAGGATCGGTGGCGCCAATGACAGTGCGGAAGTCTGCAACAGCATTATCCTTCTCAAGAATTATCGGTACACAGGGCCCGGAAGACATGAACTCAACCAGCTCGCCGTAGAAAGGGCGTTCGCGGTGCACGGCATAAAATTCTCCGGCAGTCTCTGTGGTAAGCCGGATTTTTTTCATGGCCACAACGCGGAAGCCAGCACGTTCGATGTGGTTAATGACCGCGCCGACAAGATTCTTGCGGACGCAATCAGGTTTCAGAATGGTAAGCGTTCGTTCCATTATTTTTTTTTGCATTTGCGTTTACTGAAGAAAAAAAGTTCGACCGAAGATACAGAAATGCGCCGGATTATTGAAACTTATGCTGCGTCGATTTTGGCCAGCAGATCTTTCATAGGCTGATAAATAATGGGAAGAAAATCGCTGTAGGCCAGCAGTACCACGCCCGCTTCATCAACCAGCACATAAGCTCGCTGCGACATGCCCAGGAACCCGAGGGCATCGTAGGCTTTTGCAACTGTTTTTTCGGTGTCGCTCAAGAGGGTGAAGGGGAGCTGGTTACGCTCGGCAAAGCTTTTGTGTGAGGCGGCACTGTCGGAGCTTATGCCAAGCACTGCAATGCCGCGTTTTGTGAATTCGAGAACATTGTTCCGGTAGTCGCACATTTGTGCCGTACAAACAGGTGTGTCGTCACCTGGGTAAAAGATTATCAGTACTTTTTTTCCGGTAAAGTCGGAGAGTGAGACCTGCTTTCCATCGGCATCTGGAAGGGTAAATGCTGGTGCTTTAGTTTTTTCTGCAATCATGGTTGTCTGCTTTTTTCGTGTTAACCCAAGAGTTACGTTATATTCCTCTCAACATACTACTAAATTTTTGAAAAGGGAGCTGGAGGCTCCCCGTTATGGAAATTCATTTCCGGCGGGTTCCGTCAGGAATGGTGCTTTTTGCTCTTTTTCTGCTTTTTTCAGGGTGTCATGCAGGCGATAATGCAGAAGAAACAATAGCGTTGCTTTACAAGCAGGCCAATACCTGCAGTCGCAGTCATGAATATCTGAAAGCTCTTGACTTTTATAATAAGGCACTCGCTCTTGATACACTGCATGTAACTTCTCCCCGGGTGGTCAGTGCCTTGTATGAGAAAAGAGTTATCGAAGGCTTGACCGGCGAGTATGGTGAGGCGCTCAGAAGCACGGTGCGTCTGGAAAAACTTCCAGCGGGAATATTGTCAGATTCACTTCGCACCAGGATCCTTGTCGACAAGGCAACCTGGCTTCGCGAACTGGGAAATTTCAGGGATGCTGCGGCAACACTCGAAAAAGTCCTTTTGCCTTTACCGGAACTTCGCTTTGAGTTGGCATCTCTTTACCGGGAGGGTGGCGACTATGAGAAGGCGGCAATGATTTATGGTAATTTTGCGGGTCACGAGCAGGATCCGGTCACAAGGATAACTGCCTTGGCCGGGCTCCTGCAGTGCAAAGTTGCTCAGCCGCAACTCGCTCTTGAAACTACTGATGCTCTTGCCCAAAAAATTGCTGCCGAATCTGGACGGGTATTAGCGATAAAGGGAGCATTGATACCGAGGATTCAGGCGCTTAGAGCGGCTTCAAAAAGCCTTCAGCTTCTTGAAAAACAGCGCAGAAATGCCAGCTATCTCCTGTTTAAGGCCCTCATTCTGGCCGAGGAGTCGCGAAACCCCTTCCTCTTGCAGGTGCTTCGTCTGGAATCAAATGCCGTCATTGTTCGTAAAGCCGATGCCTTTCGCGAGGCTGCTGACTATTTTCGAATAAAAAAGATGCAGTACGCTCAGGCGGCATCGCTTTTCATGCTTTCCGGAAGCAAGTCGCTTGAAGGAGAGGAGCGGATTGCTGCTTTGCAACAGGGTTTTTCTCTTGGCAGGGATTGCGCACCACCTTATCCGACAAGTGAGCTTCTTCAGCTTGAAAAAAGTGCTGGATGGAGCTTGACCGGGTTGCTTCTGGAAAGATCAAGGATTTTTGAGCTTTTCGATGCCGGAGAGAAAATTGGTATCCTTGACCTGAAGCGCTCACTGGAGAGATATCCAAATAGTTTCGCGCTTGGAAAAGGCCATAAAATTCTTGAGTCGAAGGTACGTCGATTACAATATGAAATTTCGGGACTGCTTCAGCGGAAAGCAGATATTTTCATTCGTGCTGAAGGGGAGGAAAACAGCAAGGTTATTGATCATGCACTTAACCTTAAAAGAGGGAGAATGTTTGAGCTGCTTTCGGAGGTTCGGGCTATAAACCCGGTTGCAGCCGAAGCCATCCAACTTACTCCTGTAACGCTCCGCACGGTTCAGGGTGTTTTGAATGAGGATCAGGTCATACTGAAGCCTTTATTTTCAGACAGTCTTTGTGGTGTCATGCTTATTGGCAAAAGGCAGTTGCAGATTACCGGCAGCAAATTTCCTGTTGACTCGCTCCATACTGTCGAATCAGGGATACGTTCTTTTCTTGGTGAGTTAGCCGCAGCGTCTCCTCGCTCTTCTTCACTTGACAGCGAACATGTATGGTTTACCAAAGCGTTGTACGAGCCTTTTGCAGGATTAATAGGTACCTCCAGGCATGTTGTTGTTATAACCGATGATCTTTTCCCATACCATACCCTCGGGAGTGATCATTACCTCTTTCTCCAACAAAGATATTCATGCGTGCCGTCGATGAAGGAGTTTGTCCTGTTAGCAGAGAATCATGAGCTGGCTTCAGGGTCATCTAAAATATATTTTTACAGGATCAATAATCTCTCGGGAGCCCGGCTGCATAAACTGTTTTTTCCGCGTGAAAAGATTTTTCTTCTCTGGAAAAATTACAGTTGGGCTGAGCTTGAAGCACTTCGTCAGCAGATTGGCAAAGAGATGGAGAGTACTGTTTCAGGTTCGGAGGCATTGTTTGTTCTTGGCAAAAATTCTGCTGCCGGAAGTGATGCGTGGAGGTATATCTCCTCATACGGAGTCGATTAAGTAAAAAGAAGGGATGTTTTTTTTGTAACTTTGAAGAAGTATAGACTTCGTCTCATGTTATCGCTATCCGGATTTATTTATGACGGACAAAGCATCAGGTAGCAAGGCCCTGGATCTTATGGCAAGGGAGTTGAAAAATGTCAGGATTAAAAGAGAGCTTTCCCTGGAAGATGTTAGCCAACTGGTCAAGATTCACAAAAATTATCTTGAAAAAATTGAAGATGGGGATTTTAGTTTTTTGCCCAGGGTATATATTTTTACCTACATAAAAGAATATGCTCAGGAGATGGAAATCCGTAACGACGAAGCCCTTGAGCAATGCAGAAAGGAGTTGCAGGTGTATAGCTCGGTTCAGAGTAGCCTTTCTGCCGATGTGGGGAGTACACCGAGTGCCGTAAAGTCTGCTGTTGCTGAGAACGTCAAGGGTATCAGGTTACCACCTGTCAGGACAATGGTGAAAATCGGTGTCGCTTTGTTGGTATTAGCCCTTCTTGTTTTGCTTTACTTTTTTAAAAAGTAGTTATTGCCTTTTCCTCCGGACTCTGAGCAGTGGGCCAAAAGGGTCTCTTTTGTTCCTGTGTCACAATTCTCTCCGTTCACTCTATTCCCTCCATGCCCGTTTTCAGGATATTGTGGTCTTGTAAAAAATAATAGGACAGAAATAGTCTAATTAAGGAATTAATAGTGGGGTTTATTCATTTCTTAATGCATATTCGTGCTTGTCTGCTTCTACAATTGTTGTGATGAGCTATTATGTGATACCATTCAAGAGAAAGTTTACTATGGCTGAAGCAAGTCTTGTAATAAGAGTTTTTCTTGATTTTGACGCATTCAGCGCTTTCGCGGGGTATCAATTTTGGCGTTTTGATGAAAGTAGTCGTTGTGATAAAAAAAGTTTATTGGCTATTATTCGTTTTTTAATAAGGCCTTGAGCCGTAACCAGGAATTTTGAAAGTATTATGGCAGACATGAAGGTTTATTTTGATCACAATGCCACCACACCGCTGCACCCGGAAGTGAAAAAAGAGATGATTGCGGCGATGGAGATGTTTGGTAATCCTTCCAGCATGCATGCGTATGGGCGTGAAGCAAGGGCAAATGTTGAGGATGCGCGCCGGAAAGTTGCTGATTTTATTGGGGCGCAAGAGAATGAAATTATCTTTGTTGGAAGCGGATCGGAAGCGAACAATACGGTGCTTTCGCTCTTTGTCTGCTCTTCCAGCCAGTGTATTCCTGGTTCCAGGCGCGGCACCATTATTACCACTAAAATCGAACATCCCTGTGTGCTTGAGACCTCAGAGTGCCTTGCTCATCAAGGCGTAAGGGTTAAATACCTTAATGTTGATCGATACGGTAAAATTGATCTTGATCAACTTGCCGGTATGCTTGGTGATGATGTCGGTATGGTCTCCGTCATGATGGCAAATAATGAAATCGGCACATTGCAGGATATTGAAGCCATTACAAAAATGGTTCATGAAAGCGGTGCTTATATGCACACTGATGCCGTTCAGGCAGTCGGTAAGGTTCCTGTCGATGTTCGAAAGCTCGGTGTTGATTTTCTTACTATTTCTGCCCATAAAATATACGGACCAAAAGGGGTCGGAGCGCTTTTTGTAAAACAGGGAATTCCCTATTGCCCTTTAATCAGGGGGGGGCATCAGGAGCGTGGTCGGCGTGCCGGAACTGAAAATACTCTTGGTATTCTTGGTATGGGAAAAGCGGTCGAAATGAGAAAAATCGAAATGCCTGAAGAGGAAGAGCGGTTGCTTCTCCTGAAGCAGGTATTACAAAAAGGGATTGAGGAGAGTATTGATGATATCTCTCTTAATGGGCACCCAACCGATGGGCTTGCCAGTACGCTCAACGTCTCATTTACAGGAGTTGAAGGAGAGGCTATTCTGCTCTACCTGGATCTTGAAGGTATTGCGGTTTCTACTGGATCAGCATGCGCATCGGGATCTCTCGATCCTTCGCATGTTCTTCTTGCAACGGGTGTCGATGCAGAGCTTGCCCATGGATCGATCAGGTTCAGCATGGGACGAGAAAGTTCAATGCAGGAGGTGGAGTATCTGCTTGATGTTTTACCACCAATAATTAAACGAATCAGAAACATGTCAACGGCTTATATTAAAGGAGGATTGCATGCTGCAAGCAGGTGAGTGGGCATATAGCGAAACACTGAAGGAACATTTCATGAACCCGAAGAATATTCTGCAAGGGGAGAATACCGATGATTTCGATGGCGTCGGGATGGAGGGTAATCTGCAGTGCGGGGATCAGATGATGGTGGTTATAATGGTGGATAAAGAGAAGGATATTATTACCGATTGCCAGTGGAAGACTTATGGTTGTGCCAGCGCGATTGCCAGTACTTCGGTTCTTTCAGAAATGGTCAAGGGCAGGACGCTTGATGATGCCTTTCATATCTCTCCCAAAGAGGTCGCTCTGGAGCTCGGAGGCCTTCCGGATCACAAGATTCACTGTTCTGTGCTTGGCGACAAGGCATTGCGTGCCGCCATCAACAATTATTATACCCGCAATGGCCAGGAAGACAGGGTTAAGCAGGAGCAGGCCAAGGTGATTTGCCAGTGCATGAATATTACCGATCATGATATTGAGGATGCCGTGCTTGAAGGGGCGCGCACCTACTTTGAACTTCAGGAGCACACCAAGTGTGGTACCGTCTGTGGCCAGTGCAAGGATGAAACTGAAGTGCTGCTCGAAAAATTCAAGCACATACATTTTGGCGCATGAGATGATGAGGGCAGAAAGAGGGCATACTTTTTTTATTCATACGTTTGGTTGTCAAATGAACCAGGCGGATTCTGGTATTATAACAGCCCTTCTCCAGGAGGAGGGCTATGTTTCAACAGAACAGGAGGCTGATGCAGGTATTGTCATCCTCAACACCTGTGCCGTCAGGGAAAATGCGGTTGATCGTATTGAGCACTTTTTGCAGCGCCTTTATGGCCAGAAAAAAAGAGATAAAGGACTGATTGTAGGAGTGGCAGGATGTATTCCGCAGCACCAGCGGGAAGAGATGTTTTCACTCTATCCGGCCATTGATTTTCTTGCAGGACCGGATACCTATCGGACCATTCCCTCGCTTGTTGAGCAGGTTCGAAGTGGCGGAAAGCTTGCGTCACTGGAGTTCAACTCTTCCGAAACCTACGAAGGTGTTGAGCCTGTTCGACAGGGTGCGACCAGTGCTTTTGTTCCGGTCATGCGGGGTTGCAACAATATGTGTGCCTATTGTGTTGTGCCGTTTACCCGTGGTCGCGAACGCAGCCAGCCCTTCAGTTCCGTCATTTCAGAAGTCCACAACCTGGCCGCTTCCGGGTACCGGGAGATTACTCTGCTCGGACAGAATGTCAACTCTTATAGTGATGCTGATGAAGGGTCTGACTTTGCCGCACTGCTTGATGCAGTAAGTCGGGAAGCACCTCTGGCACGAATCCGTTTTACCACATCGCATCCAAAAGATATTTCCGAAGCACTTGTCCGAACGATTGCGTCTCGTCCGAACATCTGCAACGCTCTTCATTTACCGGTACAGTCAGGTTCATCGAAAATGCTTGGCCGCATGAATCGTGGCCATACCATTGAGGAGTACAGGCAAAAAATAGCCCTGATTCGTTCGGTTATTCCTGATGTCGCACTTTCAACTGATATTATAGCCGGATTCTGTGGCGAGCAGGAGGCGGATCACCAGGCTTCGCTTGATCTTCTTGCCGATATCCGGTTTGACTCAGCCTACATGTTTTTTTATTCAACCAGACCGGGAACTCTTGCTGCAAGAACACTTGAGGATGATGTGCCGGAACCTGTCAAAAAACGGCGTTTACAGGAGATTATCGATCTGCAGAACCGCATTTCAGGAGAACTTTTCCGTGAAGCGATTGGCACTGTTGTCGAAGTGTTGGTTGAATCTGAAAGTCGGCGCTCGTCGGAGCAGCTTATGGGGCGGACGGCAGGCAACCGGGCGGTGGTCTTCGATCGGGAAAACTATCAGCCGGGCGATTTGCTGAACGTGGTCATCACCGGAGCTACATCAGCAACCTTGACTGGCAGGCCGGAACATATATATTTTTTATCTTGAGTGGTATTTGTAAATTGGCGTTCTGAAATACCTGAATCATTTAACCAGCCTGTCCATTAGGCTTCGGAGAGTAGAAAAGTATGCCAGTTCCCGCAAAACTTGGGTTGGTTGATAAAGTAAGAGCACATTTGGAGCTGCTTGATCCTGTTACCTGGATCAGTGTCTTTCCCTGTCTTGCAGCGGGCGTCATGTCTTCGGGCGCGATGAGAGGTACCGTTCACGACTATCTTCTCCTTCTTGGTATTTTTTTGATGTTTGGGCCTCTCGGCACCGGCTTCAGCCAGTCCGTCAATGACTGCTTTGATCTCGAACTTGACCGGGTCAATGAGCCATCCCGTCCGATTCCATCAGGCCGCCTGAGTGAAAAAGAGGGATTATGGAACAGCATCATTGCTCTGCTACTTGCCATCGGCACAGGAGTGTTCTTTTGTGTACATATTGGTGGAGTCAGGGGTTTGGTCATACTGATCTCAATATTGCTGGCTCTTTTTGTTGCATATATCTATTCTGCTCCACCACTCAAGCTGAAAAAGAATATATTTGCATCGGCACCTGCGGTAGGCTTTTCTTATGGTTTGGCCCCTTTTTTGTCAGCAAACGCTCTGTTTGGTGATATACGTCCAGAGGCTATATGGCTTGCCAGTCTAAATTTTTTCATGGCTGTTGCCTTGATTATTCTTAATGATTTCAAATCGGCTGAAGGCGACAAGGAGGGGGGACTGAAATCCTTGACCGTCATGATCGGCGCCAGAAATACTTTTCTGGTTTCATTTATGATTATTGACACCGTTTTTGCTGTACTTGCTTATCTCTCATTCACTTGGGGGTTTGTTATTCCTGCAGTTTTTGTTCTGATTGGCCTTGTTCTGAATTTGGTTCTTCAGGTACAGCTTTTGCGCGATCCGAAGGGGGGGATATCCTTTTTGAAAGGAGCGGTTGAAGATGGTTTTGGTAATGCGATAGGGAAAAGTGATGTCCAGGAACACAATACATTTCTGCGATTTCAGGTCGCGAACAATATTTTGTTTTTAATCAATAACCTGCTTGTTGCGGGTATGGTTGGTATGAAATACATTCAAGGGCGCTGAATATTTTACATCACTCATAAATCATCAGTACACGATGGAGACTCTTCAAACAACATTATTTTCGCTTCCCGTGGTGTGGCATAATGCACTGATTACTCTTCTTACTTTTGTGTATGTTTTCAGCGTGCCACCTCTGATGGATTACCTGGTGACCAATCACTCGCTTCCAAGGGATATCAGCCGCAAAATCACTCATATCTGTGCCGGGTCTTCCATTATTTTTCTTCCGCTTTTTGTGGATGGAGGATGGTCACAGTATCTCAACATTACCGTTTTTGCTGTCTGGACAGTTCTGCTCATACAGAAAGGGCTTTTTGCTGCCGATAATGACCAGGCAGTGAAAACCATGACTCGTACTGGTGACAAGCGTGAACTACTCAAAGGGACGCTCTATTTTGTGATTGTCGCCATGATTTGTGGTACCATATACTATAAACAGCCTGCAGGCGTTCTGGCTATGGCAATGCTCGGCTGGGGTGATGGTCTGGCACCAATCATCGGCATCCGCTTCGGAAAAATGAAATACCACGTACTCAGCGATAAAAGTGTTGAAGGGAGTCTTGCGTTTCTTGCCGGGAGTCTTGCGGCTGGGCTCTTTTTTTCCTATCTCATTGTGCCTGAATCATTTAATGTTGGAAAAATTGTGATTATTGCGCTGATTGCTACTGTTGCAGAAGGAGTGAGTCCCAAAGAGGTTGATAATCTGACCATTCCTCTTGCAGTTATTGCCGCTTCCCGTTTTTTGTGAGATGAACTAAAGAGAGGGGAAATGTCGGCAATTTATTTTATCAGTGACATTCATTTTGGCCTTCAGGACGAAAAAAGCGAGCTGCTCAAGCTGGAAAAAATAGAACGACTTTTTGCCATCATCAAGGCAGAAGGTCGTTCTCTCTATATGCTTGGTGATATTCTTGATTACTGGATGGAGTTTCATCATGTGATTCCAAAGGGATTTACCAGATTTTTTTGTTTGTTGTCTGATCTTGTGCGCCACAATATTGAGGTTGTCTATATTGCGGGGAACCATGATTTTTATCTTGGTCGTTACTTTGATGATGAGCTCGGGATCAAAACGACCTATGGTATGCATGAATTGCTTCTCGACGGTCGTAAATTTGTGATTGCCCATGGCGATGGTTTGGGGAAAGGTGATCTCGGCTACAAGCTCTTTGCCCGTTTTATCAGGAACCGCTTCAACATTTCTTTTCTGTCATCGATTCAGCCAGATCTGGCTACTGGTCTCCTGAAAGGTTTATCACAGTTGAGTCGAGCGCATAAACCTGTCAACATTGCTTTCGAAACAGATCGTTTGTTAAACTTTGCAGAATCATTGGCCGCTGAAAAAGGGTTTGATTATTTTATTTGTGGACATAATCATGTTAAAGGGGTCACGGAACTTTCATCTGGATCCAGCAGGTATGTCAATCTTGGTACCTGGATTGATGGCAGTTCGCCCTATGGAGTGTTCAACAATGGTGTTCTTCAGCTCAGGGAGCTATAACGTTAATAATTATAGATAGTTGTTGTTATGAGTAATATAAACAAGGTACTGAAGCTTGGGTTGCCGAAAGGGAGTCTGCAGGATTCAACAATCGATCTTTTTGCGCAGGCAGGATTTCATTTTTCTGTTCAGAGCCGTTCCTATTTTCCCGCTATTGATGATGATGAGCTGGAAGCTATACTGATCAGGGCACAGGAGATGGCCCACTACGTAGAACTGGGTGCTTTTGATGTTGGGCTGACAGGCAAGGACTGGATTATTGAAACGGATGCCGATGTGGTCGAGGTTGCCGATCTGGTCTATTCAAAAGCCTCTATGCGGCCTGTACGCTGGGTGCTTTGCGTTCCTGAAAACTCGCCAGTCATGTCGGTGAAAGACCTTGAAGGGAAGCATATTGCTACGGAAGTAGTCAATATTACCAAGAAATACCTTGCCAAAAATGGCGTCAATGCTTTGGTTGAGTTCAGTTGGGGTGCCACAGAAGTCAAGCCGCCGGATCTTGCTGATGCTATTGTTGAGGTGACGGAAACAGGCTCTTCACTCAGGGCAAACAAGCTGAGGATAGTTGACACTATTCTGGAATCCAATACAAAACTGATTGCCAATAAAAATTCATGGAATGATCCATGGAAAAGAGAAAAAATAGAGAGTATGGCTATGTTGTTGCTTGGAGCCATCAATGCCCAAGGGAAGGTTGGCCTGAAAATGAACGCGCCGAAATCTTCGCTTGACAAGATTATAGCTATTATTCCAGCCTTGCGTCAGCCGACTGTGTCCAGTCTTGTTGAGGATCAGTGGGTGGCGCTTGAAGTCATCGTCACTGAAAAAATTGTGCGTAAACTGATCCCTGAACTGAAAAGAGCTGGGGCTGAGGGTATTTTTGAGTACAATATCAATAAACTGATCGACTGAAAAAGTTCTCGATACTTGTGAATCATGCAGGCTGCCCGCAAGGGCGGCCTTTTTTATCGCCGCTATGTTGTTTTTCTATCAGATACTGGTATCGCTTTCATTACTGGTTTTTTTAGGCATTGTGCTGAGAAACCTGCGTGACCTTCGCAGCCTTCCAGCATGCTGTTCACCGAGCGAGCACTTCGTTTCAGTGCTGGTGCCAGCCCGTAATGAAGCGCTGAACATTGAGCGATGTGTGCGTTCGCTTTTGCAGCAGGACTACGGAGCTTATGAGATTATAGTGCTTGATGATGGTTCCACCGATGCAACTCCGGAGTTATTGCGCTCTCTTGCTGGTGAGTCGGGTGGGCGCCTGCGCTCCCTTGAAGGGGAATCGCTCCCTGAAGGGTGGCATGGCAAATCCTGGGCTTGTTTTCAACTTGGGCGAGAGGCAAAAGGTGATCTGCTGCTTTTTACCGATGCCGATACCATACATCAGCCGGATGCTCTTCGCCGCTCAGTCGGTGCTCTGCAGGCATCAGGAGCAGACATGCTTTCTCTGACACCTCATCAAGAGCTTGGGTCGTTCTGGGAAAAGCTTGTGGTGCCGATGGTCTATTTCATTCTTATGTGTTTTCTGCCTCTTCGGCTTGTCTGGACAAGTCGAAACCCGGCTTTCAGCTTTGCCAATGGCCAGTTTATTCTGTTCCAAAAGGAGTTTTATGACAGCATCAATGGTCATGCTGCCGTCAAGAGCAATATTGTTGAAGATGTCTGGCTTTGCATGGCGGTAAAAAAAGCTGGTGGCACCGTTACTGCGTTTAACGGCACCGATGCGGTAAGTTGCAGAATGTACCGCAATGGCAGGGAGGTTTGGGATGGGTTTTCAAAAAACCTTTTTGCTGGTCTCGGGTACAAAACACCCGCTCTCCTTGCCATGATTGTTATGACGGCATTATTGTACATCGCTCCATATCTGTTTCTCGTCCGCTCATTGTTGACCGCAGAGTTCAGCGCATTGCTTTTTTGGCTTCCACTTTCGCAGGTCGCTGTTGTTCTGCTCAGCAGGCTCATTATTGCCGTTGCATTCCGTCAACCACTTCCGATAGTGTTTCTTCATGTTTTCTCCTGGGTTGTGTTGCTTGCCATAGCCGTCAACTCTTTTTGCGGTATAAAATTTGGCAAGGGCGCCTCATGGAAAGGGAGAAACTACAATTTTTCCTGATAGAGGAGAGAATTCGGGGAAGGTGATATTTTTTTTTAAATTGCACGACAAAAATCAGCATCTCCAATCCGGCGATCTGTTGCAGGCCAAAAAGTATCAATTCAAACAAGAGTATTGCTTATGGGTTTCTTATCGAACATATTCGGGAAAAAGGAAGTGGAGCTCAAGCTTCCAAAGGTTATTGAGGATGTCAACCTGATAAAGACGATGGAAGGTCATCTTGACCGGGTGTTGGGTGTAAAATTCAGCTCCGACGGCAAAAAACTTGTGAGTGGCAGTTTTGATGAAACGGTTATGCTGTGGGATGTGGAATCAGGTCACAGCCTGCTGACCATGAAAGGGCATGATACCTGGGTTGAGTGCATTGATTACAGTCGTGATGGCAAACGGCTTGTCAGCGGAAGCACGGACAGTACGGTAAGAATCTGGGATGCTGCAACCGGTCAGTGTCTGCACGTTTGTAAGGGTCATGATACTGCGGTACGTATGGTGGCGTTCAGTCCGGACTCAAAGATTGTGGCGAGCTGTTCTCGCGACACCACAATCCGGCTCTGGGATGTAGAAACAGGAAAAGAGTTTTCAAGGATTACTGGCCATAAATCGTATATTGAGTGCCTTGCATACAGCCATGACGGCACAAGACTCGCAAGCTGCGGTGAAGAACCAGTCATAAAGGTATGGGATGTTGCTACGGGCAAGAATATTGCCAATTACAAGACCGACGACAGGCTGTCACACGCATTGGCTTTCAGTCCAGACGACAAGTTAATTGCTTTTTGTGGACGCGATGCTCTGGTCAAAATTCTTGATGCTGCGAGTGGAGAGATTACCAGGGTACTTGAAGGCCATCAAGATGCTGTGCGTAGCGTCTGTTTCACTCCTGACGGCACAAAAGTTGTCAGTGCTGCCAATGATGAAACAGTCAGATTGTGGGACATACAATCGGGTAAGCAGATCCATCTCTATCGAGGACATGTTCTTGAAGTGCAGTCGGTAGACGTTTCGCCCGATGGCAAAATAATTGCCAGCGGAAGCGATGACCGGAAAATCAAGCTCTGGGGAATCAGGTAGGGGGATGTATTGTTGATGTCGTGTATAAGGAAGCTCTTTAGAGGTGTTTCCCGCTTTTTTTTTGTCAATTGTAAAAAAGTAGCATAAACTGCAGAACTTCCTTTTCGAATTAGCTGAAAGTGACTAAATTGACTTGGCTAAAAATTAATTGATTTTTGGGCGCTTCATGTCGAGGTTCGCTCATTGTAACGCCAAGTTTCACTGGCAAAAATAAAAAGAGGTAGGTATGGGTACTCAGGTTGAAGGAACTGTCAAATGGTTCAACGAAGAAAAAGGTTACGGCTTTATCGAACAGAAAGGCGGAAAGGATGTTTTTGTGCACCACAGCGCTATCAATGGCACTGGGCGCAAAACGCTTGTTGAAGGCCAGAAAGTTATGATGGAAGTAACTCAGGGAGCAAAAGGCCTTCAGGCTGAAGATGTAACTCCTCTTTAAATTATTTACGTTTTGTCCGGGTAACTGGAGGGCGTTGATTATGACACAAAAAAACAGAGGGCGCATCACCATGCGCCTTTTGTTTTTTGAACTCAGATATTGAGAGTAATGGCTGATGAACCAGGCCTGATTCCAGGCATCTACATCTATTGCGATCGCTGGTGCGAGCGCTGTGCATTCACTTCAAATTGTCTTCAGTTCCGCGTTGCAGCCGAAGAGATCGAAAGCGGCAATGCGTTGCAGAATTTTGATGCATTGAACCTGAAATTCTGGCAGGAGATGGGTGATGCGTTAGTGCAGGCTATGCGTCTTATCCGGGAAATTGCAGCCAGGGAGGGGATCAACCCCGACGATCTTCTGAAAGAAACAGTATTTTCCGAACCCCCCGAAAGCCTCCAGCGTGATGCCCGTGAACACCCCTGTGCGAATGCAGCCCTTCTCTATGCAGGCATGGTTAACGAATGGTTTTCTGCTGTCGATGAGCTTCCCGAAATGGAGGAGCCGTTGTTGACTCACCCCCCTCCCACTCTTGAAGAACCGATACAGGTGATCAGGCATTACCAATATTTTATTTACCCAAAAATTGTTCGGGCGATTGAAGGACGTCTTGGCAAAAAGTATGCTGCGGGCAGTAAGATGGAGGACGATGTTTGCGGTACGGCCAAAGTTGCCTTGATAGCCATTGATCGTACCCTTGCCGCGTGGAGTGTACTTTACCCGGAGTATCCCGTCCAGGAGGACAGCACGCTTTCAATTCTTCTTCATCTCGACCGTCTGCGTCGTTCAGTTGAAGTTGTTTTTCCTGCCGCGCGAGCATTTATTCGTCCGGGATTTGATGAATAATATTTGACACATCTTTTCAAGATTAAAACAATTACAAGACAGTCATGCTGAAGACAAACGAACAAAAACTTGTAGAGTTTCTGCTGCAATGCCACCCAGGCCAGCCAAAAACCAGAGGAACCTGGGAGGTTGACCATCAGGGCATACCTTTTCTTCTTCCTGCCATCGGAGGTATTACCCTGAACGTCCAGGTCGGCGATCCGGCATTCGGCTGGGCGGGCGACCATATTGAGCCAGGAGTCAGTTGTACCGCCGATACCATGAAACCTTTTGAGCATCCCAATGTTGGCCTGCAGATCTTTTCCTGTGCGGGCAACACTGCGACGGTCGCTACCGGCGAGGCCAAAGGCGCTGAAGGTCGTGTTCTCGGTCACCACGGGGGCTCAGAGCATGTGATTGTCAATTTTGATCGCGATATCAAAGAGAAGATGCTCTACAGCGACACCATCATCATTCGTGGCAAAGGGCAGGGTCTGAAACTTTCCGATTATCCAGATATCGCCCTCTTCAATCTTGATCCGACTCTGCTTCATGCCATGAAGATCCGGGAACTTGAGGGAGGCGTGCTCGAAGTGCCGGTTACCACCATTGTGCCCGCTGTCTGCATGGGTTCAGGCATTGGTTCGGCCCATGTTGCCAAAGGAGATTACGATATTATGACCAGCGATGCCGACACTGTTCGGGAGAACGGGATTGACAAGATACGTCTCGGAGACTTTGTCGCTCTGCTTGATCACGACAATCGCTTCGGCAGAGCATACCGCAAAGGAGCCATCACTATTGGTATCGTTATTCACAGTGACTGCTTTGAAGCCGGGCACGGGCCGGGCGTTACGACGCTGATGACTTGTGCGTCACCGCTCATCAGGCCGGTTATTGACCCGGCGGCCAATATTGCTGATCTGCTTGGGATTGGCACGACGTTGACGGGCAATCATTAATTGTGGAAAATTCACCTTATTCCAAATTTGAAGCAAGCGAGTTGATTCTTCGCGATGAACTTGCCATTGACCGCACTATTCTGGCAAATGAACGGACGCTGCTGGCTTATCTTCGCTCAGGAGTATCTCTGATTATAGCCGGGGTCTCCATCATGCATTTTGCTCAAACAAGCTGGTTTTGGGCAGTTGGTCTTGCATGTATTCCTGTTGGTCTTGTCACGGCGATTTTCGGTGTCTTTCGGTTTCGCCAGATAAATAAATCTGTCAGCACTGTGCGAAACAAGCTTGCAAGGATAATAGATCAAGAGTAAGCTTTAAGGGCAGAGCCGGGCTTGGAGGGCGCTTTTTTCGGGACAGGTTCACTCTGCACATTGCTTCATGGCCAGTTATAATATTTATATCTGGCCAAAACAGCGATTTTTTGTTAACTTTGGCCAGATATAGAATAGGAATGGTTGTGACTGTCATTCATCATGAGCAAAAACAACATATCAGGCCGGAGGGATGAGATCAGGATACTGGAGCGTGTTTTAACCTCTTCCGATCCTGAATTTATAGCGGTTTATGGCCGTCGGCGGGTGGGAAAAACCTGGCTGGTCAGGGAGTTCTTTGGTGATTTGGTCAGCTTTGAGATAACGGGGATGCACCATGTTACCCTGCAAGATCAACTGTCCAATTTTGCCCAATCGTTGGGCAAGGCGGCAGGAATGGCGCTCCAGCCCCAGCGGCCATCTTCCTGGTCTGAAGCGTTTGGCCAACTGGAGCAATTGCTTGAATCATCTCTTGCAAAAGAAGAGGGCAAGAAACAGGTTGTTTTTCTGGATGAATTGCCCTGGCTGAATACACCACGATCACAATTTTTGTCGGCCCTTGAACATTTTTGGAACAGTTACGGTTCACGCAAGAAGAACCTTATACTTGTCGTTTGTGGTTCAGCAGCTTCATGGATGTTGCAGAACATTGTCAGGGCAAAGGGAGGGCTTCATAACCGCCTCACCCGGCAAATCCGTCTTTTGCCGTTTACACTTGCCGAAACAGAGGAATTTCTGCTGCATCGGCAAGTCAGCCTCACCCGTTATCAAATTGTCGAACTGTTTATGGTCATGGGAGGTGTTCCATTCTACCTTATGCAGGCAGAACCCGGTTTGTCAGCGTATCAAATCATTGACAAGGTCTGTTTTTCTGCCACAGGTCTTCTTCGCACCGAGTATGAAAAGCTTTATGCATCTCTTTTTGAGGAGAGCGACCTTCATCTGAAAATTGTTGCACTGCTTGCAAAAAAACGTACAGGTCTTGGCAGAAACGAGATCGCGAGCGCAGCAAAACTTACGACAGGAGGACGGCTTACCAGAGTTCTTGACGAGCTTGAGGAATCAGGATTCATTGAGTCACGCACTCCTTATGGCAAAAAAGTCAATGACCTGCTCTACCGGCTTGTCGATGAGTTTACGCTCTTCTACTTTTCATGGATAAAACCTCTCGGGAAGAAAATACCCGATCAGGGATACTGGATGTTGCGGCAAAACAGTCCGTCGCGAAAAGCATGGTCAGGTTTTGCGTTTGAAACCCTTTGTATCAAACATGTTCGCCAATTGAAAGCTGCGCTGGGTATTGCCATGGTTGAAACGTCAGATGCCCCATGGCGTTATCAGGCTGGCAAAGATTCTGTGTATCCCGATGGAGCACAGATAGATTTGCTGATAGACCGCAGTGATGCCACCATCAACCTGTGTGAGATCAAGTTCTCCCAGGGCGAGTTTACCGTGGACGCATCTTATGCCAAAGAGCTGCGCCGGAAAATTGATGTGTTTCGTCAGGTGACCAAAACCCGAAAAAATATTTTTCTGACCATGATCACGACCTATGGTGTTACCGACAATATCTGGCGCAAGGATGTTGTGGCGAATGTTTTGACACTGGATGCTCTTTTCTGATAATATTTTTATCCGGATAGAAATAAATAACGCTATTTTATCCGGATAAAATTCTGTTTATGAACCAACAAGGTGGATGGAGATGACCGGTCAGGCGAGAGAAGCGTGCACAGCGTTTGAGGGTAGTCGTGCTCTTGCATCAGGCGAGCTGGCACTGGTCGCAGGGAAGGTGAAAGAGATGATTGATCGGGGAGAGGTGTTTTCAGCGCTGATTTTTGACGATCTCACCAGTGAGTTGATTGAGGTTGATTTTCGGGGCACGATGGAGGATGTTCTGCTTCGCATGAAGAAACCGGCAGTGACAGAGGAGCCTGCTTTTCACCGAGGGCCGGGTCGTCCGAAGCTTGGCGTTGTTCCCCGTGAGGTGACCTTGCTGCCTCGCCACTGGGAGTGGCTCAACACTCAGCCGGGAGGCGCTTCGGTAGCTCTGCGCAAGCTTGTTGAGGAGGCGCGGCGGGTGAACAGCGAGCGTGATCTTCTGCGCTTTTCGCAGACGGCGCTTTACCGCTTTATGTCAGCAATGGCAGGCGACCTGCCCGGATTTGAGGAGGCATCGAGGGCGCTCTTTGCCGGAAATCGGGAGCGGTTCAACCAGCACATTGCTTCATGGCCGATTGATATTCGCAATCAAGTTCAAAAACTTTCAGCCAATGCTTTTCGCAGTACAGGCATAGGAGAGTAGCATTGTTGGGGGGAGAGATTTTTTTTGGATTGATTATTGATTGATTATTGTTTGCTCCTGGTTATATTTTGCACAGTTAATCGAAAATAATTCGGTAAACAGGGTGTTCTTTTTAATAAAAGAATATCTTATAATCAGTTAGCGATAAAGATTTTACTTGATGCCAGCCCAAATCCTAATTGATGGCTAATTGACAGCATGGCTGAAATGCCCGCGATAAAAAAATGTAACCTGTTGATAGTAAACAAGATATCTGCCAATTTTTTAATTGATGGGTAATTGATAACGGCACTCATAAGACTACCGATACCAGTGAACGTGGCCTTGACCGGCAATCCCTGCGATGCTGCACCGACTGGAGAAATCTGCTCTTCATCCTCCCGCCATAAAAAGAAAAACCCCCCGTACAACGGAGGGCATTCTTGTATTTTATCAACTCAGCAGCAACTCAGCAGTTACGCACCGTCGAAGAGTTGCGATCCTTGATGGTGCTCTCGTCGAATTCGTCCCAGTTGTGCTCGTCGTGTTCGCGCTGGTAGCCAGCCTCTTTCAAGCCGAAGCTCATGTCGGCGACCATCTCCGGGCGCAGTTCCTTGAGGTTTTTCACCTCAGCCTCCGTCAGAATCCTTGACTTGTCGAAGCCAAGATCAATTTCGATCTTGCGGTTCTTGGTCTTGACGCGATCGATGTCGTAGAAGCGCTTGGTAATGGTGGTCTGGGCGAACGCCTTGAGACAGCCAAGCATGTACTTGCGGACATAAGGATCCTTGATCCATGGATAGCCAAAAAAGGTTTTGCGTGCGTAGAAGCGTGCATAAGATTTCAGCACAAGCTTCAGCACATCCTCACGCTCCATGTTGTCGGGCTTGATAATCGGCGTCACAAAGTTGTATTTGGAGTAGTCGCGTACCTCAACCCTGTCGCCAAGCTCCTTGAAGAGGTCGGAGAAAGGCCATGGTGTATAAATGGTCCAGTTAGCCATATCGGGATCCCAGTCTTTGCAGAGCTGGTAGGTCTCTTCAATGGTTTCAGGAGTTTCGTGTTCGAGACCCATAACAAACTGGGCTTCAGCTACAATTCCGTTTTTCTGCAGCAGCTTGATAGCAAGCTTGTTTTCCTCAATGGTGGTCTCTTTGCGGAAGCGATTCAGGTTCATCTGGCTGGCAGCTTCTGTGCCAAGCGAAACGTGGACGAGGCCTGCCTTGCGGAAAAATGGCAGCAGATCGGCATCGCGCATGATGTCGGTCACGCGGGTGTTGATACCCCAGGTAACATTAAGTTTGCGGTCGATAAGCTCCTGGCAGAGCGAGACAAACTTCTGCTTGTTGATGGTTGGCTCCTCATCAGCAAGGATGAAAAAGCCCACCTTATGCTGTTTTACCAGTACCTCAATTTCATCGACGAACAGCTTGGGACTGCGGGCACGGTAGCGGCGCCAGAACTGCCACTGTGAGCAGAAAGTGCAGGTAAAAGGACATCCTCTTGCAAAGTTAGGAACTGCAAGACGGCAGTTCAGAGGGGTGTAAATGTATTTATCCCAGTCGTAAAGGCTCCAGTCGGGGGAGAGTGTATCAAGATCTTCAATAACAGGATGCGCTGCTGTGGCGAACACCTTTCCTTCGTCGTCGATATAAGCGATGCCGGTAATCTCTCCACGGTTCTGCTTGTCAGTTCCTGCTGCGATCTCCCTGATGAGGTTAACGGTCACCTCTTCACCTTCACCGCGAACGACATAATCGGTTTCAGGTGCCTCACTCAGTACCTGCGGGTACATGAAGGTTGAGTGAATGCCACCCATAATCGTTTTGATCTTCGGATTCACCTTTTTGGCAAGCTTCATGATTGCCTGTGCCTTGAAAATCGACGGAGTGATATTGGTTGCCATCACCACATCCGGCATATTCTTGCGGATGATCTCTTCAATCTGGTCGTCAGGAATGTCGTCGGCCATGGCGTCAACAAATTTAATCTGATCGAATCCAGCTTTTTTCAGGGCACCACCAATGTAGGCTACCCAGCTTGGCGTCCAGTTACCGGCAATTTCGGCTCCACCTGAATGATAATTTGGTTGAACCATCAGTATTTTCATCGGTCTCCATCCTCCAGATATGTTTTTTTACAAAATTGGGAATGCAACACTATAACAACGTGCATCCCGCATAGACTCACAAAAAATAATGAACTGACAATTTACAATTTATTTCTAAAAACTTCATACCGCTTTCATGCTCTATAACCGCAATGGCAATTCGAAAATTCCCGCATGTTATTTGAAGAAACAACTCATTTCTTTCTAATGCATTAGCGGTGGCTGGCATTCATCAGCATGGTGTGATAAAAGCCAAAGCTGATCTTTTCACGCTTATTTACCTCCATGCTATCCTTGTTCATAGCTCTCTTCATCTCCTCATCCCGAATCATCTGAATGGTGGTTCTGCGCTCCTTTTTGGGGAAATAGCCACCAGCCCAGTGCATAAGGGCAAGAAGGTTATTGTAAGGGGCGTATGTAAAAATAATTGTCCCTTTGGTAAGGCGACTCAAGTTGCTGAATGCCTGGGCAAACCCTTCTGCAGGGTAATGGATCAGCACGTCAAAGCAGACTACAGCATCATATTTTCCGCTGACAGACTCAATGGTGTTGACCTCGAATTCGATGTTTTTATCAACACCCTGCTTGATTGCTTCAGACTTTGCTTTTTCAACCATTTGAGATGCAATATCAACTGCTTTTACTTTGTATCCTGCTTTCGCCAGCCTGATACTGAAGAGTCCTGTTCCGCAGCCCGCATCAAGCACTGTTGCCCCTTTTGGCAATCCCAGTTTTTGAAGCCAGTCGAATGCTTTGTCCATCATCACGGCGTGGCCCTGGCGGACAGTGTTGCGTACGGAAGAGAGTTTATCGTCTCCGTAGATTGATGCCCATCTCTGAAAGCCCTGCCCGTTAAAATAGGAACGGAGCATTTTCTTATGTTCTTCAGCATTGAAAGAGCTGCTCATGGTAAAAGTTTTGTCGGTTGCGTTGTTAGCGTTTCTTTATGGTTTTCGGGAATTTTCTTAAACATCAATTCCCTCCAGGCGATCTTCAAGGTCGGAGTAAATCTCCTGGAGTTTTTCGATCATGTCGGGGTCTGCACTCCACATACCTCGTCCACTTGCTTCGAGCATACGGCCCACAATGTTTTTGAAGGCTTTCGGATTCACTTTCATGAGGCGTTCACGCATTTTCGGATCCATGGCGTAGGTCTCTGCCGCCTCCTTGTAGACCCAGTCGTCAACGCCTTTGGTGACAGCATCCCAACCAAGCATGTAA
>SESE01000110.1_pt1 | contig 35419 bp, 35 predicted proteins | sample 3171371 | NCBI WGS metagenome assembly SESE01 (sample SAMN06051881, study PRJNA518727) | freshwater metagenome | biome: subpolar coniferous forest; feature: holomictic lake; material: water; isolation source: holomictic Lake 442, 13 m depth | place: Canada: near Kenora, Ontario | collected... | reverse complement strand
CTGCATCGTCGATACCAAAAGCCTCAAACCCAGGATCTCCTCACGCAGTAGTTTCAGCTTCAATTAGCTCATCGTTGAACTGCATCGTCGATACCAAAAGCCTCAAAGCCTGTTAATAACTTTTGATAATTGTCAGCGGCTTAATCCAGAGTCCTACTTATGACAATCGCTGAGGTCCACAACGCGGGTTACGCATTGCTCAGTGCTGATACTTCTAATGGCGATGAGTTCGGCACTAATGAGGAGAATCTTGCGGCCCGAGTCGTTTCCTTGCTAGCGGCATTCCCAGGAATTAAAACACTGAGCGCACTGGTGGCAATCGATCCAGGTGACTTAAATCCAAGTGCTCGCATTGATTACCTAAGTGCCCTTGAGCGTCAAAGCGCTTGGCTACAAGCACTTATGCAGCGGGCGATAGTTGCAGTTGCTGGCAACGACCCCTCAGCTGCGGAGAACACATGGGATGGAGTCGACGAGGCCGAACGTGAAGAAGTTGCATCGGCATTGCGCTTATCGGGTAGCACCGCTCAGATGCGCATCGATGTCGCTCGCACATTGGTTAATTATTTACCTAATACGTGTGCCGCATTGGCGATGGGAGAGATTTCCTCATCACATGCCACAGTAATTGCCAAAGAAAGTGCAGCAGCAATCCGTGATGGAATTAGTGAGTTTGCAATATATCAAATTGAAGAAAAGGCGCTTGCGCATGCTGAGTTTCACACTCCTGGTCAAGTTGCCAACAAAGTTCGAACAACAATTGCTCAACTTGCCCCTACCGAATTCGAAGCCGTTGTCGATCGCGCCCGTGAAACGCGACGCGTGAGTTGTTACAACGATACCGACGGTATGGCTACGGTTGTTGCAATCTTGCCGGCACAAGATGCCCAAACGGTCATGAAATCTATTGAGGCATACATTTTGAGGATGAATGAAATCGATGAGAAAAAGCGGAATGGGAATGGTGAACTGAGCGCCACCGATACTTGGTCATTACTTTCGGCCGATAACAAGCGTGCAGATGCTCTCACTGCAATTCTCTCATCGGCCTTGGCAACACATGCCGATGATGCCCGCCCTCACCGTCGTCCCGTAACGGTAAATGTAACTATTGATCTTCCAACCCTTCTTGGATTGGCAGAAAATCCTGGTCAACTCTCTGGCTATGGCGCAATTCCAGCATCCGTTGCACGCGAATTAGCATCGGATGCAACATGGAAGAGATTTATTACCGATCCTCAGACTGGAAATCTTTTAGATTACGGTCGCGAAAAATACGAACCTCCGCAAGCGCTCGTGGATTTCTTGCTAGCCCGAGATCGCACGTGTCGATTCCCCGGTTGTCGCCAACCCGCAACTCGAAGCGATATTGATCATGCGCAGAGCTGGGAAACAGGCGGGGAAACTAAGCCTGAAAATCTAGGGCTTCTCTGTCGACGACACCATCGATTAAAAACTCATGGACGGTGGGCGCTTGTCAGTAATCCCGACGGATCGTGCGAGTGGACCTCTCCCGTTGGCAAAAAATATTTCGTACCAGCCCGCCCCATTAACGAAACCGTTTAGCTTCCCCGCCCCATTAACCAAACCGTTTAGCTTCCCCGCTCCATCAGCGAAACCATTTAGCCTTCCCTCGGATAGGCGGAAGTTTTTCCTGCCATACTTTCGCAATGATTTGGTGGCCTACCCATACTCCAACACTGACGTATGGGTTAGTAACGCTTCGTCCACTCTCAGAAGGCGATATTCCCGATATTTTCTCAAGCTGCCAAGATCCCGTAATTCCAAAATTCACACGCGTGCCTTTCGATTACACAATGGCGCACGCAGAGTTCTTTGTCCGCGAAAAATCACCCCGATCTTTTAATGAAAAAACAGAGTTAGCTTTTGCAATTGATTATGGAAATGGTGCCGATACAAGGTTTGCCGGTGTGATCTCTTTTCATAGTATGGATCTACCTGATTTAACCGCTGAACTTGGTTATTGGATTAACGCCGATGTTCGCGGAAAGGGAGTTGGTACTTCTGCTGCGCGAGTGCTCACTAACTATGGTTTTGAAACCATGGGCTTTGAGCGTATTGAGGCACTAGTCGATGTAGAAAACTCTGCGTCTAAGAAGTTATTAACCTCAACGGGGTATAGCCTTGAAGGCATCCTGCGAAAGAAATCTCGCAGGTACGATGGGTCTCAAATTGATATGGCTTTATACTCTGTGATTCGCGATGAATGGGAGGGGCTCTAATGGAAGGTCTTGCTTATCTCGTCGCAATCTTATTGCTGACCGTCATTCTGGGTGGTCCAGTCGCAATCGGCTTAACCAAGATTAGAACTACAAATATGTTCTTAACTTTTATTCGGCGAATACTCCATGGCCTCATAGTCGCCGCTTCTATGTGGGTTGGAATAATGTTTTTCTTTGCTCCCGGAGTTCCACTTATAGTTCATCTCATCGGCCTTTTTGGCATAACTATGGGCTACATAGCCTCACGCCGAGAATATTTCCCGGATATACGACTTATAGCCCCTCTGCTTTCTAGACTTGGCATCAAGGGTGGTTCAGACACAGCCGCACAACACGGTCCACTTCTAAAGTGGCGACGTAACTGGCGATCTAAAGGTAGTGATGGGAATGGCCCTGCCGGCCAGGATTAATTAGTTGGACCAGTAACAAGATGAATGAGTTGGGCCAGTAACAAGGTTAATGAGTTGGACCAGTAACAAGGTGAATGAGTTGGACCAGTAACAAGGTTAATAAGTTGGACCAGTCGATTCGGTCAGTGGAACAAGAAAAAATGGTGGGTTCACTCCATGCACCATGTCGGTCACCTCGCCTACGCTATCTCTCATGAATCTCGATGGCAGCGATGATGAGGCATGGCAGCCGAGTATTGGTGATCTCAGTCGCCCGCTATTGACGACTGTTTTTGTAGTCTTAGATCTAGAAACTTCAGGGGGCTCGCCCCATATCGGTGCAGGAATAACTGAAATCGGCGCCGTGAAAATATGTGGCGGAAAAGTAATTGGAGAGTTTGAATCTCTAGTAAATCCAGGAACTTCCATACCTGACTACATCACTGACTTGACTGGAATATCCGATGCGATGATTCAAGGCTCGCCATTAATCGAAAATCTGCTGCCGAGTTTTCTAGAGTTCTTAGGTCCGGCATCAGAGAACATTCTTGTTGCTCATAACGCTAGCTTTGATTTAGGTTTCTTAAAGGCCGCCGCCTCATACAATAATTATCGCTGGCCGCGGTATAAGGTCTTTGACACCGTTCGATTAGCACGCTCTGTTTTAAGTAAAGATGATGTGATTGACTGTAAATTATCAACCCTGTCGCAGTATTTTCAAACGCAGACTTCGCCAAACCATCGTGCGCTAGATGATGCGCGGGCGACCGTAGAGGTCCTCCACGGAATCTTTGAACGCTTTGGTTCACTTGATATAACCACAGTCGAGGACGTTGAAGCTTTTACACGTCGAGTGAAGAGGCCGAGAGCTTACGGCTGAGTGTGACCCATATGGTGGGCCGGAAATTCATACGTTATTTTTTGAGCGTGATTAATCCTTATTACTCACTTCTTCTGCGACCCCAAAGACATAATAGGCAGCAAGGATGAGACAGATCGAGAAGGCTACAACTGGGTAAAACAAAGCACACAGAGTTGCACTGAGATAGGAAATAACTCCGATGTAGCCCTTTCTCCACAAAGATTTGAGGGTGGTGCCGGTTGCACTCGATGAGAGATGTTCATGGTCCATGAGGTGATGGATCGTCAGCATAAAAAAACCGGAAACATAAACCCAGTTAGCGCAGTAGATACCTACGGCTAACTTTGCATTTGACCCTTGGTTAAACCATGTCGCTGCCAATGAGGTCGTAAAGGGAATTGAAACGATGCCGAGAAGCAAACCAAGATTGGTGAACAGTAAATTTCGGTCAACCATCGCTACACGATCCAAGATCGAATGATGGTTAACCCAACAAACTCCAATGGATAAGAAACTAATCACATAAGCTACATAAGAGGGCCATTGGCCACCCAAAGAGTTACTTAGATGGCCCGCCGATACTTCTGGAACTTTGAGGTTGAAAACTAGCAAGGTGATGGCTACGGCAAATACGCCGTCACTAAATGCCTCCATGCGACTTGGCTTCATGGGAGAAGTATGCCCGACGTAGTTAGCAGCGAGCATGCGCAAATTTTGGTGGAGGTTTTGCGCCAAGGCGCTCAACCACTGCGCCTCGCTCGGCTATTTGAAAATGCAAGCACTTTCAATTGCCTCGCTCGTTGTGGAGGTGCCGGGAATCGAACCCGGGTCCTTCAGTGCAAAAACAGGGCTTCTACGGGCGTAGTGTGAATAACGCTTTCTCAGTCCCGAAGTTTTCCCACACAACTCTTCGACAGACTCATTTGCGAAACTGTTCTCTCACGCTGTTCGCAACACCAACGTGATGAAAAGCCCTCTATCGACGCTAGATTCCAGACCGAGAGCGGCATCTGGGCTAACGGCTTCAAACTAGCTTATGCAGCGAGTGTGAAAGCTTGCTGATTAGTGTCAGCAGTTATTTTTTGCACGGATTATTGGTTTACGAGATCATTCCGGCTTCCTCGGCCCGCTTCCCCTGCCTCAACATCCAAAGTCGAGACCGTTCACCCCCAAGTTGTTTACTGCCCCAACTGCATGAATTCATAAAAGCCTTGCGGGCCTGAATGAACTCTGCACATCAGAGGAGAAACATTTTGGAGAAAAAGAAACGTAATTCTGTTCCTCTATTTAATTGTCAACTACAGCTTGCCGTCGCAACATAGCCTCAAAAATTGAGGTATCGAAGCGGCGGTGGTGAAATTGTAGGTCAACAATGCAGAGTTTCATAATCTGTAAATCTCACGCTGCGTTACACACTAATCCTCGTAACGCTTAGAGGCCTTACCGCTCTTGCCTGATGATCCCCGTGAAACTACGCGCGCAACTTCGCGGTCAGCCTCACGCGCCTTAATCGCCTCACGCTTATCGTGGGCTTTCTTTCCGCGAGCAACGGCAATCTCAACCTTGGCCTTGCCGTCTTTAAAGTAAAGAGACAGTGGAACCAGAGTAGTTCCTGAGTCCTTGAGCTTTGCAATTAGCTTATTGAGCTCTGCTTTATGAACCAGAAGTTTGCGCTCTCGCCGAGGCGTGTGATTTGTCCATGTTCCTTCGGTGTATTCAGGAATATGCACCCCACTGAGCCATAACTCTCCATCGTTGACCATGGCAAAGCCATCGATGAGCGATGCTCGACCGAGTCGTAGTGATTTAACTTCTGTACCCGTTAGGACTAACCCGCATTCATAAACATCTTCAATTGAATAATCGTGTCGAGCCTTTTTGTTTTGGGCTATGACCTTGCGGCCTACCTCTTTAACCATAACCGCATCACCGCCCTCGCAAATATTTAGGAAACCATAAAATTCCTTAGATAGTTCCCAAGGAAAATTCGCATCGATGCAGATGCCAAGGTTTCAGGTTCACGATTGAACCACACCCTTATTCTCTCATTAAGAACAGGGTGATTAGACCTTTAAGTAGCCGAATAACTTCTTCGGTATAGAACGTGGCCTTAGACCTTTAAGTAGCGTCGAAGCGTGATGACTGAGGCAAGGGTTGAGACAAATAAACCCGTTGCCAATAAGTACCCTGAGGCGAGCCAGACTTCATTCCACCCAAAGAATTTAGTGAAGGTAAGTAGCGGCGCAACTTTGGAGTCCACCACACTTTTGAGAATGGCTAATAATCCAGTTGCTAAGCCCCATCCGATAATCGATGAGATGACGCCCTCTAGAAGGAATGGGAGTTGAATCGACCACGATGAGGCTCCTACAAGTCTCATGACTCCCGTTTCACGGCGGCGATTAAAGGCTGCGATTCGCAATGTATTGCTAATTAAAAGCGCAGCTGTCAGAACTGAAGCCAGTCCAACGAGAAGCGCACCGTTGCGCAACACATCTAGGAGTTTGAAAAACTTATCTAAAATAGTTCGTTGATCTTGAACCACATCTACACCTGGACGACCAGAGAATGCACTGACGATCACCGCAAACTGAGTTGGATCTTTTAACTTCACACGGAAAGACTCTGGAAGTTGATCCGCGGTCACATTTTGAGCGATAGCAGATTCCTTGAAGCGCTCTTGGAAACGCGTGAAGGCCTGCGCTTGTGACTCATAAAAAACGCTTTCAACTGCCGGCATATTTTGAAGATCTGATTGAATTGCTTGGCGCTGATCTGCTGTGACAACTCCACCTGAACACGATGGCGACTCCGAGAGTGATCCGCACAGGAATACAGAAACCTCAATCTTGTTATACCAATAATCTTTCATCGCACCTACTTGGGCATTGGCCAGTAGCCCGATTCCCAGTAGGGATAATGAAATCGCAATCGTCACAATTACAGCAAAGGTCATCGTCATGTTTCGGCGAAGTCCAATTCCAACTTCGCTTAAGAGAAACCGTGCGCGCATGTTTTACCCTTCCTTCGAGAAATACATTGATACCTGTTTGCTGTGATTACAAAGTGGAGTCATTGGTTTGTCGCCTATCCCGTGTATCCATAAACACCACGAACTTGATCGCGAATCACATGACCAAGGTCTAGCTCGATAACGCGCTTTCGCATCTGATCAACAATTCCCGAATCGTGCGTTGCCATTAATACCGTTGTTCCTTCGCGATTAATGCGATCAAGGAGTTTCATAATTCCAACACTCGTTGCAGGGTCAAGGTTTCCTGTTGGTTCATCGGCGATAAGAATTGGCGGACGGCTCACATATGCACGGGCAATAGCCACACGCTGTTGCTCACCACCCGATATCTCTGATGGCCGACGATCGCCTTTATCTTCAAGCCCCACGAGCTCTAACACCTCAGGAACTTCGCGATTAATCTCTTTTTGGGAATACCCGAGCACGTGAAGAGTGAAAGCAACGTTTTCGGTAATTGTCTTGTTTGGCAGTAGTCGGAAGTCTTGGAAAACGGTGCCAACTTGGCGGCGAAGCTCTGGAACTTTGTGGTTAGCAAGCGTTGCTAAATCTTTTCCAGCCACATGGATCGTGCCAGAAGTGGGGCGGTCCTCACGAAGAATCAAACGAAGAAAAGTTGACTTACCTGAACCGGACAAACCGACAAGAAAGACGAATTCGCCTTTTATGATTTCAAGACTCACAGAGTCCAAAGCTGCGCGCTCTTGACCCGGATATATCTTGGTGACGTTTTCAAAGCGAATCATCTACAACTCCCAAAATATTTCAGGCCTACGATTCATCTCCTCGTTGGCGCTCTGCCCCTAGTTTATGTAAGGAAGGCGGAAATCGGCACTTCTAACGCGCGTTCGAGCCTGAGAATTGATGTGAGATTGAGCCAATATTCCCAGTTCCATCGCAATTAGTGGGCTATGAGCTTCGGCGCCAGCGAATTCCAGCTTCGATGAACTCATCAATCTCGCCATTTAAAACCGCTGAAGTATTTCCAGTTTCGTAATCTGTACGTAAATCCTTCACCATTTGATAAGGCGCAAGAACGTATGAACGCATTTGATTTCCCCATGATCCAGAGTTATCACCTTTGAGAGCATTCATCTTTGCTACTTCTTCTTGACGGCGGCGCTCAAGTAACTTTGATTGCAGCACAGCCATCGCCGTTGCCTTATTTTGAATTTGCGAACGCTCGTTCTGACATGAGACAACAATGCCCGTTGGAATGTGCGTTAAGCGTACTGCAGAGTCAGTTGTATTAACTCCCTGTCCGCCTGGACCAGAGGAGCGATACACATCGGTGCGAACTTCTTTCTCATCAATTTCGACATGATCGCTCTGCTCAACAACTGGAACAACTTCAACGCCGGCAAATGACGTATGGCGGCGGCTTTGACTATCAAAGGGTGAAATGCGTACTAATCGGTGAGTACCCTGTTCCACCGACAAAGTTCCATAGGCGTATGGCGCACTTACGCGAAAAGTCGTTGATTTAATACCCGCTTCTTCGGCAAAGGATGTTTCCAGCACATCAACTTTGAATCCATGGCGCTCACAATATCGAAGATACATACGCATAATCATTTCGGCCCAATCGGCAGCCTCTACCCCACCAGCCTCCGAGCGAATAGTTATTAATGCATCGCGATCGTCGTACTCCCCATTTAGTAGTGTCTGAACTTCTAATTCGCCGATTGCTTTCTTAACTGAATCTAACTCGCGCTCTGCATCTGCAACAGCGCTACCGTCAGGCTCACTCGCGGCTAATTCAAATAAAATCGGTAGATCTTCGACGCGCCTGCGAAGTCCAGTTAGCTTATTTATCTCGGCTTGCACGCGCGATAAACGGCTCGTTACTTTCTGAGCATTTTCGGGGTCATCCCAAAGATTTGGGACTCCAGCCTCTTCCTCTAAAACCAGTGACTGCGCACGTAACTTGGGCAAGTCCAATACTTTTTCAATTGAAACTAGGGTCGCATCGATAGCATTTATCTCTAAAGCATATTCGCGCGCGGCCATGCAAGAAGGATAGCGGAGGGGACGAAGCGATTAATACAACCGAATTCCAAAGAGATAAAAGCCTTCCTGGACTTGATTTGTTGTGCCAACGGTTGATGTAAGAATGGCCGAACTCATCTTCGAAAATGGCACGGTGAATGGAAACCTCACCTCTGAATACGTTGAAATCTCAATCGATGAACCGTCACACTCCATGTGGGTCAATACAATTCCCTGCAATTCGTAGCGCTTCATCGATGAGTCGGAGTTACTCCAGTTATAGAGTTCTAAATTCACATTTAATAGTGCGCTATTGCAGTTAATCGGTATCGGAGAATGATCGCGTTTGGTGATGAGTGCCAATGGCGCAGTAAACATCGTTCCTTTTCCGGTGTAGTAAGCCGATTCATCTAACGTATGAACTCCGCGTTGGGCCGCGGCCTCAGTTGCCTGAGCGAGCGAACGCTTTGCAACCAAAACCGTTGCCACATCACTCATCACCATCAGGGAAGCAACGGTGATAATAAATAACCCAATAATTACAACGCTCAACGAGCCCTGCTCTTCTTTTAAGAATTTTTGGAATCTGTGCCATGGGCTCTCCTTGATATGTAAATCAGATAGAAGGCCTTGCATCGGGTTCACATCCACGGGCTGATATGTTCTTGGGCCGAAGCCTCGATTGTGCGATGTGACTGCCCGTCGGTGTAAGAAACCGTTATTCGAATTCTCCCGTTCGCCGAAAGACATGGGTTGCGCGAGCACTCGTAGCGGGCCGTAAGAGTTTGAATTTCTCCAGCAGTCAGGCCCAAGTGATTGCCAATCACGGCTAATGCTTGGGCGGAGACTTCTCGCCCAGCGCTTTCATTATCACTTGCAACATATGCCCGTAAACCTTCGCGTGCCAAAACTCTGACTATCTCTTCATTGCCGCTAATTGATGCAAAATTATTGAGGTAAATGAAGATTGGAATGAACAATGGGATTGCAAGTGCGACAAATTCAACAATTGCACTCCCCTGCTCGTTATGAGCTACCAGTCGATAGATTCGCTTTACAAAACTGGTTTCTTCATTTTTTTTCAATTGGTGGGCTCCATGATCGCAGCCCCTTTAACATCCGTCGATGGCGAGCCTCCAAATAATTCACTTAATCCCGGGACAATCCGTGGCAAAGTTGTGTGGCGTTGGGTAATTAAGACTTTGATATGAGTAAAACGATCACCTGAGTTAAGTTCTATTACTTGATCATTTGCGTAGATTTCACCTGTAATTGCACGTCGAGAAGCTTCACCTTGAGCAATCGCAGCATCTGCGTTGCGTAAATTCGTCGCAATTATGAGTTCAATTCCAATGAGAAAGAGAATGAGGAGTGGAATCAAAACCATTGCGCTCTCGACATTGCCACTATCTTTTTTCAGCAATTTGAGCATGGTTCGCACTTCGAATCGCCTTAGCGAATTCCATTCATTGCATCAAGTGAATTCTTTAAGATGGTAGTTAGCCGAGGTGCTGCGATCGTCCAAATTGCTGTGACTAATCCAGTGGTCATGAGTACAACGAGGACCCATCCAGGAACATCGCCACGCTCATCGCGAAGGCGGGCATAGAAGTTAGTGTGCTTGCGTGTTAATCCCTCGCGCAGTGAAATCTCCGCCGATACGAGTTTTGTCATTAATGTGTTCATTATTCCCCCTAGTTTTTTATTGAGCTTTCCTAATTGAGCTTTATTGATTGTTCCTTTTTGGAAGTCTTCTGCCTTCCGGTTCGATTGCCTGCGAAGCGCCTATTCCTTGTGTATATCCCGCGCCTTAGTATTGAATCGGCGCCTAACTTCTGAATCGGCGCATCAGCACTGAATCGGTGAATCGCTCCAGGTGCATGTGCACTGCGGATGGCGCGAAAAGCGATTAATAGTTGGCACCAAAGGTTCGAGATAGTTCAATTGGATCTGGGCCCCCATTAATGGCGAGCTGCCAGTATCGATATAACGAAGTGCTGTGTGTGCGGCGATTGCAGCTAATTGATGCGCAATCGCAATCGGAAACTCTTCACTGGTCCCAGGGGTGGCCGTTAACTGGCTTTGAAATCGGCCAAACCTCTCTTCGCTTCCGAGCAAAAGGCACCGTAGACATGGTGTTAAACCGGGCTGTACCAAAGGTCCGCAAGTTGCTACACCGCCAGCGGTTTTACCGACGAATAAATGATCGTGGCCATCGCGAGTGAAATGTTCGATGAGCTCTGGTTCGTAATCTCCAACAATTATTCGCAAATTTCGCTCGGGCATTGGTTCGGGAACAGAACCATGAACGGAGCCCACTTGCGATGCAACTGGAAAAAGTGACCACTCTCGCGAAAGCTCCTCAAGACGGGTGCGATAACTTAAGCCAATATCGCTGGTTCGCAAAGCGCCAGAACCTAAATCGCTAGCGCCAATAGTTGGGTGCTGTTGACTTGAACTCATTGCGACCCGGGTATTTGTAACCCCACTTGCAAGAAGGATCGAACATATCAACGTTGCAGTGCGAGAGCTGCCGAAGATTTCGACGCCAAAATTCTGTCGCGTCGAAAGCGTCTCTACTCCACCATCTTTGACTCCGGCGAGCCACGTGGCTTGACTCAGTTCAGGAGCTAATCTTTTTTGTAGCTGACTAAATGCCCCGTCAAGGCTTTGATCCTGAGTGTGAATTGCGCGTGATGCAATCGCAGATTGAAAGCGATTATGTAGAGTAATTTTATTTCTGACCGTGTCGATAAAGTTTGCATCCCTTAACTCCGAAAGCACCAGATCAATAACTTCAATAGGTGCCGATAGAATCGCACTAATCTCTTCGGGGGTTTGTGAGCCATTTAGTTGAGAGATTATTGCGCGAGCGCCGCAGTGGAAAATTTCGATGGCGTGATGTGAAGTGGCAACATAGATTGACTTTTCACCCTTAGCCAAAGCCCTGCTGATGTAGACACCATTTTTTAATCGTGGATATGTTCCTTTGTGCCGCGAGATCCTCTCGCTCTGCAGGCCTACTTCCTGTATGCAATCGTCGGCGGCGTTACGTTCCCCTTGGGGTGAATCAGTGCTTGTAGATAAATTCTCTGACTGTGTATTTACTGCATATGTAGATCTCATGTGGCTAAGAGTGCGCAGTTACGTATCGCGCTGTTCCTTCGCGCCGAATAAGTGTGGAGTGTGCCCGAGTTTGATTACTCTGCGTTAGGCCAGGCTCACGAAGCGTCGAACGCCATGGTGGGGAAAGAGGAAAACCCCAGTCCGCATCGGACTAGGGCTCTCTCTACTGCTAGACGCTCATGCGAACGAGTTTTTCGAAGTGAGCGAAATTTAATTACTAGGCTTTTTTAAGGAAAGTGCTGATCTTTGTGCCGCAGACTGGGCAAACACCTTTAGCTGTACGGCGACCTGAGTCACTGACGCTGATTGTGCCTTCGAAGTCATGCTTTTCTTTGCACTTCACGCAGTAAGCAGTTCCTTTGTATGTCTCTGCCATTCTCTTCCTCCACTCCACGCTTGCCATCCCAATGGGATGATCCCCGATTGGGGCAGGCGTTTATTAAGTATCACGATACTCTCGAGCGTTGATTTTTACGCCTACCTACGCTTACTTATTCAGGAGTTTTTTCAACGCCTCGGGCAGAGCCAGGGCGGTTTCGGCCGCCTCATAGCCATCTAAATAGGCACTTGCCACATCTGCCGTTGGAAATCTGGCCAGAATCGCCTTGAAACCCTCACCGTGGTCACTAATGTGGAGGTGAATCGCCTCATGGAAGAGGACGTAGTCAAGGGCATGGCTGGGGGCGCCTTTTAGGCGATCTGAGATGCGAATCGTGCGATCGACGCTGGTACATGAACCCCAGCGCTCGCGCATCGCGCGCCATGCCACATCTGCCGGGCGAATTGTGATCTCGGGGGCAAATACTTGGAGCAGCTCATCTATTCGCTCTGCCAGCGCACTCTCACTCATGGTGATTGCAGCCTCTTGGGCCCGTATTTTGGCGACCATCTCCGGGACCAACGCCCGTTCATCGGCCTTACTCATTCGAGCTGGGATTGAGACGACGATTCGACCGCCAGCCCTATAGGCCGAAATGTTCTTTTTGCGCCGCGTTGAGCGGATTACGACGATCTCACCCTCATTGATTCCAGGCAAAGTTGCATCGGCATCTAAATCCGCGCCATCAGGTAGATCGTCGAGGAAGCTATCAAAACTCACATACCGACGATATCTCCAGCCATAAAATAAATGAGAAACCTCAACCAAGTGTTGAGAGATTTTTCTCTCACATACCGAAAATGCGTTTTCAAATTAATCCCATTACACGATAAAAAAGCTTTTTGTCAACGCTGTGTTCAGTTGATTCTCAGGCTGTTTCCATTTAGTTTACGTCTTACGAACTCCTCGGATAACCGTTCTTTATCAGCAAGGGGAAGGCTGATACAGATTGTGCGCCCGGGGAGTTCGCTTTTTTATGCCTTGGCACAAAGTTGATTTTCTGAGTACCTGTGCCCTGACGTGATGCCAGAAGAGTTATTAAATCCGCAGTTTTAAACCCTGACTTTAAAGTGAGGATAGATCGTCGGGAATAGTAATACTGGATAAATAAATTTCGGGAATTAATAAGTCACTTGCTGTTGGCAAAATTCCACTCCAAATTTGATCACGGGATTGAATGTCTCGAAGTTTTCCAACGGAGTGCCAAAATGCTGATGCTTCGCGTGCAAGACGTGGGGAGACTTCAAGACCAAAGAGATTTGAAAAGAGTTGTTGAGTCGGCGCAGAAGTTGCACGGCGACGACGCAACGTCTCTTGCAACGCCAATAAATTCGGTAGTCGATTACCGGCTGCTAATGCGACAACTTCTTCACACCAGCCATCGACTAATGCAAGAACGGTTTCGAGTTTTGTAAGTGCATCACGTTGTGCTGGAGTTTCCTCTGGCGTAAAAATCCCCTCATTTAAAGCCATGGTAAAGCTCTCAGGATTAGTTGGATCAAATTCTCCAGACTCTAAGCTCGATGCTTCAAAAATCTCTTGTGCTTTACTTTGAATTGCCTCGATATCTATATGAATTCCTTTTCCGTAATCTGAAATTGCGCTACGGATATATGAAACAAGCCAAGGATTATGTGAAAATAAGCGTGCACCAGCGCTCTCACGAAGTGCATGGAAAATACGTACTTCATCGATTGGGATATCTAAATCTCGAGCCCAATCCTCAATATTCTGCGGAACTAGTGCTGGGTAAGCAGGATCAACCAGTGGAAGTCCGACATCGTGAATCCCAGTAACCGTGCCTGCTAATCCACCAATTGATTGACCTAGTTGGGTGGCGATAAGGGAGCCAATAAACGATCGCAAAAGCGTGGCGATCATGCCAACGGGGATCTGCATTGACTCATCACCCGAGAGTTGTTCACTACCGCCCGTAGAGTCTTTAAGAAGTTCAGAGATTGCATTTGTTAAGCCAAGTGCTAACGGCTCTACCGAAACTTGCCAACCAGCAAGAGTCGCGTCGACCCAATCAGTTCGGGCCAAAGCGCTATTTCCGATGAGCTCTGATTGCGGAAAATAGACGGCATCATTGAGCCACAGTTCGGCGATTGAAAACGCCTCAACAATTTTGGCTGCATCGTTGGCACCTACAGGTGCGGAACCTTTTAAAAGCACTGTTTTTTTCGCAGTGTCTCGAACTGTATTTTTAGGAAGAGTTTCGGAAGAAGTTGTAAAGCCTGCACCATCCATTCCAATTTTTGAAAACTGTTCCTGAATCTTTTGCTGCATTTGTTGCATCATGGCGGCAAAATCGACGGACTCGTCGCCGTTATTCTTTTCAGCGTCGTCCGAATTTTCGGGTGTAAAACCAAATGGTGACATAGATGTAATCCTCTCAGCGATACAACCACTCGGCCACCCCTTTTCTTCCCGCATTTGAAAGCGCTATTTCCAGGGACCCCTATAGATGGGCTCTTTAATCATGGAGGCGATCAACTTGTGTGGGCGATGGCATCAAAGCCGCGATAGGCTCAGAACATGTCAAGTGCAGCTACCGCCCTAATTTGGTGGATTATTCCAGCAATAGGCTTAATTGGCGGTCTCGGATATGTACTCTGGGTTTCGAAATTTCAAACAAAATTTCAGCAGGAAACTCAACGCTCGGTCGGTCAGTTTCAGCGTTTTCAAGACTCTCTCCGCGATTCACAGGCTCGCGATGCCGTAACTTCGGCTAAAACCGATGACCTGGATCCCGCTCCTGTGGATCCAGAACTGCGCAAATAAAACAGATTTCCCGTGCGCTACTCACCTCTTCCGCGCTTTGTTGTAGCCGTTCTTAGTATTTTCTTTCTATTTGCTCTTGTTGCTCCGTTGCCATTTGCCATCGTTTTACCGGGAAGTGCCGATAATATTTTTGGGAAAATTCTTAATGTAAAGAATCAAAAATCATATTCTCCCACTGGACGCTTAGATTTAATGTCAGTTCGCGTAACAAATCCAGCTAATTGGATTATCGGACCTGAAGTTCTTTACTCATGGATTCGAAGCGATGAAGCCGTCTATCCCCGTGCAGCTATTTATCCGCCCGGAACCACCACTAAGTCTGAAAAGAAACTTGCTGCTGCCGACATGAGTTCGTCGCAGAGCAAAGCCATTGGCGCGGCCTTTAATTTTCTAAAGAACAACCCTGATTTAGGTGTCACACCAAATCAACTCATCGCAAAAAATATTTATTTTGATGTCAAACGCACGGGTGGCCCAAGCGGTGGAATGATTTTCTCAATCGGCGTAATCGAACTTTTAACTCCGCTTGATATTTTGCATGGTCGACATATTTCCGGTACCGGGACAATCTCCGTCGATGGAACGGTCGGCCCAATCGGCGGTATTAACGAAAAGATTCGTGCCGCCCGAAAAGCTGGGGCTCAAATTTTTCTAGCTCCTGAAGGCAACCGGGCCGAAGTTACCTCGCTCACGGAAGGCATCCACGTAATTTTTGTGGCCTCCCTTACAGATGCAGTTAAAGCCCTTATGGCGCAGGGATAATCCCCGAAATAGCCCACGATTTCGCCGATGGTAGGCCTGCTCTCGTTGCGCTAGCGTTGACCCATGATGAGTAATGCAGCCCCCCAGTTCAACTTCAAGCGCCGTGTAGGACCACTTCCAATAACTATCGCAATTTTGGTAGTTATTTTAGTCGCTCTTATTTCATTGAGCGGCTTCTATGCTGATTGGCTCTGGTTTAAGTCCGTCGATTTCACTTCGGTATGGTCAACAGTCTTGTTAACGAAATTCACTTTGTTTGTAGTGGCTGGACTCGTAACTGCGGCCTTGGTTCTTCTCAATATCATCATCGCCTACAAGCGTCGTCCGCTATATGTCCCTATGTCTGTAGAGGCAGATAACCTTGAACGCTATCGCGCTCAAATCGAACCGATTAAGCGTTGGGTCGTTATTGGTTTAGGTGTTGCTCTCTTTTACTTTGCGGGATCTTCGGGGTCAATGTTGTGGTCCAAATGGCTCCTATTCAAAAATTCAACTTCTTTTGGTGTTAAAGATCCTCAGTTCCATATGGATATATCTTTCTTTGCTTTCCGACTTCCATTCTGGCAAACCCTCATTGCGTGGGGCATTTCAACGCTCATTCTTTCAATAATTGCATCGGCAATTGTCCACTATGTATATGGTGGAATTCGCCTACAGGTTCAGGAAGATCGCACAACCGTAGCTGCGCGCGTTCAGCTCTCAGTTCTACTTGGTGGAGTTGTATTGCTCAAGGCTGTTGCATATTGGTTCGATCGTTACGCGCTTGCCTTAAAAGATAGCAAGCTCATAACCGGTTTAACGTATACCGACGTCAATGCTGTTTTGCCTGCCAAAGCTATTCTGGCCGCAATCGCAGTCGTTTGTGCACTCCTATTTTTTGCAAACATTGTTCGTCGCTCTTGGATTCTTCCTGCCGCCGGTACTGGTCTACTTGTCATTTCATCGGTGCTAATCGCCGGAATCTATCCTGCAGCAATTCAAACTTTCCAAGTAAAACCAAGTGAATCCTCGAAGGAAGCCCCATTTATCCAGCGCAATATCGATGCTACGCGCACGGCTTATGGCTTAAATAATGTAACTGTCTCTGATTATCAAGCAACGCTTACAACCTCTGCCGGTCAGCTTTCCAAAGATGCAGCAACTATCGCCAACATCCGCTTGATGGATCCAAACGTTCTCTCGGCTACTTTCCGTCAACTCCAACAGATTAAGCCTTATTACAGCTTCCCTGACTCATTAGATATTGATCGATATATGGTCAACGGTGTTAAACGTGACACGGTTGTTGCAGTACGAGAGTTAAACATCGCTGGTAACCCATCTCGTAACTGGATCAATGACCACCTTGTTTATACCCACGGTTTTGGTTTTGTTGCAGCTTTTGGAAATACGGTTGATGCCGATGGAAAGCCTTCATTTGCCGTTGGCGATCTACCGCCAACCAAGGGGCTCGGAAAATTCGAACCACGTGTTTACTTTGGTGAAAATGTGCCTGATTACTCCATCATCGGTGGTGTAAAAACAAATACCCCAGTCGAGTTCGACTATCCAGATGATACGTCGGCTAATGGCCAAAGGAACTTCACGTACACCGGAACTGGCGGCGTACCTGTTGGATCACTTGTTAATAAATTAGTTTTTGCCCTCAAATATCAGGAGCAACGTATCTTGCTCTCATCCTTAATTAATAAGGATTCTAAGATTCTCTTTAATCGCAATCCTCGTGAACGCGTAGCCAAGGTTGCCCCATGGTTAACTCTCGATGGAGACCCATATCCAGCTTTGGTCGATGGCAAGGTTTTATGGATTATCGACGGATATACAACAAGTGCTGGTTACCCTTATTCTCGTCAGACCTCACTATCTAGTGCAACTTCGGATGCATTAACTGCAAATTCAAATGCCGTTACACCTCAAGGCAATGAAAATATTAACTACATACGTAACTCAGTTAAAGCGACGGTAGATGCCTACGACGGCACAGTGACTTTGTATCAATGGGATGCTAAAGATCCAGTTCTAGCTACGTGGAGCAAGGCTTTCCCTGGCACGGTCACACCTAAGTCGAAGATTTCCAATGAGCTTATGGCTCACATCCGATACCCCGAAGATATGTTCCGCGTTCAACGTGAAATTCTCTCCTCGTATCACGTAAAAACTGCTGCGGCTTTCTACGGCGGCCAGGATTTTTGGCGCGTTCCTCGGGATCCATCAACTTTCGGAGCTAATGCAAGTGCTCAACCTCCGTACTTCTTAACTTTGCAGATGCCTGGTCAGACAAGTCCAGAGTTTGCAATGACTACTCCATTTGTTCCACGCGGTGGTCGTGAAAACTTATCTGCTTTCGCAGTTGTAAACTCTGATGCTGGCCCTAATTACGGCAAGATAACTGTTCTTCAACTTCCACGAAGCACTAACGTTGCAGGACCTTCACAGGTTGCTTCAAACTTTGAAGCTAAACCCACAGTTGCAAACTCTCTCTCACTCTTACGTCAAGGTGGCTCAGATGTAGTTCTTGGTAACTTGCTAACGCTTCCAGTTGGCGGCGGACTGTTGTATGTACAACCCGTATATGTAAGAGCAACAGCAAACAGTGCTTCGTATCCGTTACTACAAAAAGTTCTCGTTTCTTTCGGTGATCAAATCGGTTATGACGACACATTAAAGGGTGCACTCGATCAAGTCTTCGGTGGTAACTCTGGAACAACGTCTTCAACCGGAACCACAACAACAACAACCACTGGAACAACGAATAACTCACTTGCGAGCGCACTGGCAAGTGCTAAACAAGCTCTTAGCGATGGACAAGCCGCCCTTGCAAAGGGTGACTTCGCCGCTTACGGTCGAGCACAAGATCGATTGAAATCTGCGATTGCATCAGCGATAGCTGCGCAAGTAAAGAAATAAGTATCGATTTGGTCTTTACCTAGCGAGCCCATAAGATTGCCGTTACCGACGCGGGGTGGAGCAGCTCGGTAGCTCGCTGGGCTCATAACCCAGAGGTCGTAGGTTCAAATCCTGCCCCCGCTACTAACGTAAAAAAGACCCTCAGGGGTCTTTTTTGCTTTCTCCTTTAAACTACCTTCATGCGAATGCAATCCCCCAAACGAGGAATGCTCGTAATAGGTTTGTGCTTAGCCCTCTTAATTGGGGGCTTTATTGTGAGGCAGAGTTTTCATTCCTCTTTGCCAACGGCCACTCGTTCTCCAGCTCAGTACACGCCCCAACCAACTCCTTCCACGTCCGCTTCACCTCTCCTAACTCCAACGCCAAGCATCTCATTGGTGGTTCCGGCCTCATGTGCGGCAACCAAGATTCTCAATGACATCTCCATGAAAATTCCTAAATCCGAGATTATCGACACTAAATGGCAACCCTCGCCAGGTACTGAATTGGCCGACGTGCTCGGTAACGGTGGAATAGCGTGCAGTTACGGCATTCAAAGAGCTGAAATTGGCACAACGATATTGTGGGTTGATAACTCCACATCTATATTTGAAAAGCACGTTGCGAGTTGGGTTGCCAAAAAATATACAAAGATTGATTTAGCGGGTGTTGATGAAAGCGCTGCCTATTTCTTGTATAAACCTCAATCAACGACTAACGAGTTCCACATATGGACGCTAGATATTCTTATTCATGGGATGTGGATCCAAGTGAGTGCAACATTCTTAAATTCAATTGATGAAGGGGCCTCCCTCATCACCGCCGCAATCGCATCAGCTACGGCTTGAGAATGAGCGCTTTAACTTACTTAATACGGAGCGAGTTAGTTACAACAAACAGTGATGAGAGCGCCATGGCGGCAGCGGCATAAATTGGCCTCAAGAGACCGAGAGCGGCGATAGGAAGACCGATAACATTGTAAATAAGTGCCCAGCCCATATTGAGATGGATAATTTTCAAAGTCTTCTTAGCTAATTTGAGCGCATCAATCACACTATTTAAACCAGCGTTCATTAATGTTATATCGGCACTTGAAATTGCGGTGTCAGTTCCGGTGCCCATCGCCATCGATAGATCGGCGGCAGTTAACGCTGCTGCATCGTTAATGCCATCTCCGATCATTAATACACAGTGGCCCTCTGATTTAAGCCGCTCAACTATCTGCAACTTCGTTTCTGGCAAAGCCGAAGAAACAACGTGTGCGCTATCAATTCCTACAACTGTTGCAACGGATGCGGCAACTTCGGCGCTATCGCCAGTTACTAGCCATGGGGTTATTCCCATTGTTCGTAAATCACTAATTGTTGCTGCGGCATCGCTTTTAAGTTCATCGCCTACTGTAAAAACTGCCAATGCAACGCCATCCCATGCCAATACTGAAACCGTAAGTCCATCCTCTTGCCCTTTAGCGATTGCTAATTTCAACTCAGGATGAAAATCAGTTGAGCTGTGAGCAACGGCTGCCGGTGAGCCGATAAGAACTACCGGGGATTGCACGCCTAAGTTCACGCGTCCTGCAGCTCCAGATCCAGGAGTGACTGAAAACTCAGTCGCCTCATACATTCGTGCGCCCTTACCTATGGCATGGCGCGAAATGGCAAGGGCAACTGGATGCGTGTTTTGTGATTCGATTGCCAATACCGAAGAGAGAATTGTTGTTTCGTTAATGAGCGGTGCAAATGAGCTGCCCAGGACTGCACCTGCCGACATTGAAACTGTTGCTGTCTGCACTTTCATAACGCCTTGAGTCAATGTGCCAGTCTTGTCGAAGACAACAGTATCGACGGTGCGCGCTACTTCAAGTACTCGTGGTTCGCGCAAAATTATTCCGCGTTGAGCCCCACGACCTGATGCAACGAGTAAAGCCACTGGAGTGGCTAAGCCAAGTGCGCATGGACATGCGATTACCAAGACGGTTATTGCAACTGAGATAGACCTGGTTAATGTGTGGTCGGTGTAGTACCAGCCAACAAATGTCGCGATTGAAATCAGCGTAACAATCGGTACAAATACTGCGCTAATTCGATCGGCTAAACGTTGAATAGGGGCCTTGGTACCTTGCGCGCTAATTACCATTGCCGTGATGCGCGCTAATTCGGTATCGCTACCAATTCTTGTGGCGCGCACAATTAACCGCCCATTGTGATTTATTGATGCTCCAATTACTTGCGAGCCTGGACGAACGTCAATGGGCTTTGACTCACCCGTCAGCATCGAGTTATCAACGGCGCTTTCACCTTTAATCACGATGCCATCAGTTGCAATGCGCCCGCCAGGTAGAACTTCAAACTCATCGCCGATTTCGAGTTGACCAATTGGAACGATTAGCGGAAATCCACCACGAACTATCGTCACTTCTTTACTACCTAAAGCAAGAAGCGAAGAAAGTGCTGCACCTGCGCGTGATTTAGCCCGGGTCTCTAAGAAACGTCCAAGGATTACGAAAAAGATTACGCCAGCGGCTACCTCGGTATAAACATCTCCGGCACCTGTTGCATTGGCATAAATTGACCATGTAAAGGCGGCAAGTGAACCGAGCGAAATTAAATTATCCATTGTTGGGTGCTTCAAATTACGCAGAGCTGCGCGATGAATCGGCCATGCCACTAACAGCACAACGGGTGCGCTTAAAGCGATAACTACCCAGGCTGTTGGCGAATATAAAGGATGTCGGAGACCAAAGTGATCAAGTGCCTGAAGAACTCGCATATCTATTCGGTGATGCCAACTCATAACCATGGATATTGCAACGGCTGGGGCTGCAAATATGAAAGCAAAAAATAACGCTCTGGCTGACTTCTTGTTATGCAAAGTCATTGATTGGCCATCTTGTAACAACGTGGCTTTATATCCAGCTTTTTCAACGATTTTCACTAAGGCTTTAATATCCATATCGGCTGGCGATAAAATATGAGCCGTTTCAGTTGCAAAATTTACGCTTGCGCTTACGCCTTCAACTGCATTGAGCGCTTTCTCTACGGTATTAACGCACGATGAGCAGGTCATTCCCTCAATTGAAAGAGTAACTGGTTCTAAAACGGTGCTCATGGGTTTAAGCCATTGATAACTGCATTATGCAGAACTCCGTTTGTAGATACCCCACTTCCACCAAATGGACCGGGTACACCGTCAACATTCGTAAAAATTCCGCCAGCTTCGCGCACAATAATATCTAGCGCTGCCATATCCCACACCGCAAGTGTTGGCTCGATTGCGACATCAACTGCGCCCTCTGCCACCAACATGTGCGACCAAAAATCGCCCATGCCGCGTGTGCGCCAAGCGTTATCTAACATCTTTTGAAAAGATGCGAGTCGGTCATCAAAGCCAATGAAATCTGAATATGTAATTGATGCATCGGTAAGCGTAGCTACTTGTGAAACCGATATTTTCTTAGTAACACCGTTGAACGTGACGAAGGCTCCTTGGCAACATGATGCGAACCAGCGGCGCGATAATGCCGGAGAGCTCGCAACGCCGACAACAACTTCTTGAGTTCCATCTTCACTTACTTCGACGAGGGCAATTAAAGTTGCCCACGTAGGAACTCCGCGCATAAAGTTTTTAGTTCCATCGATTGGATCAATGATCCAGTAACGCTTACTGCCCGTTATGTCGCTTCCAAACTCTTCACCTAATAATCCATCGTTAGGGCGATGCGTAGCTAGAGCTTCACGGATAGCGGTCTCAACTGCGCGATCGGCGTCGGTTACTGGCGTGTTATCGGGCTTGGTCGTGATAACTAAATCTAAGGATTGATATCTCTCAAGGGCAATCGAATCAGCCAAATCGGCAAGTAAGTGAGCTAGAGCTAAGTCATCTGCGTAGCGAGAGGGGTCATTTGTCATAGTGCTTGAATTCTAATCCTCTAGTCCCTCTGCGGGCTGCTCCTTCACGCTGAGCAAAGAGCGAAGGCTCGCTAATCTCGCGCTGCGTTCTGGATCCGCCACACCATCAGGGGCCGCCCACGCATCAAGTGAGCATGAACTCTCAGAGTGTGAGCAGTTAGACAAACAGTTAGCGGCAACTTCTGACAAATCCGTGAATGCATCAACAATTCGCTTTGTGTCGATATGTGAGAGGCCGAAAGCCCGAATTCCAGGTGTGTCAATAATCCAACCATCACTATCCAAAAGTGGAAGGGCAATTGCACTAGATGAAGTGTGGCGACCACGACCTGTTGCAGCGTTCACGTCACCAGTTAAACGATCGGCTTCAGGTACTAATGCGTTAATCAATGTAGATTTTCCAACACCCGAATGTCCAACTAAAACTGAAATCTTTGCCTCAAGCATTTCGTGCAGTGCTTTCAGATCACGTTCTCGTGAATCAGTCTTAATTGCAGTGTGGAGAATTTCTACACCTAACTTTGAGTACTCGGCAAGAAAATCTGGAATTACGCCAAGATCTGTTTTGGTGACAACTAACTTAGGGGTAATGCCTTCAGTAAATGCTGAGACTAAGAAACGGTCAATTAATCCACGTCGCGGCTCCGGATTAGTTGCAGCAACAACAATTACTAGTTGATCAATATTTGCAACAATCGTGCGCTCTACTTGGGCGGCATCATCGACCGTGCGACTAAGCGAATTGCGCCGCTCTTTAACTGCAACAATTCGCGCCAAACTTCCTTCGTTTCCGCTCACATCGCCAACGATTAAAACAATGTCGCCCACTACAACTGACTTTGGCCCTAGCTCTCGCGCCCTCATTGCAGTGATAACTACGCCATCATCGGTAATGCATGTCTGCCGACCCCGGTCTACCGTCGTAACCAGCGCAGTTATTGCATCACTATGGCTCGGACGATCCTTGCTGCGTGGACGCGTACTGCGAGCAGGTCTAATTCGCGCATCGGTTTCATCGTATTCGCGTGGACTCATTTTTCACTCTCACACAAGAAGTGAGCTCCATAGCCCTGGAAAATCTGGCAATGTCTTGCGCGTTGTTTCAATATTTTCAACGTCAATATCGGGCACAACTAAACCAATAACAGCTCCAGCTGTTGCTAATCGATGATCGTCATACGTATGGAAAACACCACCATGTAGTGGTGCCGGTGTGATGTGAAGCGATGTTTTATGCTCCTCGACTTTTCCACCGAGGGCGTTTATCTCGTTTGTCAGCGCAGCTAAACGGTCGGTCTCATGAAGACGTAAGTGACCAATTCCCCGCAAGTGTGATGGGGAATCTGCCAGCGCTGCCAACGCTGCAATGGATGGAGTGAGCTCACCAACCTCATGTAAATCAATATCAATTCCATGAATCACGCCAGTTCCAGTAAGAGTTAATCCCTTTTCACTCGTTAAAATCTGCGCCCCCATTGCGCTAAGAATGGAGCGCAATTGATCGCCAGGTTGACTCGTCTTGGTTGGCCAGTCGGCAATCGTGACACTTCCTCCACACACCATTGCGATGGAGAGAAATGGCGCGGCATTGGAAAGATCAGGTTCAATTACTAACTCACGTCCATGCAGAGCGCCAGGCTTTACACTCCAACTTTGCGCATCTCTATCGACGACAACCTCGGCACCAAATTCACGAAGCAACTCAACGGTCATATCAATGTGTGGCATTGATGGAAGCGAGCCGCCTTTATGAGTAACAGTGATTCCATTTTCAAAACTTGGGGCTACCAATAAGAGTGCAGATAGAAACTGGCTAGAGGCACTTGCATCAATAGTTATTGCACCCCCTGGGATTTTTCCTTTACCGTGAAGTGTCAATGGCAAGCCATAACGACCTTCGTGTTCGATTGTTACGCCAAGTTCTTCAAGGGCTTTTATTACGGGCCCTAAGGGGCGCTCATATGATCTTGGATCTCCGTCGAATGCGATCTCTCCTGTTGCCAGGGCTGCTAAAGGTGGCAAGAAACGCATGACGGTGCCTGCATTTCCTACATCGATTCGTGCCGGTCCGCTCATTTCAGCTGGAGTTATAGTTAATTGATATTCAGATAAACCATTTACTTCTTTGTCCTCTTCAACGATTCCGATTCCTAGGGCCTGTAAACCTTGCACCATGAGTTGGCTATCGCGTGAGACAAGTGGGCGACGAAGAGTTGTTGGGGAATCGGCTTGGGCCGCTAAAATAAGGGCGCGGTTTGTTACCGATTTTGAACCTGGAATAACGACGCGCACATCAACTGCTTCGCGCCCGCGAAAAATCGCCGGCCAGTGGGCGTCATTTTTTCTCATTAATTAAGTCTATCCTTATCGTTATGTGTGGGCGTTATGCGCAATCTGCCGATATGCGCGAACTTATGGAGCAGTTCGAGGTCACTGGTAGCTCTCCAACGCAATCCCTGCCAGCAAATTGGAATATCGCACCCACTAATCCCATCTATATAGTCCGCGCAGATTCTGCCGATCACCATCAGCGCGAATTAGCCACAGTTTCTTGGGGATTAATTGCCCCCTGGCTCTCTGATCTCAAAGAGGCAAGGAGTTCTCAATCGCGCGCAATTAACGCTCGGAGCGAATCAATTTTTGAAAAGCCAACTTTTAGGAACGCTTTCAAATCAACACGTTGCTTGATCCCAGCCGAGGGCTACTACGAGTGGTCAACAGCGCTCGGTGAATATCCGCCGAAGCAGCCCTTTTATATTTGTGCGCGTGACGGAAACCAGTTACCAATTGCCGGAATTTGGAGTAGTTGGCGGGCAGGTAATGGAGAGTTAATAGAGAGTGCATCCATCATTACGCAAGAGGCGCAGGGCAACCTCTCCAAAATCCATAGCCGTATGCCTGTGTTTATGCCGCATGATCGTTGGGAAGAGTGGCTCAATCCTGACAATAAAGAGATAGAAAAACTAAGAACTCTTATGCAGGTTGACTCCCCCGACTCACTAGTTCTCGCCCATCCAGTCTCCAGCGAAGTCAACTCTGTGACACGAAATTCTAAAAAGTTAACGGAACAAATTGAATTGGGAGAGCCAGAAACCCTCTTTTAACGATAGCCTTTTAGTGCGATGACATCAACGGATTTAGTTAAAGAGAGCTCGGCGGAGCGCACTCTCCGCTTTGAGCGAGATGCGCTTGCATTCACAAACCAGTTATATGCTGCCGCCCTTCGCTACACAAAAAATCCGCATGATGCTAAAGATTTGGTACAAGATACTTATCTCAAGGCTTTTGCTTCTTTTCATCAGTTTGAACCTGGTACAAATTTAAAGGCTTGGTTATACCGCGTGTTGACGACAACTTTTATTAATACATATCGTAAAGATCAACGCCGACCTCAAATTTCTGGTGGCGAGATTGAAGATTGGCAGTTAGCTAGCGCTGCGTCACACTCGAGCAACCTAGGAAAATCGGCAGAGGTTGAAGCTCTAGAGAATTTGCCCGATAGTGATATTAAACGTGCCCTTAATGAAATCCCCGAAGAGTTTCGCATTGCTGTGTACTTGGCCGATGTCGAAGGTTTTTCCTATAAAGAGATTGCCGACATTGTCGGAGTGCCGGCAGGAACTGTTATGTCACGCCTGCACAGGGGAAGAAAACAGTTGCGCGAGCGGTTAACAGAGTATGCAAAAGATTTAGGCTATACGGTCAAAACGCCTAAGGAGGAAGTTCTATGAGCGAATCAGAATTTATCCTCTGTAACCAGATGCTTAACTCCTTTGTGCTTCTCATTGAAGGAAACAACGATGATGAATCGATGGTTTATACCGTCCAGACCCACCTTTCAGAGTGTCCTGACTGTGCAGCCGAATTTGCACATGAGCAAAAAATGCACGGTTTAATACAAGATGTCTTGCGCCGTACTTGCTGTGAAACCGCGCCCGAGGAACTCCATAATGCGATTTACCAACAAATCCATGCGCATATGGGTGGGGGCTATACAAGCGAAGTAGTCACAGAATTTACAATGACGGAAATTTCAATTGCAATCGATGAGTTTGGAAACATAGAGCACCGTGAAGTCACTATCGAACACACCGAAGAGATTCGCTACGAAAATGGCGAGGAATAACCCATGAAACCTTCCGAGGAGGTAATCGGGGCAGTTGGGTTTTCCGTTATGACCGTTCGGCCCGGCGACACGTCGGTAGCAATGGGAGTTGGAGATCTACCGATTATTGCCCAATCACACCTATTAAGCCTCATGGAGCATGCGGCAATCATTTCACTCGATGAGTATCTAGAATCCGGTGAAACAACTATCGCTATTTCATCTGAAATGCTCTCACTCTCTCCGGCTTCAATCGGCGCAGAGTTACGCGCGACTTCTCGCTGTATTGAAATAGAAAACACGGAGTTAACTTTTGAATGCGAAGTCTATGAAGGAGAACGCCAAGTTGCGGCGGCAATGATAAAAAGAGCGACGGTAGAGCGAGTATCTTTCCTCGCACGTACCGCCGCTCAGTCTTTAATCTCTTAAGTTTTAAGCTTTTTTAGTTGCCCAGAAAATTTCAGCAATCTCATCAATCTTTGCAATTAACTTATCTGCAACTGCAACATCTTGAGTTCCCTTTGTGCCTGCAGCACCAGCAAGCTTGGTGGCCTCATTAAATAGTGAGTGCAGTTGTGGGTATGCCTCAAAGTGAGGAGCCTTAAAGTAATCGGTCCAGAGAACCCAGAGATGCTCTTTAACTTGGTGTGAACGCTCCTCCTTGATTGCAACTGAACGTGAACGGAAATCCGCATCGGTATTTGCTGCGTACTTTTCCATGCAGGCCTTTACCGATAGAGCCTCGATTTTTGCTTGGGCTGGATCGTAAACACCACATGGTAGATCGCAGTGTGCATAGAGCGTTATTTTTGGCGTAAACATGCTTTCTCTCCCTTGAAAAATTCTCGCGTGTAAGTCCTACACATGACAGACTACCGTTCGTGAGCAAATTTGGCACCGTCAAGGTTGAGGGCCGCTCAATGGAGCCTACTTATAACAATGGTGACTGGCTTTTCGTCCTCTGGATGCAGGAGGCGCCGAACCGAGCCCCACTGGGAAGCATCGCGGTCATAGAACGTGAAGAGCGACCGGGTATTTTTCTTATTAAGCGAATACAAAAAGAACATGCTGGAAATTACTGGGTCGAAGGTGATAACAGTGAAAGCACAGATTCACGAACGTGGGGCTGGATTGCACCGCATGAAATTGTTGGACGTGTGTTGTTTCGTTACCGAAAAGGAAAGCCGTTTATCGGGTAAAGGCTTCTAACATTAAGGCTTTCTGTTCATCCTCATGCAAGTGATGATTTCCAGTAGCTGGTGATGCGGTTGCGCGACGAGATACACGGCGCAAAATACGCGAACCAAATCCACGTCCTCCATGTTGTTCAGAGGTACGAAGTGCAACATGGGACCAAGGGCCTTGATTAGCGGGTTCATCTTGAACCCACAATAAATTTGCATTTGGATGCTTGTTAGCTTCGGCGATCATCTCATCGATTGGAAGTGGATATAGAAGTTCAAGACGAACAATCGCGGTCGTTGTTTCGCCAGACTTTGCCCGCTCTGCAACTAAATCATGATAAATCTTGCCAGAGCAGAAGATCAGACGCGTTGCGTTCTGAACACTCTCATCTGAAATTACTGGGCGGAAATGTCCGCTTGTGAAATCAGAGAGCGCCGAAGCTGCCGCACGTAAGCGCAGCATTGATTTTGGAGTAAAAATAATTAATGGTCGACGTGCTGGGTTCTTTGCGTGCCAGCGTAGTAAGTGGAAATAAGAGGCCGGCGTTGATGGTTGAGAAACGGTCATGTTTTGTTCAGCACATAACTGCAAATATCGCTCAATTCGGGCTGAAGAGTGATCAGGACCTTGGCCCTCATATCCATGTGGAAGTAGCAAAACGAGCGATGAGCGCTCTCCCCACTTTTGAAGAGCCGATGAAATAAATTCATCAATAATCGTTTGGGCTCCGTTAGCAAAGTCGCCGAACTGACCTTCCCAAAGAACCAAGGCATCTTCGCGTTCAACGCTGTAACCATATTCAAAGCCCATTGCCGCATACTCACTGAGCAGCGAATCAATGACAAAGAAGTGGTTCTCATCGCTATTGAGTGCGCGCAGAGGAGTCCATTCATTACCGTTTTCTTTATCAATGATGACAGCGTGACGATTGCTAAATGTTCCACGTCGAGCATCTTGTCCGGCAAGGCGAATTGGCACATCTTCTTTAAGAAGTGAACCAAAAGCCAGCATTTCTCCAGTAGACCAATCAATCGATGAGTCATTGAGTGATTCAACGCGTTTAGCTAACTGAGGCAATAACTTAGGGTGAACTTTAAAGCCCTCAGGAATTGCTGACTGAGTTGCAGCGATTTCACGGACTAGGTTTTCGCTAATTGATGTAATGATCTCGTGTGCCTCTGGTGCAACTGGAGCTTTAAAGTTTGGATCGGTCTCGGTGTGCAGATTATTAACGGCTGCATACACGGCCTCTAACTGGCTCTGATAATCGCGCGCGACCTCTTCGGCCTGTTCTTGCGAAATATCTCCGCGACCAATTAACGCTTCGATATACAAAGTACGCGTTGAACGTTTAGCGTCAATCATCTTGTACATAATTGGTTGTGTGAAACTTGGCTCGTCACCCTCATTGTGTCCACGTCGACGGTAGCAAACCATGTCAATGACAACATCTTTATTAAACTCCTGACGATACTCAAAAGCTAAGCGTGCAATACGCACACACGCTTCAGGGTCATCGCCATTAACATGGAAAACAGGGGCCTGAATTATTTTGGCAAAGTCAGTTGAATACGTAGAGGTGCGCGATGCTTGTGGCGCAGTTGTAAATCCAACTTGGTTATTAACAACGATATGAATCGTTCCACCAGTGCGGTAGCCAGCTAACTGCGACATCTGTAGTACTTCAGCATTTACGCCTTGACCCGCGAATGCGGCATCACCATGCAGTAATACGGGAAGTATTGAATAGGCGTGCTTAATATTGAGCTTGTCCTGCTTGGCGCGAACAATTCCCTCTAGAACTGGGTTAACTGCCTCAAGGTGCGAGGGATTGGCCGCCAAATAAATCTTGGTTGTTGCTCCTGCGAATGAAGTGAATACTCCCTCGGTACCTAAATGATATTTAACATCGCCAGAACCCTGAACTTGATTTTCAGCGTAATGTCCTTGGAACTCCTGGAAAATCTGACCATGTGACTTACCGGCGATATTTGCTAGAACATTTAAGCGTCCGCGGTGCGACATACCAATACAGACTTCATCTAAACCTTGATCGGCAGCACTAGAAAGAACGGCATCGAGTAATGGAATAACCGATTCTCCACCTTCGAGTGAGAAGCGCTTTTGACCAACAAACTTGGTTTGTAAGAAAGTTTCAAAAGCTTCAGCACCATTGAGTTTATGTAGGATGCGTAGGTTTTCCTGTGGTGCAAGCTTCTGCGCGCCAATTTCAACATGGGTTTGAATCCATTCGCGTTCTTTCGGATCTTCGATGTACATATATTCAACACCAACAGTGCGGCAATATGAATCTCGAAGGATTCCGAGGATCTTGCGAAGTGGCATGAATGTTGCCCCACCAAAACCACCAGTTGCAAATTCACGATCGAGATCCCACAATGTTAAGCCATGCGTCACTACATCTAAATCTGGGTGAGAGCGTTGCTTATATTCCAGCGGATCAACGTCGGCCATTAAGTGCCCGAAAGTGCGATAGGCGTGAATCAACTGTTGAATGCGGGCAGTTTTATTAATCTGTTCATCTTTGCTGAACTCAAAATCTTTAGCCCAGCGAATTGGTTCGTACGGAATTCGAAGGGCGGCAAAAATTTCATCGTAGAAGTTTTCAGCACCCAATAAATATTCATTCATGCGACGAAGGAAATCACCCGATTGCGCGCCTTGAATAACACGATGGTCGTACGTACTAGTAAGCGTGACGACTTTGCTAATGGCCATTCGGGCAAGGGTTTCGGCGCTTGTGCCATGGAATTCAGCTGGATAATCCAGCGCACCAACGCCAAGAATTAAACCCTGGCCTTGTACTAAACGTGGAACCGAGTGAACCGTGCCGATTGTGCCTGGGTTCGTAATAGACAATGTGGTCCCAGCGAAATCGTCAACGGTTAAAGATCCTCCGCGCGCTTTTTTGATAATCGCCTCGTAAGCGCCCCAGAACTGTGCAAAGTCCATTCCTTCGCAACCTTTGACCGAAGGCACCAATAACTGGCGCGACCCATCGGCTTTAGCTAAATCAATAGCAATACCTAAGTTGATGTGTTCGGGATGACCGACTGCAGGCTTGCCATCTAGTTCGCCAAAAAATGCATTCATCTCAGGCATCGCGCGGACCGCTTTAATCATGGCATAGGCGATGATGTGTGTGAATGAAACTTTTCCACCACGTGCGCGCTTGAGGTGATTATTAATCACAATGCGGTTATCAATCATCAATTTTGCGGCAACCGCTCTCACCGATGTTGCAGTTGGAACGGAAAGCGAAGCTTCCATACTTTGAACTACGCGAGCCGATACACCACGAATTGGTTCAAGAGTTGAGGCACTTGGTGTTACTAATACGGGAACTGGCTTAACAATTGGATCTGCCGGTGTCGGTTGTAATGATGCAATATCTTTAACAATTGGTTGTTGGACTGGCGCTGCAACTACTGCAACTGTTGGCATAACTTGGGCTGCAACCTCGGACACAACAATCTTTGCTATTGGCTCGGACGCAACAGGTGTTTGTTTTTGCGCCTTAGGAAGCGGTGGAATACCTTTAGAAACCGGTTGAGTGGATTGGACGGCAGAAGTCGCAGCAGGAGTTCCTGGCTTATTTGTTTTGAAGTACTCAACCCACGCGGGGTCAACGGATGATGGGTCTGCTAAATAATGCTCGTACATCTCATCGACGAGCCAATCATTTGCACCAAAATCCTGTGCCGACACTGGCGAACTCCTTTATGGCGTGAATTGGGCCAAGCCTATCGGCAGTATCGGCATGGATAAACTCGAAAATGGGCCTCACGGCGCGAGATAGGCCACATTGCCGACTTATAAAGCCTAGAAGAGCCCAGATTAATTACTCAGGAATCGCGCGAAGAGTCGCCGCCAAAGTGGCTGCAGCAAGTGCGGCCAATGGAATTGCAACAATCCATAGCCCCGCCTGGACTTGATAAGAGACAACTCCGAGTGCAATTAGATTTGCAAGCACTGAAGGCGCTCTACCAAAATATTTTCCGCGACGATATCCAATTGCCGAGATTGCTAAACCGCCGCTTCCAAGGACTACAAAAAGTAGAACTCCAAGTAACGGCAGAAACTCAAAAGTTGTTGCCTTGAAAGTTAGAACAAGTAACCACACACCAAGGGCGCCAATCACAACTGATTCGACAAGTAATAGGGATGCCACTACTGCGCGGGCCTTAGCCGCCTTGGAAGGATCTTGTGCCATGGAGGAGAGATTAACTCATTTGGGCGAGCACAGCCCTCTTTTCTCCCACGATGGAATACATGATTCGCAGACGCATTTAGCCTCGCCCTCATTTTTCTATGAGCAACTTCGACGTCAGCTCGCGCTCTCTGCACGAAGTACATTGAGTTTTAGCATAATTAAAATCAGCTTTGAAAAAAATTGCAAAGCGTTAAGCGGCTCCTCCATTGGCGCTGCAGATGTTTTACATTTTTCATGTGAGCTTAAAACCCTGACTAGGAGTGAAGATTGCATTGGCCGAATAGGTGTAAGTGAATTCCTCATCCTAATTAGTGATGAAGAAGTGGCCGCGCGTCAATTGCTCAATCGCCTTGAGTCAGCAACCTCGCTCTCCCTCAACCACACGCTACATATTTCCCTCTCAATTGTTACCTCTCTGTGCGGTGAAAGTGGCTTAGATATCCTGAATCGGTTGGATACAGCGGCTTTATCCACGCACTAGCCACTTGCCTCAAGAAAACGTCAGTTGCTCGCTTAGGTTTTCGACATGGACCTAGACATAGATATAACTTTCGGTGCAATTGCCCCTTTTATGAACGACCCAACGATTGAAGAGATTTGGATTAACTCCCCCGAGCGAATATTTATCGCTCGATCTGGAAAGAGCGAGCTGACCAATCTCCTTCTAACTAGTGAGGATGTTCGAAACATCGTTGAACGGGCCCTTATGTGGAGCGGTCGGAGGTTGGATCTATCACATCCATTTGTGGATGCTCGCCTTCCCGATGGCTCTCGGTTACACGTTGCAATCCCTGAAATCACGGCCCAACATTGGGCAGTTAATATCCGCAAACATTTGATGCGCAACTTAGGCATCGATGAGTTAGTTGAACTTGGTGTTATGACTCCATTCATGGCAACGGCGTTAAAAAACTCTGTCCGTGCGGGATTAAATATTCTGGTCAGTGGGGGTACTCAGTCGGGTAAAACGACGATGCTCAATGCTTTAGCCGGTGCAATCCCACGAACCGAACGCGTACTCACGATAGAAGAGGTTTTTGAATTAAGCCCGGCCCTGCCCGATGTTGTCGCACTTCAAACTCGAAGTGCAAATTTGCAAGGGGAAGGTGAGATTCCATTACGCCGACTAATCAAAGAGTCACTTCGTATGCGCCCATCTCGCATTATTGTTGGCGAAGTTCGCGAAGCTGAAGCGTTAGATCTATTAATCGCGCTGAACTCAGGTCTACCTGGAATGGGCACATTGCACGCAAATTCTCCCCGTGATGCGATTATAAAACTCCAGACTCTGCCGTTACTAGCGGGTGAGAATATCTCCCACAAATTCATCGCGCCTACTGTGGCATCGGCTTTTGACTTAATCGTGCATGTCTCTCTGGATCAACTAGGAATGCGTCGCGTCAAAGAAATCTCTGCTTTAACTGGCAGGTATGAAAATGATCGCGCCGAAATTGAAACTTTGTGGATGTGGAACGGTAAGGATTATGATCGCGGAATCGGCACACTTCCGCACTCCGATAAATTCACTGCAGTTGGTGCGCCTTTAAGCACTTGGTGGCGCCAATGAAAATCAAACTGCGCAGCGCCGCATTTGGCTCAGTAACTGTCGCACTTATTTTTCTGGCAACGGGCGCTATTTCTATTGCATTAGCTTTTGGTGCACTTGTTGTGGGTATTTCCTTTATCACCTTGCGCAGCAAAAACCTCCACACCGAATCGGCCCTCGTTGCCGCATGGCCAGAAGTCATTGACCATTTAATGTCTGGAATTCAATCTGGACTTTCGTTGACTGAATCATTGGCCGGACTTGCCACTCGCGGACCAGAAATTTTGCGGCCCGCATTCATTGACTTTCGTACATCGCTCTACCGTCATGGTGATGTCGGAGAAGCAATTAATGAATTAAAGGATCTCTTTCATCATCATGGAAGTGACCAGATTTTCGAGGCTCTATTGATATCTAAAACTCTCGGAGGTAGCGAACTACTAGCGATTCTTCGAACACTTGGAGATTTTCTACGTCAAGATTTAGCACTTCGAAGAGAGATCGAAGTTAAACATGGATGGATTAAGAACTCTGCTCACCTATCAGCTGCCGCCCCTTGGATTCTCCTACTTTTACTTTCAACCCAACCAAGTACTGCGGCCGCGTATTCAACACCTACAGGTAGTGCAATTTTGGTTGCAGGTTTGGTAATGACCGCTATCGCCTACCTCTGGATGAATCGTTTGGGCCGTTTACCCCAAACGCCTCGCGTGTTTACTGGTGCGCAGCAAGGGGAGCAATAATGATTTCGATAATCTTCATCGCCATGCTTTTTGCAGTTCCTGGCGGGTTGCTATTTATGTTTGATCCAAATAGCGATCCATTAAAAGAGTTAGAGCGCCGTGCTAAGTCCACTGCCGCGCAGGTTCGAGACAAAAGCGGAATTCACTTACGTTTAGAAGAGCTTGGTCGAAGCAGCGAACTTGATTATCAGAATTTCCGGATCCGCCAAATTGGCTTCTGTGCTGCAAGTACAACGCTGACAATGGTGCTACTAATTGCCTCTGATTATGCGCACTTAACTGCTTTGGTGCCCGCCGGCCTTGTGGGGACTTTTGTCTTCGTGCTCATTGATAAACAGTTAACGGGTCAGGTGAAAGCTCGTAGACAGATAATTGAAGCTGAGTTTCCAGCCGTTGTGGAAATGCTCACTTTGGCCATCGCCGCTGGTGAAACCCCAATGAGTGCCATGTTGCGAATTGCGCAGTCGGCAGATGGCGAACTATCCAAAGAATTCGCAAGAGTTATCGCTGACGTACGAACTGGAGAGCCACTACACGTATGCCTAGATGCAATGGGCCGTCGAGTTAAGTCGGTAATGATCCGTCGGTTTATCGATGCAATCGTGACGGCAACTCTTCGCGGAGCACCGTTAATTGAAGTTCTAACTCGGCACGCTGTTGAAGCCCGTGCCAATCAACGCAATATTGTCATGAATGCAGCAGGTAAGGCTGAAATCTCCATGATGATTCCAGTCGTCTTCCTTATTCTGCCTATCTCAATTCTATTTGCGTTGTGGCCATCACTGACAAATTTGAATCTCTTCGCGAGTTAAATTTGATTAAGCCGCACTTTCTTCGCGCTCTGATTGGCTAGAAACAGGAGAAGCAGCCTCTAGTTGCACAGTTAGCTTTTGAATTGGAGGGTTGACCTCACGCGCAGCAACTTCAATCGCACTTGGGCGACCGGCTTTGCGTTTACGAGTGATGGCACGACCATCTTCAAATAACTCTCCGCCCCACACTCCGGCTGGCTCTTTGCGAGATAGCGCGCCTTCTAAACATTGTGCGCGCACGGGACACCCACCACAGAGCGATTTAGCTTCGGCGATGGCCAACTCATCTTCGGAGAAGTACATCTCAGGATCTGCCGTGTGGCAGGGCAAATTAAATGATGAACCATCGCTATATGTGCCGGTTACAGCATCCAAACCGATCTTCTCATCTGCCCAGCCTGGTACTAGTAGTTCGCTGAAGAGAACGCTCATCGT
>SESE01000103.1_pt1 | contig 36311 bp, 31 predicted proteins | sample 3171371 | NCBI WGS metagenome assembly SESE01 (sample SAMN06051881, study PRJNA518727) | freshwater metagenome | biome: subpolar coniferous forest; feature: holomictic lake; material: water; isolation source: holomictic Lake 442, 13 m depth | place: Canada: near Kenora, Ontario | collected... | reverse complement strand
CCGCGAACTCGCGGCAGCGCAAATGGCAGCGACACAACTGGCCAGAGAACTGGCCGAAGGTATCGTCAACACGGTGGTCGAGCCTCTGATCGTGCTCGATAACAAGCTGGAGGTGGTCTCGGCCAGCCGTTCCTTTTACGAGCACTTCAAGGTTACGCCAGAAGAGACTGTGGGGCGCAGGATCTACAAGCTGGGCAACGGCCAATGGGACATTGCCGCCTTGCGCGAGTTGCTGGAGAACATTCTGCCGCGCAACCAGGTGATGGAGGCTTACGTCGTCGAGCACGACTTTGTCGGCCTGGGCCTGCGGCGCATGGTACTTAACGCCAGGCGCATCGTCACCGCGATGGGCAATACCGAGCTGATCCTGCTGGCGATGGTGAGCGTTGAGAGCCTGCAAGCGCCGTGAACCCGACCAGGAAAAACGTAGCGCCAGATCTACTGCTGCGGGCCGCAGCGGAGGTGCAGTTGGCAAAGGCGCCACAGACCGATGGGCGAGCGGCCACGGAGTTGCTGCACGATCTGCAGGTGCATCAGATCGAACTGGAAATGCAGAACGAGGAACTGCGCCGGACACAGCAGGCGCTGCAGGAGTCGCGCGACCGCTATGTCGATCTGTACGAGTTCGCGCCAGTGGGCTATCTCAGCCTCAGCGAGGACGGACTGATCGCCCGGATCAACCTCAGCGGCATCCAACTGCTGGGTCGCGAACGCCGCAAACTGCTGCAAAGGCCCTTTCTCGCATGGGTTGCTCCTGAAGACCACGAACGCTGGGATCGGGCTTTCCAGAACGCAATGCAATCGGACGGGGGGAGCACTACCGAGTTGACACTGCAACGCGGCGATGGCTCGGTGCTTGTGGTGCAAGCGGTCTGCGCGCGCCAGCAAACCGACGCTGGCACCACGGAGGTTCACATGAACTTGAGCGACGTCACCGAGCGCAAGCGGTCTGCACAACAGATGCGTGAGTTGACAAACGCCCTGCAGGCAAAGGTGTCCCGGGACACCCAGCGCCTGCGCACCTTGTCTCTGCAAATGACGATGGCCGAGGAGCGTGAACGCCAGTTGCTGGCGGAGCAGTTGCATGATGATCTGGGTCAACTGCTGTCCGTTATCAAGATCAAACTGACCACGCTCGTTATCGTCTCGCCCGTGCTGCAGACGCAACTCGCTGAGGTAGAGACCCTGGCGGATCAGGCTTTGGAATCGGCGCGGCTCATCACCCGGCAGTTGAGTCCGCCGACCCTGCACACGCTGGGCCTGGGCCCAGCCCTGCAAGGCCTGGCTGAGGATTTTCAGTGCCTGCACCACCTCTCGGTGCATACCCAAATCGAGGCTATCCCAGCGGCGATGAACGTCGCTGTGCGGGCTGTGCTGTATCGCTCGGCACGCGAGTTGCTGATCAACGTCGTGCGCCATGCAGAAGCCACCGAGGTGCAGTTGTATTGCGTGGCCGATGACCAGCAGCTGACTCTGGCGGTGAGCGATAACGGTGGCGGCTTCAAGACCCCCTGTCTTTGCGACGATCTGCCCGGGTCCGATGGCTTTGGCCTGAGATCAATCTCGGAGCGCATTGCCAACTTCGAGGGCGAAATGACCATCGACAGCACACCCGCCAAGGGCTCGAGGGTGAGCCTGAGTGTGCCGCTCCGTGTGGCCTGCAACGACACACCCACATCATGATCCGCATCATGCTGGTGGATGACCACGTACTGGTTCGCGAGGCCTTGCGTGCAGTGCTGGAGCGCGAAGCCGGCCTGCAGGTGGTGGCGGAAGCGGGCGATGGCGCGACCACATTGCGCTTGGCTCAGCAACACCGACCCGATGTCGTGGTCATGGACGTAGCCTTGCCGGGGCAGTCTGGCATCGAGATCACGCGCTCTCTGCTGGCCCAGCAACCCACCGTCAAGGTGCTGGGTTTGTCCACTTTTTTTGAGCGCAGCGTTATCAAGCAAATGGTCAGCGCTGGTGCCCGGGGCTACATCTCTAAATCAGCCGCTGGTGTCGAGTTGGTGCGTGGAATTCGAAGCGTCGTTGAAGGACGCAACTACTTCAGCGACAAGATTGCTGCCATGATGACGGGCCAACCACACAATACACGGCTTGGTCCGGACCAGGGCTCACAGGCCCCGCTCACAGAGCGCGAGATCGAAGTAGCCACGCTGCTGGTGGCTGGCAGGAGTGCGCCGGTCATCGCGGCGCAATTGTGCATCGCTGTGGGCACCGTCGAAGTGCACCGTCGCAACCTGATGCGCAAACTTGGCTTGCACACCGTCGTCGAACTGACCCGCTACGCATTCCAGTCCGGCTTGGTCATACTCTGACGACAACGCCGCATCTTGGCAGTGCCCCCTCATTTGTGATTGCATCTTGATCCGCATTCCAGTGTCGACGTGGCACTGGCTCCCGGGTCGAGCCCGAGATGACAACCTCGAGCCCCGGATGTCAGCTTCCTCGTGCGGGATGACAACTGCCGACTCTGGGACGACAAGTTTCTTGCTACAACATGACAATTTCGTGGTCCAACTACCGCTTTCGTGGTATTCCCGATGAAGGATTAAAGGCGTAAAAGGGAACACATTGTTCTGTTGATTCTTTACCTCTGTTGGGGTTGCCAAAAGACACCGGACGCCAATGGAGTTGGTCTATGTCTAAAGTGCCGTTGATTGAAGAAAATCCCGGCAACACGAAGAGAGTCACTGTTGTGCCGGAAGAATTCGGGCACACGGTGCTCCAGGCGGCCGATGCGGCAGCGGGCATTCGTCTTGCACGCAATCCGGCCACTATTCTCATTGTCGATGACGACGCGTTCAATCTCAAGCTCGCCGTCACGGTGCTGACCCAGGCCGGCTACGAGGTGCAGAGTGCCGACGGTGGCGAGGCTGCGGTCAGCAGAATCGAAAACGCACGCCAGCCTGACGCATCAGCGTGGATGCTAAGCAAATGAAAAAAAAGATTGACCTTTCACACTCCTTACCAGCACTGCCTGCGAGCCAGGAAGCGCCCGTGCGCACGGCGCCGTCCTTGCGCCAACGCACCGCAGCAGCTTTTCGGCAAAGTTCTGACCAGTTGCTGGAATTGTTTGACGCCTTGCCCCCGCAGGCAAAGAAGGACGCGCGCCACCATTTGCGCGTGCAGCAGATTGCATTCGAAGTGCTGAACGAGGAATGGCGTCAGATGCTGGCGGCCAAGACCATTGACGGCCACTTTGCCCTGTGCATTTGCGGGGGGGCTCGCACTGCCTTGCCATCGTGAGCAACACGGCGGCAAGTACCGCGTGTTCGCGATGAAGTTTTCCAGCTTGCTAACTGCCGCACAAGCGTGTCTGCGCACGATCCTGTTGCTGCTGGCCTTGGGCCTGCCCATTGCCGCCCAGGCCCAGCCGATTGCCGTGCATGATCTGGCGGTGCTGGTCGACGCCGACGGCAGCGAGACCATCACCAGCGTCAGTGCGGCCGCGCAGCGCTTCACCCCGCTTGATGGGCTGCTGAGCGCCGGTTACACACGCAAGGTGCACTGGCTGCGCTTTAGCGTGCAGGCGCCAGCGGCAGGGTCTTGGTGGCTGGAGGTGATGCCGCCGTTTCTGGATGACTTGCGCCTGTTCGAGCCCAGCGGCTCCGGCTTTGCCGAACGGCGCGCGGGTGACCGACTGCCGTTTGCCAGTCGAGAGGAGAATTACCGCGGCTTCATTTTCAGGCTCGCCCTGGCCGATAGCGCGCCGCACACTTATTACCTGCGCCTGCAGACCACCAGTTCCTCGCTGCTGACGTTGCAACTGTGGCAGGCCGAACAGTTCCGAGCCGCCCAGGACCTTGAAAACGTCCTGATGGGTCTCCTGTTCGGCTTCTTCCTGCTGGTGCTGCTGCTTAACCTGCTGCTCTGGTGGGGCACGCGCGAGTCGCTGTACGGCTGGTTCAGCCTGTACGTCGGCGCCACCGTGCTGCTCTACTTCGCCTTCACGGGCCTGGCAGCCCAGCACCTGCTACCGCAAGCCCCGCTGATTGCCGATGCCTCGATGGGCGCCTGCCTGCTGTTTTTCCTGGCCGCCAGCGTGCCCCTTTTCCGGCGAATGCTCCATGTTGAGCGCGACCAGAAGCTCTTCTTTGCTGTCTTTCGCGTGCTGGTCGCTCTGCCCTGCCTGCTGATGGTCTCGCTCTTCACAGGCCATTATCCAGAGGCGGGGCGCATTGCCATGGGTGTTTCGGGGGCGGGCGGGCTGATGATGCTGTACTTGGCTGTTCGGCTTTGGCGCTCGGGGCGGCGGGAGTCGCGCTACCTGATGGTGGCGATGGCCCTGGGTCTGCTGGCAAGCGTCGGTGGCGCACTGTTTATGTTAGGCCTCATTCCCGGTTCGCTGTTCCTCAACATGATGCAATGGCAGCGCTGGATACCATTGCTTGTCACGCTGACCTTGCAGGTGGCGTTGGCAGTGCGTCTACATGAATCCAATGAGATCAAGCGCGAGGAAGCCAAGCTCACTGCGCTAGCAGAGAGAGAAGCGCAGCATGAACTGCGTGTGCACCAGATCGAGCTGGAGGCCCAGAACGAGGAGTTGCGTCGAACACAAAAGGAACTCGACACCTCCAACGCACGCCATTTCGACTTCTATGACGTGTCGCCGGTAGGCTATTGCACAGTAAGCGAGAAGGGCCTGATCAAGGAGGTCAACCTGACCACCAGCACCCTGTTCAATGTGCCGCGCAGCCAATTGATCAAGCAGCCCATCGGAAACTTCATTCTCAACGACGACCAGGGCATCTACTACCAACTTCGGCGCAAGCTGAGGGATACTGATAAACCACTGTCCTGCGAACTGCGCCTGCTCAGGCAGGGCGGCACACCCTTCTGGGTGCATCTGGACGCCATCGCCGCCAAGGATGAAGAAGGCGCGCCCGTGCTGCGCCTTGTGCTGAGCAATGTCAGCAGTCAAAAGCGCCTGGAACAGGAGCGCGATCAGCTAAGAGCAGATGTCAAAGATCACGAGGCACGCTGGACCATCGCGGCAGAAGCTATTGGAGAAGGCTTTTGGGAATTCGACGTCTCGTCGGGTGAAATGCTTCGCTCACGCGTGTTCGATGCAGTGCTGGGCTACGGTGAGCAGGATTTGCCCTTGACCGCAGATGCTTGGGTTGCATTGATTCATCCAGATGACCTCGCCAGGAATACCGCATGCCTGCAGAACTACATGACCGGTAAATCTGCGACCTACGCAATCGAAATGCGCCTGCGCACCAAAGACGGGAACTATCGGTGGATAGCCTGTCGTGGCACTGGCATCGCTCGTGATGCCGCCGGTGCGCCAACCCGGATGATGGGTATGCATACCGACATCAGCGCGCGCAAGCAGGCGGAACTGGACTTGGTGCAGTCCCTCGCCGAGAAGAATGCCGCGCTGGAACGTATGCAGCACGCCGAGCGCTTTGCGCAAGGGACGGTGGATGCCATGTCGGCCAGCCTGGCTACTCTGGATGCGAACGGAGTCATCCTGTCCGTCAACCAGGCGTGGCGGCAAATTGCGCAGACTGTCGGCGGCGGATCGGACAATCTCTGTGAGGGCGCGAACTATCTGGGCGTGTGCGACGCGGCAAGCGGTGCGTATTCCGAGGGTGCGCACGAAATGGCAGCCGGCATCCGTGCCGTGATCCAGAGCCGCCAGAATGAATTCATGCTCGAATATCCCTGCCACTCACCGACCGAAAGGCGCTGGTTCTCCAGCTACGTGACGCGCTTTAAGGGCGCAAGCGCCATTCGTGTGGTTGTCACTCACGAGGACATCAGTGCGCGTAAGCGCGCAGACCTAGCGCGCGAAGAGGCCCTCACTCTGCTGAAGAAGATTGCGGACCTCGTCCCTGGCATGGTTTACCAGTACCACTTGCGACTCGATGGCAGCTCCTGGTTCCCCTATGCCAGCGAGGCGATCCGCGACATCTACCGCATCAGCCCGCAGCAGGCTTTCCAGAATGCCACCAATCTATTTGCCGTCATTCATCCAGACGATCACGACGCCGTTGTCATCGCGATCCAGCAGTCGGCTGCCGATCAGACGCCCTGGCAGCAGGAGTACCGAGTCAAGTTTGACGACGGTACGGTGCATTGGCTCCTCGGTAGTGCGCTGCCGCAGCGTCAGCCCGATGGCGGCACACTGTGGCACGGCTTCATTAGCGACATCACCGCGCGCAAGAATATCGAGGCGCAACTGACCGCTGCCCACCAGGCGCTGGCCGTTCAAGGCGAGAAGCGCGCAGCCGAACTGGTCATCGCCAACGATGAGCTGACATTCCAGAACGAAGAAAAAGGAAAGCGTGCGGTGGAACTGACGACCGCCAGGGACAATGCCGAATCCGCGAATCTGGCCAAGAGCCGCTTCCTGGCCACCATGAGTCACGAAATCCGCACACCCATGAACGCGGTGCTGGGCATGGCGCAGATATTGATGCAGCCCAACATCCCGGAGCCGAACCGGCTCGACTATGCGCGCACCATCTTCAACTCCGGCCAGAGCCTGCTGGCGCTGCTCAACGACATTTTGGACCTGTCCAAGATCGAGGCCGGCAAAGTCGATCTGGAAGCCATTGAGCTGGCGCCTGAGCAACTCATGGGCGAAGCCATGTCCCTGTTTACCCAGACCGCGCAGGCCAAGGGATTGACCATCGAGGCCCGGTGGAGCGGCCCTGCGCGGCACTACCTGGGCGACCCGAGCCGCCTGCGCCAGATGCTCGCCAACCTGGTGGGCAACGCCATCAAGTTCACCCAGCACGGCAGCATCCGCATCGAAGCATCCGAGGTTGCCTGCAGCGGGCCAAGCGCCACCCTTGAATTTGCAGTGGTTGACACTGGCATCGGCATCGCCAAAGACAAACAGGATCTCTTGTTTCGGACCTTCTCGCAGGCAGACAGCTCCACCACGCGCAACTACGGCGGCACCGGTCTGGGCTTGTCGATCGTGCGCACGCTGGCGCAGGCGATGGGCGGTGAGGCCGGCGTTGAGAGCCAGGTCGGCGTCGGTTCAGAATTCTGGTTTCGCATCCAGGCTGGCCTGATGGCAGCCGATGTGCCGAGCGTGCCGTCGCCAGCGGAGCTCAATGCAGCGTCGCTGGCCACGCAGACGCCGCAACTGATCGGTCGCGTGTTGGTCGTTGAGGACAATCCGATCAACCAGCAGGTGATGCAGATCATGCTGGGGCAAATGGGGCTTGCGGTGGCAGTGGCCGACGACGGGCAACAGGCGCTCGATGCCCTGATGGCGGGCGAGAGCGCGCATTTGATATTGACCGACCTGCAAATGCCGGTGATGGACGGCTACAGCGCCGCCCAGCACATACGCCAGTGGGAGGCGCAGACGCAGCAGAAACGCCGCCCCATCATCGCTTTCAGCGCCGACGCTTTTGCCGGTGTGCGGGCGCGCTGCCTGGCCGCCGGCATGGATGAGGTACTGAGCAAGCCGGTGCTGCAAGCCGACCTGTGGGCAGCGCTGGCCCAATGGCTGCCGGCGGCACCCGTGGCCCGACAGAGCGCACCGATACCGGTTGTCCTGAGGCCGGTTGACCGCGAGACCATCAGCACCCTGCTCAATGAAATCCTGCCGCTGCTGGCGCAAGGCAAGGCCGATGCCCTTGGCCGTTTCAAGGTTCTGCAGGAACTTGTCGCCGGTAGCGAACTTGAACCCGAATTAGCCGAGGCCGGCTTGCCGCTAAAAGAATTTGGCTTCGATCTGACACGCCAGCGCTTGCTCCAGTTGGCATCCAAATACGAATGGAGAACCGCACCATGAGCACGCCAAGACCGAAAATTCTGGCCATCGACGACACGCCCGTCAATCTTCAACTGCTGATGGCGGCATTGGCGCTTGATTTCGATCTTCAAATTGCCACCTCTGGCGCGCAGGGGCTTGAGTATGCCAGCCAGGAAGCCCCCGACCTGATCCTGCTCGACGTGATGATGCCCGATATGGACGGCTTTGAGGTCTGCCGGTGCTTCAAGGCTGAAGCCACACTGCGCGACATCCCCATCATCTTCCTGACTGCGCTGGGAGATGTGCAGGCCGAGAGCACCGGGCTGGCGCTGGGCGCTGCCGACTACATCACCAAGCCGATCAACGTCTCCATCGCCCAACTCAGGATTCGCAATCTGCTCGAGCGTGAAGCGCTGCGCCGGGAAATCCAGACCCAGTTCAACGAACTCAAGCAGGCCACCGATTTGCTGCAGGCCGCGCGCCAGCGTGAGCTTGAGTTTGGCAACGCCATCCAGCACACCTTGCTGCGGGGCGCGATCCCCAAGGGCATCGAGGGCGCCAGCGTCAGCAGTTTCAGTGAGCCCTCGCAAGTGGTGGACGGTGACTTCTCCGACATCCGCCGCCTGCACACCAACAGCTTTGACGTGCTGGTGGGCGATGTGATGGGCAAGGGTGTGGGTGCAGCACTGATTGGCGCTGGCGTGCGCTCGGCCTACCACCAGGTGCTGGCCGACTTGCAGGTGGTCAAGGCCTTTGGCACGGTGCTGCCAACGCCGCAGCAGATCGTCAATCAACTGCACAAGGTGCTGACGCCGCGCCTGGCCGAACTGTCGTCCCTTGTCACGCTTGCCTTGTACCGCTTTGACCTGGAGGCCGGCACGCTGACCTATGTCAACGCCGGACACCCGCCCGGGCTGCTGCTCTCGGCCAAGCAGGGCCAGGTGCTGACGGTCGCTGGTGAGCACCTGCCGATCGGCGTCCTGCCCGACGAGGTCTATGCCGAGGTCTGCGTCCCGATTGGCCCGGGCGACAGCCTGCTGGTCTATTCCGACGGCGTCACCGAGGCCCGCAACGCCGATGGCGAGCAGTTCGGGCGGGAGCGCTTGATTGCCGTCTTTGCGGCTGCAAGGTCGGCGGCGCTGGCGCCGTTTGGCCTGCTCGACAGTCTGCAGCAGAAGCTGCGGGGGTTTACCGGCGATGCGCCTGTGCTGGACGATCAAACCGCCATTGTGGTCGAGTGGCCGACCCATGTCATGCCATTGACACCAGCATCGGGCAAGCCGCAAACCAGGACCCAAATCCTGCACCGGCGTGCTGAAGCAGTGGCACGCAACTACCTCACGGAGGCCTCGCGCGGCGACCGCGACCTCTCGCGTGAAGAGGCGCAAAAGGTCTTGCATGAACTGCGCGTGCAAAAGGTCGAGCTGGAATTGCAGGCTGAAGAACTGCAGCGTACGCAACGCGAACTTGAAGCTGATATTGTCGATCGCAAACGCATGGAGGAACAGGTGCGCGAGTTGGCGTTCTATGACACGCTGACCCATCTGGCCAATCGACGGCTGCTCAATGATCGACTGAGCCAGACCCTGCTGGCGAGCAAGCGCAGTGCGTTCTATGGCGCGCTGATGTTTCTGGACCTGGACAATTTCAAATCACTCAACGACCAGCACGGCCACTCGACGGGGGATCTCTTGCTGGTGGAGGTGGCAAGCCGACTCAGGGGCTGTGTGCGTGAGATCGACACCGTGGCGCGCTTTGGTGGCGACGAGTTTGTGGTGGTGCTTGACGAACTTGCGCCGTACCTTGAGGAGTCGAAGTCGCGGGCCGGCGTCATTGCCGAGAAGATTCGGCTGGCTTTGGCTGCGCCCTATGTCCTTACTGTGGAGCGCGACGGTGCCGACTCGCTCGCACTGGAGCACCGCTGTACGGCCAGCATTGGCGTAACACTGTTCAACGGCAAAGGCAGCCAGGACGATATTTTGATGCGCGCCGACACGGCCATGTACAAGGCCAAGGAGCAGGGGCGTGACCGGGTGCGGTTCTATGCGAGCAAAGCCGATGCCGGTGTTTGCACTGGAGGGCATTCCCCACCTCATCCCGACAAGTAGAGAGAGCGCGTTACGGCGCAATCGAGTCGGCGTAGTCGTAGAGCGCACCCAGTAGCGCTTCGCCGTGTTGGTCGGCGTTTTCCGCCAATTGGTCCAGCTCATCGGACAGCCCTTGCAGGGTACGGGCGCCCGCTTCGCCCTGCAGCAAGCGCGCGGCGCGGTGCTGCTGCCAGACCAGCTGTTCCTGCTCTGACAAACTGTGCGGAAAATTGCGCGCCCGATACCGGAACAGCAACTCGCTCAGGCGCAGATCGTCAAACGCCGGTCGCGACGCAGCCAGCTTGTCAGCAGGTAACTGCCGCAACTGGTTGAGGCGCCGCCGGTCCGTGTTGCCGATGAAGCCACCATAGAGGTCCTCATCGACATCGAGTGGTGCCTCTTGCGGGCGCTTGAATACTTCAGGCCAGATGCCACTCATATCCGGCAGGTCGCGCGCCATCTCGGCATTCTTGAGCTGCGCATCCAGGTCCAACCCCCAACGCTGTGCCATCAGCGGCGAGAGGATCTTCCAATTGTTCATCACCATCGGCGACTTGTTCAGATGAACACTCTTGATGGGCAAGCGTGTCATGCCGTCGGGCAACGCATCATTCTTGGTGAATAGCCGCAGACGGATCTCGTCGACATTGATCGACGCCAGCTCGCGCGGATCATGGGCCAAATCCCAGGCGATCAACTCATTTTTGTTACTCGGATGCATGGCCAGTGGCCACATCAGGGCCAGGCAACCACGCGTGGCCGGGAACATGCCCGAGACATGCAGGAACGGCCGGGCCGTGAGCACTGTCGTTGGCAGGCCAAGTTCAGTGGCGACGCGGTCCTTTTTGTGCAAGCTGAAACAAAAATCAAACAGGCGCGGTTGCGCAGTTTTGATCAGCCGCGCCAATGCGATGGTGGCACGCACATCGCTCAGTGCATCGTGCGCGGACTGGTGCGCCAGGCCGTTGGCGGCGGTCAGATCGGTCAGTTTGAAACTGGCGGCGCCGTCGGCGTTGACGGGCCAGACAATGCCCTCAGGTCGCAGCGCATAGGCGGTGCGCACGACGTCCAGCAAATCCCAACGCCCGCAGTCGTTTTGCCACTCGCGCGCATACGGGTCCATCAGATTGCGCCACAACATGAAGCGCGTGATCTCGTCATCAAAACGAATGGTGTTGTAACCGACGCCAACAGTGCCAGGCTGGGCCAGCAGTTGCTCGATCTGCGCGGCAAACTGGTATTCGGGCACACCTTTCTCCAGACATAGCTGCGGCGTGATACCGGTAATCAGGCAGGACTGCGGGTCCGGCAAAAAGTCGTTGGCCGGCTGGCAATACAGCATCACCGGCGAGCCGATTTCATTCAACTCGGCATCGGTTCGAATGGCTGCAAACTGCGCCGGCCGGTCGCGCCGCACCTGGGTGCCGAAGGTTTCGTAATCGTGCCAAAGAAAGGTGTGGTGGACAGTGGGTACAGTCATTTTTAGCGCCAAGTTTGGCAAACGGATTTGTTCACCGGCTGATTATCAGTGCGATGCGGCCGCGTTTTGGTGGATTCAATTTGACATCAGACGACACAAAACCTGCACAGCTCGAACAAGTTCGCGCCATTTTTGTTGGTGCACACCGCGACCGCATCTTCAACTTCAAGACCCCAGACCGCACCGTCCGCGAAGACGTCGCCGAAACGCGTGAGGCCCCGGCGTCCGCCCGGCCCACGGCCCGGGTTTGCTTTGGCATCCCTCAGGACGCGCCGCAAACCGTCCTCAATCAGAGCGCGCAAGGTGGTTTGCCTCTGCTGCGCAAGAGTTTTTGATGACGCAAAAAGCGCATCAGAGATATCGATCGTGGTTTTCATATGGGCACCCATACTTATTGATATGGGCATTTTGTTACACAGAAAATATTGGATGCAAATCAACTCACCGGCGTCGCGCCGAACGCACTCCGTTAAGCTCTGAGACAACTCCCAACACTCTGCTCAGGCGCCCCGAGTCAGACACCTCCACCGTGAAGGTCATCCAGGCGGTGCCCTTGACTGACTGGGTCTGCACTGCGATCACATTCATTTTTTCCTTGGTAAAAACTTCTGAAATATCGCGCAGCAGACCTTGCCGGTCAGCTGCTTCGACCGCTACATCCACTGGATAGACGGCGCCCACAGCGGCTTGCGGCAGACCCCATTGAACCTCAATCACGCGTTCGCCATTTTTGCTTACCATCTCGCGCAAATTGGAGCAATCGGCACGATGCACGCTGACCCCTTTGCCGCGCGTGACAAAGCCGCAAATGGCGTCCGGTGGCGCTGGTTTGCAGCACTTGGCCAACTGCGTCATGAGTGAATCAACACCGACCACCAGCACACCACCTTTGGCCGGGTTGGCGGCACTGCGCGGCTTTTTCAGCAACGGCTCGGCGTCGGGCAGCTCCGGCTCAGGAGGGCGCAACAAAATCTCGATATTGCGCAGCGAGAACTCGTCTTTGCCGACCACTTCAAACAAATCATCGGCCGAATTGAAGCCAAGCTTTGACGCCAGATCTTCCAGTTTGAGTGCCGTCTTGCCCTCGCGCTGCAACAGCTTTTCAACCGCTTCGCGTCCCTTGGCCACGGTCTCATGGACCGCCAGGGCGTTGAACCAGGCCCGCACTTTGGCTTTGGCCCGGTGGCTGACCAGAAAACCCAGTTCGGCGTTGAGCCAATCGCGCGACGGCCCGCCTTCCTTGGCCACCGTCACCTCCACCGTTTGACCGTTTTTTAGCGGTGTGTTCAGCGGCACCATGACGCCATCGAGACGCGCGCCCCGACAGCGGTGCCCCAGGTTGGTATGCACGCTGTAGGCAAAATCGACGGCGGTGGCGCCTTGCGGCAGTTCGACAATCGCAGCCTCTGGCGTCAAGACATAAATGCGGTCATCAAAAACACCTTGCTGCTGCGCGCCCGAGAGATCGCGCTCCCACGCCAGCAACTGGCGCAGCACGGCAATCTTGGCATCGTAGGCGCCGCTGGCCGAGACGCCGGCATAGCCTTTGGCACCAGCCTCTTTGTAGGCCCAATGCGCCGCCACACCGTGTTCGGCATGGTCATGCATGGCCTGGGTTCGGATTTGAATCTCGATCGGCTGGCCAGCCTGATCACGCACCACGGTGTGCAGAGACTGGTAGCCGTTGGCCTTGGGTTTGGCAATGTAGTCATCAAACTCCTCAGAGACCGATGCGAACTGGCTATGCACCCAGCTCAAAGCAGCATAGCAATCGGGAATGCCGGCCACCACAATACGCAACGCTCGAATGTCATAAACCTGGTCGTAGTTGAGGGACTTGCCGCGCATTTTTTTGACAATGCTGTAGATGTGCTTCGGTCGGCCCTGCACGGTAGCCACCAAGTCCTGCGCCTTCAACTCTGCCTCCAGCCGGGCGCGCAACTGCTCTACATAATCTTCACGCTCAGAGCGCGTTTCGTCCAGCAGCACCGCCACCTGGCGGTAAGTGTCGGGTTCCAGAAAACGGAAAGACAAGTCTTCCATCTCCCACTTGATTTCCCAAATACCCAGGCGATTCGCCAGCGGCGCAAACACCTGCAAAGCTTCACTGGCCAACCCGGCCGGCAGCGGTAATTTGGTGGCTGCAAAATGACGCAGCGTTTGCAGACGCGAGGCCAGTCGCAACATGACGACCCGCAAATCGCGCGAGAAGGCCAGCAGCATCTTGCGCACGTTCTCGGTTTGGGCGGCGGCGGTCTGCGCCATCGGTATCGCGGTCGACGCCCGCGCGCTGGCAACCTGGGTCTGACGCGCCTGACGCTGCACCTGCACCAGTTTGGTGGTTTCCAGCGCCAAGGCGGCAAAGTTATCACCAAAGGCTTTGGCAATCACCTCCTGCGGCTTGTTCAGGTGATCGCAGGCATACACCAGGTAGCTGGCCGCCTGCATTGCCTCGGAGCCGCCGATGGTTTTCAGAATGGCAGCCACGGCATCGGCGTGGGCAAAAGTGTTTTCACCGGTATCCAGCGTTTCACCCGCTAGTAGCGGCTCGGCAAAGGCACGGGCGCGCGCCAGCGCACTATCTTGTTCTGGCAGACTGGGCGCCGTCGCGGCCATCAGAGGCGTCAACGCACCGGGCTCGGCCAAAAGTCGTTTCATTCGAATTGCGTCCGATGGCTAATCAAACAGAAAAGACAGCACGGCTTGGACCTGGTCGTCTGCAATCAAGGTCGGTGCATGGCCGACCCCAGCAACTTCGACCAGTCGCGCCTTGGGGCCACGCTGCGTCATGGCCTGGGCCGTCGCTATCGAAAGCAGATCAGACAAGGCGCCGCGCAGCAATAAAGTCTGTGCTGTGATGTTGTCGTACAACTGCCACAGCATGGCTTCACCCTGTGCCACTGATTGCTCCGTCACAGCATCCAGGGGCAGCGCGATGGCAGGGTCGTAGTGCAGCGTGAGCAAGCCCGGCGCATCGACCACCGGCTTGACCATCGGACGCGAGAACGCCAGCCACTGCGCCGGTGTATGCGGTCCAAAAGTGGTGGAACTGGCCCACAGGGCGTCGGCCGCCTGCTGTAGCGACGAAAACTGCAGCGGCTTACCCAGGTATTCGCCAATGCGCTGCAAAGCCTGCCACTGCATTGCCGGACCCACATCATTGAGCACTAGTCTTCGAACTGGCACTGCCGCGGCGATCTCAGGCTGGCCGCACAGCACCATGCCAATCAAGCCACCCATGCTGGTGCCGACCCAGTCCAGCGTCGTGGGTTTAAGCTCGCGCAGCAGAACCAGCATGTCAGCCGCGTAGGCCGGTATCTGGTAGCCCATCGGGTCTTTCAGCCAATCGCTTTGTCCCCGACCGACCACATCCGGACAGACCACACGAAGGCGGTTGTCAGACTTCAGACACAAGGCCCGCGCCAGCACATCAAAGTCACGCCCCTGGCGCGACAGGCCGTGCACACACAGCACCAGGTGGCTGCTTTGCGGGTCACCCCACTGCCAATAGGCCATGCGATGCCCAGCGCCGGCGTCAGGACACAATAGGTAATTGAGCGTAGGTTCAGTCATGGTGAAATCAATAACAATCACCCCATCCTAATTCAATCGCAACGCCCCTTCCGAAGGAAACACCATGTTAAAAGGTAAAACAGCGCTCGTCACCGGTTCCACCAGCGGCATCGGCCTTGGCATTGCCAAAGCCCTGGCGCAACAAGGCGCCAACGTCGTGCTCAACGGTTTTGGCGACGTTGCCGGACCCAAAGCCGAGATCGCCGCATGGGGCGTGCAAGTGGCCTACCACGGCGCTGACATGAGCAAGCCCGGAGACATCGAAGACATGATGAAATTTGCTGCCGACCAGTTCGGGCGGGTTGACATTCTGGTGAACAACGCCGGCATCCAGCACGTGGCCCGGATCGAGAACTTTCCCGTGGAACGCTGGGACAGCATCATCGCCATCAACATGAGCAGCGCCTTTCACGCCACCCGGCTGGCTCTGCCGGCCATGCTGGCCGCCGACAACGGCAAAGGCTGGGGCCGCATCATTAACGTCGCGTCAGTCCATGGACTAGTGGCCTCCGCCGAAAAGTCAGCCTACGTGACCGCCAAACATGGCGTAGTCGGCCTGACCAAGGTCACAGCGCTGGAAAACGCCACCACTGGTGTCACCTGCAATGCCATTTGCCCGGGCTGGGTGCTGACACCGCTGGTGCAAAAACAGGTTGATGCAAAAGCCGTCGCTAAAGGCATCTCGAATGCTGAAGCGACCAAACTGCTGTTGGGTGAAAAAGAACCATCCATGCAGTTCACCACACCGGAAGAATTGGGCGCCCTGGCCGTTTTCTTCTGTTCCCCTTCGGCCAACAATGTGCGTGGCGTGGCGTGGAATATGGACGGCGGCTGGACCGCCCAATAGCCCCACCAATTGGCGCTCTATTTCATTTGCACAGAGCCGGAGGCCGTCACCAGCACCACCGCTTTGCCAGCCTCGACCGGAACGGCGGCGTCAGCGACAGCGCCGCGCGCTTCCATCGCCATCAGCCGCGGCCTGGCGGCAAAACCCGGCTCGCCGGCATTGATATTGACTTCGCGCAGCGTATAGCCGGTAAAGCCAAAACTGCGGGCAATGTCCATGGCGCGCGCTTTGAAACGCTCGATAGCAATACCTTGTGCCTCGTTTTCAACTTTGTTGCGCTGCTCTCGACTGAGGCCAAAACTCACGCTGCCAACGGTCAGCGTCTGTATCTTTCCGGCCGTGCTGCTGAGTCGCGCGAAATCGCGCCCTTCCAGAATCAACTCGACTGATCCTTGCCAACCGATTGATTTGCCATCTCGGCCGTAGCGCGGGTAAAGACCGAAGTTGCCAGTTCGTACCTCAAGCTGGCCTGGCTGGGCCGCTTCCTTGGCTTTTGCCAGCGCCGCGTCAAGCGCTGCCTTGAGCTGACTCTGAACGCCAACGGCATCCGGTCCGTCGCGCGTCGTGGTCATGGAAATCGACAATAAATCCTGCACAACCTCGACCGAGCCGGTGGCGGAGAGCAGCACCACATCGTGCAACGGCAAGCGCGTCTCGTCCGCGGCAAAAGGAGCGCCCGCTACCGTCAGCAGAGCGCAAACAGCAACAACTTGGGTGGAAATTTTCAATCTCGAGCCCAGAGTGCAGATCCGGGTGCCAGCCAACGTCCGACCCGCGAGCCAGCGTTCGTCACGGAAGTTCCACTTTGGCTTCGCGGCGCTGCTGCTTCAATTGCAGCCTGAGATCGGCTCGTTCCTGAGCGGAAAGGTGCCGAACATCAGACCCAATTTTGACCGGCTGCGCCGACGCCTGCGCTGGCGCGACTTGCGGCGTGCTCAACGCCAAGCGCAATTCGGCCCGCCGCTGTTCCGGCACGCTCTCCGCAACTAGCGCCGACCGGTTAACCACAGACTGTTGCCAGGCATCACCCGACGCAAAGAGGGCGAGTAAAAAGAATACAAAACGCTGCATGGCACTAAGATAACGAAAATACTTGCCCATGCACACATTTTTTGTCGAAAACCCTTGCCACTCAGGGCAACATCTGTAACAGTGTGTCAACATTTGCAGTCAAGTCCAGAATCCGTATCATCAAACCTGCAAAATCAGCGCTGTTACAAATTTAGCGATACCCTCATGAACCAAACCCCTGCTCGAAATGACAAGATAATGATCGTCGACGACGATGTCCGCATCCGCGACTTGTTGCGACGCTACCTGACGCAAGAGGGCTTTGAAGTCTTGCAGGCGGAAGATGGCAAGTCGCTGACCCGGTTGCTGTTGCGAGAAACCGTCGACCTCATTGTTCTCGATCTGATGATGCCCGGCGAAGACGGATTGTCGATTTGTCGACGCCTGCGAGCCGCCAACGATCACACACCCATCATCATGCTGACCGCCAAAGGTGCAGATGTGGACCGTATTGTCGGGCTGGAGGTAGGCGCCGACGACTACCTTGGCAAACCCTTCAATCCGCGCGAGTTGCTGGCGCGTGTTCATGCCGTGCTGCGTCGGCGCCCGGTGCAGGAAGCGCCCGGTTCACCCTCTAGCGACAATCAGGTCGTGACATTCGGGCCGTTTGTTTTTGATCTGGGCGCGCGAACCCTGCGTCGGGACAGCGAAGACCTGCCTCTGACGACCGGCGAATTCGCCATGCTCAAGGCGCTGGTGCGTCATCCCCGGCAGCCTCTGTCGCGTGAAAAATTGGCTCAATTGGCACGTGGCCGAGAATTCGAGCCGTTTGACAGAAGTCTCGACGTTCAGGTGTCACGCTTGCGCAAGTTGGTCGAAATTGATGCGACGGCCCCGCGCTACATTCAAACGGTCTGGGGCATAGGCTACGTTTTTGTACCAGACGGGACAAGTTGAGCAAACTCATTTCGCAGGCCGGCACGCTCGAATACACGAACCCGGTTCCGCTGGGTGGCAAACGAGCGGAACGGCGGCTGACTGCGCGACTCGGATTAAGTCTTTTCTGGAGGACTTTCTTTCTCTTGGTTCTACTGCTAATCGGCAGCATCCTGGCCTGGCTTCAGACCTTGCGGTCACTGGAGTTCGAACCCCGTGCCATCCAGACAGCGCAGCAAATCGCCTCGCTGGTCAATTTGAGCCGTGCCGCACTGATTCATTCCGACGCCATCAATCGGGTGTCGCTGATTAAAACCATGACCGAGCAAGAAGGCGTTCGGATCGTGCCACGCGAACCGGGCGACAGCTACGAGCCGTTTGACGACGACACGCTGGGCCAACGCATCTCGCAGGAACTGAACACCCGACTCGGACCGGGAACGGTGGTAGCCAACAGCGTCAACAAGAAAGAAGGTCTGTGGGTCGGCTTCACCATCGACGGCGACAGCTACTGGATGCTGACCGATCGCACCCGCTTCAACCGCACCGCCGGCAGTACCTGGATGATCTGGCTGATCACTGCACTGGCGCTTTCAGTGGCAGGAGCGGCGGCAATTGCCCGCCTGATCAATCGCCCCTTGCAGCGACTGTCGTTTGCTGCCAGTCGTGTACGCGACGGCGATTTTGAAGCCAGTACGCTGGACGAAACGGTGTCGACCAGTGAAATCCGGGCGGTGAATATCGGCTTCAACCGCATGACCCAGAAACTGGCCAAGATTGAACAGGAACGGGCCATCATGCTGGCCGGAATTTCGCACGACCTGCGAACACCTTTGGCCCGGTTGCGGCTGGACGCCGAACTCAGTGTCGCCGACAGTGAGGCGCGCGCCAATATGGCCTCCGATATTGCACAGCTTGATGCCATCATCGGCAAGTTTCTGGATTACGCACGGCCCGGCAGTATCAAGCTGAGCCCGGTGTCACTGAAAGAAGTCGTCGATGGCTGCATTACCAGTGCCCGAAATTACCCCGATATGCGCATCAACCTGGACCTGCCGGACGGCTTGCTGGTGCTCGTCGATTCAGTGGAACTGGGCCGCGTCATCAACAACCTGCTGGAAAATTCGAACCGCTATGGCAAGTCCATACACACCGGGATCGCGGTGGTGGATATTGCTGCCAAGGCGCGCGACAAATGGGTACTGCTGCGCATACGCGACCATGGCATTGGCGTCTCCACTGAACAATTGGAAGAACTGACCAAGCCTTTTTACCGCGGCGAAACGGCGCGCACCGCCGCCAATGGCGCTGGCTTGGGGCTGGCTATCGTAGAAAAAACAGTGTTGCGCATGGGCGGTACTTTTGTCCTGAGCAACACTTCATCCGGTGGATTGGCCGCCCACATCAAACTCCAACGCGCGCCCTCCGACTAAAGCGGGTCACATTGCGCGCCTGAGGCTCGCCTCAGCGGCGCTTGCTTTTCACCTGGGCCTTGTCAGGTGTGTCCCCGGTTTCTCGCGGTGGCAAACCCGTGTGTTGCGTCAGCAGCCGGCCCGGCATCGAAGTTTTTGTGGACGTCATTGTCGAATTTTTGCGCCGTGCGCTGGTGTACTTGCCATCCAGCAGCGGCTGAAAAGTCGGAATCAGATGCTGCTTGCCGTTGCCAATCAGGTCAGCCCGACCCATGCTCTTGAGCGCCTCACGCAGCATGGGCCAGTTGTTGGCATCGTGGTAGCGCAAAAACGCTTTATGCAAACGGCGACGCTTTTCGCCACGCACGACGTCCACCGTCTCGCTGTCACGCGCGATTTTTCGCAGCGGATTTTTGCCGCTGTGGTACATCGCTGTTGCGGTCGCCATGGGCGAAGGGTAAAAGGTCTGCACCTGGTCAGCGCGAAAGCCGTTTTTCTTTAGCCAGACCGCCAGATTCATCATGTCCTCATCGCTGGTGCCCGGATGCGCGGCGATAAAGTACGGAATCAGGTATTGCTTTTTACCCACTTCTGAAGAGAACCTGTCGAACAAGGTTTTGAACTTGTCATAGGAGCCAATGCCGGGCTTCATCATCTTGGTCAGCGGCCCTTGTTCGGTATGTTCGGGAGCGATCTTCAGGTAACCGCCAACATGGTGTTGTACCAGTTCCTTGACATACTCCGGGCTTTGCACTGCCAGGTCGTAACGCAAACCAGAGCCAATCAGGATTTTTTTGATGCCTTTGAGTGCACGTCCCCGACGGTACATCTGGATCAGCGGGCCGTGGTCAGTCGTCAGGTTCTGGCAAATACCAGGGTAGACGCAACTGGGCTTGCGACACGCCGCCTCAATCTCGGGGCTGCGGCAGCCCAGCCGGTACATGTTGGCGGTCGGGCCACCCAGATCGGAAATGGTGCCGGTGAAGCCTTTGACCTTGTCGCGAATCTCTTCAATCTCGCGCATCACGGAGTCTTCAGAGCGGCTCTGGATGATGCGGCCTTCGTGCTCGGTGATCGAGCAAAAAGTGCAACCACCAAAGCAGCCACGCATGATGTTGACACTGAAGCGGATCATTTCCCAGGCCGGGATCTTGGTAACGCCGTCATGGCCGCCCATCTCGTCGGCGTAGATGGGGTGCGGACTGCGCGCGTAAGGCAGATCAAACACAAAGTCCATCTCGGCAGTGGTAAGCGGAATCGGTGGCGGGGTGATCCAGACGTCGCGCGCGGTGACACCCTCGCCATGCGCCTGCACCAGGGCACGCGCGTTGCCAGGGTTGGTCTCCAGATGCAGCACCCGACTGGCGTGGGCGTACAGCACCGGGTCGCTTTTGACCTGCTCGTAGCTGGGCAGGCGAATCACCGAGCGCTCACGCGGCGGCACCTTGACGCTGCCCTTGCCGTACAGGGCCGGGTTGGCGACAAAAGTCAGGGGCGCAATGCTGCCATCTTGCTTGGCGCAAACGCTGCCCTGCCCGGCTGCCTGCTCACTGGTGGTCATATAGGGGTTGATGTGATCTTCCACCCTGCCTGGCTCATCGACGCTGCTGGAGTTGATCTCAAACCATCCTGCTCCTGACGCATCATCCGGTCGACGCACAAAGGCGGTGCCACGCACGTCAGTAATTTTTTCGATCGGCTGACGCGCTCCCAGGCGGTGGGCAATTTCGACAATGGCGCGTTCGGCATTGCCATACAACAGCAAATCACATTTGGCATCAACCACGATCGAGCGCCGCACTTTGTCAGACCAGTAGTCGTAGTGGGCAATGCGGCGCAGTGAGCCTTCGATACCGCCCAGCACAATCGGCACCTCTTTGAAGGCTTCGCGGCAGCGCTGGCTGTAGACAATGGCGGCGCGGTCGGGGCGTCTGCCACCCACATCACCCGGCGTGTAGGCGTCGTCGCTGCGAATCTTGCGGTCGGCGGTGTAGCGGTTGATCATGGAATCCATGTTGCCCGCCGTCACGCCCCAGAATAAATTGGGCTTGCCCAACACCCTGAAGGGCTCGGCGCTGTGCCAGTCAGGCTGGGCGATGATGCCGACCCGAAAGCCCTGCGCTTCCAGCATTCGGCCAATCACCGCCATACCAAAGCTGGGGTGATCCACATAGGCGTCACCCGTCACCAGAATGATGTCGCAACTGTCCCAACCCAACTGGTCCATCTCGGAGCGGCTCATCGGCAGGTACTTGGCCGTGCCGAATCTGGCCGCCCAGTATTTTCGGTAACTGGTCAGCGGCTTGGCAGCGCGCGTAAAAAAGGAGACGTCGACAGGGGCATTCATGGGGCACCGATGGGAAACTGTCGCCAATTTTACGGTTTTACGCCTGCCAGCGACCTTTGAATGGGTACTGGAGCGCGACGCGCCAGGCTGCATTTGTTTAGAGTGGATCAAAATGCGCTATCGTTACCGAATGCAACAAATCAACCGGGCACCGACCCATGCTTAATTTTTTTCCTGCGCCGCTGGTGGGGCTGATAGCCGCCGCGCTGCTGTTCCTTAACGTGCTGTTTTGGGTTCCAACACTGCTCTTTTTTTCTCTTTTGAAATTGATTGTTCCGGTCAAAAAAGTGCGCTTGTTGGTCGACCCGATCCTGCTGCGCATTGCCGAGGCCTGGATCGCCGGCAACAGTGGCTGGATGCGTCTGACACAGCGCACTATTTGGGATGTGCAAGGCATTGAAGGGCTCGACTACCGCAATTGGTACCTGGTGAACTGCAATCATCAGTCGTGGGTTGACATTCTGGTGCTGCAGCACCTGTTCAACCGGCGCATTCCACTGCTCAAATTTTTTCTCAAGCAACAGCTGATCTGGGTGCCGATCATGGGTTTGGCCTGGTGGGCGCTGGAATTTCCATTCATGCGCCGCCACGGCGAAGAGTTTTTGAAAAAGCACCCCGAAATGCGTGGCAAAGACCAGGCCACGACGCGCAAAGCGTGTGAGAAGTTTGCCTTGATTCCGACCAGCGTGATGAATTTCCTGGAAGGCACGCGCTTCACACCGGCCAAACATTTGCGGCAAAAATCACCTTATAAACATTTGCTCAAACCCAAGGCAGGCGGCTTGGCGCTGGCTCTGAATGCCATGGGCGACAAGTTTCAGGCCATTTTGGATGTGACCATCGTGTACCCGGACGGCGCGCTGGATTTTTGGCAATTTTTGAGCGGCAAACTCAAACGCATCAGCGTGCGGGTGCGGTCATTGCCAGTGCCGCAGCATCTGGTGCAAGGTGACTATGCCGGCGACCCCGCGGTGCGTGAGGCCTATCAACAATGGGTGCATCAAATTTGGCTGGAGAAAGATGCGCAAATCGAGGCGCTTGCAATGCAAAATGCCAGCTTGCGATGATGCACTCAAAGAATTTACCCTGAACGCAATCCCGAACTGGAACCCCCATGACCGAAGCATTTGTTTATGACGCCATTCGCACGCCACGCGGCAAAGGCAAAAAGGACGGCAGCTTGTATGAAGTCAAGCCGATCAATCTGCTGGCCGGCGTGCTGACCGAGTTGCAGCGTCGCAATGACTTTGACACTTCCAAAGTGGACGACGTAGTGATGGGGGTTGTGTCACCAGTGGGCGAACAGGGTTCCGTCATTGCCAAGGTGGCAGCGCTCAAGGCCGGTTGGGATTTCACCTGCTCGGGGGTGCAGATCAACCGTTTTTGCGCCTCGGGTCTGGAAGCGGTCAACCTGGCGGCGCAAAAAGTGCGCTCCGGCTGGGAAGACCTGGTAGTGGCCGGCGGTGTGGAAAGCATGAGCCGGGTGCCTCTTGGCTCGGATGGCGGTGCCTGGGCCATGGACCCGCAAACCAACTCGCAAACCGGCTTTGTACCGCAGGGCATTGGCGCTGATTTGATCGCCACACTGGAAGGCTTTTCACGTCAGGATGTGGACGCCTTCGCCATGACCTCGCAACAACGTGCGACCCAGGCCCGGGTCAACGGCTACTTCGACCGCTCGGTGGTTGCCGTGACAGACTTCCTGGGTCAGATCATTCTGGCGCAGGATGAGTTCATCAAACCGCAAACGACGCTGGAGGGATTGGCGTCTCTCAAACCGGCGTTCGAGCAGATGGGCGGCATGGGCTTCGACCAGGTGGCCCTGACCCGCTACCCGCAGGTGGAACGCATCCATCATGTGCACCACGCCGGCAACTCCAGCGGCATTGTCGACGGCGCCGCCGCCGTGTTAATTGGCTCCGAGGTGGCTGGCAAGACGCATGGCTTCACGCCGCGGGCGCGCATTGTGGCAGCGGCACTCAGCGGTGCCGACCCCACCATCATGCTGACCGGGCCAATGCCGGCCGCGCGCAAGGCACTGGCCAAAGCAGGCCTGACAATTAACCAGATTGACCTGTTTGAAGTCAATGAGGCTTTTGCCGCAGTGGTGATGCGCTTCATGAAGGAGATGGGTGTGCCGCATGACAAGGTCAACGTCAATGGTGGCGCGATTGCCATGGGCCATCCGCTCGGCGCCACAGGTGCCATGATTCTTGGCACCCTGATTGACGAGTTGCATCGGCGCAAACTGCGCTACGGCCTGGCCACGCTGTGCGTTGGCGGCGGCATGGGCATTGCCACGATTGTTGAACGTTGTTAACAGCTGTGCTGGACAGACCGCAGCTAAGTAAAACAAGCCAGTTCTGTCCTCAACTGACTATGAATTTTTCCCGAAATGATGACAGGCCGATGCCTGACTCGGCTCAACTTGTCGGGTGGATCAGGCTGCCAGGGCACTCAGCTCCGCGGCTGCCCCCCCGCCTTCGGCGTCCTCCTTTATGCCGCTGCGCTGAGCGCCCCAGCAGCCTGATCTTGCATGCAGTGTTGGTATTCGAAGTATGCGAACACCGATGCTTGTTGCCGAGCGTGATGCAGTGGGTGGCGCAGCGTGGAATTGGGGTTTTGCCAAATCAAGGAGGAGGCCGCAGGCCGGGGAACATTCGTGGAGTCACCTACTGCGGCGCCCTCGGCTCCCGCAGGCCTGGGATATGGACCTGGACTCGCGAAAGCAATCTGCATCGGGCAGCATCCATCACGTCTTTCACCTACCGGATTGCGAATCAAGCCCGCAATAACACTACACCATGAAAACCATCCGCTACGAACTGCAAGACGGCATTGCGACCGTCACCTTTGACGAACCCAATTCACCGGTCAACACCATGTGCCTGCAGTGGCAGCAAGACATGTCCGAACTGGCGGCACAGGTCTTGAAGGACCAGGACGCCATCAAAGGCATCATTCTGGCGTCCGCCAAATCGACTTTTTTTGCCGGCGCTGATCTGAAGGGCGCCATGCGCCTGCAAATCTCTGACGCCAGCGCCATATTCACTGAAATCGAGCTGGTCAAAGAGAACTTTCGCGCGATCGAGACGCTGGGCAAGCCGGTGGTCAGCTGCCTCAACGGAGCGGCCCTGGGCGGTGGCTGGGAAGTGGCATTGATCGGTCACTACCGCATCGCCATTGACGACCGCAAGATTCAGTTTGGTCTGCCCGAAGTGACGTTGGGTTTGCTGCCCGGCGCCAGCGGTGTGACCAAGATGACGCGTCACCTTGGACTGATGGGCGCACAGCCCTACCTGGTTGAGGGCAAGACCTTTGCCCCTGCTGAAGCCAAGGGCCTGGGACTGGTGCATGAACTTGTCTCAGCAAGCGACAGCGCCGCGGCCAAGATGCGCGTCCGGGCTCTCGCCTGGATAGCCGCCAACCCCAGCGCCCAGCATCCCTGGGAAGCGAAAGGCTACAAGGTACCGGGCGGCCTGCCCTCCAATCCGGCGGTGGCCACCATGCTGGTGGTGGCACCGGCCATGATCAGACAGCAGACGCGCGGCCTGTACCCGGCCCCGGAGGCCATCATGGCCTGCATGGTGGAAGGTCTGCAGGTCGACTTGCCTACCGCACTGCGCATCGAGAGCCGCTACCTCGCCAAGCTCATGACCGGCTCTAACGCTCGCGCCATGATCAACACCTTCTTTTTCAATCTGAACGCCATCAAGAGCGGTCAGTCCCGACCTGCCGGTGTCGGCCGCTTTAAACCGGCCAAGGTCGGTTTACTGGGTGCCGGCATGATGGGTGCCGGCATTGCCTTCGCGCAGGCCAGCAAGGGCATTGCCACCGTGCTCAAGGACGTCAGCCAGGAGAAGGCTGACGCTGGCAAAGCCTACAGCGCCAAACTGACCCAGGCACGGGTCGACAAAGGCCGCATGAACGCCGACGAGCAGCACGCAATTCTGGACCGCATTCATGCCACCGGAAACGCGTCCGACCTGAAAGACTGTGACCTGATCATCGAGGCGGTGTTTGAAAACCGGGAACTCAAGGCCAAGGTCACCCAGGAAGCCGAGCCGATGCTGACTGCGGGTGGCTTCTTTGCCTCGAACACTTCCACTCTGCCCATCGGTGGTCTGGCCAAGGCCAGTGCCGCGCCCGAAAAGTTCATCGGCATCCACTTCTTCAGCCCGGTCGACAAGATGAAGCTGGTGGAGATTATTCGCGGCAAGCAGACCAGCGATGAAACGGTGGCCCGCGCCTTTGATTACGTGCAGGCCATCGGCAAGATGCCGATTGTGGTGAACGATTCGCGCGGCTTTTTTACCAGCCGGGTCTTTGGCACTTTTGTGATGGAAGGCGTCGCCATGCTGGGCGAAGGCATCCCGGCGCCGGCGATTGAAAACGCCGGCATCCAGTGCGGCATGCCGGTCGGGCCGCTGGCCGTGCTGGACGAAACCGCCTTGAGTCTGAGCCTGCATGTGATGGAGCAAACGCGCTCTGACTTTGAGCTTGAGGGCAAGACCTACACAGCCACCGCTGGCGAACTGCTGGTGGCCAACATGGTGAAAATGCACCAGCGTCCCGGGCGTGCCGGTGGCGCCGGTTTCTACGAATACCCGGCCGATAAAAGTGTGAAGAAGTTTCTCTGGCCGCAACTCAAGCCGCTGTTTGAAAAGCCCGATGCCCAGTGGAACATCACCGACCTGAAAGACCGCCTGCTGTACCGTCAGGCCATCGAGACCGCGCGCTGCCTGTGTGAGGGCGTGCTCACCAGTGTGCACGACGCCAACATCGGCTCCATCTTCGGCATTGGTTTCCCGGCCTGGACCGGCGGCGCCATGCAGTTCATTTACGGCATAGGCATTGATGCCTTTGTCAAACGCGCTGATGAACTGGCCGTCAAATTCGGTGCCGGCTTTGCACTGACCGACGAGGTCAAGGCAAACATTGTGGGTTACCAACCGGTCTATTGACGTGTTGTCGCGACTGCTGCGCCGCCTGTTGCTGGGCCAGGTTCTGGTCGGTGCACTGCTGGGCTGGCTGATCGTCAGACAGACAGCAACCTCGGCCTGGCTGGTGGTCGTGACGACTCTGGGCTCGCCACTGCTGACACTATGGCTGGTGAGCCTGGCAACGGCTGTCAAGTCGCGTGCACCGGATGCCAGTGCCTTGTGGTGGCGTTCACTGTTCACGGAGTTTGTCGCTAGCAGCCGGGTTTTCTTGCTGCAGCAACCGTGGGCTTACGCACCACCTGCGATCGAGCAAGCCAGCGCTTCGCCAGCACGCATACCGGTTGTCCTGGTACACGGCTATTTGTGCAACCACCGGGTCTGGAATGTCATGTCGCGTCGACTGCGCGACGCCGGGCACCCGGTACTGGCAGTTGACCTGGAACCCCTGTTCATATCGATCGACCTGTATGCGCCACTCATCGAGCAAGCGGTGCTGGCGTTGTGCCGCCAGACCGGCGCCGAAAAAGTGGCACTGATCGGCCACAGCATGGGTGGGCTGGCTATTCGGGCCTGGATGCGCAGCCACGGCGCCAGCCGTGTGGCACGCGTCATTACCCTCGGTACACCCCATGCCGGCACCCAGATTGATCCACGCCCAAGGTCCACCAACGGCCGGCAGATGCTGTTGCGCAGTGCCTGGCTGCAGGAATTGTCGACCAGCGAAACCGCGTCAACGCGTGAACTGTTCCGCATCGCCCTAACACCGCATGACAACATCGTTTACCCCCAGCGCGAACAGGTGCTTAAAGGCGTGCCGGTGACCGAGTTCGAAGGTCTGGGCCATGTAGAACTGTGTTTGCATGGTGGCGTTGTCGCGTGGGTGTTGCAGCAGTTGCCTCCGTGATAATCGACTGATGACGAATCCTGCCACGCCAGCGCTACGCCAGCGCCCCGAATCCTTGCACGATCTGTTCTGGTCATTCACCAAGCTGGCACTGCAAGGTTTTGGTGGCGTGTTGGCCATCGTGCAACGCGAGCTGGTGGAGAAAAAGCAGTGGCTGACGCGCGAGGAGTTTGTCGACGATTGGGCCGTCGCCCAAATTTTGCCCGGTCCCAACGTGGTCAACCTGTCCTTGATGATTGGTGACCGCTACTTTGGCCTGCGTGGCGCGCTGGCGGCGCTGGCCGGCATGCTCACTTTCCCGCTGCTGATCGTGCTGATGCTGGCGGCTGTTTTTGCCGGCGTCTCCGACTCGCCTGATGTTCAGGGCGCGCTGCGCGGCATGGGTGCCGTCGCGGCGGGTTTGATCAGCGCCACCGGTATCAAGCTGATTGGCGCCCTTAAAACCAATGTCATGGGCACCCTGGTTTGCTGGTCACTTGCAGCCTTGACCTTCGTGGCCATTGCCCTGCTGCGCGTGCCATTGGCGTGGGTGCTGTTAAGTGTTGGTGGACTGTCCTGCGCCTGGGCCTACCGGCAACTGGGCCGCATGCCTGCGTCTGGGGTCAAGCCATGACGGTGACCATGACCGCCACCGACTGGCTGGCACTGTTGACCCATTTCCTGTCGCTGTCGCTGCTGGCAGTGGGCGGCGCCATCACCACCGCACCCGACATGCATCGCTATCTGGTGAGGGAGCAGCATTGGCTGAGCGACAGCCAGTTCAGCTCGTCCATTGCCCTGGCGCAGGCCGCGCCAGGGCCCAATGTGCTGTTCATCGCGCTGCTGGGCTGGAACGTTGGCCTGAACGCGGGCGGCGGCATCGGCGGCGGTGCTCTGGCCTGGTGTTACGCCGCACTGGGTGTGCTGCTGGCCATGATCGGCATCATGTTGCCCAGTACCACCCTGACCTTCACCGTTGCACGCTGGGGCCATCGAAACCGTGAGCTGCGGGCGGTGCGCGCCTTCAAGCAGGGCATGGCACCGATCGTGATTGCACTGCTCGTTGCCACCGGCTGGATTCTGGCCGCCAGCCACGGCAGCGCGGTCAAAAACTGGCCCTTATGGCTGCTCACCGCACTGACTGCCCTGCTGGTGTGGCGCACCCGGCTGCATATGCTGTGGCTGCTGGCCGCCGGTGGGTTGCTGGGATGGTTTGGCTGGGTTTAGCGTGGTAGCGACTGATTTGGGTTGGAGTCGGCGGGAGTGGGGCGGACGCTGGGGGCTCATACGCTTCGCTTTTTGAAATCGCCCCCAACCACCCGCCCCACTCCCGCCTTGCGTTGCTGCGTGATCTGATCTGTGTGCCATTGAGGCGCGGCGCCAACTACCGGTTGATTCCGCTCTTCGATCCGGCATTTCCGCTCTAAAACGTCGCCGTTCAGGGCAACCGGTCGAGGCCGTAAAAAGCCCGGATCACTTCCCACGCCGCCTGCGGTTCGTCCACGTAGGTAAACAGTTTCAGGTCCTGTGCCGATATGACGCCTTCTTCGATCATCACATCGGTGTTAAGCAAGCGCTTCCAGTATTCGGTGCCGAACAAGACGATGGGCACCGGCTTGGCTTTGCCGGTTTGCACCAGGGTGATGACTTCAAACAATTCGTCCAGCGTGCCAAAGCCGCCGGGAAAGGCCACCAGCGCTTTGGCGCGCATCATGAAGTGCATCTTGCGCAGCGCAAAGTAGTGAAACTTGAAACTCAGGCGGGGTGTGACGTAGGGGTTGGCGCTTTGCTCATGCGGCAGGGCAATATTCAACCCAACGCTCAGGGCCCCCATTTCGTGCGCACCACGGTTCGCGGCCTCCATGATGCCGGGGCCACCACCGGTGACGATGAACAGGCGTTCCTCACACTGCTGCTGCTCGCTATAGCCTGCCACCAAGCGGGCAAACAGGCGCGCCTGATCGTAATAGTGGGCGTTTCGCAGTTGCCGTTGTGCCAGCGCCAGCGCGTTTGCGTCAGCGCTGAGCTGTGCTTGCTGCAGACAGGTTTGCGCTTCCTCAGGCGATGGGAAGCGTGCACTGCCAAAGACAACCACGGTGCTCTCAATACCTTGCTCGGCCTGATCCAGATCGGGCTTGAGCATTTCCAGTTGAAACCGGATGCCGCGTGTTTCACGGCGCAACAAAAACTCGGGGTCGGCAAATGCCAGCCGATAGGCATCCGCCTCCAGCGGATTGCCCTGGTCGGCATAGTTTTGCAGTTCTGCCCAGGCATCCGCCAGGCGGCGCACATTAAGTTGTTCAGTTTGGTTCATGGGCATTTATTGTTCAGCGTGCCACCGGCAACTGACCTTGTGCGGCGCTGGGTGCCAGCGGGGCCGCCGGAGCTTGGGATGCAGGGGTGTCGACCACTTCTCTGACGCCCTCAATGAAATATTCGGTTTCACCGAAGCACGACAACGGAATGAATCGGTGCTGCTGGTAATCCAGCACCACACGCTTGCCGGCCAGCAGGTTGATCTTTTGAGCCACTCCTTCATTGCGCACCGTGAAGCTGAATTTATCAGGAATCGCACCGGGCATGGTCACCATGGCGATCTCACCTTCCCAGGTTTTGCACAGCCAGCCTTTCTTGGACAGTTTTTGCACGTAGCCAGCCCGTTCGCCCTGTGAATAGCTCCAGGTCAAGGTCAACCACAGCCAGCCACCGGCAAGCAGTAACAAAGCAAGAAGGACGATCAGGGCGAAACGCAGGATATTGGATTTCATGGTGAGTTTGATTCCATGTCGGGTTCGGTTGATAAGACGGGGTCAACTGCGCTGGCGCACTGCTTCATACAGACAAACGCCGCTGGCCACTGACACGTTGAGACTCTCCACTGCGCCGCGCATTGGAATGCCGACCAGCTCGTCGCAGGTCTTGGCCGTGAGCTGGCGCATGCCGTCACCCTCGGCACCCAGCACCAACGCCACCGGCCCTTTGAGGTCGGCCTGGTAAATCGTTTTGCCGGCCACGTCGCTGGTGCCGATGATCCAGATATTGCGCTCCTTGAGCTCATTCAAGGTGCGTGCCAGATTGGTCACCATGAAATACGGCACCGTCTCGGCCGCACCGCTGGCAACCTTGGCAACCGTGGCATTGATACCGGCGGCATGGTCTTTGGGCGCAATCACGGCGTGCACACCGGCACCGTCGGCCACCCGCAGGCAGGCCCCCAGGTTGTGTGGATCGGTGACACCGTCGAGTACCAAAATCAATGGCGCTTCACGCTCGGCCAGAGGCTTGTCGGCCTGCGACGCTTCGAGTTGCTCCAGCAATTCGTCCAGCGACGTCACCTGGGCCAGCTCCTGCACCCGCGCCGCCACGCCCTGGTGTCCGTGCCCTCCGCACAGCTTGGCCAGTCGGATGCCATCGGCCTCAATCAGACGCGCACCGACTTCGTTGGCTCTTTCAAGAAACTGGCGCATGCGCGCATCGCGCCGGGTCGGCTCAAAATAGATTTCGATGATCGATTGGGGTGCTGTTTTGAGGCGCACGCCAACGGCGTGAAAACCGAATAAAACTTTGGGAGAAGACATGGCGTGATTATCGCGGGTTGGCTGACGCCTGTTGGCAGGCAGGTGGGCCCGGCATCCGTTCTCTGGCTCGCGAGGTGCCGTAACAGGATGATCCTGCCAAGACAGCGACAACGGCAATTTCGCTTTTCGCGCAAAGCGGCGTTACGATACCGTTGGATGAATACCGAGCTTACCAGCGTCATGAACCCTCTTTCTTCCTCGCATGACCAACCAACTGCACAAGCGCCTGTCGAGTTGCTGGCCTACGACATCTCCTGGCCGTCGAAATTTGAGCTTGAACGGGCGCATCTTCAAAACGTACTTGCGCCATGGCTCGCGGGTGGCATCGAACACATTGGAAGCACAGCAGTTCCCATGCTCGCGGCTAAGCCCATCATCGACATAATGGCTCCAGTTCACACACTAAAAGCGTCGCTTCCGGCAATTGACGCTTTAGCGCAGGCGGAGTACGTGTACTACCCCTACAAAACTGAAGTCATGCATTGGTTTTGCAAGCCCACAACAAGCAGAAGAACGCACCACCTGCACCTTGTTCCGGCAGGCAGTCAGCTATGGCGTGAACGGCTGGCTTTTCGTGACGCATTGCGCGGCAGCCCAAAGCTCGCCGCTGATTACGCCGAACTGAAGGCCAGCCTCGCCCTGGAGTTTCGGTTTGATCGCGAGGCATACACCGAGGCCAAAACACCCTTCGTCAATTTCGTCCTCGGAAAAAATCCTGTTCACCAGCTTTCAAGGTGACTCGATCGTTGACTGGCAGCTATCGTGCCAAAAAAATTGGCGACTCCGTCCTCAGTGATCTCAATCCCACCCCGGCATAAGAGGCGTCCGCGCACCAAAACCAAAATAGTTTAAGGAACTTCCGCCGCAACAACCACCTGCCCTGCCTCGATGGTGATACGCCGGTCACAGCGGGAGGCAATGGCAGTGTCATGCGTCACCAGTACCAGCGTCGTGCCTTGTTCGCGGTTGAGGTCAAACATCAGCTTCATCACTTTTTCGCCGGTGGCAAAGTCCAGGCTGCCGGTGGGCTCATCGGCCAGCAGCACCGCGGGCTTGACGACAAAAGCGCGTGCCAGCGCCACCCGCTGCTGCTCACCGCCGCTCAGCACCTTGGGGTAGTGGCCCAGGCGCTCCGACAGGCCGACGCGTGCCAGCATTTCGGTGGCGCTTTTGCGGGCGTCACGCCGGTCGGCCAATTCCAGCGGCAGCATCACGTTTTCGAGGGCGGTCAGATTGCCCAGTAACTGAAAACTCTGGAACACAAACCCGACATTTTTCGCCCGCAGCGCGGCGCGCTCGTCTTCGTTGATGGCAAACAGATCTTGCCCGCTCAAGCGCACGGTGCCGCGAGTCGGGGTATCGAGTCCGGCAATGATGGACAGCAGCGTGCTCTTGCCGGAACCCGAGGCACCGACAATGGCCACGGTCTCCCGCGCATTCAGCACAAAATCAATATCGCGCAAAATGTCGAGAGTGCCGGTGGAATCTGTCACCGACTTGAAAACATGCTCGACGGAAATAATTGAATCAGACATGAGACTTTCTTTGAATGGCCAACATGGGTATCGGCGTCACTTTATCGCGGCCGCATTAATGGCTGCTGCTGCGGGGGTATCGGCCAGTGACGCGGTCAATGCTAGCAAGGCCAACGTGCCAGCCAAATCCAAGACCATCCTGGTGCTAGGCGATTCCCTGAGTGCCGAGTATGGCCTCAAACGCGGCAGCGGTTGGGTCGCCCTGCTAGAGAACAAGTTGAAGACCGAAAAACTTTCCTTCGGCGTGGTCAATGCCAGCATCAGCGGCGACACAACGTCGGGCGGGCGTTCGCGCCTGGTTGCCTTGCTGACGCAACACCAACCAAGCCACGTGATCATTGAGCTGGGGGGCAACGACGCCTTGCGTGGCCTGGCGCTGCAACTCAGCCAGGACAACCTGAACCAGATGACAATAATCGCCCAAAAAAGTGGCGCCAAGGTGCTGTTGATCGGCATGCAGGTACCACCCAACTACGGCAAAGACTACAACGCGCGATTCGCGGCGATGTTTGCCGACGTTGCCAAAGCGCACAAGGTGGCGCTGGTACCGTTTTTGCTCAAGGGTGTGGCGGATGTGCCTGATAGCACACGCTTGTTTCAGGCCGATCGCATTCATCCCAAAGAAGAGGCGCACCCGGTCATGCTGGGCAATGTCTGGCCCGAACTACGCAAGCTGCTGAAATGAGCCTGACCACCCTGAGCGCCACCGAAGTCATTGCCCGACTGCATGAATTCGACAGCGTCATTGACGCCCGTAGCGAAGGCGAGTTTGAAGAAGACCACCTGCCCGGCGCCGTCAACTGGCCAACGCTCAATAACGACGAGCGGCGCGACATTGGCACGCTGTACAAACAGGTCAACGCGTTCGAGGCCAAAAAACGCGGCGCTGCGATTGCGGCGCGCAATATTGCCAGCCACATCGAGCGTGAGGTCATCAACAAGCCGAGAGACTGGAAGCCACTCGCCTACTGCTGGCGCGGCGGCCAGCGCAGCGGCGCGCTGTCGCTGATTCTGTCCCAGATCGGATTTCGCGTCACCTTGCTTGAAGGTGGTTACAAGGCTTTTCGGGCGGCTGTGGTGCACGACATCCCGCGACTGGTCGGCACACTGGAGTGGCGCGTCGTCTGTGGCACGACCGGCTCGGGCAAAACCCGGCTGCTGCAAGCTCTGGCAGCACAGGGCGCGCAGGTGCTGGACCTGGAAGCCCTGGCGAACCACCGCAGCTCGGTGCTGGGTGCCATTCCGGGGCTGGCGCAACCGACACAAAAGCGCTTTGACACGCTGGTGTGGAACGCCCTCAGGCCACTGGACGTCACGCGCCCGGTGTTCATCGAGAGCGAAAGCAAGAAGGTCGGCAACGTCAGCGTGCCACCTTCACTGATTGAAGCCATGCGCCAGAGTCCCTGCCTGAACCTGGTACTGCCGGATGCCGAACGGGTGGCGTTGCTGCTGGAGGACTACGCTTTTTTTGTGCAGGATATCGAGCACTTTTGCGAACGTCTGCAGGTGCTGGCCGAATTCCGTGGCAAAGTGGTGGTGGCGGGCTGGCTGGCATCGGTTCGGGCCGGCAACATTGCGCCAGTGGTGCAACAGCTATTGACGCAACATTACGATCCGGTTTACCTGCAGTCGATGCAACGCAATTTCTTGCGCTTTGAGAACGCAAAAGTCATCAGCCCCAGCGATCATTCGGTGGCAGCCATGAATTCCCTGGCGCAACAACTGCTGCAAAACCTGGCAACCTGACGGCTCAGGCGCTCAACCATTCCTGGGCCCATTGCAAGGCCGCTTCCAGATGGGCCATGGCGCTGGCACTGGGAGGCTCACCCAACTCAAAGCGCTCGCCTCGAATCGCCAGCAGGGTGCAAGGCGGTGGCGCTTCACCCCGCAAATCGCAATACACCTGAAGCAAGGCTTGCGGTGACAGCGCGTGAGAAGTGACACTGGCGTCTTGCCTGGCAAGTAGTTGCGTCACCTCAAAGGGCGCGCGGCAACTCAAGGAGGCGTCGACAAACAGAATGCGCTGGCGACCTACAAGGTCAAGCGCATGTTCGATTTGCAACTGATAGTCGTCAAGAAATTCCACGCGCGCTGACGGCCCCAGCGCAATGCGCAGTCGCTCAACACACAAGGGCCCCAGCGCGTCGTCACCGCGACTCAGATTGCCCCAGCCGAACACCAGCAACGGCGCTACGGGTTCAGGTATTGCGTTCATGCAGGCTGGCTTACCGGCAGACCCAGGTTATGCATGAATTCTCCCCGCTTCGAGCTAACAACACGGTCCATCAGTTCGCCTTGCGGACCGATCAGTGTCACCTCCAGTGGCATCTGGCCCAGCGCATGCGTGGCGCAGGAAAGGCACGGATCATAGGCGCGAATAGCGACCTCAATGTGGTTGAGCAAACCTTCGGTCAGTTCACGCCCGTCCAGGTATTGGCGCGCTACGGAACGCACCGACTCGTTCATGGCCTGGTTGTTGTGGGTGGTGGAGACAATCAGGTTGCACATCTTCACCAGATCATCATCGCCAACCTCGTAGTGATGGATCAGCGTGCCGCGAGGCGCCTCGATCACGCCAACGCCCCATCGACGCCCAGCACCGGCTTGCGAGGACTGCTGACGTGGACCCGTGGCCATCAACTCACCGCACAGAATGTCGGGGTCATCGAGCAGCTGCTGGATCACCTCGACGCAATGCAGCAGTTCAACCATGCGTGCCCAGTGGTAGGCCAGCGTTGCGTGGATGGTCTCGCCGCTACCCGCGGCGATGAATTCACGGCGCTGCACTTCGGCCAGCGGACTGGGAATGAAGTCGCAGTTTTGCAGCCGCGCCAGTGGCCCGACCCGGTACCAGCCCAACTCGGCCCCCAGATTCCTGAGAAACGGGAACTTCATGTAGGTCCAGGGTTTGACCTGTTCCTCGATCAGGTCAAGGTAGTGCTGGTCACTGGCTCCGTCAAAGATGATCTTGCCCAACATATCGCGCGCGCGAAGCACACCGTCATACAGGTCCAGCGCGCCATCTGCACGCACCAAAGAGAGCATGTTGGAGCGGACGTTGCCAAAGCTGTCGTACAGCGCCGGATTTTGCGCATGCAATTGCCTGGCAATACTCACGGCCTCTTGCGCCCAGGCCAAAATCTGCGTCACGTCCTGCTGCAACAGCGCACGGTCCGCAAGGCTGACATGTTTGTTGACGCCGCCCGGCACCGAACCGGTGCCATGCACCCGCTTGCCGGCCGTGGCGCGAATCACCTCCTGACCAAACTTGCGCAGCAGCACACCTTTTCGTGCAATGTCGGGGTGCGCCTGCGCCACGCCGACGATGTTGCGTCGGTTAGCTTCGGAGTCGAAACCAAACAGCAAGTCGGGCGACGCCAGGTAGAAAAAGTGCAAGGCGTGTGACTGCATCACCTGCCCGTAGTGCATCAGTCGACGAATTTTTTCAGCCGACGATGTGATCGGCAAAGCGCCCACCACGCGGTCAAACGCTTTCGATGCCGCCAACTGATGCGACACCGGGCAGATGCCGCACAGGCGTTGCACCATCACCGGCACTTCCCAGTAAGGTCGGCCTTCGATGAATTTCTCAAAGCCACGGAACTCGACGATGTGCAGGCGCACCTGCTGCACATGGTTTTGTGCGTCCAACAATATCGTCACCTTGCCATGGCCTTCAACGCGGGAAACCGGGTCAATGGCGACCCGGCGCAGACCTTGTGCGACAGCTTGGGCACTGGCGGTTTCGAGCGAAGCTGTCATGGTCAATCGTAGTGCAACGAGTCGTGGTCGAGGTGCAGAGTGCGTCCGGCCATCCATTCGCACAGAAAGCGCCAGAACGTGTCGGCCGAAGGTGGGCAACCGGGCAGAAAATAGTCCACGTGCACTACCTCGTGAATTGGGCGCACTTTGTTCAGCGGTAGCGGCAACTCGGGGTCATTCGGGAT